>TARA_R110002020_G_scaffold458434_1_pt1 | contig 54408 bp, 53 predicted proteins | sample TARA_R110002020 | Tara Oceans TARA_R110002020 (sample SAMEA4396489) | marine metagenome | biome: Westerlies Biome; feature: [MES] marine water layer (ENVO:01000295) within the mesopelagic zone...; material: water (ENVO:00002006), including particulate matter (ENVO:01000060) such... | reverse complement strand
GCCAGGAGAAGCGGCCCCGCCCGGCTGGCATTGGGGTTTGCCCGGAAGCTTTGGACCAGGGAGTGGGGACGCGGTCACCGTAAGACCTATCCGTCCCAGCAATCTCGACCAAGCGGAATATCTGGAAAACCCCTCAGGAACGCGACGGCCTGCAGTCACCCGCCGCCGCCAGCCTCCTTCATGCCCCGCTGTACGTCACAACCGCCTAACGTGGTTGGCTCGTGGCCGAAGTGCCTCCCTTCCAGGGGTGCGGGCAGTCAGGGCACCGTCGGTCCCGTTCGCGTGCGGCCAGGACCGCGGTTGCCGTGCCGGCTGCGAAAGCTGCCGCCGGTCATCAGGGCCAGGAACGGCCATCGCGGCTGGGCTGGTTGAACCTCAAACCGATCGCAACAGGTCGCCTCGGACCAAGGCCGGTCTCATCGCCCTGCACGGTTCAGCGCCTTGAAGACCAGCCTCCCAAGCGGTTGCTTGAAGGACAGCAGGATGATCAAGGCGGTAAGGGCGATGAATACGCCGCTGATGGGCCGTTCAAGGAAAACGAGATAATTGCCATCGGATATCAGCAGCGACCGGCGCAGATGTTCCTCCAGCAGCGGCGACAGGATGAAGCCAAGCACAAGAGACGCCATCGGATATCCGAACAGGCCGAAAACATAGCCAACGAGCCCGAAAATGATCGTGACAAAGACGTCGAACACATTGTTGTTGACGCTGTAGACGCCGATGCAGACGAGCAGCAGAACGGCGGGATAGAGCACCCGCGGCGAGATCGACAGGATGCGAACCCAGATGCCGATAAGCGGAATGTTCAGGATCAGCAGCAGAACGTTGCCGACCCACATGCTGGCCACGACGCCCCAGAAAAGGTCCGCTTGCTGCATCATGAAGAGCGGGCCGGGCTGGATGCCGTGAATCATCAGTGCCCCGATCAGGACCGCCATGACGGCGTCTCCGGGAATGCCTATGCCCATGGTCGGGATGAAGGCGGTCTGGACCGAGGCATTGTTGGACGCCTCTGGTGCGGCAATGCCGGCAATGGCGCCGTTGCCGAATTTTTCCGGCGTGCGCGAGACCCGCTTTTCGAGGCCGTAGGCCAGAAATGTGCCCAGTGTCGCCCCCATGCCCGGCAGCACGCCGACGATCGAGCCGACAAGAGATCCCCTGATCGTCGGCATCGTCGCTTCCCCGATGTCCTTTCGTGTCGGCAGCAGGGAGCGCATCGTGATCGAACTGGCCTTGAGCGGGCTGTGGGTACCGCTTGCCGCGAAGGCCTGCAGGATCTCGGCCACCCCGAACAGACCCATCATCATGGCGACAAGATTGATGCCGTCCGTAAGCGCGACAATGCCGAACGTGAAGCGGGCGGTGCCGGAACTGACGTCGATGCCGACCATGCCCAGGAGCAACCCGACGGCAACCATGCAGAGCCCCTTCAGTCGCGACCCCACTCCCAACATCGCCGTTCCGACGAGGCAGAAAAGGATCAGGCTGAAGTAATCCGTCGAGGAGAACTGAATGGCAAAGGCGGCAAGCGTGGGGGTAAAGGCCATCAACAGCAGGATGCCGATCGAGCCGCCGACGAAGGATGAGACCGCGGTGATAAAGAGCGCTACACCCGCCCTGCCCTGCTTGGCAAGCGGATTGCCTTCCAGGCAGGTGATGGCAGCAGCGGGCGTTCCCGGAATGTTGAGCAGAATGGCCGAGGTCGAACTGCCGTATTGCGTGCCATAGAAAATCCCCGACAGCATGATCAACGCGATCGTCGGATCGAGATAGTAGGTGAGCGGCAGGCTGAGGGAGATCGCGGCAAGCGCGCCGATGCCGGGAAGCACGCCCACGAAGGTGCCTACCGTCACGCCGACGAAACAAAAGAACAGAGCTTCAAGTGTCAGCGCCCGTTCAAAGCCGCCGAACAAGCTGGCAATTACATCCATTCAAATCACCATTTGACAACCTGCAGAGGCAGGTCAAATCCCTTGATAAAAATCACGACTGCGACCACCGAAACAATTCCCGCCGTCAGAGCCGTGGTCCAGACGCGCAAGGGCGGGCGCCCGAACGAGCATATGACAATCAGCGCGACCGAGCTCGGCAGCAGCCCGAAGCGTTCCACCGTCAGCCCCCATGCGACAATACCGGAGAAGACAAAAAAGAAGGCGCGCCATGGAATGTCCGGCGCCGGGGCGTCGGAGGCGCGCACGTCGAAGATGGTAAGGATCCCCAAGGCCATGGTAAGCAAGCCGAGTAGCAAAGGGAAATAGCCGGGGCCCATGCGGGCTAGGGTGCCGATCGGATAGGTGCTGCCCCAATAGGTCATTGCTGCACCGAAAAGGACGATGACCAAAGCTGTCAGGCTTTCCCACTTATTTACTTTGCTGCCCATCGATTTCACTTTCATACTTCATTTTATGCGCACTGATTGGAATGCATGGGCATCACGCATGAATACACTGCAGGTTGCCAGCTCTCCATCAGCGCCGAGCGTCTCTCCAACGGCTGAGCCTGCAGGCCAGGCAAGGGCGGGAAGCCTTGCTACCGGGATGGTGCACTTCAAATGCAACAAGCGAAGCTTCCCGCTGCGGTCGTCTTGGGAGGACGGTCGCGATATTTGGTGATCTACCCGGATCAACTCCGAGCGGCAGTCGTCTTGGATGATAATCGTCCGACGGTTCGCACCCTGCAAGCCGCGTTTGGCCTATTTTCAGTCAGTGGAATTACCGTCGCGGCTGACTGCTTGGCACCGTCGCAACCGGAGCAACGGTTCCGGTTGCGATGCTTTCTTGAGACGGCCAGATCGGATCTCGCAAGGGCTCCTGCCAACGCCCTTACGTGCTGTAGGCGGTGAAGCTCGCGGTTGTCGAACGCGCGCGCCAGTCCGTCACTACATTGACCAGGGCGGTTCGGCCTCCGGATACGGCTGCGGCAGCCCGCTTGAGTGCCGGCCTGATTTCCTCCGGCCGCTCGACTTGCTCTCCGTGGCAGCCGAGCGCCTCTGCGAGCTTGTCGAAGCGGGTATACCCGAGATCGCGTCCGGGCTTCGATCGATCCGGATCGCCCGTCCAGCCCCCGTTCAGGCTGACGATCACCAACACCGGGAGATTGTGCCTGACGGAGGTGTCGAGCTCCATCGCATTCAATCCGAAGGAACCGTCTCCGTGCAGGACGACGACCTTGGCGTCGGGTCTGGCCGCCTTGGCGCCGACGCCGAAGGGCATGCCGACGCCCATTATGCCGAACGGTCCCGAATTCAAACGATGCCCTGGTTCGAAGCTCGGAATGGTCTGGCGGCCGTAGTTCAGGATTTCCTGTCCGTCGACGACGAGAATCGTGTCCCGATCGATGAAATCGCGGACCTCCTTGCACAGGCGCAACGGATGAATCGGAACCTGGTCTGTGCTGATCGCCTGCTCGTGCTTGGGCGCCCGTTCGTTCTCCACGGCCTTCAGCCGCTCACGCCAGGCCGAGAACCGACCGCTGTCAATCCTGCCGCGGGCAGCGGCGCGCAGTTGATCCAGCACCGTTCGCGCGTCGCCGACGATGCCGATGTCCACCCGTTCCGACCCATGTATCTCCGCCGGGTCGCTGTCAATGCGCACCAGAATGGCCGAAGCGGAAAAGCGCGGCGGCCGGGCATAGGAGAAGACGTAGTTCAAGCGCGTGCCGACAACCAGGATGAAATCGGCTTCCTTGAAGGCGGTCGAACGGGCGTGACCAAAGAAACAATCGTGGTCCTCCGGCACGACCCCGCGGCCCTGGGGCGTGGTGTAGAACGGGATGCCCGTGTCATCGACAAAACGACGCAGTTCTTCCGATGCTTCGGACCAGAGGATGCCGCTACCCGAAAGAATGACTGGCCGCTCCGCCCTGCCGAGGGCGTCGAGGACTTCTTCGAGGGTGGACGGATTGCAGGCCGGTCTCGCCAGCTTGGCCATCGCCTTCGGCCACTGGACTTCATTCTCATCCACTTCCGCGTAGAGCACATCGCCGGGCAGATCGAGATAGACCGGGCCCGGCTTTCCCGACATCGCGTGTCTGATGGCGAGGTTTACATATTCCGGAATACGCCTGGCGTCGTAGACGCGCTCAGCCCATTTCGTCACGGGGCGCATGATGGCTACCTGGTCGATTTCCTGGAACGCCCCCTTCATGTTCTGGCTCAGGGGGCTCGCACCACCGAAGGCCACCACCGGAGCGCAGTCCACAAGCGCATTCGCTAACCCGGTTGTCAGGTTGATGGCGCCGGGACCGGAGGCCCCCATGCAGATGCTGGGCTTTGCCCTTACCCGGGTGTAGGCGTGCGCCATCATCGCAGCCGCCTGCTCATGCCTGACATCCACCATCCTGATGCCGTTATCAATGCATGAGAGGACGGCATCGTTGATCGGCCCGCCCATAATGTAAAACCCGGTGTCGACCTGCTCGTTCTTCAGTGCTTGTCCGAATAATGTATAACCCCGAACCATATCAGTTTTCCCTTAAAACAGCTTTCTCGTTCATCGACTGGGGCGTCAGGATCAGATCGCACCCTGCGCACGAAGTTGCGTCAGTTCTTCCGTGGAAAGGCCAAGAAGCGTACTGTACACTTCGTCGGTATCAGCCCCCAGCAGGGGCGCGGGCTTCACCGGTACCGAACTCGCGGACATCTTGATGACGCACCCGGGCATGACGAATTCCCCCCGCACCGGATGGTTGACGGTCGTGAAGGTTCCGCGCGCGAGAAGATCGGGATCCTCTGAAAGCTCGACAGTGTCGAAGACCGCGCTGGCTGGAATTCCCGCGCTACCGAAGAGTCGCATGACCTCGTTCTTGTCACGGTGAATCGTCCATGCCGACAGAACCTCGTCCACCTGCTTGAAGTTCGCCGCCCTTGCCTTGGCATCGATGAAGCGCGGATCGTCCTTGAGGTCATTGCGGCCGATCACCTCCAGAAGCTTGTGCCAATGCGCGTTGCTCGCACGGGTCGTGTAGACATAACAGTAGTCGTTGATGCCGCCGCCTTTGCACGGATAGACTTCACTGGGCGATGTTCCGGCAATGATGCTCTGGTTGCCGCATCGTGGCGCCGGCTCATTGAACATGTGTTGCGCGGCATAGGCTATCCGGCCGAAATTGATCACCGCGTCTTGCATGGTGATTTCAATGCGCTGCCCTTCGCCCGTCTCCTGGCGTTGATGCAGGGCGGCAAGGATGCCGATGACGCAGTGCAGGCCGGCGCCGGTATCGCCGATATTGGAACCAGGCTTGAGCGGCCGGCCTCCCGCCTCGCCGGTGATGGAGAGAGCGCCTCCCGCGGCCTGCGCGATCGGATCGAATGCGAGAAAGTCCTTGAAACGGCCAGTGGGCGAGAAACCCTTTATCTGGGCATATATGATCCTCGGATTGAGGCTCTGCACGCGCTCGTAGCTGAATCCGAGCCGATCGATCACGCCAGGAGCAAAATTCTCGACGAATATGTCGGCCTCGACAATCAGCTTTTCCAGCAATGCGCGCCCAGCCTCGGACTTCAGATTGCAGGTGATGCTCCGCTTGTTCGCGTTGAGGAGCAGGAAGTATGGAGAGTCGCTTCCGGGCTTGTCCGTTGTCGCCCCCCTTCCCTGCTCGCCGCGGCCCGGCGCCTCCACCTTGATCACGTCGGCGCCCAGCCATGCCAGCGTCTCCGTGCAGGATGTGCCCGCCTCGAACTGCGTCAAATCCACCACCCTGATCCCTGCCAGAGCCGGCTTGGATCCAGATGAGGTGTGCGGCTGGGGCGCTCCGGTCCGATCCGAACTTTCAACCATTTCATTCTTCTCCCAGTGTTACCAATCATTGCGAGGCAATAGTCAGGGCGGCGCGTCCATCGTCATGAAAGCGTTCGCCCCATCAGTCTGCAAGCAGCTTTTAACCCGCCGCAATCTGAGTTCCTCCAGGATCACTTCATAACCGAGTTGGAGATCCGATTGCGGATCGACATTCATAATTTCAGCGATTGAAATATGCCGGAAATGAAGTTGAACCGCCCGCCGCGTTCCGTAAGGTTCGGACAGTAGAAACGATGCGCCGTTGCATGCGACAAGCATGCAACGGTCCAGAAAATCTATAGGTGTCCAGCAATTGCGTGGTCAGCGTGCGGATGTGTCGAAACCCGACATCCGCCTGACATGTCTTGCCCATCGGATATCGAAGTTAGGCTGACTAGTCCGTGCAGTCGATCATGCAACGGTCGCCACACAACTGGTGGACGTAACGACCAATCCAACGCGTGTCCGAAGAGGCGGACACGCGACGGCATGGCTAACTTGAACGAATTGAGGAGGAGACTATGAAATCACTTTTTGCAGTTCTGGCGGCCGCCACGATGGCCGTCGCGCCGACTGCCGGCAAAGCCGATGTCCTGGCGGACGTCAAAAGCGCTGGCAAACTCGTTTGCGGCGTGCTCGGGGTCAATGAGCCGTTCGCATACCAGGACGTCACCACTCGCGAACTGGTCGGCTATGAGATCGACATCTGCAGGCTGCTTGCAGAGGATCTGGGCGTGGAAGCCGAGATGAAAGTCGTCGTCTCGCAGTCGCGCATTCCTGAACTTGCGCAGCGGCGGGTGGACGTGCTCGCATCGCTGCTCAGCTATACCGCCGAGCGGGCCGAGCAGGTGGATTACTCCAACACCTACCTGACCATGGATTCCAAATGCTTCGTGCTCGGGGATTCGGATGTGCAGGAACTGGACGACCTGGCTCAGTCCCGCGTCGCCATCCTGAAGGGAAGCGTATTGGAGGCGCCGTTCAGGACCCGGTTCCCCGACTCCACGATCCTGTCGCTCGACGACACGTCGACATCGTTCCTGGCGCTCTATGGCGGCAGGGTCGAGGCCTCGTGCAACAACGAAGTCACCGCAAGGCTCGTCGTCGCGCGCAGCGCGGATGCGCCGGAAATACGCTTCCTGCCGGAACCCGTGCTTCAGGCGAAAGCAGGATTTGCGGCAAAGAAGGGAGAAACCGCCTTTGTCGATTACATCAATGAATTCCTGGAGCGCATCGAGAGTTCCGGGAAGGGGCAGGCCGTCTACGACAAATGGTTGGGCAGCGAATCCCCGCTCGGCATGCAGCGCGGGTTCAAATTTGGTGAGCCGATCGACAGCTGATCAACCGTTCTGACAGAAAACAAAGGGAGCGGCCGTTGGGATACGAACTCGACTTCAGTGTCGTGCTTAGCGGCCGCTACTTCGAACTGTTCCTCAGGGGACTGACCATGACCTTTACCCTGTTCATCCTTGGATGGGTATTGGGATTTGTTCTCGCGCTGATCCTCACTGTGGTGCGGGCGGCGCCTGTCCCCCCGTTGCGTTGGCTGATCGCTGCCTATGTCGAGTACCATCGCAACGTCCCTTTGTTGGTGCAACTCTTCCTGTGGTACTTCGGCATGCCGCAGCTGCTGCCACGCTCGATCAATTCCTACCTTAATTCCCTCAATCCCGAGCTCGGCTTCGCGGTGATAGCCATCGCATGCTACATGGCGGCCTACATGTCCGAGGATTTCCGCAGCGGCCTGCGCGCTATCCCCAATGCCCAGCGCGAGGCGGCCCGCGCCATGGGCTTCACCTTCATCCAGAGCATGCGCTGGATTCTCATCCCGCAGGCGGCCCGGCTGGCCCTGCCTCCGCTCGTGAACCAGACATTGCACATGTTCAAGGGGACGAGCCTGGCGGGCATTATAGGCGTCGCCGAACTAACCTACATGGCGCGCCAGATCGAGGACGAGACCTTCCGCGTCTTTGAAGCCTTCGGGCTGGTCACGGTCACCTATCTTCTGTGCTCCTTCACCCTGATGCTGGCGGGCGCGGCGCTGGCCAACCGCTACCGTCTGCGAACCTGACGCCATGCTGGAAATCATACAGACACATTGGCTCTACCTGCTCGTCGGGGAGTACCCGCGGGGTCCGCTTGGTGGCCTTGCCATGACGCTGATCATCTCGGCGCTGAGCATGGTGATCGCTTTTCCCTGCGCCATCCTCGTGGCCTTGTGCCGTCTGAGCTCGTACCGGATGCTTTGCTGGCCAACCACCGCATTCGTTTACACGATCCGCGGAATGCCGCTCCTGATGCTGATATTCTGGATCTTCTTCACATCGCCTGTCATCCTGGGATTCAATCTGAGCGCCTTTGCCACGATCACCATCGCCATCGTCTGCTTTCAGACCGCCTATATGTCCGAGGTCATCCGCGCGGGGATTCTGGCCCTGCCGAAAGGGCAGTTCGAAGCGGCCGGGTCACTCGGTTTGGGATATTTCGTGACGACATGGAAAGTCGTGCTGCCCCAGGTTCTCTACAACGTCATTCCCGGCCTTCTGAACAATCTGACCGCGATCTTCAAGGAGAGCTCCTTGGCCTATGTCATTTCGCTCCATGAACTCACCTATGCCTCGCTGCAGATCATGAACCACGAAATGGACAAGCCGTTTCAGGTCCTCCTCGTCCTGGCGGGCATCTACTTCATATGCTGCTTTTCTCTCTCCAGCATGGCGGGGCGTCTCGAAAAGCGCATTTCCAGCAAGCGGGAGCAAAACCGCGCGAGTGCCATCGTTGATCCCGTGCTTTCCAAAGCCATACCTTCCAATGGCGGGGCCACGCCGTGATCGTCTTTGAGAAAGTCTGCAAGAGCTTCGGAGCATTCCAGGCGCTCCGCGATGTGTCCGCATCAGTGGGCCAAGGGCAGATCGTCGTCCTTTGCGGTCCCTCAGGATCCGGGAAGTCCACGCTGATACGGACCGTAAACCGCCTCGAATCGCCCGACAGCGGACGGGTCCTGGTCGACGGCGTCGATACCGATCCGCGAAAGATCAACATCAACTTGTTCCGCCGCGATATCGGCTTTGTTGCTCAACAATACAATCTGTTTCCCCATCTGACCGCTCTCGACAATGTCGCCATCGGGCTCCATCGCCTGAAGGGGATGCCGCTCGCGCAGGCAAGACAGAGCGCATTGGAACATCTCGCGGGGGTGAAGCTCGAGGACAGAGCCAACCGCTACCCAGCCGACCTTTCCGGGGGCGAAAGCCAGCGCGTCGCAATCGTCCGAGCGCTCGCCATGAAGCCGCGGATCATGCTGCTTGACGAGCCGACGAGCGCACTCGATCCGGAGATGGTCGGCGAGGTCCTCGCCTTGCTCAAGTCGCTCGCCGAACAAAACCTGACGATGATGTGCGTCACCCACGAGATGGAGTTCGCGCGCGAAGTCGCGGACGTGGTCTGGTTCATGGATGGCGGGCAACTGGTCGAACAAGCCAATCCCGGCGAGTTCTTCACCGCACCGCGGCATCCGCGCGCGCAGAAATTCGTGTCCATGCTTCACAAGCACTGAACCCCGACCGCATACCAAGCAGCAAGGAGAATGACCGATGACGCAGGAACATGGCCTCTCACCCGATGCGCGGACAGGTAACCGGGTCATGGCCGGCCAGGCCGGAAGCGCCGCACCGTCGCAGGCGGCCGGATTTCCCGCGCTCCACGGCGTCCGGATTGTCGACCTCACTCAGTTCGAGGCGGGCACGTCATGCACCCAAAGCCTCGCCTGGCTCGGCGCCGACGTGATCAAGGTGGAGGAGCCCACCGCGGGCGAGCAGGGACGTCGGGCGTCGGCCGATCGGGCTGACGCCGATTCCTACTACTTCATGTATCTCAACTCCAACAAGCGCAGCGTCACCGCCAACCTCAAGCATGACAAAGGCAGGGAGATCCTCCGCACCTTGATCGCCGATTCCGATGTGTTCATCGAGAATTTTGCGCCTGGCGTCATCGAGCGCCTCGGCTTCGGCTATGACGAGGTGATCAAGATCAATCCCAGGATCATCTACGCGCAGATCAAGGGATTTCCCCCCGGAGGCAGCTACGCCAATTTTCCGTCTTTCGACATGATCGCGCAGGCGGTCGGCGGGGCCATCGGAACAACCGGCGATCCGGATCACATGCCCTTCAAGCCCGGCCCGACCCTGGGCGACACAGGCACCGGCCTTCATTGCGCCATCGGGATTTTGGGGGCGCTGTATCAGCGCGACCGGACCGGCCGGGGCCAGCGCATCGAAGTGTCCATGCAGGAAGCCGTCATCAACTTCAGCCGCATCGCTTTCGCGCGCTGGGCCGTGACCGGAGAGGCCACGCCCCGCGCCGGCAATCAGAGCATACTGAGCTCGACCTCGCCGAGCGGCTTGTACGCCTGCAAGGGCGGCGGGCCCAACGACTACTGTTTCATCTACACATCAAGGTCTCCCACCAATCATCAATGGCATCGCTTGCTCAAGGTGGTTGGACGTGAGGACCTGATGGACGATGCGCGATTTGCTACGCCGGAGAGCCGTTTCCGTCACCACGACGATGTCGACGCGGTCATAACCAGCTGGACCAGGGACAAGACCAAGATCGAGGTGATGAAGACGCTCGGCGAGGCAGGAGTGCCAGCCGGTGCCGTCATGGACACACTGGAGCTGGTGGAGGATCAGGAACTGAACGATCGCGGTGCTTTCGTCACCGTCGATCATCCCGTTCGCGGCAGGATGAAAATGCCAGGCTGGCCGGTGAAGATGACCGACTCCCATGTGGCCACCGTCGCCGCTCCCACACTCGGCGCGCATAATGTTGAGATCTACGGCGAACTTCTCGGTCTCACGCCGATAGAAGTCGCACGGCTTCGCGAAGAGAAGGCCATATGACCTGATCCCGCGGCCGGATGATCCGGCAGGGTCCGCCGATCAAAGGCCTGCCCCCCCTTTCTCGCGCGATCGGTTCCGGTAGCGTTCGCAGGCCATTTGGCCAGGCCCGACACCAGCCAGAGTTCTCTGCCAGGCAGAGCGCGCGAGGCATGGTGCGATACTTGAGCCTCACTCCCGGAAACCGGAGGATGGTTGGCCTGAGGCCGGGCAACTGACCCGGCGTGACGCCCAAATTTCAATGGGCGAAATTGCCGGAAAGGTCGATTGATCGGCGGATGGCTGCTGCTACGGTTAAGCAGCGGCTGGGAAGCTGTTTTGTCCAGGCAAGGCACGCTCCCAACAGGTCAAACGCTGGGAACGCCTCTCATGGACCTCCGGTGGATGAGAATTCAATGCACAATGACACAGTTCTATCGGTCCGCGGGTTGGGCAAAGACTTTGGCGGCTTCCGTGCGGTCGATGAGGTGGATCTCGATGTCCGCCGTGGCTCCGTCCATGCCTTGATCGGGCCGAACGGCGCGGGCAAGACAACCCTTTTCAATCTCCTGACGAAGTTCTTGCAGCCTTCGCGCGGCACGATCTCCTATCTCGGTCGTGATATCACAAACATGCGCCCCGCCGATGTCGCGCGTTTGGGTCTCATTCGTTCCTTTCAGATCTCTGCCGTTTTCGGACATCTGTCGGTCCTTGAAAACGTACGCATCGCGCTGCAGCGCAAGCGCGGCGACAATTTCGATTTCTGGCGGTCACACAACACGCTGCGCACACTCAACGCAAGCGCACTTGAATTGCTTGAGGCGGTCAATCTGGCCGACGTTGCCGACAGGACCGCAGCCGAGCTGCCCTATGGCCGAAAGCGTGCACTGGAGATTGCGACCACGCTCGCGCTCGAACCCGAATTGATGCTGCTGGACGAGCCGATGGCCGGGGTCAGCCAAGGGGAGATCAAGCTGATCGAAGACTTGATCAGGGCATCTTCGGCAAACCGGACAATTCTGATGGTCGAGCACAACCTTTCGGTTGTCGCGGCGCTGTCCGACACCATCACCGTACTGGCGCGAGGAGCTATCCTGTCTCACGGGGATTACGCCACGGTGTCGGCTGATCCGCGCGTGATCGAAGCTTACATCGGAGCCGGTCATGCTTGAGTCTGCGGCAGGCCCTTCATCCCCGCCGCGCGCCCTCTTGCAGGTCAATGGGCTTGAGGGCGGCTATGGCGAGGGCTCCGTTCTGCATGGGGTGAGCTTCGAAGTGCGCGAGGGCGAAGTGGTGACCCTGCTGGGACGCAACGGCGCCGGCAAATCCACGATCATGCGTGCATTGATGGGCATTCTGAACCATTCGATGGGATCGGTCAGGTTTGACGGCGTGGAGACGATCGGGCTTCCGCCCCGCAAGATCGCCCGCCTTGGAATCGGCTACGTACCCGAGGAACGGGGCATCTTTTCAAGCCTGTCGGCTGAGGAGAACCTTGTTCTGCCGCCGCAGGTAAAACCTGGCGGGCTGACCGTGGCGCAGATTTACGAACTGTTTCCCAATCTTGAGGAGCGGAAGCACAGCCGCGGCACGAAGCTGTCAGGCGGTGAGCAGCAGATGCTTGCGCTCGGCCGAATACTGCGCACCGGGGCAAAGTTGCTTCTTCTGGACGAGCCGACCGAGGGCCTGGCGCCGGTCATCGTACAGCAGATCGGCAGGACCATCGAGCGGCTGAAGCAGCAGGGTTTCACCATCCTTCTGGTCGAGCAGAATTTCCGTTTCGCGCAGACGGTGGCCGATCGCCATTACATCGTCCACGAGGGACTGATCGTCGAAACGTTCGTCAATGACGCTATCGAAGACAATCTGGCCAAGCTCCATTCCTATCTTGGGGTTTAGCTTCAATGGAGGCCGTTCGGCGCGATCAGCAGCCGGCGGAGAACTGACAGCAACAAGGGAGAGAGACATGAGACTCGTGTTACGATCGTTGATCGCCGGATCCTTACTCATGGCAGGCGCGATGGGGGCTTCGCTGGCTGTGGCGGCTGATGGCCCCATCAAGATTGGCGTTCTGGGCGACCAGTCCAGCAACTTCGCCGATTCCGGCGGCCCCGGTTCGGTCACGGCCACGCGCATGGCGGTGGAGGACTTTGGAGGAAGCGTTCTCGGCCGACCCATCGAGGTGCTGGTGGCCGATCACCAGAACAAGGTTGACACCGGTGTCGCCATCGCGCGCGAGTGGTACGAGACGGAAGGTGTCAATGTTATCGTCGATTTCGCCTCTTCGGCAATTGCCCTGGGGGTGCAGGACATCGCGCGGGAATTCGATCGGATCGCTCTATACACGACGGCCAGCTCTTCCGATATCATCGGCAAGGCCTGTTCTCCGAACGGCCAGCAATGGGGCGCCGAAAACTGGTCGAACAGCGCCTCCCTCATGACGGCCCTTGCGTCCGAGAAGCCGGGAACAACCTTCTTCTTCATCACGGTGGACTACAATTTCGGCCACCAGCTCGAAGAAGTGTCCCGTGCGGCAATCGAGGCGGCCGGCGGCGAAGTCATCGGCGGTGTGCTGGTGCCGTTGAACACCATGGACATGTCGTCATATCTGCTGTCCGCGCGCGCCTCCGGTGCCGATGTCATCGTCCTGGCGCAATCGGGGACCGACCTCGTCACCTCGATGAAGCAGGCCACCGAGTTCGGCATCGCCGCCAAACAGAAGATCGCCGCGCCGATCCTGTTCCTGACCGACATCAAGGCCATCGGCCAGAACATCCTGGCTGGATTGCAGTTCATCCAGTCGTGGTACTGGGATCAGGACGAGTCGAGCCGTGAATGGGCCAAGCGCTATTTCGAACGCATGAACAAGATGCCAAACGAGAGCCATGCGGCGTTATACGCAGCCGTGACCCATTATCTGGAGGCGGTAAAGGCTGCGGGCACCGACGAAACCCAGGCTGTGCTCAAGCAGATGAAGGAAACGCCGATCAAAGGCCTGATATCCCAGAACGGCAAGGTTCTCGCAAATGGCAGAGCTGCCTTCGACCGTTATCTGGTTCAGGTGAAATCCGAGGATGAATCGTCCTACGACTGGGACTTCCTCAAGGTAGTGACGCGCATTCCCGCCGAACAGGCATTCAGGAGCCCCGCCGACGCGGGCTGCGCGATCCAGTAACCCGCTCGTAAGACCAAACAGGGTGACAGCCGTCGAGGCAGAGACACGCCTCGACGGTCCGTTGCCCGCAACGACAAAGCGCCACCACGATGATGGATGCCCTCCTCGGCCAATTGACCGTCGGTCTGATCAACGGATCATTCTATGCCATGCTGAGCCTCGGGCTCGCGATCATTTTCGGCATGCTCAACATCGTCAACTTCGCCCATGGGGCGCAGTACATGCTGGGCGCGTATATCTCCTGGATGCTGTTGCATTATCTGGGGCTGGGCTACTGGTGGTCGCTGCTGCTGGCGCCGCTGCTGGCGGGCGGCTTCGGCATCGTCCTTGAAAGATTGCTCATCAGTCGGCTCTACGACAAGGCGCATCTCTACGGGCTGCTGCTGACTTTCGGCCTGGCCTTCATCATCCAGGGCCTGGCGCGCGTGTACTACGGCAGCGCAGGTCTTCGCTACGAGATCCCGGCCGAATTCATCGGCGTCTGGGATTTCGGCTTTATGATCCTGCCGCTCTATCGCGGCTGGGTGATCGCCTTCTCGCTGGTGGTCTGTTTTCTGGTTTGGCTTGCGATCGAGAAGACCAAACTCGGGTCCTATCTGCGCGCAGCCACTGAGAATCCGGTCCTGGTCGGCGCGTTCGGCGTCAATGTCCCGCTGATGATCACCTTGACCTATGGCGGCGGCGTGGCGCTTGCCGCGCTTGCGGGCACGATGGCCGCGCCGATCTTCTCTGTCAGCCCCAACATGGGCGTCGAGATCATCCTGGTCGTGTTCGCCGTCGTGGTGATCGGCGGAATGGGGTCGATCGGCGGCGCGGTCATAACCGGCCTTTCGCTCGGTCTCGTCGAGGGACTGACCAAGTTTCTCTACCCCCAGGCGGCTAATGTCATCATTTTCGTCGTCATGATCGTGGTTCTCATCGCACGTCCCGAGGGACTGTTCGGCAAGATGGGCGGGCTGAAGGTCGATGGGCATCTGGAACGGCCCGATGGCGAGCGCTGGTGGCGCGACCTTTCGAAGCCGACCCAGAGATTGTTCTGGTACGGTCTTGTCATCGTTGCCGTGGCTGCACCGTTCTTCATCTATCCCATCTTCGCCATGAAGATCCTGTGTTTTGCGCTGTTTGCATGCGCATTCAATCTGCTGCTCGGCTATGGTGGCCTGCTTTCCTTCGGCCATGCGGCCTATTTTGGCTCGGCGGCCTATATGGCCGGTTACCTCCTAAAGGAGTGGGGGCTTACGCCGGAGCTCGCGGTGCTCGCCGCGACGGCCTGCGCCGCACTTATGGGGCTGGCTTTCGGCGCCCTCGCGGTGCGGCGCCTGGGCGTCTACTTCGCGATGATCACGCTGGCACTGTCGCAACTGGTCTATTTCTTCAGCAATCAGATCAAAGCCACGGGCGGGGAAGACGGCCTGCAGGGCGTGCCGCGCAACAAACTCTTCGGACTGATCTCGCTCGAGAACGACTTGGTCCTGTATTTCATCGTTCTGGCTGTGGTGGGCGGCGCGATCTTCGCCATCTACCGGATCGTGAATTCGCCCTTCGGCCAGATCGTCAAGGCGATCCGCGAAAACGAAGATCGAGCGATTTCATTGGGCTATCGCGTCAACCATTACAAGATCATTCTCTTCACGCTGTCGGCCGCGCTGTCCGGCCTGGCCGGCAGTCTGAAATCCGTGGTGTATCAGGTCGTGTCGCTGGTCGATGTCGGCGGCACCACGTCCGCCGAAGTCGTCATGATGACCCTGGTAGGCGGTCTTGGAACCATGTTCGGACCGATCATCGGCGCTGTGGTCGTCACGACCATGGAATATTATCTCGCCCCCTTCGGCGCCTGGGTGACCATCATTCAAGGCATGATCTTCGTCGTCTGTGTCATCAGTTTCCGCGAGGGCATTATCGGCATCATCGGATCGGTGGCGATAGCGCTTCGAAAGTCATCGGGAGCTGCGACGAGCCTGACGGGCAAATTGCTCGGGGAGAATGACAAGCTCAATCGATAAGAGTACACGCGACCTCGCAAGCCGCCTCCACCCGGGATGAGCAGCCGCCTGAGCATGGGATCGCCGACCGTCGTCGCCGGCCTTGCCATCAAGATCGCCCGGCTCCAACTCGGCCGCATCGAACGCATCGGCTACAGCCAACGCAGCCCGCCGCATGGCGTATTGCGGGGCTTGCGGACGGATCATGGCGCGGGGGGTGGACGAATGCTCTGGCTTGCCGCAGGGGAAGGATCGTCGCGCCAGAGCAGCCTTGCGGTGATCGCTGAGATGACGGCGACCGAAGAGGCCAGGGTGGCGCAAGCGATCCAGCCGCCCCGGTCAAAGGCAAAACCGGGAATCGTCGCGCCAAACGCCGCTCCCGCATAATAAAAGGCCAGGTAAAGTCCGACTGCCGCCGAGCGCCCTGTGGTTACGGACCGTGTCGTGTAGAGCATGCACGATGCCTGCGCGGTAAACATGCCGGCGCAGCAGAGCACCAGACCCGGGAGAACAACGACAAGCAGGGGAACCGAGGTCAGCAGGCTGCCTATCGCCATCGTGGTCGCAGCACAGACAAGCATCAGCTTGGCTCCAAGGCGATCTATCAGGGGCCCGGCGAAAGGCGTGGAGAATGAGGCTATGACATAGGTCAGGAAAACGGCGCCAAGTTCCGCGGGTCCCAGATTGAACGGAGCACTGCGCAGGTAGAAGGCGACATAGGTCATCAGACCGGTGAAGGCGAACATGATGCCGAGGCCGACGAGGCATGTGGCGAAGATATTTCTGTTCCCCAGATGACCGGCCAATTGTGCGAAAGTGTTGCGTTGTGCGACCGGCGACGCGAAATGCCGCGATGGCGGCAGCAGCCACCAGATCGCGACTGCACCGGCCAATGCGATCATTCCGAGCGCCACAAAGGAGAGCCGCCAGTCGCCCAGATCCGCGGCGACGCCGGCGACGAAGCGCCCGCTGAAACCGCCCGCCACATTTGCCGTGACATAGATGCTCGTAATCCGTCCCCTCCGGCCCACGTCCCATTCTTCAGCGATATAGGCAAGGATGGCCGTGAACACGGCGGGAATGAAAAGGCCTTGCAGGAGGCGGAATGCCAGCAGGGTTCCGAAGTTGGGGGCGAGAGCGCAGGCAAGCGTCGGCAGCGCTATGCCGAAACTCGCGGCAACGATCACCGGCTTGCGTCCCCTCGCATCGGAAAAGGCGCCTGCGAAGGGAGCCACCAGTCCCACGGCGAGCGCGCCCACCGTGATCGTCAATGCGGCGTAGGTCGGCGAGACCGAGAAGGCCTCCGAAAGCAATGGCAGGATCGGTTGCGGAGCGTGCAGGTTGAGCATCGCGCAAAACCCGCACAGGGCGATGGCGACGACCGAACCGGACGCATCGGGCGCCACGCGGACGTGCCTGCTCATCGGCGCCGGCCCCCGGCGGATCGGCTACCATCGCGGCCCGCCACCGAATGGCCGGGAATCTTCCGCAAATTGGTCATTGCCGGGTCGAAATCCGCAGGTCATAGACTTGCGTGGCTGTCCGGCCAAAAAGCTGCCTCTTCTCGCCCTCGCTTGCACCCGAGGTCAGCCGTTTGAACGCGTTCCACAGCGTACGGTAGCTGAAATAGGCCTTGTCGATCGGAAAATTGCTTTCGAACATGCAGCGGTCCGGCCCGAACAGTTCGATGCACCGTTCAACAAACGGGCGCCAGTCTTCGGCCAATTCGGCGGAACTCGCGGGCCTCTCGCGCAGACGATAGTCGAAACCGAGGAGCCGCATGCCGAAGCCGCCGATCTTGACGCGCACATTCTGGCATGTGGCGAGCTCGGCCATGGCCGACGACCATTCGGCGAAGACTTCGTCGCCCCTTCGGCGATAGGGACCGGCTCCAATCGGGCCGCCGAGATGGTTCAGCACGATGGTGGTGTTCGGGTAAGCCCGGGCCAGGACTGCCAGTTCGAGCAGTTGGGTGTGATAAAGCCAGGCATCGAAGCTCAGACCCATCGGCGCAAGATGCGAGAACCCGGCAAGAAACCTCGCATCGCTCATCATCCCCGCAGCCAACGGCCGCCTGGGACCATGCTGCGGCGTCTGCAGCGATGATACCTCGTGCCACGCCGTTACCTGACGGATGCCGCGAAACCTGCCTGCTCCCGCCCGCAGATGTGCCTCGAGAACCTCCTGCACCCCTGCTCCGGCAAACAGGTCGACATAGCCGATGACCGCGGCGCACAGCGCCGGCTGTCCGTCGCCTGCCCACGGCGTGCAAATCGCCGACATGATTTCCGTTTCCCCGACCGGCATCAGTTCGACCGGGCCGGAGCTACGGTACATGGCGTTGCTTTCGACATAGACCGTCGCGATCACCTTGTGACCGCTCAGTGTATCGTCGCGCAGGTCGGGCGGCATGTATCGTGAGCCGGGCCGGTCCCACAGGTGGTGATGCGGATCGACGATCGGAAGCTCCGGTTCGAGCACATCCTCCTGCTCCCGGCCCAACCAGACATGGTCAACGGGAAGATTGATCATATCGGCGCCGACATCCAGCACCGGCGCGCCGGACTGCGGGCTCTGGGGGTTTTGCTCCATAACCGTTCAGCGTGCTGGCTGCTCAGCTGCCTGCGCCGCAATTGCAGCGGCGGCGATCTCGTCAAAGAACGGATCCGATTGGTAGGAGGGGCGCGCCTCAAAGGATTGGTGCCACGCCGCAAGGGCGGGCCGCCCCGCACGCCAATCGAGAGCTGGAAAGCGGAAGTCGGAATAGGACAGAGCGGTGCCGATGGCGACATGGCCCATGCGGAAGGGCTCCGACGCCAGCTGCTTCGCCAATGCTTCCAGCTCGTCGAGCACCTTGGCGTATTTGAGCCCCAACGCGGCGATGATCGCTGGCTGCTGCTTGGCTTCCGGACGGTTACGTTCGAGAAGCCATGACAGCAGAAGATCGACGAGACCGATGCCCAACGCTGTCCGGCGCAGCTCAGTCAGGCGCGGCGGGCTTGTCTGTGGAAGCAACGATCCGCCGCCAATGCTGTCGAGATATTCGGCGATCACGCGTGAATCAAAAATGGCGCTCCCGTCGTCGAGCAGGAGCGTCGGAATCTTGCACAGCGGATTATGGTCAAACAGCACAGGATGCGGGGCTTCGATGTTGACGAGTGTCGGGTCAAGTTCGAGGCGGTCCTGCACTCCCGCTTCATGCGCGGCGATCATGACGAAGCGGACATAGGGCGATCTGGATGAGTAGAAGAGCTTCATATCTGGGTCCTCCCTGAATGCACGTCTTCAGGTTCGGCCGACACCCCAGGAGGGGGTCCGACCTTCCATGAATTCGCGCAGGATTGCGGTGATTTCCTCGGGCGTTGCAGCCGTCTGGTGATGGCTTGTCTCTATCGTGACGAATTCCACGCCGGGTATCGGCGCAAGGATGCTGCGGACATAGTCAGGCGTGCGGAACGTATCCAGCGTGCCGCAAACACCCAGGGTGCGGCAGCGAATGGCAGCAATATCAGCAGTGATGTCCATGTCGATCAACATGCGATAGGACGCCGCGAAGCTCTCCGGATCATTGGCGAGCCAGCGCGCCTCGAACGCCCTGAAGCGCTCCGGATTGCGATCCCGAAGGACCTGCGGATAGCCGGCCGCCAATGCGCCGTCCATGATGGTCCGCATGCCGCCGCGGGTGACCGACTCAAGCATTTCGAGCCGGCTTTCCCGAACGGATGGTTCCATGTCCACGGCGGGGCTCATGGCAATCACACCGGACACCCTGTCGCCGTAGCGCCCGGCGAAATGCAGCGCGATCGCCGCACCGACGGCGCAGCCCGCAAGCGCGACCGGTTCGGTGAAGCCGAGCGAATCCAGGAGCGCCAGAAGGTCCTCCCCGAGAGTTTCGATCTGGAGAGCGCCCGACGTCTTCTCCGATAGGCCGAATCCGCGGTAATCGTAGCGAAGCACGCGATAGCTGTCAGCGAGACCGGGAACGACCTCGTCCCAGTTCTCCAGCAGCCCACCCATTTCGTGCAGAAGGACGATGACCGGGCCGGTTTGTCCGCGCAACTCGTAGCGCATTCCTGCGCCGTTCAGTACCGCAAATTGCATGATCTGATTCCTGTCAGTAAGAGAAAAACCAGCGCGGCCGGCTCCCATCGCGGCGCCGGCTGCAAGAGTCCTGCATTCAAATTTCCTTGAGCTCGTAGTCATGATCCATGACTACGACCCGCTTCTCGAACACCCACCGCCCCTCGTGCTTTCGCAGATGACAGTTGTACTGGCCGGGTCCGAGAAGCCGGCTGGCGCCATCCCGGGTGAGGTAGACGCAGAGGTGACACCGCGCTGAAGCGCGCTCGGATTCTCCCTCGATGAGGAGATTGGAGATCATATGCCTGAGCTGCGAGCCATTCTGGCGGAACCGGGCGAAGCGCGTGGCGAAATTGCGGATGCTCTCATGGCCGGTGTAGGCCCCGACCGCCGGGCTTTCCAGCGAGCCATCGGGTGCGAAGCATGACACCAGCGCGTCAACATCGCCCATGTCGATCGACCACATATAGCGGGCAAACAGATCCTGAATCTGGCAACGATCATCGGTAGATAAAGGCAAAGACACAACCTCTCGCACACGCATGAACCTGATACGTCGATCGCCGCAGACCAGCGCTTCGAAGCCTGTAACGGTCAGGGAAATTACTATCTATAGATCTATTATTTACCATTGACATGAGGGAGTCAACGGCCTTCAATGACGTCAAGGTCCAGGAGAGATCGCTGGATCGAAACTCAGGGAGGAAGACATGAAAAGAGCATTTGCTGCCGCATTTGCGGCGTGCATGATGGCAGGGGTTTCAATGGCCCAGGCCGACGATCCGATTACCTTGAAGATTTCCTATCAGTTTCCGGAACACCATTTCGTCACCGTAGGCTGCATCAATCCGTTCATTGAAGGCGTCGAGGAGCGCTTGCCGGGCCGGGTGGTCTTTGAACGCTATCCATCCGAGCAACTGGCCAAGGGCGCGAGCCAGCTCGACTCCGTCCGCAACCGCATCGCCGACATCGGCATTCACAATCTCGCCTATACACCGCAGGTAACGCCGCTCTCGACATTCCTGGAAATGCCGGGGATCTTCTCGTTCGCCGACACCATGGCCGCGCAGAAGGCGTGGGACCGCCTGGCCAAGAATGAGCTTTTCAAGGTTGAACTTGAGAAGCTCAATGTGGTGCCGGCATGGGTGTTCGTGACGTCCCCGTACCAGTTCCAGATGGCCAGTGCGGAGCCGGTCACCAGCATCGAGCAACTCAAGGGCAAGAAGCTCCGGGTTCCGGGCGCGGGCGCTGAAATGGCGCTTGGTCTCATCGGCGCCGTCGGCGTGCGTGTTCCTGCATCCGACCTGTATCTGGCCATCCAGCGCGGAACCGTCGACGGCTCGATCATTTCGACATCGGCACTGCCGGCCTACAAGCTCGACGAAGTGGTCAATGCGATTTCTACCAATGCGAGCTGGGGCGCCTCACCATTCCTGGCCGCGATGCACAAGGACCGGTGGGAGGGACTTCCCGAGGATGTCCGCACGGCCATCGGCGAGGCGGGCGTCGCCGCGGGCGAAGCTTGCGCCAACACCTATATCGACCTCGAGAACAAGGAAGTCGAGCGGCTTCGGGGCATGGGCAAGACGATCTTCGAAATGCCGCAGGAAACCGTCGACGCATTGACCGTCGCACTCAAGCCTGTCCAGGAGGCCTGGCTGGAGCAGATGACGCAGCGCGGCCTTGACGGTCAGGCGATCATCGACAAATACGACGAGTATCTTCAGGAAGAAAAAGCCAAGATGTGAAAGCCATGCCCGGGACACGCTTGGCGCCGCCCCGGGCATTTGCCTTTCACAAAGCGGTCGTTGCGCGCCCCAATCCCTGATCGATGGAACCCCGTCCATGTCGAAATTTTCGCCCGGCCGGCTTCTCAGACTGGCTGAAAACACTCTGATGGTGCTGGCTGCCACCATGTTGATGGTGATGCTGTTTTCGATGGTGATCGATGCGTCCGGTCGCTACCTGTTCGACACGCCGCTCGCCGGAAACTACGAGTTCACGACCTATTTCGGCATGGTGATGCTGACCTACCTTGCTCTTCCAAAAACCTATGTGATTGGTGGACATGTAAGGCTCGAAATCCTGCAGCCGTTGCTGGCGCGCATTCCCTACGACCTGTCAGCCCGGCTCAACGCCCTTCTGGCGGCGTTGTGCTTTGGCGCCATCACGCTGTACGCGGGCGCTGAAGCGATCGAGAAATTCCACGCGCGCGAGACGACGATCGGCATCATCCAGATTCCCATCTACATCAGTTTCATGGCCTTCCCCGTTGGCTGCGGAATCCTGACGATCAGGCTGATTGCCGAGATCTTTTTTCCAGTGCACCGCGAACACAACATCGAGGACGAGTTATGAGCTTGACTATCCTCGCCGTTCTCGGCCTGCTGTTCTTGCTGCTGCTGAACTCCATGCCGGTGGCTTTTGCCATGATGATCGCTGGCGCCGTCGGGATTTACTTCACCTCCGGCTTCGACACCATGATGGGCATTCTCGGAACGGCGCCCTATGAGCATGTAGCCAGTTTCACACTCTCCGCGCTGCCAATGTTCGTTTTGATGGCCGAGTTCCTGACCGCCGGACGCTTCACAAGCGATATCTTCCTCGCCTTCTACCGCTGGACAGGTCACATCCGCGGCGGCCTCGCCTATGCGGTGGTGTTCGGCGGCGCCATGCTCGGCGCCGTGACAGGCGCAAGCGCAGCCGCCGCCGGCACGCTCGCCGGAGCGGCCTATCCCGAAATGAAGCGCTACGGCTACGATGATTCATTCTCGACCGGGGCCATTGCCATCTCGGGAACGCTTGCGATCATGATTCCGCCAAGCCTGGCCTTCATCATCTTCGGCATCATCACCGAAACCTCCGTCGGGTCGCTGCTTCTGGCCGGCATCCTTCCCGGCGCGTTGACGGCGCTCGGATATGTCCTTGGCATCCGGCTGGCGCTTTTCAGCAAGCCGGAACTGGCGCCGACCGCCCCTGCAAAGTTCCCGCTCAGCGAACGGATGAGTTCGCTGCAAACGATTTGGCCGGTGATGCTGCTGATGCTTTTCATGCTCGCCGCCATCTACAGCGGCGCTGCGACGGTGACCGAAATCGGCGCGCTCGGTGCTGCCTCGGCGCTCGTCATTGCGCTGGTCATGCGCCGGCTCACTTTCGGCAGTTTTGCCACGGCGGTCGGGCGCGGCACGCGCAACAGCGTCATGATCCTGATGATCATTGCCGGCGCCTCTGTGTTCGGCCTCTTCATCACCCTGACCGGCGTGCCGCAGGCGATGATGCAGATGGTCGAGGCAGCCGGATTGAACCGCTGGGTCGTGTTTTCCATCATTCTGTTCATACTGCTGATCCTTGGCTTCTTCCTCGACCAGCTCGCGGTGATGGTCCTTACGCTGCCGATCATTTTCCCGCTGCTCATGCGCCTCGAGTTCGATCCGATCTGGTTCGGCGTGGTGTTCGTCAAGACCGTTGAGATCGGTCTGGTATCTCCGCCGATGGGACTGAACTGCTTCGTGGTGTCCAGCGTGACCGGCGTGCCCGTGCACAAAGTTTTCAAGGGGATCTCCTGGCTGCTGCTGCTCGACGTCACGGTCCTGCTGTTGCTCATCCTGTTTCCCGCGATCTCCCTTACAATCCCGAACTGGGCGGCACTGAATTGACACGCAGCATCGATCGGGCGGTCAATCTGGAGGACATTCGCCTCTTGGCGAAGCGCCGCCTGCCAAGGATCGCCTTCGACTTCATCGATGGCGGCGTCAATGGAGAGGAATGCCTCGATCGAAACCGCCAGGCCTTCCGGCGCCACACGCTCGTTCCGCGCTATCTGGTGAACATCGAGCAGCGCGATCAGTCGACCGAGTTGTTCGGACGGCGATACGCAAGTCCGCTCGGCATATCGCCGGCCGGACTGGCGGGGCTGATGTGGCCTGATGCCGACCGGTTGCTCGCAGAGGCGGCGGCGGAGGCCAATATCCCTTTCATGATGTCGGCGGCCGCCTGCATCTCCATCGAGGAGGCTGCTCGAATCGCGCCGTCGACGACGTGGTTCCAGGTCTACGGCACCCGCAATCCCGACATTGTCGACGACCAGGTCCGCCGGGCCGCCGACTGCGGGGTGCAGGTCCTGGTGCTGACGGTGGATGTGCCGATCGTACCCCGTCGCGAGCGAAATGTCCGGAATGGCTTCAGGCGTCCGATGAAGTTCACTCCGGCTCGTGTGATAGAGGGGCTGGCGCATCCCGCCTGGCTGATGGGCTTTCTCAAGAACGGCGTGCCGCCGCTGGCCAACTGGTTTGCCTACGCTCCCCCGGGAGCCGACAAGAATGCGGTTGCCGATGTATTCGGCGCCAACACTCCGGCGCCCGGGCAGGAATGGCCAGCACTCGAGCGCATCCGCCGGCTCTGGAAAGGCCACTTGATCGTCAAGGGCATCCTTCATCCGTCCGACGCGCGCCGCGCGGTCGAAGCGGGCGCGGACGGATTGATGGTCTCCAACCATGGTGGGCGACAGCTTGATTGCGCCCCCTCCCCGCTGGAGATGATCGGCACGATCCGCGCGGCATCGGGAGAGGACGTCACCCTGTTGATGGACAGCGGCGTGCGGCGTGGCAGCGACGTGCTGATCGCCCGCTGCCTGGGCGCCCAAGCCTGTTTTTTTGCCCGGCCGACACTGTTCGGCGCGGCGGCGGCGGGCAAGGCCGGCATCGCCCGCGTCATCGAGATTGTGCGCGGCGAAATTGATCTGGTGATGGGTCAACTCGGGTGCGCCGAGATGTCGGCCATGGACTCCAGCTGGCTGACCCGAACCATTCTGGACGAAGCGGGAGAGACGACCGCATGAGCAAGATGTTACCCAAGACCCTGATCTACCATCCGGACGCGGCCGAATACGCCGATAGGCTTGCCGGCCGCGCACCGGACCTGCCCCTGCTGGCAACGTCCGAGCCTGAACAATTGGCTCTTTATCTGCCCGATGCCGAAATCCTCATCTGCGGTCCCAAAGCCGTTCCGGGCATTGCCTCGGCGCAGAAGCTTCGATGGATCCAGTTGACGATGGCCGGCGCTGAACTGCTCGCGCCGGAGGCCCATGCTATCGGGCATCTGATGGTGACCAATGCTCGCGGACTGCATGCCGAACTGATGAGCGACCATGCAATGGCGGCCATGGTCATGCTGCAATGGGACTTTCCGAAGCTGTTCCGAAACCAGGCAGAGCGGCGCTGGGAACGCAGTGCGCGCATGCCGCTGGCCGGGCGTGTCCTGGGCGTGGTCGGCTCCGGCTCCATCGGCAGCGAAATCGGCCGCCGCGCCTCCGAATTCGGCATGACGGTTTATGGAGTCCGACGCTCAGGAACGGGGACTCCGCCCGGATTTACCACGATGTACGGCCCCGCCGAACTCGATCAACTGCTTCCGCAATGCGATTTCGTCTGTGTCGTGGTTCCGGCCACGCCTGAAACCGATCGCATGTTCGGCGCGGCCCAATTCGCCGCGATGAAGCCCGGTGCCTACTTCATCAACATCGCGCGCGGCTCGGTGGTCGACGAGCCCGCTCTGATCGCGGCGCTGCAGGAACGCCGGATCGCCGGCGCCGCCCTTGACGTTTTCGCCGAGGAACCACCACGGTTCGACAATCCGCTGTGGACGATGCCAAACGTGATCATCACGCCCCACGTCTCCGGCATGGCCGCCTCCAACGAAGCGCGTCTGGTCGATCTCTTCCTTGACAATCTCAGCCGCTTTCAGGCCGGACAGCCATTGCGCAATCCTGTCGACCCCCGGCGAGGATACTGACCCGATGACCGTTGAAACGACTGACACCGAAACCGCGGTTGAGAGCAAACTGCCGAGCCAGTCCTGTGATTCCCATCTCCACGTCTTCGGACCACCCGATCGCTTTCCAGGGTCGGCGGACCGGACCTACGCTCCGACCGAAATGCCGCTGGCAACCTACGAAGCCATGGCCGCGTCTCTGGGGCTTGACCGTGTCGTCTTCGTCCAGCCCAGCGCCTACGGGACGGACAACCGTTGTCAATTGGAAGCGCTCGCGACCCGTCCTTCCACCGCGAGGGCGGTGATCGTGATCGCGGATACCGTCAGCCCGTCCGACCTTGCCGAACTTGATGAAATGGGGGTCCGCGGCGTCAGGCTCAACCTGATGAGCCCCCGTTTGACGGACAGCGCAGCCGTGCGCGCCAAGCTGGACAGGGTCGCTTCGCGGATCGCCGACCTGGGCTGGCATATCCAGGTCTATGCCGATCTCGACATGGTCGGTTCGGTCGCGCCGCTATTGAAGGATTTGCCGGTGCCTGTCGTTTTCGACCACATGGGCGGGGCCAAACAGCATGAGGGGGTCGGTGCCGGCGGTTTCGTCGCGCTGCTTGAGCTGCTGGCGACCGGCCGGTGCTGGGTCAAGCTGTCGGGCGCCGACATCGTCACCCATGAACATCTGGATTTCAGCGGCGCAACACCTTTCGCCCGCGCCCTGCTTGCGGCAAATCCGGACCGTCTTGTCTGGGGATCGGACTGGCCGCATCTGGTCCATCAGTCCGGCAGGTCCGGCGACGACGCCCCGAAGGCTGCCTACCGTCCGGTGGACGAGACGGCGCTGCTTGCCGCACTGCGCGACTGGACCGGCGGCGACCAACAATTGCGAAAGATCCTCGTCGACAATCCGCAAACGCTTTACCGCTTCTGAGAAGGATGCATGCGATGGCCGAAACCGCGCGCCCGATTGTCGTCCTGACCGACGACACCATCCATCCCGCCGGTGCGGAGCGCCTGTCGCAGAGTTGCGACGTGCGCGTGCTGAGCGGCTCGTACCCTTCCGAAGACCTGCTGTGCGACGCCGCACGCGACGCGGTGGCGATCTTGGCCCGGATGGGCGTCGTCAGCCGCAAGGTCATCGAGGCGGCGCCTCGGTTGAAAATCATCGCCCGTCACGGCATTGGCGTCGATGCCGTTGATCTCGCCGCCGCGACCGAGAAGGGGGTGATCGTCACCACAACCGGAGCCGTCAACGCGGGCGCCGTCGCCGAATACGCATTCGCGCTGTTGCTCGGCCTGGCACGCATGATCCCGCAGGCCGACCAGGGGATGCGTGAAGGGCTGTGGCGGCGCGAGCCGCTTGTCGGACTTGAACTGGCAGGCAAGACGATGGGCATCATTGGGCTGGGCTCCATCGGGAAGCATATGGCCCGGCAAGCACTGGGGTTCCGGATGAAGGTGATAGCCCAGGATCCGCATGCCCGGCCCCCGGCCGATCTCGATGTCGAGATGGTCGAGCGCCACGAACTGCTGGCGCGCGCCGACGTGATCTCCCTGCACATGCGCCTGGATGCGGTGTCACGCGGAACGATCGACGCGGCCTCCATCGCGGCGATGAAACCGACTGCCGTGTTCGTCAACACCTCGCGCGGCGAACTGGTCGACGAAACCGCGCTGATCGCGGCGTTGCAGGAAGGCCGGATCGGGGGGGCCGCGCTGGACGTCTACGAGAACGAGCCGCTGTCGCCCGACTCGCCGCTGCGAAAGCTGCCCAATGTCCTGCTGTCACCGCATGTCGCCGGACAGACGGCCGACGCCATGCGCGTGGTCGCCATTGCAGCGGCCGACGCGATTCTGGCCGAGATATCGGGCCGGATACCGCCTTATGTCTACAATCCCGAGGCATACGACGTCAGGGGGGGATCGGGCGCCGGCGGGTCCGGCGGCTTTGGCGCCAACCATTCAGAAGGATCGACCAAATGACCAATCCGAACGAAGAGTTTCAGCGCAATCCGGTCAAGCAGCGTTTGGATGCCGGCGATCCGGCGATCGGCATGGTGGTCCGGCTGTCGCGCTCCGGAGACATCGCCCGCATCGCGAAATCAAGCGGCCACGACTTCATCTTCATCGATGTGCAGCACGCGATCTACTCGCTCGAGACAATCGGCCATATCGCCCAGACGGCGCTCGGTTGCGGCGTGGCGCCCCTGGTCCGCGTGCGCAGCTGCCGGGATCCCGATGCGGCGCTTCTTCTCGATTGCGGCGCCACCGGTATCGTCTTTCCGGACGTGAACACCGCCGATGACGCCAGGCTCGCGGTTGACACCTGCCGGTATGCCCCGATCGGTCGCCGATCGCTGACGAGCGGCTATCCCATCTTCAACTACCGGCCCCTGCCTCCCGGCGATGTCGTGCGCATCATCAACGACAATACCCTGGTGGTCTGCATGATCGAAACCGCCGAAGGCCTTGCCAATGTCGATCAAATCGCAGCCGTGGACGGGGTCGACGTCCTCCTCATCGGCTTGACGGACCTTTTGTATACGCTTGGAAAGCCCGGCCAGTTGAGCGATCCCGCGGTCACGGACGCCGTCGACAAGGTCACCGAGGCCGCACGCAGGCATGGAAAGGTGGCGGGGATCGGAGGCGATTCCGATTCTGCGCGCCAAGCCGAGTATATGAGGAAGGGCATGCGGTTTTATTCCCTGCCCTCCGACGGCGCGTTCGTGCTTGCGGGAGCGACCGCCGCGGCGGCGAGCCTGCGCGCTTTGACCGGAGCATGACGATGCGGCGGGCGGTCGAACATTTCGTTGCGGCGCGGCGTCGGCGCCCTGCCTGGGATCGGGTTCCCGACGCCATCGCGCCGTCGACGATCGCCGAAGGCTATCGCCTGCAGGCGGCCGTCCACGACCGCCTGGTTGCCCAAGGGGCAAGCCTCCGCGGATACAAGATCGGCTCCACATCGGCCGCCGGACAGGCGGCCTTCGGGCTGACCGAACCGGTCTATGCGGGGCTGTTCGAGCAGGATCGCTTCGCGTCGCTGACCGAAGCGCTGGCGCGACCGATGACCATGCCGGCCATCGAGATCGAGATCGCCTTCGTGCTTGCCCGCGCGACAGCCAAGGGCGCTTCCCTCCCCGATCTCGCGGCGGCGGTAGCATCGTGCCATATCTCGTGCGAGATCATCGATCGCCGCTATGGCGAGCCGCTGCAGGACACGGTCGGCTCGCTGCTTGCCGACGATTTCTTCAATGTCGGTTTTGTCCTCGGAACCGCAAACCCTGATTGGCGCGCGCGGGATCTTGGTGGGCTGGACGCCGCCATCAGGCTTGACGACACAGTCCACACCGCGAACGCATCCTCGGTCCTGAGCGCGCTCGGGGTACTTGCGTGGCTTGTTCAAAAGCTGCCGCCCGACCGACCTCTCAAGCCCGGCGATGTCGTGCTCACCGGTTCGATCGTTCCACCGAAAGCGGTCTCTCCTCACACACGGTCGATCGAAATGACGATCGAGGGTTTCGAGCCTCTCCGCTTCGAGCGCAGCTAGGCATCCAGGCTGAAGGCCGACGTGGCGGGAGATCCGCCCTGCAGCACCCGAAGGACATTGTCGACGCACACACTCCATGCAGACTTGCGCGCCTCGACGGTGCAGCCCCCCATGTGCGGAGACAGAATGACATTCGTCATGTCGAGCAACGGGCCCGGCACCTCCGGCTCGAACTCGAACACGTCGAGACCCGCGCCAGCCAGGCGTCCCGACTTGAGCGCGGCAACGAGATCCTCGTTCCTGACCACGGGTCCCCGCGCCACGTTGAGCAGGATTGCACCGGGTTTCATCGCGGCGAATACTCTGGCGTCGAAGAGGTGGCGGGTCTCGGGCGTCAATGGACAATGAAGGCTGATGACATCGGACCCGCGCACCAGTTCGTCAAACGAGGTCCACCCCTTGGCGCCGGTATCGGTTCTTGTGTGGTGGGAGACGATCATGTCGAATGCTTCAGCGCGCCGCGCTACCTGGCGGCCGATATGCCCGAACCCGACAAGACCGAGCCGCTTGCCCGAGAGCGAGACACCGTCCCAACGCCCTCCCGGCATCCATCCGTCGTCCGCCCATTTCCCGCTTCGGACATACCGGTCGGCTTCCGTCAGTCTGCGTGTCAAGGCAAGCAACAAGGCGATCGTGTGGGTGGCGGTATCGACGGAATAGCTGTCGGGGCAATTGCAGCCCCATATCCGGCGCCGCCGCATCTCGGCAATGTCCATATTGTCGAACCCGGCCGCCGTATTCGCGACGATTTTCAGTTTCGGAGCAGCCTCGAGAATCTCCGGATCTATCCTCAGTTCGTTCTGATTGATGATGCCGGCGACATTCCCGATCTGCGCCAGCACCTCGGCGCGGGACATCGCGCGGGAGGGATTGTCCCCGACAATGACGGAGGAAAATTCCTCCAGGCGCTGGATAACGTCGTTGGGAGGACGACTGGTGATCAGGACGCCGGGCTTTGTCATCTGGAGCTTATCCTCTGGCGCATGTTCGGGCCGGCAGTTCCGCCCGGGGGCTTCGCCGCGTCGTCCGCTTCCAAGGCGTCTCAAATGCCATTTCGGCGCTTGCGGTGACTATTTAGTGATGCATAACTTATAAGGACTCTTGTCCACTAAGGCATCTGTCGAGACCACGAGGGAGGCCGTACGTGAAAATCGCCGAAATCAGGACCTACATCCTAGAAGCACCATTGAGCCAGCCCTTCGGCTGGTCGTTCCAGAAGACCTCGACGCGGTCGACCTGCATTGTGGAAATCACGACGGAGAGCGGGCTTGTCGGCTGGGGGGAATGCTTCGGCCCATCGCGGATCAATGCGGCCATCATCAAGGCGTTCGAACCGCATCTGATCGGCCATGATGCACTGGCGACAGAAGCGGTCTGGCAACTCATCTACAACCAGTTCCGCGACCAGGGGCAGAAGGGCGTGACCATCTGCGCCCTCAGCGGAATCGACATCGCGCTCTGGGACATTAAGGGCAAAGCCTTTAACGCACCGATCCACCAGGTGATGGGCGGCCCGCTGCGCACCCGCGTCGAAGCCTACGCAACCGGCACCTACAGGCGGGATGAGGGCGACCCGTTTGAGTATGTCATCGAAGAGGTTCGGGGTTACATCGACGAGGGCTTCTCCGGCGTGAAACTGAAGATCGGACGTGATGTCGACGAGGACGCCGAACTGATCAGGGCGATCCGGGCGGCGATCGGAAGGGACAGAAGGCTGATGCTGGATGCCAACCACGGCTATGACGCAGTCGAGGCGATCGATCTTGGTCGCCGTGTCGCAGACCAGACCATCAGCTGGTTCGAAGAGCCAGTAGCGCCCGAAGATCGGGCAAGCTATCGGGAGGTCCGACGCGGTCAGCCAATTCCCGTGGCCGGCGGCGAGTGCGAATTCACCCGCTGGGGCTTCCATGACATTCTGACCGGCAGGGCGATGGATATCATCCAACCCGACACCTGTGCCGCGGGAGGAATCTCGGAGTGCAAGAAGATCGCCGACATGGCGACCGTCTTCGGCATCCGTTATATCCCGCACGTCTGGGGCACAGGCATCGGATTATCGGCCGCACTGCAGCTTCTGGCGGTCATTCCGCATACCCCGCCGCGCTACACCCCGCGCGAACCGCTGCTGGAATTCGATCGCTCGGAACATCCGTTCCGGCAGGCCGTCATCACAGAACCGCTCGAGCACGTCGATGGTTGGGTGACCATTCCCCAGGGACCCGGGCTCGGTATCGAAGTCGACCGCAAGGCACTGGCGGAGTTCGAGGAGAAAGCCTAGAGAGCCCCGGCGCATTCACGATCTCGGGGCATCCGGAGCGCCGCGCACGCCGGCGCGGCGCGCTTTGATCTTCCCCGATCTGGACCTCGAATGGTTCAGGCTTCCAGAACGACCTCGACATGGCCGAAGCCCGCAAATTCCACGCGGATCGTCTGACCGGGCTTCGCGAATGTCAGGCCCGTGAAGGTTCCGGTTGTGACGACCTGACCGGCGCCCAGTCCGGGACCGGTTCGCAACAGATTGGCGAGCGCCAGCAGAGGCAGCAGCGGATCACCATTCGCGTGGCCCCCCTCGCCCTCCGTGATCCGCTCCCCATCGGCGAGCAGGCGGACTGAAATCCGCGAAAGATCGAATTCGCGCCAGTCAGGGCGCGGCTCCCCGCAGATCAGTCCGCCATTGGACATGCAGTCGCAAAGCCGGTCGAGGACGTCGGTGCCGCGGTAGGACTGGAACCGCGAATCGACGATCTCGATCGCCGGCAACGCGGTCACCACCGGGATGACCTCATCCATCGAATAGGGCTGATCCCGCGGCGGAAGCCCTTCGTCGAGCCGGAACGCGATCTCGCCTTCGATCCCCAGCAAAGACATGTCGGACGCCTTGATCCGGGCGGGACTCTTCCAGAAACGAGAGCCGATGATGGCCCCGCGCGTCACCTTGCCGGGTTCCAGGCCGGCGACCTTCCAGCCCTTCACAGCCTCATCGGTGCGCAGGACCAGCGCATCCTGGATGGCGTGGGCCTGCTCGATGGTTGCGGGCCGGCAATCCGGCTCCAGCGCAGCAAGAGCGATGCCTGACCTGCGCGCTTCAAACAGCAGTCCGGCGGCGCGATCGATGGCGGACCGGTTCATGGTATTCGTCTCCGGTGTCATCGCCCTGCCTCGCCGATCAACTGCCTCGCGCCGGCCACCAGGATCTGGTTTATCCAGGCAAAGTTCATGAAATCCTCGCGTACGCGCTTTCCGGCCGCGCGTATATCGGCCGACGCCGCGGCTGCCGCGGCGCGGACGTGGTCATGGGCGGGCTGGCCGGCGAAGCCCAGCGACTGCGACAGGTCGTTCATTCCGAAGGACAAATAATCGATCCCCGGGAGGGCGGCAATCGCCCCGGCCTGCTCGATCGCGCCACGGCTTTCGATCATGATGCAGACCGACAGCTCCGCATTGCATTGCGCCAGATGGGCTACCTTGTCCGAAATGCCCAGGCCAAAATGAGGCCGGCCACCGCCGAAGGAGCGCTGGCCCAGCGGGGCGTAATAAGCGGCTTCGATCACTTCCCGGGCGTCGGCAACACTGTTCACATGCGGGACCACAATCCCCTTCACGCCCCGGTCCAGAAAGCCGGTGATGGTGGAGGCATCGCGGTTGGGGACGCGCGCGATCGCCGTCAGACCCCATCGTTCGGCGGCAAGGCAGCACGCTTCGATGTCTCGCGGTCCAAAGGCGCCGTGTTCGCCGTCGAGATAGACGAATTCCAGTCCCACCGTGGCCAGCACCTCAATCAACGTCGGCTCCGCGATGGTGAGATGGATTCCCCGTATCCGGTCGCCGTTCGAGGCGGCCCTTTTGACTGCATTGCGCAAAGAACATTCCTCCCGACAAAATGCCCAGCTCTCTGGCGTCGGGCGCATCAATTTGATAGACCTATAACCTATTGCGAGGAGGGAGTGAAATGGAAATTTTCCAGATTGGCGACACAGTCGACCTTCTCGGCGAAAGCTGCGTATGGTCTGTCGAAGAAAACAGCCTTTACTGGGTGGATGTGCGGACGCCGGCGCTGAGACGGCATGATCCCAGTGAAGGCAAAACCCTCACCTATCCCCTGCCGGAACTGGTCGGCTCGGTGGCCTTGCGCCAAGGCGGCGGAGTCATTCTCGCGATGCAGACGGGCATCTTCGAGTTTGACAGCAAGACCGGGGCTTTGACCCTCATCGGCGCGCCTGACGAGTCATGCAGCAATCAGCGGTTCAACGACGGTCGCTGCGACCGGCAGGGACGATTCTGGTCGGGCACGATGGATGACGTCGACCGCGGCAGCGTGGGCACGCTCTACAGACTTGAACGCGGCGTGATCACGCCGGTTGTAAATTCACTGACGATTCCGAATGCCCTATGCTGGAGCCCGGACGGTCGAACCATGTATTTCAGCGACACGACCTCCCGCAGCATGCTCGCATACAGGTTCGATACGGGGACCGGAACTCCCTCAAGTCCCCGGGTTTTCGCAACGGTTGCTCCCCCCGGAACGCCTGACGGATCGACCGTCGACGAGCAGGGTTATGTCTGGAATGCCGAATACGACAACTGGCGTGTCACGCGCTACAGGCCCGACGGCGTCGTCGATCGCGTCCTGCCGATGCCGGTGCAACGGCCCACATGCTGCTGCTTTGGCGGTAAGGATCTCGCCACCCTGTTCGTCACCACGGCGGCTCAGAAACTCGACGATCATGAACTGCAACGGCAACCACTGGCAGGTCGGATGCTGGCGCTGGATGTCGGAGTGCGCGGGCTTCCGGAACCCGTTTACATCCGGCATTAACGGGGCAGTTCGGACGCCTGATCCCGTTGCGCGCCGGACAAAGCATTCACGGCGCCATAGAGGAACGTATCGACCTTGAGGGAGACGAGTTCGGACAGGTCATCCGGCATGGGTTCCTGGTGCACATATCTGCGGTAGGCCAGATGATACATCACCGCGTGCAGGGATTGCACCAATTCCAGGTCGCTTTTCTGCACCGAGGGCGAGTCGGACGGGGGCCCATACTCGCGCCGCAGAGCCAGCGCGATCCGCTCGAAAATCCGCTTGGAGAGGATTGCATAGCAGCGGGCGTTGAACTCGTTGCGGCCAAGACCAGAGAACAGGAAGAGACGAACGTGTTCATAGGTCAGCACCGACGTCACATATCCGGTGTAGAATTTCTTCAGCCTGATCGGCAGCGGAATGGTTTCGTCCTCGATCAGCGATTCCCAGGTCGGATCCCAATTCTGCGGCAGAAGCTGCTCGTACACCTTGTCGATCAAAGCGTCCTTTGTCGGGAAATATTTGTACAGGAGAGGCTGCGTAATGCCGATGCGCCGCGCCAGCTTGATCGTTCCCGCACTCAGGCCATGCTCCGCAAAATAGGCGGTCGCATGCCGCACGATCTCTACTTCCCGATCTTCCGCCGCCATCCTGCGGCGTGGACGACGCGCGGGTTTGGATGGCTTGCCCGGCTCGGCGGCAGAGCGCTTCTGTTCCTTGATAGCAGCTTCCATGCCATATCCTGTCATAGTTATCAGACCGCTTTTGGTAGTCACTACGACATAATACGTCCACAGGCAAAAGCCTGTGAAGAAGCCCTCGACTAGAACTTGTACAATTTCGCGGGGTTGTCCCTCAGTATCCTCGCTTGAACGGTCTTGTCCGTAGCCCAGTTCCCAAACTGGTCCAGGAGATCGCCGTCGTCAGGCATGTGGCCCTGAACATTCGTGTGGGGCCAGTCACTGCCCCACACGCAGCGATCGGGCGCCCTTTCCACGAAGATACGCGCAAGTTCATCCACATCCTCGTAAGGATGTCCGGTCATCGAGTTCCGGTAGCCGGTGAGCTTCACCCAGGCTTTTTCGGTTTCCAGAAGATGAAGGATCCTGGACAGTGTCGGATCGGAGACGGTGGTGCCGGCGGGAATGCCACCCATGTGGTCAAAGACAACGGGAACCGGCAGATCGGACACGACCGGCAGCAGCGATTCCCACAGATGCGGCGGAACATACATCTCGATATGCCAACCGAATTCGGCGACCGCCCTTGCAACGCCGGGCAGTTCCTCGAGCGAAGGTCCGCCCCGGGCGGTCGCGATGAAGCGAGTGGCGCGAATCCCGGCTTCGTCGAGACGCCGAAGTTCGCCGGCGTCGACGGTTGCCGGAACCATCGCTACTCCCCTTGCCCGCTCGACGCCCAGTTCCGCAATTGCGGCCACTGTCCTGCTGTTGTCGGAGCCGTAGACGCTGGGCTGGACGATTATCATCCGTTCTATCCCCAGCGTGCCGAGCATGTCGAGGTAGCTTGCGCATGAGGCGTCCGGCGCGGAGAAACTGCGGTCCGGCACATAGGGAAACCTGTCCTGCGGCCCGAGAATGTGGGAATGGCAATCGCATGAAAGCGAGGGAATCTGCAATTCCGGCTTGCGCGTCACAGCGCGCGGACCCTGACAAAGTTCCAACCTATCATCCTCCAAGTGGATCAATTTGCTCAGCAATTTTCTTATATAGTGATCTATAAAGAAGTTTCCCACCGATAGCGCAGCCACCTTCGCGTTGTCAATCCATCGCGTAGGCAGGGAGCCACGCCACAAGCTGCGGAAATGCGATCAGGACGGCGAGCGTGAGCAACATGGCGGCAAGAAACGGAATAACGCCGATCATGACGTCGATCGAGCGCGTCGGCGCCAGGTCTCCATCCCGGGACATGTTCTGCAGGATGAAGAGGTTCAGCCCCACCGGCGGCGTGATAAGGGCAATTTCGACCAGTATGACGGCCACGATGCCGAACCACATCATGTCTATCCCAAGAGACCTCATCACCGGCAACAGGATCGGCACGGTGATGACAATCATCGACAGGCTTTCCATGAACATGCCGAGAATAAGGTAAAGGGCGCAAATGATGAGAATGAACTGGACTGGCGACAGTTCGAGCGCAAAAACCCCCTGTGTGATGGCCGTCGGTATTCCGAGAAACGAGACCACGAACTGAAGCACGAATGCGCCGACCAAGATCAGCATGATCATACCGGTGGTGTTGGCCGTCGCAAGAAACGAGTCCTGCAGCATCCGAAACGAGAGTTTTCGATAGAGCAGAGCGATCAGGATCGATCCGGTAACCCCGAAGGCCGCAGCTTCGGAGGCTGTGGCCACGCCCATATAGATAGTGCCGAGCACCAGGAATATCAGCGCCAGCACCGGGATGAGCCCGGCAAGACATGTCACTTTCTCGCGCCAGCTTGTCAACGGCTCCAGCGGGGCGCGCGACGGCTTGAGTTTAACGGAAATGAAAATGACCACCATGAAGGCGCCAAGCATGATCAAGCCGGGAACAACGCCTGCCAAATAGAGCCTGCCGACCGAGACTTCCGCCAGGACGCCGTAGACGATCATGACGATGCTGGGCGGGATGAGGATTCCGAGTGTACCGCCCGCGGCAATCGAACCCAGCGTCAACCGATTGTCGTAGCCGCGGCTGCGCATGAAGGGCAATGCGACGCCGCCGATCGTGGCTGCAGTCGCAGCACTCGAGCCCGAAATGCAGGAGAACAGCCCGGATGCGACGACATTGGTGTGAACGAGGCTCCCCGGTACGCGGCCCAGCCATTTGGAAAGAGCTATGTACATCGATTCCGTCACGCCGGTGCGCAACAGCATCTCGCCCATGAGCACGAACAGCGGCAGCGCCACCAGTGAACTCGTCGTCAGCACATTCCAAGGAATGTAGGACAGGATATCCCACAAAGGCCGCGCGCTGAACAAGGAGGCCGAGGCGAGCGCGGTAAAGCCGAGGGTAGTCGCAACGTGAAACCCGACGGCGAAACAGGCCAGTAGCATTCCGACGATGGCGAGCAGGATTGGCAGCATGGCGTCCTCAGATGGATGGGGTGGCTGGGGCTCGGTAAGCCCCGATCAGTATTTTGATCGAGACCAGCGCCGCCTGAACCGTCAGCAGGGTGAAGCCCAGGGCCACCATCGCCTGCGGCACGACAAGCGGAGCCTGCAGCATGGTGATCGAGGTGGTGCCGAGCGAGAAGGTTTCGAGAGCCTGCCGCCAGCCGTAACAGGCAAGCAGCAGCGCAAACACCGCCGTCGCAACCGCGGCGAGCAGGTCGGCGGCGCGTCGCAGTCCCTCGCCCAGATGGGAGATGACCAGATCGATCCGCACATGACCGTTGACCTGGAGGGCGTAGGCCATGGACCAAGTTCCGGCAACGGCCAGGACATAGGCGGAGATCTCGTCGCTCACACCCGTGAACGGTAGACCCGTGTACCGCGCCACGGAATCATAGGTGATGTAGAACGATAAGATGAGAAAGGATGCGCCGCTGATCCACGCGAGCGCAACGGAGACAGTATCGATCATTCGGGCGAGTTGACGCAAATCTAGCCTTCCATTATCCGTCCTGAGATGCAGCGGCTTGCCCAGCCCTGTTCAGGCCGGGCAAGCGGATCCGGAGACTGTTCAGCCGGCTTCGAAGCCGACAATCGGGGCGATGACCTTGTTGAAGGCAGCGACGCCGGCAGGACCGGCCCGCTCCGCCCATTGCGGCACGACGACCTCCCGTGCCACACGCTTGCATTCCGGCACCCATTCGGGCTTGGCGGGGAAGGTCACGTTCAGCCCGCGCTCCCGGAGTTCGGCCAGATGGCGGGTGTCGTCCTCGGCAGTGATCGCCCAGCTCATCCGCCGCATTTCCGGCAGAAGCCCTTCGAAAATGCCGCGGATATCCTCCGACAGTCCGTCCCAGGCTCTCTGGCTGATCACGACATAGCCAGCGCCTGGTCCCAACAGCAGATCGGTCCCGTGCTCGATCACTTCATCGAACTTGTAGCCGTTTGCGGTCTCCGGACCTGTGACCGCGCCATCGACCACGCCGCGCTCAAGCGCGCTGTAAACTTCCGATATCGGCATGGACACCGGCGATGCGCCAAACGCGGAGACGAAATCTGCTTGGGCCTTGGCGAAGACGCGGATCTTCTTGCCTTGCATGTCGGACGGCTGACTGACGGGGAATTTCGACCAGAGACACTGGGTGGTGAATCCCAGCGAACTGATCGGCTTGCCGCCTATTTGTTGGGACACCGGAATGATCACCTCGTCAAGCCAGCCTTCATAAGCCTGCCGCGCCTGCGTCAGGTTCTCGTAGCATCCGACCATCTGCGCGCCCTCGACGATCGGCAGTTCGCCGGAGATGTAACCGGTCACAACCTCGCCACCGTCGACGAGGCCGATGCTCAGCATGCGGATCAGTTCGGTGCCGGTCATGCCAAGATCGGAAAACGCAACCACGTCCAGCCGGAACCGTCCATCCGTCTTCTCCATGAGCTGTTCGGTCAGCCACTTCCACTTCACCGTATACTGGGACGACAGACGTGTGTTGCAGACGATCTTCCAAGTGATGATGTCGCTTTGCGCGCGCACCTTGCCCAGTGGCGCGGCCGATGCCGCCACTGCAGCTGTTAGTCCAAGAAACGACCTACGAGCGATGATCATAGCTTCCTCCCTTCAGGACGCGCGTCCGCGCGCCCTGCAATTGATTTGTCCGGGTGAATTCAGGGTTCTGGTGTCAGCCGTGACGCGGGTGCCGCAACGCTCCTCCTTGCGAACTACCCGATCCTGACCTGTCAACGCTACCGGCGAGAAAAACGTAAGTCTATCGTCCATTCCGTCCCTGCGACGGAGTTCCACTGACTGAAATTTGTCAAACCGCTCCTTGGCGATCCTCCCATTGGCCTTCCGTTCGCCAGACAGACCGGCTTAGATGGCCAGGAACGATAGCGGCATCGCGGATGATGGCGCCTAACGATTTGGAGGATACCATGATAGTCTCACTCAGTTTGATGCGTCGGCGTTCTGACATCGACGCAGCGGAATTCCAGCATCACTGGCTTGATCCACATGGCGTCATGACGGCCGAATTGCCGAAGGTAAAGCGGTACGTTCAAGGCCACGTCATCCCGTCGCCCGCCACCAGCAGCCTTGCGAAGGAACTGCCCCTGGACGGCTTCGCCGTACTTTCCTTCGATAGCTACGAGGACCGGCAGGAAGCCTATACGTCGCCGCGCATTCGCGAATGCGACAAGGATTCGGAAGAATTTGTCGGATCGGTCAGCCGCGTGGTCACACGTTCCCAACCGGTGATCGAACCGACCGACGAAGGCGCCGGGAGCAAGGCCTATGTCATCCGCTTCGGCAGGGAGGGGGCGGATGAAGCTTGGTCAAAAGCGTTCGAGCAACGCGCCCTGGGGCTCAAGGGCGTCTGCGGGTTCACACGTCATTCTGTGCTGTCCCAGGCAGGCGCACCCGGCAGCAAGGTCCCGGAACTGGCCCTTCCTGTATCCGGAGTGGCCGAGGTCTGGTTCGAGACCGAGGAGGATCTGGTCAATGCTTCCGGACACCTGGCCGGCGCCGACGGCGGTACGGAGGCCGCAGTCTATGTGGCGCGAGACCATCGCTTCATCTGACATCGCGGCAGCGAGCGGGCGGCCGTTTTCGAAAGCGCCCTCACCCGGAGAACGATGATGTCCAACAGACGATGGAAGAACCGGCCGGAGGGCTCCAACTGGGGAGAATTCGGCCCGGATGATCAGCTGGGCAGGCTGAACCTTCTCACGCCGCAACGCATTCTCCGCGCCGCTGCCGAAATCCGCGAAGGCCGCGCCTTCTGCCTCAGCCTGCCGCTGGATTTCCCGGGCACCAGCAACCTCGGGGAAAGCCGGTTGCCGCCGCGCCTCGCGCCAACCCTGACGAAGGGCCGTCCCTTCATGAACTTTCCCATCGGTATCGATCGCCCGGGCCACATCGATGTCTTTTGCGACGACCGGGTGGAGTTGTCCCTGCAGTATTCGACCCAATGGGATGCGTTGGCCCATGTCGGCCAGCTGTTCGATGCGGACGGCGATGGTGAGCCCGAGATCGTCTATTACAACGGCTATCGAGGCGGCGAGCATGTACTCGGACCTCGGGACTATCTTGCGGACGGCGCCGACGAGATCGCCGCACCGCTCGGAGCGCTCGCCCTGGGCATAGAAAAAATGGCCGAGACCTGCGTGCAGGGTCGTGGCGTGATGATCGATTTCGAAGCCCATTTCGGCCGCGAACACACGCTGGTCGGATACGATCTCCTCATGGAAGTGCTCCGATCGGATGGCGTGGCGGTCGAAGAAGGAGACCTTGTCTGCATACGAACGGGAACAGCCCGGATGATACGGGAAATGGACAAAAATCCGGACAACGAGCGCCTGCGCCATTCCTGCGGAAAGCTCGACGGCCGCGACCGACGCCTGCTCGACTGGATCACCGAGAGCGGTCTTGCGGCAATCATCTGCGACAACATTGCCGTGGAGGCGTCGCCCTCGCGGCCGAGCGAACCGCATGACTGCACGGTCCTGCCGCTCCACGCTCACTGCCTCTTTCGCCTGGGGATCCATCTGGGAGAAATGTGGGACCTCGGTGATCTTGCCGACTGGCTGCGCGCAAACGGGCGCTACCGCTTCTTTCTGACGGCGCCGCCGCTCAGGCTCCCCGGCGCCGTTGGCTCGCCCGTCACCCCCGTTGCAACCGTCTGACAGGAGAATAGTCCATGATCATCGACCTGAGAATCTATACGGTGAAGCCAGGACGTGTCGGAGACTATCTCGAACTTTATCAACACCAAGCCTGGCCGCTGCAGCAGAAATATCTCGGCCGGTGCATCGGTTGGTTCGCAGGCCTGGACGGGCAGCCCAACCAGGTTGTCCAGCTCTGGGCCTATGACAGCCAGGCCGACCGGGAAGCGCGTAGGGCCGAAATGACGAAGGATCCCGATTGGTTGGCCTATCTCCGGCGGATGGGCGATTCAGGCCTTCTGCTTCATACCGAAAACCGCTTTCTCACGCCCACCGAATTTTGCCCTCCCTTGCACTGATCGTCGGGGCGCTTCATCGGCGCCGGGGAATGCCGCCCACGCTATTGACAAGTCTATCAATAAATTAAGATAGTGGTCCACGCCGTTTGAGGACGGCGGTCGGGTGGCGACACACGTCCAGCAACAAAGTGCTGTAACTGTTCACGAAAGCAGACGTCATCTGCTGCGTGGGGAGGATTCGTGCGCTCATCAAGCACCGTCCCAGGCCCGTTTGTGGCACTATGCATGGTAAAGATGATGTCGAGAGGAATTCGAGTTCAATGAATCAGTCGCAGTTAGAAGGGGCAGGTCTGCTGTTGGCCATGATGGAGCCGCCGCAAATACTGGAGGCCGAGTTTCAGGATTGGTACGATACTGAGCATTTTCCCGAGCGTGCGGAAACAGAGGGCTTTCTGACAGCCCGCCGGTTTGTCTGTCTGGACGGATGGCCGCGCTATCTAGCGCTTTACGACCTTACCGATGTCGGTGTGCTGCATGGCGAGGAATATGCCAAGATCGCCCGCGAACGCTATTCGCGGTGGACAAACCGCATCATCCCGAAAACCTGGGGTCATTACCGCGCGGAAGGCACGCAGGTCTATCCGGGCAAGGCCCGGCTGGGCGCAGCCGGAAACGCGTCGAGAATCATGATCTGGCGCTTCAGCGATGTCGCGGATCCGAGCGGCGAGACGATCATCGGCGGCCTGCGGGATATGTTCGAGGACCTTCCCGAAACGGCGCAGACGCGCATCTTCTCTTCGAAGCGGGAGGATGCGACCGACTATCTCGGCATTATCGAGCTGTACGCGCCCGTGGCGCTCAGGCCGGGCGCGGTGGCGGCCCTGGGGGAGGCCCGGCGTCACCTGGACATGGTCAACACCTACACCCCCTACTTCAAGAGCTGAGATTGTCCTTTGGCTGAATCTTGAGCGCCATGTCGCCGGCGATGTCGTGCACAAGTTCCTTGCGCCGGAAGAGCCAGACGCCGTCCCGCTTCTCAAACAGGTCGAAATACGTCCCCCCCATGACAGGTATGAGCCCTGTCTCGGATTCCCGGATGATGAGATAGTCGGAGACGGCGTCCGCCTTGTCGCCTTGAAGCGTGATGATGATGTTGGTGATGTAATGCTTCCGCTGGGGGCCCTCGCCCTTTCGCGGCACGTTCCGCGTGAGCATCGCCTCGATCGCGTCCCGGCCCGTTGCGTTGTCATAATCGGTGGTCCACTCGCCATCCTCGGCAAAGAGCGCCGCCACGTCGTTGAACCGGCCCCGATCGAGGGCGTGGCAATAGCGGGCCATCACTTCGCGAATGGCATCTTTTTCGTCTGCGGCGCAGGTCATGTCAGTCTCCTCAAGCGATTGTTTGGCCGGCCGTCTGCAGGCCGGCCGGATCGGTGGCATTCGTCTTCGAGCCGGACTCAGCCCAGGCCTTTCCGAGCCCGCCCGCGTCAGACCACGGCCTGTCGCCCTCGGCAAGCCGCGTTGCGTGCCGCCGCAACAGCCTCCATCCGCCATCGCCGCGGATCCACACCAGCGTCGACAGAAGTGGCACCCGGTTCTTCACCTTGCCGCGCTCAGACACCAGCATCATTGCCCGGGCTGTCACCACCGCCAGGTCGGCGCCGGCATGGACGGCAGGATCCCAGGCCCCGACATAATCATACTCATAGCGCCCGTCGCGGAATGCCTGGAGATAGGCCGTCTTGCTTTCCTCGACGCCGTCGGAATGCACATAGGTTGCCCTGGCGTCGATCAGGGCATCCAGGGCGGCGAAATCCTCGCGCACCATCGCGTCGTAGAGCTGCGCCTCGGCAGCCTGAAGGGACATTTCCACTGGGGTCATATCTTGTTCTTTCACGACGAGGATAGCTCGGCGGGTGTTCCGGAATCGCGGGTGATCGCTCGCTCGTCTTTGATCATGTCGGCGATGCGCTCCGCGACCATGATGGTCGGAATATTGGTGTTCGCGCAGGGGATGCTGGGCATGATCGAGGCATCGCAGACGCGCAACCCTTCCACGCCGTGGACCCGCCCGGACGGGTCGGTGACAGCCATCGGATCGTCGCCGGCGCCCATTCGGCAGGTTCCGACAGGATGCCAGACGCCCACCACGGACTTGTTCAGATAGGCGTCAAGCGCGGCATCATCGGCAAGCAGGCGCTCCATCGTATAGCCCCCGGTGACGACCTTCTCGATGAGCCAGCCGCGCAGCGCCGGCAAGGCGTCGAGTATAAAGGAGAAGAGTGCCATCTGGACCATATTCTTTCGGCCCGGGCTGGACACTTTCCGGACGCGGTCGGAATAATTGGTCGGGAACACGTTGGTGCGGGCGCGATCAAGCTCGGGATCGCCGGCTATCTCCGCCATGAACCGGAAGGCCTCGCGCAGTCGCCGGATATCCCGCTGGTCCGACAACATGCGGAAATCAACCTCCGGCTCGTCTTTCACATCGGCTGACCGGAGGGTGACCGACCCTCGCGAGTAGGACTTGTTGACCCAGACATAGAGCGAGCCGATCCGCTGGCCCATCGCATGCCAGCCCGACCTGACGATGACGGCCATGCTCATGTCGCCCGGGGGACACGTTTTGAGATCCGACGAATAGCGCAGGTGCGCCTGGGTATGGTGGCGATCAAGAAGCTTCATGCGCGCCGCGCTCTTGAGATAGCAGGAAACGCTGACGACCGGGTGTTCGATGAGATTGCGCCCCACGCCGCGTCGTTCAGCGAGAACTTCGATCCCGTGCCGTTCCAGTTCGTCACGCGGACCAATTCCGCTGCGCATCAGCATGGCCGGACTGTGGATGGCCCCGCAGCACAGGATGACCTCCTGCGCGTGGACACTGGCACTGCGGCCGCCGCGAGAAATCCTCGCCCCCGTGGCCCGGCGTCCGTCAAAGAGGATCTGTTCTACCGTTGTCTCCGTCATCACCGTGAGATTGCTGCGCGCGCGAACCTCCTGCGACAGATAGGTGAAGGCACAGGAAGACCGGCGGCCGCGTTCATCCACCGACGCGGTCACCGGCATCACACCATCCTGCCAGGCGCCGTTCTGGTCGGCGACGAAGGGAAAGCCGCGCTTGTACAGCGCCGCTGCCACGCTTCGCGCAAATCCGCTCCAGTCCGCAACCGGAAAGCGTCTTATCGCCACCGGCCCGGATCGGCCGTGATACTCGTCGTCGAAATCCAGATCCCGCTCCAGCTTGCGGAAGTAGGGAAGAACGCTCTCCCAGTTCCATCCCGCCGCCCCGGCATCTTCCCAGTCGTTGTAATCGTCCGGCGATCCTCGGTTTGCGATCAGCCCGTTGATACTTGAGCCGCCACCCAGAAGGCGGGCCTGCTCGTAGCGGGCGAGCGTCCGGCTGCCGGGATGGTTCTGGGTCACCCCGCCCAGCATTGCTTTCAGGCCAGGCCAGGTGAAGCTCGGATTGAAATAGGCCTTGCCGGGATAGTTCGAGATCACGTCAGCCGGGGCGTTGTGTTCGGCAATGTCCATGCCGGCCTCCAGCAACAGCACATTGACTGCCGGATCTTCGCTAAGCCGGGACGCGAGTGTGCAGCCCGCGGAACCGCCGCCCAGAATGAGAAAGTCCCAGACTTTGGCCGTTGCCGCATCCATCATACACTTCGCCTCCTCTAGGCATTTCAACATGGTCAGTCCGTTGCTGCGCGGAAAATCCGCCGGAGACGTTCGTTGTGGGGTCTCCGGCCCTTTGCGTCCCGCGGGTCGGTTGCGCTTTTTCGAGCTGCCTCGCGCCTCGCGGCCCATTTCAAGCTCCGGCCTTGCCCCCCAGGGCAAGCGGCGAGGCCGCTCCTTCCCTCCTGAAAAGCCAGGTGATGATCCTCTGACGATAGCGCCAGACCCCGTCCGTGTCCTTCTCGTAGATATCGTCGTAGTCCGCCACAAGCATCGGTTCGGCAGGATGCGGACCGACACCGTCATTGGCGAACAGGGTAAGGATCGTCGTTCCCTTCACCCGCGTGTCGCTCTCGATCTCCAGGCGCAGATTGGAGAAGATGTGGCGCGCGGTCCGGGGACCATGGCTCTTGCGCACACTGTAGCTCTGGCGGATCGCAGCCCGGCCTTCGCTGCGCTCTCCGGTCGATCGGCCATAGACACCGTCCTCGGTGAAAAGCTCCGCCACCTGTTCGGACAGGTCATGATCGATCAGATAGGCGAATTCTGCGTTCAGACGCTCGATCTCAAGCCGCAGCAGCAGTTCCTCGGTGCGTGTCACGGTCCCTCTCCCAAAATCACCCCTGCACGACATTGCTCGACAGGGTGCCTATTTTCTCTATCGAGACGCTGACTGGTCCGCCGAGCTTCTGGAGGTCGATGTTCTGCACTGCGCCGCCGCCGGCAGACGCCTTGATGGCGGTGCCCATCGACACGATGTCGCCGGGCTCGAGCGTCATGTAGCCCGACAGAAATTCGAGGACTTCCGGCACCTTGTGCGACAGATTGATGGTGTTGTCCTCGGTTATCGTACGTCCCTGATGGCTGCAGGTCACCTTCAGCGTGTGCGGATCGGGAATTTCATCGGCGGTGACGATCCACGGGCCCATCGGCGAAAACGTGTCGCTGCCCTTGTAACGGCCCGGATAGGTCACGTAGCTGTCGACATATTCGATCTCGCTGCCGTTCTTGCCCGGATGGATCGCCCGGTAGTTGAACGTATCCTCGCCGCGCATGGTGGGCGACGTGATATCGTTGTGGACGGTGTATCCGAACACATGGTCATAGGCATCCCTCGCAAGGATGTTCTTTGCACGCTTGCCGATGATGAGCGCAAGTTCCGGCTCCGGGTGCACACGACCGTAATGAGCCTTGACCTCGATCCCCTCGTCATGGCCGACGAGGGCATTGGCAGCCTTGATGAAGATTGCAGGGTGCTTGGGACCCGAGACGATACGGTCGGCATTGGCCGAATTGTTGAGAGCGAGACAGCATATCTTGGTGGGGCGGCGAACCGGCGCGTGCCACTTGACCTCGGCCATGGGTATCCGGGCAACCTTGTCAGCATGGGCAGTCGCCCATTCTAACGCAGCGCGAGCAGATTGCATGGCGGAAGGACAGGCCTGAATGAACCCCAGCATATCGTGGGCCCAACCGGGCGCTTCCTCGCCCGTGCTCGCCGCCAACGCTTCGGCAAGGTCGATGAGGTCATTCTCAGAGATCGCAACTCCGATCCGATCCTGGCCTGCATGGCAGAAGTTCGCAATTCTCATGGCTGACGGTCTCCGGGTCGTCGTGTGCCCTTGCCTTGCAGGCAGAAGGCGGTTTCCCAAGTCAAGGTATCCGCTGACCCGCGCATGGGAGATAGGCCGGCGACATTTGTGAATGATGCTGCTTGATGGCAACCAGCGAAGGCTTCTTTTGTGTCGAATGCGACACTGACGGGATCGCCAATTCGGATCAATCTGATTTCCCCACAATTTCATTGCGTGAAATTTATCCGCCTGCGTAGCCGTACAATATTGGCTTTCGTCCAGATTGGAGTAGGCTGATCCTGCGGATGCTGCCGTACTGTGTTGCCAGTCGCCCAAACTGGCAATCGCGGAAGCAGGAGGCCAGTTCGGGCACCATGGTGCCCTGATCGACCCGCAACGGTTTCTGGGAGGGAGCTTGATGGGCGCTATTGAAGTCAGAGGGCCTGGCAAAGAACGGAGCTATGACAATCTCATCCTTGCGGAACGCGTGCTTGCGGTTCTCGAAGCGGCCAACAGGATGCCGACCATAACGGTCCAGGGCATCTCCAACGAATGCCAGATCCCGCCCTCGAGTGTTGTCCGCCTGTTGGAAACCCTGTGCGCCAACGGGTTCCTGATCAAGCTCTCCCGCCGGGGCGGTTATGCGCTCACGTCCAAGGTCAAGACATTGAGCGCCGGATTTCATGGGAGCCCCATGGTGGTGGAGGTGCTACAGTCTTTCGCCGACGCGTTGACGCGGGAGTTCCTGTGGCCGTTTTCGGTGGCAACACTGGAATATGACGCAATGGTCGTGCAGTATTCCTCCATTCCCTTAAGTCCGATGGCGCATGTCAGGACAACGCTGCACAAGAGATTGTCCCTGATCAGTCGGGCGCACGGACTTGCCTATCTCGCCAATTGCAGCAGCTCCGAGCGGCACAGGCTGGCACGCATCGCAGTGTCCGGGCATCAGCCCGAAGACCGTGTCGTCGGCAGTGGTCGGGATTGGAGACGTTTGGTAAAGCAGACCCGCTTGCGCGGCTATGCCGTCAGGGCTTCGGCGATGGACCCGTTCACCTGCAGCATAGCGGTGCCGATCGTGCTTGAGCCCAACCGGGTGGTCGCCACGCTCGGCATGACCTATTTCCGCAATGTGGTGCGCGAACCGCAGATTATCTCCTACGCCCTGTCGCTGAAAGCGGCTGCGGAAAGCGGAGCCAGTCGCATTCGTTCGGAGATTGCCGAGCGGTCCCATGACGTCCACCCCCAATTCGGCATCGGCTGAACCCGCGTCTTTTCCCGGCGACATGGCCGAACTCGGGCTACGCCCTGCCTTCAATCAGTCGGCGCAGACGCTCGACCGCGCTCTGGGGCGTGGAGATGACGGGGCAGTCGCACAGCGAGCGCGTGGCCGGGGCGGCGCGCGCGGCCGAAAACTGCCCGAGGATGACCGCATCCACCTCGCCGAGCGCGGCCGCGGCGCCGGCTATGATCGTGTCGTGCCGGGAACCGTTGCCCGCCTGCAGGGCTTCGAGCGCCCCTTCCGCAAGGCCGGATCTGACTGTGATGGTCTTGCCTGAAGCGGCCGCCATGGCCTCGAGTTCTTCCTGCAGCGCGCGCTGCGACGGCAGATACGTCACCACCAGCCCGATCCTGCTTCCCAATACGAGCGCTTCCTCGAAGGCTGCCTCGTTGGGGCGAAGGACCGGGAGGGAGAGACGCGTCTTGACCGCATCGATGGCCGGACCGAAGGCCGAACAGGTGAACAGGATTCCCGCTGTGGGGCCGCCCTCGCCCCCGTTTCCGGCGACATAGTCGCCCAGAACCTCAAAACGCCGCATCATCGCGCCATCGAGACGGCCCCCGTTGAAGGCCAGGTCGGCCGAAAGCGAGGTGTCCAGCAGATCGAAAGTCCTAGCCCCGGGCCAGTGTTCCGCGAAGGCGGCCCGCGCCGGAACCACCGATTGTTCAAGCGCATGAACCAGCGCAATGCGCGGACGCGTGGCGTCGACCGGGATGTCGCTCATGAGACGTCATGCTCCATGCAGTGGCGGTCGAGGATTTCTTTGTTGAAGACCAGCCCGAGACCCGGCGTCTTCGGCAGCGCCAGTTGACCCTTCTGGGGCCATACCACCTCCTCGTAGAGCAGGTGGAACCAGGGCATGTATTCCACCGTCCAGCCATTGGGAACGGCGTTGATCAGGTGCATCTGGATTTCAGGCGCAAGATGGCTGACGACCCTCAGGCCGTTTTCCTCCGCCAGGCGAGCGATTTTCAGCCAGGCGCCGATACCCCCTGCCCGAAACGGGTCGATCATGACGATGTCGGTGCCGCCTGCGGCGATCAGGTGCCGGAACGGCGTCAGGCCGTACAGATATTCTCCCACCGCGATCGGCGTCACCAATGAGGAAGCCAGGCGGGAAAGGCCGGCATAGTCGTCATGCGCCGTCGGGTCCTCAAGCCAGGCGAGGTGGATATCCTCAAGGCGGCGCCCCATCTCCAACGCCATGTCAAGGCTCCAGAGCTGGTTGATGTCGCACATCAGCTCGATGTCGTCGCCGACCGTCTGCCGGATGAGGCGGGCTCGCTCGATTTCGCTCTCGGGCGTGCTCTCGGGAAGCGCCAGTTGAAACTTCATGGCCGTGAAGCCGGTTTGGACCAGGTGTCCGGCCGATGCGAGAGCGCGATCGAGAGGCAGCCCGCGCATCATCGCCCCGCTGGCATAGGTCGGAACAGATGCGCCGTCTCCTCCCAGCATCTGCCACAGCGGTTGCCCGCCGGTCTTGCCCTTGATGTCCCAGAGCGCGATCTCGATTGCCGACAGCGCCAGGGTGAAGATGCCCGAAGGACCCGAGCCACCCGCAGCCCGGTTGAGCTTGGCAATGATCGCGTCCATCTGTGCGGGATCGTCGCCGAGCAGGAGTTCGCCCAACTGCTGGACCGCGCGGCGAAGCGAAAGAGTGAGGGCCGCTCCGAAAAAGGTGACGCCGATGCCCACGACGCCCTCGTCCGTCGTTATTTCCACGGCCACGACCGGCCGGCGCGCGTCGGGGTTTTCCGGAGCCTGCGCCAGCGGTTCGTCGGCGGGAAGGGCAATCGCCCATGTCGATACGCGCTCGATCTTCACGTTTTTTCCCGATGATGTCAGGCGTAGGCCTGAGTAACGAACTTGCCGATCAGGTAGGGCTCCATGGCCTCCGTGCCGCCTTCCGATCCGTAACCGCTGTCCTTGACGCCCCCGAACGGCGTCTCGGGAAGTCCCAGGCCGCAATGGTTGATCGACACCATGCCGGCCTCGATCCGCGCGGACGCGATATCGGCCCGGGTCGCGGACCCGGTGAAGACGTAGGAGGCAAGCCCGTATTCCAGCCGGTTGGCCTCCCCGATAGCCTCGTCCATATCCTTGAATCGCCTGATCATCGCCACCGGGCCGAAGGGCTCTTCGTTCATGATGGCCGCCTCGAGCGGAACGTCGACCAGGACGGTCGGCTCGAAGAAATTGCCGATGTTGCCGATCCTGTTGCCGCCGGCGGCCAGTCTGGCGCCCTTCTGCACGGCATCCTCGACATAGCCCGCCATGGCGTTGACCCGGCGCACATTGGCGAGGGCTCCGACCTGAACGCCCTCCTCCATGCCATCGCCGACCTTGACCGCCTTGGCCAAGGCGACAAACCTGTCGACGAAGTCGTCGAAGACCCCCTCCTGAACGAGGAACCGGCTCGGCGACCCGCAGACCTGGCCGCCGTTGCGGAACTTGAAACCCGCCAGTCTCTCGCTTGCCTTGCCGAGATCAGCATCATCGAAGACCAGGGCCGGCGCGTGGCCTCCAAGTTCCATGGTGACGCGCTTCATATGGGTGCCGGCGAGCGATGCGATCGTCTTGCCGACCGCGGTCGATCCGGTGAACGAGACCTTGCGGATCACGGGATGGGCGACGAGGAAGTTCGATATCTCGCTCGGCACGCCATAAACCAGGCCGATGACGCCGGAAGGCAGGCCGACATCGGTGAAGCACCGCACCATCTCGGCGCAGGAGGCGGGCGTTTCCTCTGGTCCCTTGAGGATGATCGAACAGCCTGATGCCAGTGCCGCGGCAATCTTGCGAATGGCCTGGTTGACCGGAAAATTCCAGGGCGAGAAGGCTGCCACCGGGCCGATGGGCTCCTTGACGACCAGTTGCCGCACCGTATCGGAGCGCGCCGGAATGATGCGACCGTAGGTGCGGCGACCTTCCTCGGCGAACCACTCGATGATATCGGCCCCGGACATGACTTCGCCCCGCGCCTCGGCAAGCGGCTTGCCCTGCTCGCTCGTGAGCAAAGGTGCAATCAGGTCGACACGCGAGCGCAGATTGTCGGCGGCCTGGCGCAGCATTCTGCTGCGATCGTAGGCCGAGACGCGTCTCCATTCGGAAAAGCCGCGCGCTGTTGCCGCAACCGCGGCATCCAGATCGGCTGCGCCGGCTCTTGCCACGGTGCCGATAACGGCTCCCGACGCCGGGTTCCAGAAATCCAGCGTCTCGCCGGTTTCGCTGTCCCGCCAGTTTCCATCGATGTGAAGTTGAACGCTCTTCATGGACGATCCTCGCGTTTCCAGTCGGCGTCGCCAGCAGTGGCGCCGCAGGTCGTGGGTCTCATAGCACGGGGTTTTCTGCCAGTCCGATTCTAAGCGCCAGGATTTCAATCATTGAAATTAGGTGGTGGAGCGTTTGACAATGTTTCGAACCGGCCCCTACCTGTTTCCTGAAGACCCGGACTGAAGCAGGGACAACACTCAGCGTCCTGGGAGGATCTTTGTGCCGACCAACCGTGAGCCCGCCGGGGAAACGATCCGGTGCGGGATCGTCCTCACCGCCATCTGCCGCAGCGAACCCATCGCCCGGCCATCGGCAACGGCGCCGCCTTGCTCATCAACCTGGTTCGTCACTTTTCGACGCGCCGGCTGAACTCGCCTGATTTTCACTGGTCACATGAAGGATAAATCGATGAAGATCACGTCGGCCGAATTTGAATACTACCGGATTCCGCTTGCCGAAAAACTGGTGTCGGCGAAATTCACGCTCACCCATCGTGAGATGGTCAAGGTCGATATCGCCACCGATGCGGGCGTCAATGGGGTCGGCTGGTTCATGACCCCCGGCGTCGGCGCCGCTGCCGCCATGAAGCTCTGTCAGGATTCCCTGGCGCCCGCCATCATCGGCCAGGACCCGCGCAACCACGAGATGATCTGGGACAGGCTTTGGTCGCTGTGTCATTTCGCCGGCCCCGGCGGCCTGACCACCCTCGCCATCTCCGGAATCGACATTGCCCTGTGGGACATCAAGGGCAAGCTCGCCGGAGAACCGCTCTACCGCCTGCTCGGGGGCGCGAAGGCAGAGGTAGGGGTCTATGCCAGCAACGTCAATCTGCATCTGGAAAAGGATCGGCTGATCGAACAGGCCGAGACGCATCTGGCGGCCGGCTACCGGGCCTTCAAGATGAAACTCGGCCGCCCGACGCCCGAGGAAGATCTGGACCGCTGCCGCGCCGTCAGATCGGTCATCGGATCCGAATGCGACCTGATGATCGATGCGAACCAGAAATGGCGCTCCGGCGAAGCGGTGCAACGCATGGCGATGCTCGCGGAGGTCAAGCCTCTGTTCATCGAAGAGCCGATCCTGTCCGACGACATCGCCGGTCACGCCCGCCTGCGTGGCCAGAGCCCGGTTCCGGTCGCCGTCGGCGAACAACTCTGCAACAAGTACGAATTCTGGAACTACATTCGCGACGATGCGGTCGACTATGTACAGCCTTGCGTATGGAAAGTCGGCGGCATCACCGAATGGATGAAGATCGCGGCCATCGCCCAGACCGCCAATCTGATCGTTTCCCCCCACGGGGCCCTGGAACTCTCGGTCCATCTGGCCGCCGCTATCCCCAACAGCGAACGCATCGAGCATATTTTCGGAGTGACGCTTTTTTCCCTCGGCGCCACGACGGTCGAGCCGCCGATTGTCAACGGCGCGATGAAGCCCGCGGAAACGCCAGGCCATGGTGTCCTGCTGGACGGTCCGGCGCTTGAACGATACAAGGTTGACTGACAACTAGCATGATACGCCAAGCTCAGGAGTGATCCCCCTTTCCGTCCTCGCCATCTGAAAACGAGACAACCTCGTGGTTTGGTTGAGGGGAACGGAAATCTCCGCGCTGGTCGGCGATGGGACAGGTTCCGGTGAGCCGCCTGGCGGAGAGGCCGCCGCCGCGGGAACCGAACCTCGCACCATCTGGCTAGGGAAGGAACCGTCCTGTGCCGCAAAATACGTCCACGCTGAAGCTGTTTCGAAACCAGACTTTCCGGGTTCTCTGGATCGCCGCGCTGGCCTCGAATTTTGGCGGACTGGTCCAGGCGGTCGGAGCAGCCTGGATGATGACGTCGCTGACACCGTCGCAAAGCATGGTGGCGCTGGTCCAGTCTTCGGTAACCCTCCCCATCATGATCTTCTCGTTGCTGGCGGGCGTCTTCGCCGATAGTTTCGACCGCCGCAAGGTCATGCTGATCGCCCAATCCTTCATGTTCCTGGTGTCGATCATGCTTGCCGCCATGGCCTACCGGGGGCTGCTGTCGCCCTGGGTGCTGTTGGGCTTCACGTTCCTGATCGGGTGCGGCACGGCCTTGCACAATCCCTCGTGGCAGGCATCGATGGGCGATATCGTTTCGCGGGACGAACTTTCAGCCGCGGTTTCGCTGAACAGCATGGGGTTCAACCTGATGCGCAGCATCGGACCCGCGGCGGGCGGCGCGATATTGGCCATAGCGGGTGTTGCGGCAGCGTTTACAGTGAACGCGTTGAGTTATATCGGCATCATCGCCGCCCTGTGGTTCTGGCGACCACCGGCGCCGCAGCAGCGCTTGCCGCGCGAACGAATGGGGCGGGCGTTTTCGGCGGGCCTGCGCTATGTCGCAATGTCGCCCAACCTGATGAAGGTGATCTTTCGCGGCTCTCTTTTCGGCCTGTCGGCCGTAGCAATCCTTGCGCTCCTGCCTCTGATCGTCAGGGACTTATTGCAGGGCGAGGCCCTGGTCTACGGATTGTTGCTGGGCTGTTTCGGCATGGGGGCGGTATGCGGCGCATTGCTCAATGGTCGCGTTCGAGCAATGTTTCACAACGAACGCATTGCGAGGGCGGCATTCTTCGGCTTTGCCATCAGTTGCATCAGCCTGGGGCTCAGCCGTCACTACGCGTTGAGTGGCGCCGCCTTGCTGCTTGCTGGCGCCTGCTGGGTCATGGCTCTGTCCCTGTTCAATGTCACAATACAATTGTCGACACCGCGCTGGGTCGTTGGCAGAGCCCTGGCGCTTTATCAAACCGGCGTATTTGGCGGCATGGCCGGAGGCAGTTGGGCATGGGGGGCAGCCGCTGAAAGTTTCGGGGCGAACCATGCCATCATCGCGGCGGCAGCATTGCTGATCGCAGGAGCTTTGGCGGGCCGTTTGGTCCCGTTGCCCGATTCGACGGATTTCGATTTAAGTCCGCTCAATGCCTTCACCGAACCATACCTGCGGCTGGATCTGACACAGCGGAGCGGACCCATCATGATCATGATCGATTATGAAATTGCGCAGGAGAACGTCACCCGATTTCTGGCAGCGATGAACGAGAGGCGACGCATCAGAATCCGCGACGGGGCACAGCAATGGGCGCTTTTGCGCGATCTCGAAAATCCCGATGTTTGGACCGAAACCTACCATGTTCCCACGTGGGTTGAGTATGTGCGCCACCACGAACGCCGCACCCGTGCTGACGCCGAGTCCAATGAGCGCCTACTGAAGCTGCATCGCGGCAAGGAAAGGCCCAGGGTTCATCGCATGATCGAGAGGCAGACAATCTCGCTTCGCGATGATACACCGCTAAAGGATGGACCTGACCCGGCCGGTGATTGACTGCAGATCCAGCCATGCTGGCCTGTTTGTGTCGAATGCTCGTTTCCCTCACTTGCGCCTCATTGACGCCAAGCGACCAACGCTTTGCCGGATCCGTCAGCGCGTGCAAGCTCGCCAGTTGGTGACCTGAAAGGGGCGTCGCTTGCGACATCTGCCGCGGCGGGAAGTTCGATCCGTGCCAGAAGG
>TARA_R110002020_G_scaffold1998_1_pt1 | contig 54782 bp, 55 predicted proteins | sample TARA_R110002020 | Tara Oceans TARA_R110002020 (sample SAMEA4396489) | marine metagenome | biome: Westerlies Biome; feature: [MES] marine water layer (ENVO:01000295) within the mesopelagic zone...; material: water (ENVO:00002006), including particulate matter (ENVO:01000060) such... | reverse complement strand
AATGAGCTAAATCGAAGATTCACGAAAACCGTTAAAAAACAATAATAATTACTTGAGTAAAATGAAAGAACGGAGATCTGGTTTTTAATAGGTCTGGGTACGTTAATAGGGCGTGTGTATGTCCTTCGTTCGTCAAATGACAAATCGTTCCTTTCTTTTCGGTGGGCAAAACACACCGACATAGGAGGTTCACGAATACCGATTTTAACAGATAACAAGTGATGGGCCAAAGAAAGAAGGGAGTGAAAAATTTGAAAGGGGCCAAGTTTAAGTTATTAGGGCTCAGTTCTGGGGTGTGAAAAATATAGAGTTCTTCCTTTATAGGTTAACGACAATCTTGCATAAACACAACAATTGGTTAGGATCCCCCAAAAGGCCTATGTATCCTAACCTAATACCTATTAAAAAGCATAAAAAAACCCTGTCAAAGTTGACAGGGTCCTGCTTTTGGGTGGAAGACCGGGTTCGAACCGGCGACCCTCGGTACCACAAACCGATGCTCTAACCAGCTGAGCTACAACCACCGTTTATAAGCGGATGCAAATGTAAATTTTTTTAACTTTACGTCAAAGCAAATTATTTTCTTTTTTTGTTTTATTTGATATATCACATGAAACATGGGCGCAACCTATAAATTGTGGAAATAATTATTTTAAGTATGCGAATTTTAGTTAATTTCACTACCGATAACCACTATACCTGCATCTCCCAAAAATGGAAATGTCCTGTTCTATTGATATCGCCCGGTAATTATGGCACATGGTTCCCCTATAAAAGAATCGACCAAAAAAATAGGTAGGGCGGTCCTTTTTTTTCTTTTGTCCAACTTGTTTTCTGTGGTTTCCCTGATCGCACAGCAACCGGTCAAGGAACAGTTGTACCGGAAGCTGGGCCAGCGTGAAAGGCAAGAAGGCTCCCTTGCAAAGGACACGGCCTATATAAACCTGCTCAATAAATTGGGATACCAGCTATTGTACACCAATAGGGACAGCGTACAGTTACTTTCCACAAGGGCATTGGAGCTCAGCAAAAATCTTGGCTATCGCTATGGGGAGGCCCATGCCCTTATCAACCTGGGTTCCAACGGGATTTTTATGGGCAAGGTAAGCGAAGGTCTCGAACATGCAGGAAATGCCATAAAAATAGCAAAGGAAATTTCCAGGAACGATTTGATGCTAAAGGCCCTAAACCTTAAGGGCATATGCTATTTCTACGATGGGGCCTATATAGAGGCCTACAAGACCTATATGGAGGGCATAGGGATAGCCCATCAAATGTCCGATCACCAGAACGAGTTCAAGATATCGATGAACTTAGGGACCTTGTATTCCATTTTAAAAGATTATGACAATGCCATAAAATACTACGATAAGGCCTTAAAGCTGGCAAAAGGGCTGAACGATGTGGTGGGCATTGCCCGAACCAGGAGCAACTTGGGGTACCTGCATTCCAATACGGGCGAATATTACAAAGCAATGGCATATATAGATGATGCCATTGCCACATTTGAGGAAAAGGGAATTTCCGAGTGGCTGGCGTTCAGTTATATCACCAAGGGAGGGATATATTTAAAACAGGGCGAACACGGGCGGGCACTGGAATATTACAAGAAGAGCCAAAAGATCCACGAGGGGCTTCAGGACAAAAAAGGAAAATCGGACGTATTGCGGGGTCTGGCGGAAGCCAACTTTGGCCTGGGAAATACAGCAACCGCCCTGGGCCTGGCAAAAGAATCCCTAGCGATTGCCGAAAGCATCAGGTTCATGGCGGGTGTGGAGCGCAGTTCCAATCTACTGTACAAGATATACAAGAAGAAAAATGATCATGGGGTGGCGTTGCACCACTTGGAAGTGGCCCGAAAGATATCGGACTCCCTGTCCGTGACGGACAAAAAAGTTTCCCTAATGATGTACGGTGAGAAAATGGCCTTTGAGGAATCCCGTCGAAAGATCGACAGCGAAAACCAGGCTACACTTTCCTCCCAAAAGCGGTACATCTATATATTCCTATTGGGGATTGTGGGACTAACGGTGATCGTGGTGCTTTTACGGCGTAGCACGATCGTGGAACGAAAATTGAACAAGGAACTTCAAGAGCGTGAAAAAGAACTTCGGGAAATAAACGATACCAAGAACAAACTTTTTTCCATCATCGGCCACGATCTTAAAGGGCCTATGAACAACCTGAACCAACTTTTGAAACTATATGTGGACAAACATATAAGCGAGGCCGAATTTGCCCAATTTGCACCCAAACTACAGAAGGACGTTGACAATATCCATTTTACGCTGAACAACCTGTTGAGCTGGGGAAAAACACAGATGCAGGGCGCCACGATCGATCCAGTGGATGTCAATGTGCACAAAGTGGCCGAGGAGAATATTATGTTGTTAAAGGACATGGCCACCAATAAAAATATTGAAATTCAAAACCTGCTTTCGGAAAAGGACATTGTATGGGCAGATGCCCAGCATCTGGGAATCGTGCTCAGGAACCTCATCAGCAATGCCATTAAATTTACCCAGGATAACGGTAAGATCACCATCAGCTCCAAACGGGAAGGTGAAACCCTTACGGTAGCGGTTGCCGATACGGGTGTGGGAATGGACCTTAAAACACAGCAACGTATTTTTGATGGAACGGGAACGTTTACCACCTACGGAACCCACAATGAAAAGGGCACCGGACTAGGGCTTGCACTCTGTCAGGAAATTCTTAAAAAAAACAAGGGCGGTATACAAGTGCAAAGCAGTTTAGGAAAAGGGACCATCTTTTCCTTTTCCCTCCCCTCCGACCGTAAAATCACATAATTTACAATGTAAGAATAATACTACTTATTTTAAAAGGATAGGCCCCATTATTTTGTGAAAATCGACAAAATACACATTTACGTGGTCAAAACACACATATTTGAACATTTCACAACATTAATTAGCCTAATTTTCGATTCGCCATTAAATTTATCCTGAATAATTTTTAATATGAAATGTTCCTAAAAAGATCGGTTCCCGGTAAATTGCCCTTTAAAGTTATTGGAAGGACCTTGGTGTTCTTTTCAATGATATGGCAGACCGGCACCCTGTACGGTCAACTACAGGAACAGGACAGCCTTAAAAAGGAATTAAGGGCCCTGACCGATCGGGAGAATTTTGATCCACGGGACACCTTATATATCAATCTTTTAAATGCCCTTGGCAGCAAATTGGGTTTTACCAATTCGGACAGTTTATTGCTATTGTCCAATCGTGCCCTCACCATAAGTGAACGAATGAATTATCGGAACGGGATGGCGCGTTCCTATATAAACATTGGGTTCTACCACTTGAACACCGGCGATATCGATAAAGGAATCGAGTTCAACAACAATGCCATAGAAATCGCGGAGGCCACCCATTCGATCGATATCAAATTAAAGGCCCTGAACAATCTGGGCGTGGCCTACCTCTATAAAGACGATTATGCCAATGCTTTCGCCACCTATACAAAAGCGATAGACCTTGCCGGCATAGCGGGCAGGAAAGCGGAACTGAAAAATTACAAAATGAACCTAGGGGTGGTATATTCGGAAATAAACGACCACGAACTGGCCATGAAAAGCTATCGGGAGGGACTGGACCTTTGTGAAGGGGAAACAGACCTTTTCTTTTCCGGAAAGGTATATGCCAATATAGGGTTCGAATATATGAGCGTAAAAAAATATGATCTGGCCCTTGAAAATATCAATGAGGCCATTGACATATTTACAAAAGTGGAAAACCTGGACTGGCTTGCCTACGCCTATGAGACCAAAGGGCGTATAAACCTCCACCAGAACCGGTATCTGACGGCCCTGTACTGGTATGACAAAAGTGAGCTGTTGCACTCCAAAATAGAGGACAATAGGGGAAAGATCGACCTTCTGAACGGGAAGGCACAGGCGCATTTGGGATTGCACAATTATGGATTGGCACAAAAATATGCCGATGAGGCCATGAAAAAGGCCGAAAAGATACAATCACAGATCGCCATCCAAAACTGTTCCGAGACCCTTTACAAATTGGCAAAAGCCACAGGTGATGGCAATACCGCCCTTAAATACCACGAAACCTATACTTCCATCAAGGATACCTTGATAAAAAACAAAAACTCAAAGATCATAGCGGTCCATAAGATACGGATGAACTATGAAATGGAAAAGGACAAGCTTATCAGCGATAACAATCGTGCCCTTGCCAAACAGAAAAACTATATTTACCTCTCCAGTGCCGCCCTTATCATTTTTATCCTTTTGTCCATAGTGGCGTTCAATGGAAGAAAAGCCTCCAAAAGGATGACCAAAAGGTTGCAGCTACAGAAAAGGATATTGCTCAACAGGGAAACGGAACTAAAGGAGATCAATGGCACAAAGGACAAGCTTTTTTCAATTATTGGCCACGACCTGCGTGGACCCATAGGTGCCATACAGAGCCTTTTAAAACTCTTTAAGGACGGTGATCTGGAACGGGAGGAACTTTGGGGCTTTATTCCAAAAATACGCAATGATATTGACCATATTTCATTCACCCTCAACAACCTGTTGTCATGGGGCCAGACCCAGATGAAGGGCGATGTTACAAAACCATCCCTCGTTTCCCTGGAAGGAATTGTGCAGGACAACCTTAACCTATTACATGAGATCGCCGAGACCAAGTCCATCAAAATGATCAATAAGCTCGCTTTCCAAACCCTGATCTGGTCCGATGGTGACCAAATAGATATTGTGGTAAGGAACCTGCTGAGCAATGCCCTGAAATTCACCCCTGAAAATGGCATGGTGATCATTGATGCCGAGGAAAAGACCACCTACTGGTTGATCTCGGTGAGAGACTCCGGAGTGGGAATGGACCTGGAGACCCAGGAAAAAATATTCAATCCCAATTCCACCCTGACGACCTATGGGACCAATAACGAAAAAGGTACCGGGCTGGGACTCTCCCTATGTAAGGAAATGATAGAGAAAAATAATGGTACCCTCTGGGTAGAAAGTGCTCCCAGAAAGGGAAGTTGTTTTTATTTCACACTTCCCAAGACCAAGAACAGGTATAAAAATGTAGGTTAGCGCAATGAGGACAGGGATTCAACGGCCACATAACGCTCTGCGGTAAAGCCTTCGGCATACTCCGCCCCAATCAACCTTCCAAGATCTCTGGCCCTATAATTTACGCTGTCAATAAAGTTTTTACTGCTAATGGGTGTTTCGGGTTCCTTGCTGTTGGGGTCAAAAAACTGTGAGGAATACGCCAGGATGGCCGCTGTTTTCTTTTCGATAAAACCGCTTACGTCCACCACAAAATCAGGTTCCAAATTTTTCCACTGAATGTAATGGTAAACATGTTTTGGTCGCCATGGCTCCTGCCATCCGTCACCTTCCTCCCATTGGGTGTCCACCTTTACCAATCCGCTTAAAAAACAGGCATCGCTTACCAGTTTGGCCCCTTTGGCGTGATCTATATGCCGATCTTCAATGGCATTGCAGAGCACGATGTCGGGCCTGTACTTTCTAACCATCCGTATCACCTGCAATTGGTGCCATTTATCGTTCACAAAAAATCCATCCGCAAATTCCAGGTTTTCCCTTACTTCCACCCCCAATATCTTGGCAGCGGCAGCGGCTTCCCGATCTCTAATGTCGGCCGACCCCCTAGTGCCCAATTCGCCCCTGGTCAGGTCTACGATCCCCACTTTACGGCCATTGGCCACTTCCTTTGCAATGGTCGCGCCTGCTCCAAGCTCTGCATCGTCGGGATGGGCACCAAATACTAAAATGTCTAGTTTCAATTGGTATCTTTTAGAAAGTTGTTTTCTGATAGGATCATTAGGACCCCATCGTTTTCAAGGCTTGTTCAATATCCGATATCAGATCCTCCACTTCTTCTATCCCGACCGAAAAACGGATCAGTCCGTCAGAGATGCCCTGTTTGGCACGCTCGTTTGCGCTTAAGAGCGAATGCGAGGTCAAGGTGGGCGATAGGACGGTGCTTTCTATTCCCGCCAAACTCATGGAGGGTTTTATCAGCTGTAACGATTTTTGAAATTGGGAGGCGTTAAATTCTTCATTCAGTTCAAAGGAAAGCATTCCCCCAAACCCCTTCATTTGCGATTTCGCCAAGGAGTGTCCCGGATGGGATTCCAATCCTGGATAATATACCGCACTTATATGTTCGTTTCCCTCAAGGTACTTGGCCATCCGCATGGCATTCTCGTTTTGCGCCCGCACCCGTATACCCATTGTTTTTATGCTTCGCTCCAACAACCAGACGGTATAATCGCTTAAACTGCCCCCAAAGTTTTTGGCCAACTGAAATATACGTTCCATATGTTCCTTGGATGCTGCTACGGCACCTGCCAAAATATCGGAGTGCCCGCCCATATATTTGGTGGCACTGTGGATCACGATATCGATTCCAAAATCGGCCGGATTTTGGTTGACCGGACTTGCGAAGGTATTGTCTATCATGGACAGCAGTCCGTGTTTTTTTGATAGGTCGGCAACCGCCCCTAGATCGGTAATGGTCAATAAGGGATTGGAAGGCGTCTCTATATAGATCACTTTGGTATTGGGTCGTATTTTTGCCTCAAAATCCTCGCGGTCCAGTCCATCAGTAAAGGAAAACTCGATGCCGTACTTGGGGAATTCCTCCGTGACCAGGTTATAGGTCCCGCCGTATAGGGTCTTTTGCAGCACTACATGATCGCCCGCCCTTAAAAAGGCCATTAAAGAAGTACTGATGGCCGCCATCCCACTTCCGAAAAGCATCGCAGATTCGGTATGTTCCAAAGCGGCCAATTTCTCGGAAAGGGCCACTTGATTGGGCGTATTGAAATACCTGGGGTACCTTTTTACGTCCACATCCTCAAAAGCATAGGAGGTGCTCATATAAAGGGGGGAAATGGCCCCTTTGAACCGTTCGTCCCCCAATTCCCCAAAATGGGTACAGATCGTATTCAATCCAATGGCTTTTTTTTCCTTCATTGTTTTCTGAGCTAAATTGTTAATTCCCCTCCACCGGTTCCAAGTTCTCAACAACCTTGGGAAACGCTCGGGTGGCCTACGGCAAATGGCCATACTGTTCTTTGTGGCGGGATCGGAGCACCGTACATCCCACTTGGTGGGACTAAGTTACAAAATACGGATATACGTCCCCATAGGAATTATAAACGCAAAGATTTATTCCTTTTTGTAATGTACCCCAAACCGCCAATAACTAAGCGCTCCCAAGGCAAGGACCCCTGCCACGGTATACCAGATAAAGGTAGGGGTGATCACTTGGTCCCCGCTGGCATAACTGTGCAGTCCCACCAAGTAAAAATTGACCCCAAAATAGGTCATCATGATACTGCCAAAAGCAACGATCGACATAAAATTAAAGAGCCATCTACTGCGCATTCCCGGGACCAATCTTGAGTGTATTACAAAGGCATAGACCATGATGGAGATAAGTGCCCAGGTCTCCTTCGGGTCCCATCCCCAATACCGGCCCCAACTTTCATTGGCCCATTGTCCGCCCAGGAAATTACCGATAGTGAGCATTACAAGACCGGTGGTGAGCGCAAGTTCGTTGATAACGGTCAGCTCCCTTAAATTGATCTCCATACGCTCCCGGTTCTTTTGGGTGGTAAGGATGATGAGCAAAAGGGAAACGATCCCCAAGATCATTCCCACGGTCAGGGGCCCATAACTGCCCACTATGACCGCCACATGGATCATGAGCCAATAACTGTCAAGAACAGGCTGGAGGTTCGCAATGGAAGGATCTATCCAGCTTTGATGGGCTATCCATAACAGCATGGATACCACAAATCCGGTCGCCGCTATGGTCATATCGCTCTTGCGCCCCAGGGCAAGCCCAATGGCCATAGTGGCCCATGCCACATATAATATGCTCTCATAGGCGTCGCTCCAAGGGGCATGTCCAGAAATATAGGCCCTAAAGATCAAACCTGCCGTATGCCAGATAAAGAGCAGAATGAGACTGCCCTTAAAGAAGTAAATGCCCGCTCTCCAAATTTCACGGTCCCTGAATATCTGAAAGACCAATAAGAGGAACATGCCAATTCCCAACAAAGCATAATATTTATACAACGTATTAAAGATGTCCAGCTTGTTATAAAGTACTTCTGCCTTGATCTTGTTCTGCGAGGGCAACACCTCGCTACCATGGTTCTGTTGGTTTTTTCGAAAAGCCTCCAATAACTTGTCCGGTTCCGAATAGTCTCCCGTACGTTTGGCGTTTTCAAGGGACATCAGGTAATAGGGTATGGCGTTCCTGATAAAATTGGCGTAGAGCGAATCGCTTACCTGAAAGTTGCCAGACCTGAATTCCACTGCCGATATCCACTTGTTGTTGGGATCGTTCAATAAGGGGAATATCTTTACTATTTCGCCGCCCAGGGCCCTGTTCAAAAGGCCCAATCGCAGATCCACATCCTTAAAATCCTGCTCGAACTTATTGGGCGTATTGGTGGCATAGGCCTTTTCCAGATAAGGGGCCAATTTATACTGTCCGTTCTCTTCGAAAAAATCCGTCGCTTTTACAAACTCCTGTCCCGTGGGCACCCCAATTATTTTGCGGATGCTATCGTTCTGCTTCTTTTTATCGAGCGCGATAAAGGAGGTATTGTACCAAAGGGAAGGATTGGCCATCATCGACAGAAAGACCTGATCGGGATCCAATTCACCGTAACCGTTCTGGAAGCTCAATTTTCGCAACAGTTCGGCCGCAAAGGTATTTATGGGTTTCATTCTGCCCCCATCGTCCTGGATCACCAGTTCCCCGAATTTTTCGGCATGTTCCTTGGAAACGGCGTTTGCGAATAGGATGGAATCGACCTCTTTTGCAGATGGCATACCCTCGTGTGCATGGCTGCTCTCTTGGGAATGGCCGGCCAGCGTAAAGCCAAGTACCAGTACCAAGGCCATGGCCTTCTTTTTTTCCTTGATCTTTTCAAGGGAGTCGGCAAGGTCCCTAAAGCGGGTCTTCCCAAAAAACATGATCCCCATAAGCCCTATGTACAACAGGAAGTACCCTATATAGGTAATCCATGTCCCCCAAAAATCATGGCTCACGGACAAAACCGTCCCCTTTTCATCGGGGTGGAAACTGGACTGAAAAAAACGGTACCCCTTATGGTCCAGTACATGGTTCATAAAAATATCATAATCGAACGGCCGATCGTCCTCTACGGTCACCTTGCTCATATAGGAAGCATAGCCCTTCTCGGTGCCCGGATATTTTTCGGCAATAAAATCGTTCAGTTTTACATGGAACGGAAGTTCATATGCCTTGGAGCCGTACGCCAAGGTAAACTGCAGTCCCCCTACCTCGAATTTTTCGGAGAAATTGGAGCTGCCCTTTCCCCCCAATATTTTTTTCCGCACGGTTTCCCCTTTTGAGGTAACATCCAATATAAGTGCATCCTGTGAGGTCTTGTCCACTTCGTTCGCCGGTAGGGGAACGATATCGTAGCGTCCCTTCATCAACGGATCGGGGATCACAAACTGCATTCCGGCGGTATTGTAGAGCGATCGCAGCTGTAAGGTCTGAAGGCTATCGGTATAAAGCTGGCCCTGGAACTTATCGGCCATCCGCATAAAGTTGCCTTCAAAGGGCGACTCTATCGTATAATTCCCGTCCGAAACATAGATATTGATGGCACCTTCCGTTTTTTTGTTCAGGGCGAAAAGCACATTGTGGATGCTGGCCACTTCCCCATTGGCCAAAAAGTGATCATGTCTGTCCCCATCACCGGCCTCCACTATCTTTAAAAATTCCTCCCCATTTTCGTCGGGAACAAGGCCCTCCTTGGCGCCTTTCATAAAACCGACATAGGAAATGGAAAAATCCTGGCCCTTAAAATCGAACTTCCAAGGGAGGGTGGACTTGATGGCTTCCGGGGTTACGATCAGATCGTCCTCAAATTTTCTCCTTTGCAGCGCTCCCCCCACTTCCCCATCCACCATAGCCGTCAGGAAGGTCTTGTCCGAATAGAACACTTTTTCGGAACTGCCTTCCCTAATGGGCATCATTCCCTCAAAACTGATATACCTGGTCACAAAGGCCCCGATGATGATAAGTATCCATGAAAGGTGCAACACCAATACCGGCCATTTTTCCTTTCGCACCAACCTATACCGTTGGATGTTCCCTATAAAGTTGATCACAAAAAATACCATGATGGCCTCGAACCAAGTGGTATTATATATCCATATCCTTGCCGTTTCCGTACTGTACCAGCTCTCTATAAAAGTACCAAAGGCCAATGCCGTTGCAAAAAGTATAAAAAGCACGGCCATTAAGCGGGTAGAAAAAAAGAATTTTTTAAGAAGATCCGTCATCGGGAGGTAAGGTTTGATTTCAGGAGGCAAAATTACGGTCTTTTTATGATTTTACAGGTCTACCACCAGTTTAAAAAGCAAAACAACCTTGTTAATTATTTACTAAGTTGCTGCTCCATAATTTGTATTTTTGATCATGATCAAAATTGTAATCATTGGTACGGGCAATCTGGCAAGTCACCTATTTGGTGCTTTTTTGGACAATCCACTGGTACAAATTGTGGAAATGGCAGGGCGCAACAAGCGGGAATTGGCAAAATTTGAAAAAGAGGTCCCCGTACGGTCCGATATCAAAAAAATTGCGGATGCAGATATATATATCATTGCGGTTAGCGATGGGGCCATTGGCGAGGTCGCTGCCCAGCTCCAACATAAAAATGCCATGGTGGTGCATACCTCTGGGGCAATGCCCCTTTCCATATTATCCATGAATGCCAGAAGGGGGGTATTCTATCCCCTACAGACCTTTACCAAGGGAAGAAAAATTTCCTTCTCGGATATTCCCATTTGTGTGGAGGCAGGCACAAAAAAGGACCTTGAACTATTGAAGCGGTTGGGCGGTTCCTTTTCCGGTTCGGTGTCGGTACTTTCCTCCGAACAGCGTAGCACCCTTCATCTGGCCGCCGTGTTCGCCAATAATTTCACCAACCATCTTTATCGGATTAGTGCCCAATTATGTGCAAAGAACAACATTCCATTTACCATCCTACTACCGCTCATCCGGGAAACCGCCCAAAAAATAACCGAAATTTCCCCTGAAAGGGCCCAAACGGGGCCTGCCGTTAGGGACGATGGGAAAACCATGGAAAAACACTTGTCCCTTCTGCAAAATAGGACGCATAAGGAAATTTATTCCTTACTTAGCGGTTCAATAAAAGAAACCCATGACAAAGAATTATAAGGAATACCTAAAGGATATTACCACCTTTGTATTTGATGTGGACGGCGTATTTACCGACGGATCGGTCATGATCACCACCACTGGCGAAATGCTCCGTACCATGAACACCAAGGATGGCTATGCCGTAAAGACCGCCGTTCAACTGGGATACAATGTCTGTATCATCTCCGGAGGTACCAATGAAGGTGTCCGGAACCGATTTAAGGGATTGGGGGTAACGGATATCTATCTGGGCGCCCACTATAAGGATGAACCGCTTAAGGAATATATGGATGTGTATGGAATATCACCGGACAACATCCTTTATATGGGGGATGACCTTCCCGATATCCTCCCCATGAAATTGGTGGCCCTGCCCACCTGCCCACAGGATGCCGTACCGGAAGTAAAGGAAGTATGCAAATACATCTCGCACCTGAACGGTGGACAGGGATGTATCAGGGATGTCATGGAACAGGTCCTAAAGGTACGTGGACACTGGGAGACCAATTTTGATGCAAAACTAGGGTGATATATGTTGAACGAACTACTAAAAAACCATACGCTCATAGTTGCTTCGGCGTCACCCAGAAGGCAGGCGTTTTTGAAGCAAATGGGACTGGATTTCGAAATCCGCTTAAAAGAGGTGCAGGAAGTTTACCCACCATCCCTCAAAGGAGGGGAAATTTCGGAATACCTTGCCCAATTAAAGGCGGCGGCGTTTCAGGGCGACCTGAAAGAGGGCGATATCCTGTTAACGTCCGATACCGTGGTATGGCACAAAGGGGCATCCCTGGCCAAACCATCGGATGCCGCCGAAGCCCATAACATGCTCACCAGGCTTTCCAATGATTGGCACGAGGTAATCACTTCGGTCTGTTTTACCACTGTTGCAAAGCAGAAAACCTTTAGCAGTATAACCCATGTACGCTTTAAGCCCCTTACTGAAGGGGAGATCCATTTTTATATTGAAAATTACGGTCCGTATGACAAGGCGGGCGGATATGGTATCCAAGAATGGATAGGGCTCATTGGCATCGAGGAAATAAAGGGTTCCCATCCAAATGTGGTCGGACTTCCTACCCATTTGGTCCACAAAACGTTAATGGACATGGTTGGCTGATGCATTTTGGGTAATTTTACAAAAAGCGCCGCCATATGGAACTGAATAAAATGTTATGCTCCCGTCTTCCCCTGCTCCCACTGCTCCTTTTGGCGGTTTCCTGTAAGGAAAGCCCCCATGCCCCCAAAAGCCCCCCAGATCCCCTTGCCTCGAAAACGGTCACCGGGCAAGGGGAAAAACCACTTTCAAAGCAATTTAAGGAATATTGGTATTCCGGGGAGGCCGAAATTACCTCCTATACCCTTACACAGGCACGATATGGGGAGCTTAGGGACGGGCATTCCGTTCTGGTATACGTTACGGAGCCCTTCTCGGCCGCCGAACAAGTAAAGGCGGACAATCCCGATAGCAGTGCCGTTCCCGTACTAAAGCTCAATACCACCAAGAATTTCCTTACCGGCATCTATCCGTATTCCATTATGAGCAGTAGTTTTCATCCGGTCCAAGGGGAGGGACACGCCCTAAAAGTTTCCAACAGTGTTCAGGAATGGTGCGGACATGTATATGCGCAACTGAATAATAGGGAGCAATTTGAAATATGGTCGCATTCCTATTTTGAGTCGGAGGGGGACCGCAACTTTCAATTGGAACCTGCCCACTTGGAGGATGAAATCTGGAACAAGATCCGAATCGATACGGCATTACTGCCCACCGGAACCATTAAAATGATCCCATCCCTGGAGTATACCCGACTTTCCCATAAGGAACTAAAAGGGTACGAGGCCATGGCAACCCTTACAACCACCGACTCCATAAGCGTATATACCGTTATATACCCCCAATTGGAAAGGTCGCTTGCGATCCATTTTACGACCGATTTCCCACATGGGATAGAACGGTGGACGGAGTCCTATCCCAGTGGATTTGGGACCAAGGCAAAAGTTTTGTTCAGCACGGCCGTTAAAAAGAAAAGAATTAAAACACCTTATTGGCAACAGAACGGAAACAGTGACCTATTTTTGCGGGACAGTTTAGGATTATAGTTTATGAGGGATTTTATTTTGGAGTACCGAACGGAATTATTGGGAAGCCTTATCTGTATCATCGTGCTCCTTTTTACCAAGTTCATTCTTACCAAGACCATCCGGAAGGTGGGAAAGTTGGGGGAGATACACCAGGCCAGGACACGATTGATCATCAAATATGTTTCGGTAGGCCTTACCATGCTCGGGACCGGTGCCCTTATTTTTGTCTGGGGAGTGGAATTCCAACAGATCGGGGTGGTGTTCTCGTCGGTATTTGCCGTTTTGGGCGTGGCCCTTTTTGCAATTTGGTCCATTCTTAGCAATGTTACGGCCGGAGTGATCCTGTTTTTCTCTTTCCCCTTTAAAATAGGGGACCGGATCAGGATCTTGGATAAGGATTTTCCTGAAGAGGCCATAATTTTGGACATAAAGGCCTTTCATGTTTACCTCATTAAGGACAATGGGGAACTGCTCACATACCCCAACAACCTCTTTCTCCAAAAGGGCGTGGTATTGATCGAAAAACAGGTAGATTTTGAGGATGATGGAAGTATGAGCGTTTAAGGATGTTAAAGAAGTTGTAAATAGGTCGTTTTCAGGCAGCGATCTTTATTATATTTGAATGCCAACTAATGTATAACCATATGCGCCAGCTTTCGGTATTTTGTGCGGGAATGCTCTTTTGTATCAGCAATGTCCTTGCACAATTGCCCAAGAAACACTCTTCCGCCGATATTTTCCACTCGGTACAAAAACTCAATTTTCTGGGAACGGCCCTTTATATAGCCGCCCATCCCGATGACGAGAATACCCGTCTCATCTCCTTTCTCTCAAATGAAACCAAAGCAAGGACCGCTTATTTATCGCTTACACGAGGTGATGGGGGACAGAACCTGATCGGGCCGGAACTCCGTGAACTATTGGGCGTTCTAAGAACACAGGAACTGTTGGCGGCCCGAAGGGTGGATGGCGGGGAACAGTACTTTACCAGGGCAAACGACTTCGGGTTCTCCAAACATCCCGATGAGACCTTGGAAATCTGGGACAAGCAAGCGGTACTGGGAGATGTGGTATGGGTGATACGCAATTTGAGACCGGATGTGATCATCAATAGATTTGATCACCGATCACCAGGTACCACCCATGGGCACCACACTTCATCGGCGATCCTTAGTCTTGAGGCATTTGACATTGCCAATGACCAAAAGGCCTATCCTTCCCAATTGGAAAATGTACGTCCTTGGCAGCCAAAAAGGGTATTCTTCAATACCAGCTGGTGGTTCTATGGCAGTGAGGCCAAATTTGAGGAGGCCGATAAATCGAAAATGTTGTCCGTTGACGTCGGGGTCTATTATCCCCTAAAGGGCATTTCCAATAATGAAATAGCCTCTCTGGCCAGTAGCCAACACCTATGCCAGGGTTTTGGGCGTATTTCCGACAGGGGATCTGAAAAGGAATATATAGAACTCTTGAAGGGCGATATGCCCGAGGACAGATCCAACATCTTTGACGGTATAGACACTTCCTGGTCGCGAATACCAGAGGGAAAGGCCATTGGGGACATCCTTTACGGGGTGGAGAAAAATTTTAATTTCAAAGATCCTTCCGTACACGTATCGGAACTATTAAAAGCGTACAAGCTGTTGCAGAAGAACCCCGATGATCATTGGAGAACGATCAAGACCAAGGAATTGGAGGCAATCATAACGGCGGTTAGTGGACTCTATCTGGAAGCGACCACCGATACGGGAAGTGCCAGCCCTGGAAGTGCCTTAAAAATCCAGATCGAGGCCCTTAACAGAAGTGGTGCCAACGTATCCCTTTTAAAGGTAGAGATCGCCCCTACCGGAACCCGGAAGGAAGTGGTAACGGAACTGCTCCCCAATAAAAAAACAACTTTTACGATGGACCTTGTGGTTCCCCAGAACACGGCTTATACCAGTCCTTATTGGTTGAACGAACAGGGGACCTTGGGAACCTATAAGGTGACCGATCCCATGTTGATAGGGAAACCGGAAACCCCAAAGGCGTTTACAGTCAATTTCGATCTGGAAATGGAGGGGGTACCTATCCGCCTGTCCAGATCTGTGGTACATCATTATGCCAAACCGGACAAGGGGGAGATACAGGAACCCTTTGAAATACTTCCACCGGTGACCACTTTTCTGGAAAATAAGGTACTGCTCTTTGCGGAAAGCGGTGCCAAAAGGATTCCAGTAAAGATAAAGGCCGGAAAACAGCAAGTTTCTGGTAGCCTATCCCTGAAAGTGCCATCCGATTGGCAGGTGTCCCCTGCTGAGATCCCGTTTAACATTGCCCAAAAAGGGGACGGTACCACGGTATACTTTACCATAACACCACCTGAAGGGGAAAGTGAGGGGGAATTGACGGCCGTTGCCGTAGTGGAAGGCATAAAGTACGATCAAGAACTGGTAGAGATCAATTATGACCATATCCCAAAACAATCCGTACTGCTGCCCAGCAAGGCCAAGATAGTACGTCTGGACATACGGCGCGCCGGTGAAAATATCGGTTACATTATGGGTGCCGGCGACGAGGTGCCAAAAAGCCTTCTACAGATAGGATATAAAGTGGATTACATCGACCCCATTAAAATACAGGAAGGATCCTTATCAAAATTTGATGCCATCGTCGTCGGTATAAGGGCCTATAACGTAGTGGATGAGCTTCGATTTAAACAAAAGTTCCTATTGGATTACGTAAAAGATGGCGGTAATTTGATCGTACAGTACAATACGGCGGGCAGGAACGGCCTCGAATTTGAAAATTTGGCCCCCTACCCCCTTCGGGTATCCAGGGACAGGGTCACCGATGAAAATTCACCCATTACCATCCTGGCCAGTGACCATGATCTGGTGAATTACCCCAATAAAATTGCGGAAGCGGATTTTAAGGGGTGGGTTCAGGAAAGGGGTCTGTACTTTCCAGACCAATGGGGAGGGGAGTTCACCCCTATCCTCTCCATGCACGACAAAGGCGAGTCCCCATCCCAAGGAAGCCTTTTGGCCGCATCCTATGGAAAGGGGCATTATATCTATACCGGTCTGAGTTTTTTCCGGGAACTGCCCGAAGGGGTTTCGGGGGCCTATAAACTCTTTGCAAATATGTTATCTTTGGGAGCGTCCGATCAAAATCAAGAATCCCCTATTAAAAAAAGGCCATGAGGGAAAAATTCGAGTGGAAAAAGGAATATTCTTTGGTGGTCATTATCAATATAGTGTATATCATCATATTTTATTTCATAATGACATCCAACAAATAATATGGGAGCACTGGATTGGAGCATACTGGTTTGCACCTTATTGTTTATAGTGGGTTATGGGGTCTGGAAAACCAAGGGCAGCCAAAATGTAAATGATTACGTGCTGGGGGGCAACGAGGCAAAATGGTGGACCATTGGGCTCTCCGTCATGGCTACACAGGCAAGTGCCATCACTTTCCTGTCCACCCCGGGACAGGCCTTTCACGATGGGATGGGATTTGTACAGTTCTATTTCGGTCTTCCCTTGGCCATGATCATCATCTGTATCGTATTTGTACCCATTTATCACAAATTAAAGGTCTATACGGCATATGAACTCTTGGAAAACCGCTTCGATCTAAAGACACGCACCCTAACGGCCATGCTGTTCCTGGTGCAACGGGGGCTCTCGGCGGGGATAACGATCTACGCCCCTTCCATCATACTTTCCGCAGTGCTGGGATGGGACCTTCGAACCTTGAACATCATCATAGGCGTGCTGGTGATCATTTATACGGTTTCGGGCGGTACCAAGGCTGTTAGCGTCACCCAAAAGCAACAAATGTTCATCATCATGACGGGCATGTTCATTGCGTTCTTTTTTATCTTGGGGTACCTTCCCAACGATATTACCTTCAGTAAAGCCTTAAAGATTGCGGGGGCCAGCAACAAGTTGAACATCCTGAACTTTGAACTCGATACAAAGACCAGGTATACCTTTTGGAGCGGGATTACGGGCGGACTCTTTTTGGCCCTTGCCTATTTTGGAACGGACCAGAGCCAGGTACAAAGATATCTTTCGGGAAAATCGGTCAGGGAAAGCCAATTGGGCCTTATTTTTAACGGGCTATTAAAGATTCCCATGCAGTTTTTCATTCTTCTGGTAGGGGTCATGGTATTTGTCTTTTATCAGTACAATCCCTCCCCCCTCAATTTTAACCCTGCGGCCACCAATGCAATAATGGAGTCGCCGCTGGCCGACGATTATAAGGTATTGGAAGAAGGCCATACGGCCCTTGAAACTGAAAAAAAGATGGCCCAGAACCGATACTCGGCCGCTTTGGACATCAAGGAATACGATGCCACCATCCACGCAAAACAACAGATCATTTCGATCAACGAAAAGGAACGCAGTAACAGGGACGCGGCAAAAGCAATGATCCAGGAAGCGGACGGCACCGTGGAGACAAACGACAAGGATTATGTTTTTATCCACTTTATCCTGAACTATCTTCCGAAGGGACTTGTGGGGTTACTATTGGCGGTCATCCTGTCCGCCGCCATGTCGTCAACGGCATCCGAACTGAACGCCCTGGGCACCATTACGGCCCTCGACCTTTATAAAAGAAACCGAAAAAACGAGCAGACACAGGAACATTATGTAAAGGCCTCCCGTATATTCACCTTGATTTGGGGCGTAATTGCCATTATAATTGCCTGTGTGGCCAACTTGTTCGATAACCTGATACAGTTGGTAAACATCATTGGCTCCATTTTTTACGGGAATGTACTGGGGATATTCCTCATCGCTTTCTTTATGAAGTTCGTAAAAGGGAATGCCGTTTTTGTGGCAGCTATCATTACACAGGTAGTGGTCATTATCGGATGGTCTTACGAATGGATGTCATATCTATGGCTCAACGCTTTTGGGTGTGGCCTGGTCATTGCCTTGGCATATTTGTTGGAAGGGTTCGATCGACTGTTGAAAAATCCGCCCATCAAGGCCTGACCAATTCCAATCACTTAGGTCCGTACCGCCGCGGAAGGGAATTGTGGTAATTGTAACATTATAGGCCAAAAAAATTGGTCGATGGTTTTTAATCGTAATATGTAATTTTTATCAAATGGGTATGCTCGTCAGACTAATGGATATTCTCCCCGATTACATGCAACTTTCCAGCCAGGACTTTTGGGTATTTATGGTTCCGGTTTGGTCATCCGTTGAAGGGGAAAGGGATAATGCCCCTACCATGGGAACCGGACCCTTTCCGCCTTTCCTCTCTATGGCCTTGGCCTATCATATAGAACCGACCCCAAATTCCCCTTTGCAATAAACTCATCCGATGGATAATTCCAAATTGATCAATACGGCCCTAATCTACAACGTACAACAAAAAATCTTGGTGGCCGTTGACTGTATCATCTTTGGATTCGATTCCAAAAATCTAAAACTCCTTTTATTTAAGCGGAAGGTCGAGCCCTTAAAGGGATCTTGGTCCCTTATTGGGGCGTTTATCAGGAACGATCTGTCCATCTCCGACGGTGCCAAACAGATCTTAAAGGAAGGTACCGGTCTGGAGGATATATATCTCGAGGAACTAGGGACCTATGGCGACGTACAAAGGGATCCAGGGGAAAGGGTGATTTCAATAGCGCACTACAGCCTTATCCGAATTGATGATTTTGATCTGGAGCATGTGGAAAAATACGATGCAAAATGGTTTGACCTAAATGGGATACCCGAACTCATCCTAGATCATAGGATGATGGTGGACGATGCCATTGTGGCCCTTCGAAACAAGGCCAAACACAGGCCAATCGGTTTCGATCTTCTTCCAAGGTATTTTACCATCCCGGAACTACAGACCTTGTACGAATGCATTTATCAACGTCCCTTGGATTCAAGAAATTTTCGTAAAAAGATCCTCTCGTTGGACATCCTTACCAAAACCAACAAAAAGGACAAGTCAGGTTCCAAAAAAGGAGCCTTTCTGTACTGTTTCAAAAAAGCGAAATTCGAACTGCTGATATCCAAGGGATACAATTTTGAAATCTAAAGATCCTTTTATGGCATAATACAAAAATATAAACGTAATTTGTACGTTTAAACGTCGCGTGGGGGTTAACTTCTTTACGGGCGGGAACAAATGTATGTAGGATATTGGTTGTGTCCCCTTAAAGGCAGGATCCTTCCCCCCAAAAAAAAAAGGGAATAGCAGTACTTATCGACTTTTTTATGACAACAGAAGAAAAGGTAACACAATACTTTAAAGAGAATTACGGACAAGATCCAAAGCGTATCAAATCGCCCGGAAGGGTAAACCTCATAGGAGAACATACGGACTATAACTTGGGATTTGTACTTCCCGCTTCCATTGAAAAATCCCTTTATTTTGCCATCGGAAAAAACAGTTCGCAATCCATTACCGTGGAAGCATTTCTGAACGAACCGGAAAGAATTTCGTTTGGATTGAATGGGAAAAAGGCGGTTTTTCAATCGTTCTGGGGAAAGTATTTTCAGGCCATCATCGAAATTCTAGAGGAAAAAAAATATGGATTGGAGGGGGTCGATTGCGTTTTTGGAGGGGATATTCCCATCGGATTCGGACTTTCCTCCTCCGCCGCGCTCTGCTGCGGTTTTACCTATGCCCTATCGGCAGAGCTGAACCTTGGGATTCCACGTACGGAAATAGCCTTGATCGCCCAGGCTGCCGAACATCGCATAGGCCTTAACTGCGGCCTAATGGACCAGTATGCCGTACTGTACGGGAAAAAGGGAAACGCACTATTCTTGGATTGTAAGGATCTGAGCCATGACTATATTCCCATCAATCTAAAGGGATATAGCTGGATACTCATCAACTCCAACATCAAACACGAACTGGCCGTTGATTCGGAATACAATCTTCGTAGAAGATCGTGCGAGCGGGTGGTACATACCATTGCAGAGACCAAAAGTTCCGTAAAATCCCTTAGGGACGTTACCCCTTTGGACTTGGATATGGTAAGGGACAGGGTATCGGTCACGGACCATAAAAGGGCCTTATATGTATTAAGGGAAAACGGTAGGGTACAACGAATGGTAAAGGCCCTGTCAAGCGGTGATGCCATAGAGGTGGGCAACATCTTGCTGGAAGGACATCGCTCCATGTCGGCCGACTACGAAATAACCACTCCTGAAATTGATTTTTTGGTGGATATCGGGCAGCAGCAAGAAGGAGTGGTCGGATCGCGGATGATGGGAGGCGGATTCGGCGGCTGTACCATCAACCTTATAAAGGACGAACATGAATTGCAGGCCGTTGAAAATATGATAGCGGCCTATAAACGGGAAACGGGCATAACAGCTACCCAATACCATCTGGAAATTGGCGACAGTGTGCAAATGATGCCCATTTCCAAAAAAGTACTCGACCAATGAAATTAGATTTTAATACCGAACCACATAAACGTTTCAATATCCTTACAGGGGAATGGGTCTTGGTGTCCCCCCATCGTACCAAAAGACCATGGCAAGGAAAGCGGGAGACCGCAAGTGCGCCTGAAAAACAGGTCCATGATCCCAGTTGTTACCTCTGTCCCTCGAATACACGGATAAACGGCGAAACAAATCCACCTTACAAAGGAACATATGTGTTTGAAAACGACTTTGGGGCCCTATTGCCCAGCAGTTCCAAATTCGAGTATGTGGAAGGCCTATTAAGAGCGGAGGGCGAAACAGGGATCTGCAAGGTGATCTGTTTTTCTCCGGACCACTCAAAAACAATGGCCGATATGTCCATCGTTTCCCTCGAAGAGGTCATTAGTACGTGGCAAAAAGAATATAAGGACCTGCGGGCGAATCCCGATATTGCACATGTGCAGATTTTTGAGAACAAGGGTGAAATAATGGGCTGTAGCAATCCCCATCCACATGGACAGATCTGGGCGCAGAAGTCGATTCCCAACGAGGTCCTAAAAAAGACCCAGACCCAAAAGGTTTATTTTGACCGTCATGGCAGGAGTCTTCTTGAGGCGTATACGGCCCAAGAACTGGAAAAAAAGGATCGATTGGTCTTTGAGAACGACACCTTTGTGAGCTTGGTACCCTTTTGGGCGGTTTGGCCCTACGAGATTATGATATTGCCCAAACGCCAGGTCCAACATATAGGTCTCTTGGAAAAAAAAGAGAAAGGTGATTTTGCGGAACAGTTAAAGGTCGTTACCCAAAAATACGACCGATTGTTCCAGACTTCCTTTCCCTATTCTGCGGGCATACACCAGTCTCCTACCAATGCCGAATATCCGGAGTGGCATTTTCATATGAGTTTCTATCCGCCCTTACTGCGCTCTGCGACGGTAAAGAAATTTATGGTAGGGTATGAAATGTTCGGAATGCCACAAAGGGACATCACTGCCGAAATTGCAGCAGAGAGCTTACGGGTATTATAACGGCTTCCGTTTAGATGAAGGAAACACATAAAAAAACGCAACCGTCAAAACTGGACGGTTGCGTTTTTTATTTTGGGGGAAACTGATTATTTAGCGCCCCATTCCTTTAGGGAATCCTTGTTCATCTTCACATAATCCGCATTTCCGGCAGCTTCTGCACCGGCCAAGGATTTCTTTGCCGCTTCAATGGCCCCTTTCTTGTCCCCTGCTTTTGCCAAGATCAAAGATTGTTGCCTTAATTGCCAAAAAGCTGGCTCGTCGGTCATGGAAATGGCCTTATCCATCCATTCCTTTGCTTTGGTGATCTCCTTGTCCTCACTGAAGTAATATACGGCCGCCGCAAAATAGTCGTTGGCAGTGGGACTGGCCGACATTACCCTTTCTATTTCCTGCGACACGGCTGCATCCGTGGGCACCTCGAACTTTACCCCAACATATACCTTTTCCCATAATATCCCCAAAACGGCGGAACTGTTGGTCAGGTCATCAATGGTGATCGTAAAGGTTTCAATGGGCACAGGCATGGGATACACCTCCACTACCGTTTTGGCGGCCACTTTGGACTCGTCCCATTCCGCAGGGGTACCGCCACCTTCGGTTTCGGTATAGAAAAATACTTCCCAGGAAGATTCTCCCGGCTTCGAGAAAATGGCGTAGGAACCGGCTTTTAGGGGTTGCCCATCCACGGTAACATCATCGCTGAAGGTGACCACGGTCCTTGCATTGGCCCCGGTACGCCAAATGGCATCGTACGGAACCAGATCACCAAAAACGGTACGGCCTCTCATAGAGGGCCTGGAATATTCAACTACAACGTCTGTCAGTCCCACTTTCTGCTCCAATTTGGAGGCGGGACTGGGTTGTGGGGTCACAATCTGTGCCTGCACGGTAAAACATGCGAGCACTGCAATGCATAAAAGTGCTGATTTTTTCATTTGGATATGGTTTATTCGTTTCCGTAAAATTACCTATAAAGCGTCCCGTAAATGTTAATAATTTCTTAAATTAAAAGGTCAGTTCACGTAAAATGGTTCCGACACCATCTTATCGGACAAGTAGAAGGTGAGATAATAAATGGCAGGTCGCAAAGGGGAAAGATCGATAGTGTTTCCTTCCAATTGCGCAGCTTTTTTATACTGGATCCGCTGTCCGCTTCCATTGAATATGGCCATCGCCTCAATTTCCCCTTCCAACTGGTAGTTGAGTTCGCGGGAGCCCAAACTCCTGTACAACAGGATGTCACTATTCCCTTCATCTGGAGTCTCCCCGTCTACGGGAGAATCCGTTGTATCAAATGAAAAAAGGCGGCCCTCGGACGAAATGGGCGGGCTAGTACTATTAAATGTCTCGGAAGATATAAAGTACTTATTGGGGCCCACCTCCGTTATACCTTCGGCCTGCAGGAAAGCAAGCCCCAAAGATAGTTTTTCGTTATTTCCCCCAAACACGTTGTCGGATCGTACGTCTCCCACCCGATGTACAAAAGGGATAAGCGCTTGTGAATAACCTATTATATATAGCATTTCCGTAGCCTCATTATAACTGGCACCGGTTACCAGTCCCCCCACCGCCAATTCGCCCACCCTACTGGCCACATGGGTCCCAGGGGCCTTCGGAAGCGAATAGGCAACGGTGCCCTGTCCGTTCCATTGTTTGGTCAATACCACCAATTGGTCCCCTAAAACAAAAAGCGCCTCCGCATCCCAATCGCTCGCATTGGGGGCAGCGATGAAATCTACTTGATCGCTGTAGGAAAAACGTATCTCCTCGGCCTGCAACCCGTCCTGAAGGGCAAAATCCGATTTTGACACCTTATAAATTTTTAAATCCCTCCTATTACCGTTATTGTTTCCAATGTCCCCAATGTAAATATATTGGTTATCCTGGGCTATATCTTCCCAATCAATGTTTTCTGCGTTTAAAATGGTAACCGTTCTAGTAATTTGAAGGGAAGTGGTATCGATTTCCATAAGTTGTGGGGCGTTTCCCGAATCATTATGGGTGACCAGTTTGTTTCCAAGAAAGATGAGCCCCGAACTCTCTTGGGCAAGGGCGGGCATAGCCCCTTTTTCGACTACGGTCAATTGGGCGGTTGCGACCCAACTGCCAAACAACGGTAATAAAAGGAGCACGTATCGTTTCATAACATTAATCGGTGGAATTTTTTTATCGCCTCCACATCAGTGCAAAATTAATTGAAGTGATTTAAACTTTTTTGATTGAAGTGAAAATTAGCCATTTTTAGTCTAATTGAAGGCTTTTTTGACTTGCGCCCGCCTCAGGCGGACGGAATTCAAAAAAGATAGGACCGAACGTTAAGAAAACAGCCAGTGGCTGTTTTTAGGGAAGGGGCCAGGTGGCGCACCCGCAAAAAGAGGGCAATTTTTTATCCAATTGGGAAAAGTTTAAATCACTTCATTATTAACAGGAAGAAGTCGACCCAATAAGAAAAATAGTTCCCTTAAAAATTTTGTTTAAGTTTTTTTATTTTAATTTAAACAATTTGATGCTACCTTTGTATAAACGATGTTTATGAAAATGTATCAGTTGCGCTCCCGCCAATCATTGGCCATTTCCCCTGAAAGGGCGTGGGAATTTTTATCCGGCCCTGCCAATCTAAAGATCATTACCCCTCCCGCGATGGGATTCCATATACTTTCGGGTGACGGGAGGTCTATGTTTCCAGGGCAGATCATACAATATACGGTTTCCCCATTTCCGGGGTACACCACCAAATGGGTCACCGAAATAACACATGTCAGCCATGGTAATTACTTTGTGGACGAACAGCGTTTTGGGCCCTATGCCCTTTGGCACCACAAGCACTTTTTAAAAGAAATTCCGGGAGGAACGGAAATGGAGGATATCATCGATTATAAACTTCCCTTTGGCATACTCGGTCAATTGGCACACCCCTTATTGGTCAAAAAGCAGCTTTTAAAAATCTTTACGTATCGCGAGCAACGATTAAAGGAACTTTTTGGTGAAATTCCCGGGGCTCAAAAGGAACTCCTTTTTAGGACTTTCTAAAAACGGTAAGTTGGACAACGCACTGGAACACTTAACCATTTTACTAAAATGATATGAAAAATATACTATTGATAGGGGGATCACACGGGATCGGGAAGGCGATCGCGCAAAAACTGTCGCCTACCTATAAAGTCCTTGCGGCCTGCAGGAGCAATGAAGGACTTCAGGACCTTGATGTGGTGCATATTCCATTTGACAGCACCGTAGATTCGTTAGATATCGGGAAGCTGCCGGAGCTTATCCACGGGTTCGTTTATTGCCCAGGAAGCATCAATCTAAAGCCTTTTAAGAACTTATCGGTTGAAACCTTTCAATCCGATATGGAACTCAATTTCTTTGGACTGGTAAAAGTTCTTAAGGCAGTACTTCCAAAAATGGCCGATGGGTCGGGCCTTGTTTTGTTCAGTACGGTGGCTGCGTCCGTGGGAATGCCGTTCCATAGCAGTGTTGCCGCTTCCAAAGGAGCGCTGGAAGGTTTTGCGAAGGCCATGGCGGCCGAGTATGCCCCAAAACTACGATTTAACGTCATCGCACCTTCCCTTGTCGATACGCCCCTAGCCTCAAGATTGTTGGGCAATGAGCGAAAAAGGGAACTTATGGCGGACAGGCACCCCCTAAAAAGAATAGGACAGGACGTCGATATAGCCAGTATGGCCGTATTTTTATTGGGGGAGGACAGTCAGTGGATCACGGGACAGGTATTTGGAGTGGACGGTGGAATCTCTACCTTGAACATAAACTAAAGAAATATGGCTTCCAAAATTTCCATTTTTTGGTTTAGAAGGGACCTGCGTCTCGAAGATAATGTGGGACTGTTGGCCGCCCTAAAGGCACCGCATCCAGTACTGCCCATCTTTATTTTTGATCCCGAAATATTGGATCGTCTACCCCGTGCGGATCCAAGGGTCCAATTTATAATGGAACGGCTACAAGGGATCGACGCCGAATTAAAGGAAAAACACCAAAGATCGCTTGCGGTATACCACGATCTTCCCCAGCAAGTTTTTTCTGCGCTTATGCAGGAGTTCCAGATAGTTTCTGTCTATACAAATAGGGATTACGAACCATATGCCAAAAAACGGGACGAGGGAATTGCCGAAATGCTGGAAAAACGGAATATCGGTTTCCATACCTTTAAAGACCAGGTTGTATTTGAACAGGATGAAGTGGTAAAGGCCGATGGGGATCCATATGTGGTCTTTACGCCCTATCGCACAAAATGGAGGGAGCATTTTTCACCTTCCCTTTTGGATGAACACACTACCGCCCCCTATTTAAAAAATCTATTGGAGCAAAAGGACCTCCCCTTTCCCACCTTGGAACAACTGGGCTTTCAACAATCGGAAATAAGGGTATTGGATGCCGACCTAACTTCCTCACTTATTCAGCGATACGAAAGCACCCGCAACTTTCCCGGACTTCAAAATGGCACCTCAAAATTAGGCCCGCACCTTCGTTTCGGTACGGTTTCCATAAGAAGTATAATGAAAAGGGCCTTGGCCGAAAAAAACGGCACTTTTTGGAGCGAACTGGTCTGGAGAGAATTTTTCATGCAGATACTCTGGCACTTTCCACATACCGTAAACAGTTCCTTTAAGCCCCAATATGACCGAATGGAATGGCGTAACGAGGAACGTGAGTTCGATCTTTGGAAAAACGGTCAAACGGGCTATGCCCTAGTGGACGCCGGTATGCGGGAACTGAATTCGACCGGCTACATGCACAATAGGGTGCGGATGTTGGTAGCGAGCTTTTTGTGCAAACACCTACTTATCGACTGGCGCTGGGGAGAGGCCTATTTTGCGGAAAAATTGTTGGATTATGAACTTAGCAGCAATGTGGGCAATTGGCAATGGGCCGCAGGGTCCGGTGTGGATGCGGCACCCTATTTCCGCATATTCAATCCCATGACCCAAGTGGAAAAGTTCGATAAGGATAAAAGTTATATCAATAAATGGATACCGGAACTCCAGGGCTTTGGGTATCCGGATAAAATGGTGGACCATAAAATGGCAAGGGAACGTTGTTTGAGCGCCTACAAAGAGGCCCTTTCCAATTAAGTCCGCAGTATGGGGTCTTTCCCAAGAAAAAATAATCCACCTAATTTTTATTCCTATATTTAACAAGGGCCATTAAGGTCCTTGAAAACCAACCACAAATATATTTTTTTATGAAAAAAACAATTCCTATCCTGGCATTATTTCTTACGGCTTCGGTACTGGCCCAAAAACTGCCCACTGGCAAAAAAGCCATAGTGTAATCCATTGAACGGCACAAAGCGGCATTAACGACTATTAGCGATTCCATCTGGGCACTGGCGGAAACAGCGTTCGAGGAAAAAAACTCTTCCGCATAACTTGCAAATTATGCTGAAAGTCAAGGATTTACCGTGGAACGGGGCGTTGCGGGCATGCCCACCGCCTTTGTAGCGACCTATGGAAGTGGATCCCCGGTAATTGGCATATTGGGAGAATTTGATGCCCTCCCGGGAATTTCCCAAAAAGCGCAGCCTACCAAAGAGGCCTTGAACGACGGGGCCGCGGGACATGGTTGTGGCCACAACCTTTTTGGAACGGCCAGCCTAGGTGCCGCCATTGCCGCAAAGGAACTTATGGAACAAGGTAAGATAAAAGGAACCATCAAATTTTTCGGTACCCCTTCGGAGGAAAAGTTTTTCGGAAAAATTTGGATGGTCCGTGAAGGCCTATGGAACGATGTGGATGTAAACCTTAGCTGGCACCCCAGCGCAGAAACGAAGGCAGATGTACAGAGTACCCTTGCCCTGGTGGACTTTAAGGTGGAATTTTTTGGGCAGGCAGCACATGCTTCCGCAGATCCTTGGAACGGACGCAGTGCCTCGGATGCACTGGAAATCTATACCAACGGCATCAACTATTACAGGGAACATATAAAACCAACGGTACGAATACACTACCACATACAGGACGGTGGCCAGGTAGTGAACGTGGTGCCCGATTATTCCCGACTGTGGGTAAGGGTACGGGATTCCAAAAGAAGTGGAATGATGCCCGTGTACGAAAGACTCCAAAAAATGGTGGAAGGAGCTGCCATCATGGCAAATGTGGACTACAAGATTTCCCTGATCTCGGGGATCTATGAAGTCTTGGTGAACCGTTCCGGAGGGGAGATCATGCAACAAAACCTGGAACTTTTGGGTCCCATAACCTATACCGCGGAGGAAACGGAATTTGGAAAAAAGATACAGGAGGCCACCGGAAAACCCCAAGTAGGAATGGACAGCAGCATTACCCCGTTGGAAGAAACCAGGGAAAATGATGGTGGCGGCTCCACGGATGTGGGAGATGTGAGCTGGAACGTGGCCAATATAAATCTTGGGGTGACCACGGCACCTAAAGGAACTCCATGGCATTCTTGGGCAGTGGTCGCCTGTGCGGGTATGGATATTGGCCATAAAGGAATGGTCTACGCCGCAAAAGCCTTGGGCATGACCATGGTGGACCTATTTGAGAACCCAAAATTGGTGGAAAAGGTAAAAGCCGAATACAGGGAGCGAAAAGGGGAGGAAATCTATAAAGCGATCGTACCGGACGGACCGCCACCGGTGGGACAAAAATAAAGAAATAGTTAATGTATTGTTTTAGGGGAGCTGCCTTATCGGTAGCTCCTTTTCACTTTAGGAACTATATACCGGGGAGCAATTTCCGACAGACCGTTATGGTGGGCCCAAGAAATAAATGTAAAGGACCAAAATTGTATTTATCTTAGCGGTAGTGTTCCCAAGAACGTTTACAATTTAGGAGATCATGAAAAAGCCCCCATCCTTTGGCAGTAAGCTGAGAAACAATATTGTGGAAGTTCCGGAAAGCATTCAAAAATGTTCCGGTATCCGTGTTTTTGGCCAACTTTTAAAATCCTTTCTCTTCTCGACCGATGTAGCGCTTATAAGGAATACCAATGCCAATGCCATTATTGCCGTATATCCCTTTACCCCTCAGGCAATGATATCCCATGCATTGATATTGGCCGCTGACAAACCTATTTTTTGTGGGGTCGGAGGGGGAATGACCTCAGGAAAGCGGTCCGTAGCCCTTGCCATGCAGGCAGAATTTCAAGGTGCCTTGGGAGTGGTGCTCAACAAACCTGCCCCCAATGAACTCATTAGACGTTTAAAGGATAAAATAGATATTCCGGTCACCATTACCATCGTTTCCGAAAAGGACGATATAAAGGGGCGGATAGAAGCCGGAGTGGATATATTCAACGTCTCTGGAGCGGAGCGTACCGCAGAGATCGTAGCCCGAATAAGGGACATAAACCCCGATATCGCCATTTTGGCCACAGGGGGAAAATCGGACGAAAGCATACTGCAGGCCATAAAAGCGGGTGCCAATGCCATTTCTTACACCCCCCCGACCACAGGGGAACTTTTTAAGGAAATTATGATCAAATACAGAAGTGGGTAAAAAACCACCTTACTTCGTTTACTTTAACCAAAAAGTCTTTTATAGCACATGAAATCCTTTGTCACCATTCTGTTATTGGTGCTTTCCAATACCTTTATGACCTTGGCCTGGTATGGCCATCTTAAATTTGCGGAATTTAAATGGTTCCAAAAGTTGGGCCTTATTGCCATTGTCCTGATCAGTTGGGGAATTGCACTGTTCGAGTATTTTTTCCAGGTTCCGGCAAACCGGATCGGTTATAAGGGCAATGGCGGGCCCTTTACCCTATGGGAGCTAAAAGTGATTCAGGAGGTCATTACCCTGGTGGTGTTTACCATTTTTACCTTGCTCGCCTTTAAAGGGGAATCATTTAAATGGAACCATTTTGTGGGCTTTGTCTTTTTGGTGCTGGCCGTTTATTTTATTTTTAAAAAATAGAACCATACCAAATAAAAATCTGGTCGCTCCCATAACAATGGAAATAAAATACATAACTGCTCCCGAAACATGGTCCTTACGTCATAGGGTAATGTGGCCCGATAGACCTGTAGCGTTCGTACAGCTTCCCGAGGACCAACGTGGGATCCATTTGGGACTCCATAACGGGGAGGGTTTGGTTTCCGTAGTTTCCCTTTTTATGAACGGGGATAGCGCACAGTTCCGGAAATTGGCCACCGAACGGTCGGAACAGGGAAAAGGCCATGCCACTGCGCTCCTATTAAAACTTTTTTCCATTATATCGGAGCATCCGACCGTAGCTAGCCTTTGGTGCGATGCAAGAAAGGACAAGATGGGATTTTACGAACGCCTGGGTTTTGCGCCGACTTCCCTTCCCTTCCATAAAAATGGGCTGGAATATGTGAAAATGGAAAGACATTGGCACAAGAACAGCACGGTATCTTCAGAGTGGCGAATTAAATAAAATGGTATTCCCATATTCTGGAATGGACCATTTCCATGGGATACCCTGTCGCTATTGCCCCCTCTTTAAACATTCCATGATCTTCTGAAAAATGGCAGTGTTTTCATAAACGCCCATAAACTTGTCGCTCTGGGGGCCATAGGCAAATACGGGCACCATTACCGCAGTATGGTCATCACTAAAAAAGGCACCTTCAACAGTCGCTGAGGAACTATCCCCACTGGGAATGGAAAATCCACCCGTCTCATGGTCGGCCGTGATGATCACCAAGGTCTCCCCGTCCTTGTCGGCAAAAGCGATCGCTTCGGCAATGGCCCTGTCAAAATCGATCGTTTCGGCAATGACACCGGCAGTGTTGTTGGCGTGGCCAAAACTATCTATCTGGGCGGCTTCCACCATTAGAAAAAATGGATCTTTCTTGGACCCTAGAAATTGTAGGCCCCATTTTGTGGCCTCTGCAAGTAGGTTGCCCCTGCCGTCCAAAACCGATGGCACACCGCCCGTAGCGAAAAAGACCCCTACCCTTTCCTCTTCGTTTGCGGCCGTTGCGGCATCCAGGGAATGGAAGATGTTAAACCGATCCTCAAGGGCCGTTGCCACAAATTGGGAAGATCCTCCGCCCATAAAAAGATCTAGCTCGCTCTTCAGGAGATCTTCGGCAATGCCCGAGGTTTCCGAACGATCTATGCGATGGGCGTAAAATGCCGAAGGCGTGGCCCCTGTTATTTCATCCGTTGTGATGCAGCCCGTTCGAAAGTTCCACTCCTTCAATCGTTCCATACTATTTGGAATGGACCTTAGCGCCGTATCCGTTCCTATTGCCCTGTTATTTGTCTTGACACCGGTTGAAAGGGCGGTGCCCGCCGCTGCCGAATCCGTGGTAAAATCATCGGCCGATTGCGTCTTTGCCAGGCCCATACTCTTTAATTGTGTAAGGGTAAGCGCTCCTTTGTTTGCCAAAACCGCTGCGGATATCTGTGTCAGACCATTGCCGTCCCCGATCATCAGCACTACATTTCTTACGGGACCGTTACCTCCATCGTTCTTAAAGGTGGGACGGTATATTTCGGAAACGATCTGATTTCGCACCTTCTGTTCGGAAAGTGTTTCCAAATAGGAAGCACATTCAAAGGGCCTATCCGTATTGATTACGTCCATCCCAAGTTCCACAAAGGTCCTCCAGGCCGTTTTGGAATCGGGCGTGCCCCAAAAACGGAACGGTCTTTTTAATTGTTTGGCCTTGGCGATCGTTTCCTTTACCTTGTCAAGGTCCGTATGTGTCAGCCTTCCCTTGCCGTTCCATTCGGAGTAGGCCCCAAATGGCAGACTTACCATTGCAACACGTTCCCAATCCTTGGCATCCATTGGGTTATCGAGCTGCTGATGGTCAAAATATATAAAATCCGGGTAGCTGTGATAGGTATTGGCATCGGGCCTACTGCCGGAAACAATGATCCGATACCGATCGCTGTTGATTATTTTTGGGTACCGCTTCAAAAGCTGAACAAGCGAATTTAGACTGGGAACGGCATCCGATTTAATATCGACCATCAGGTTTATGACTGCCTGTTTCCCAAATCCCCTTTCCAATGCCGTGACCATGGGCTCCAAGTACAACGTTTCCAAGGTGCGATCTTCCAGAATCTCGTTCCGGTCATGGGCTACGTATAACGTTCCTTTTACCAAGTGAATATCCGCCTCTATAGTGTTCAGTCCGCTTGAAAACGCTTTCCAGAACGGTATATTCTGATGGTAATCGTTATGGGAGTGTATCCATGGTCCCCCTCCCTCCTGCCCTATGGCCCATTGGCAGCAAAGCAGTAGCCATAACAATATTGAATAGGTCTTGCAGGTAAAAAACCAGATTTTGGGAAAGGTAAAGGGAAAGTACTGTTTCATCAGAGGGATTTATTTTTAACTAGGGCAATACTACCTTATGGATGTTGCCCCAATATCATGTAATCATTAAATTTAACAAAAAAAAGAAGTTGGATGCCTTTAATGTTGATCCACTAAGGGAGATTTACCCGATAATCGAGATTTAGTATGCTCCGACCTTGTGGACCCACCTTTCATTTCAAAGGATCAAGGATTGGGGCAAGTCCCTGTAGCCATGGACTTTTGGAATAAAAATCCTCTCCCAATGGGCGGCAAACAGTACCGGCAAAGGGGAAAGCTTTTTTATTCTTGATGTAAAGTATCCAAAAAAATAAGACCTATTTAATGAAAATTAAATAGGTACTTTAAGTATCTTGTACGCCTTAAACGATACTTATATTATGAAATTTTTTCCCTTATTGGCCCTTTGTGGATGCCTGAATTTCTTGACCGCCCAAGATTTTAATTTCGGTATAGACCACTCTTCCCTTATCGTGAACGATCTTCAAAAAAGCGGGGATTTCTATGAAAAAGTGTTGAAGTTAAAGGAAATACCACATCCGAGCAATTCCCCAGGATTTCGGTGGTTCGTACTACAGGGCAACTCTCAGTTGCATTTGATCCAGAAGGATACGGTGCATATGAAAAAACATAAATCCATGCACCTTTGCCTTTCTACCCAGAAATTGGACGGCTTTATAGAAAATCTCAACAAATGGAAAATATCCTATGAAGATTGGCCGGGAGAACAAAATGCCGTAACGGTACGGGCGGATGGGGTTCGCCAGATCTACCTAAAGGATCCCGAAGGTTATTGGATAGAGGTGAACGATGCAAAACATTGAAAGATCTATGATCGGTCCCCTATAGCAGCCTCCGAACTTATGGAGCGGTATGGGATGGATCAAATGGTGGAAATTGCGGCCCCAACAGCTTGGGAGGGATATAAGTTCGGCTCGAAAAAATGGAGAATCAACTATCCAAAGGCAAATAAATAAGATATTCAAAAGAAAAAATCTAATCCGCCCCGACGCAGAGCATCGGAAATAAGGCCCATTGAACGGGATGTAATTCTTTCAAAAATAAAACGGACATGACAGACTCGGTTAAAAGAATATTCCCCCTCGGTTTTCCGTGGCCCACCCAGGACCCTTTTCTGTTCTGCGTGCACAATCTGGACCATTTTCCGGAGGGGAACGAGGATATGGGACCTGCCACTTCCTTGGCCGGGAGGAATCTGGGCAATGATTTTACGGGCAAGGATGGATGGAGTATGTACCATGGCAAAAAGGTACCCGGATTTCCATATCATCCCCATCGAGGATTTGAAACCGTCACCATAGCGAATACGGGCTATTGTGACCATTCCGACTCCTTAGGGGCTGCAGGTCGTTTTGGGGAGGGTGACGTACAGTGGATGACGGCCGGAAAAGGGGTGCAGCACGCTGAGATGTTCCCTTTACTGGAGACGGGACAGAAAAATACCTTGGAACTATTCCAGATATGGTTGAACCTTCCCAAGGTCAATAAATTGGTAGCCCCCCATTTTTCCATGCTTTGGAACGAGGACATACCCGTCGTGGAAACGGAAGGCGTTACGGTCAAATTGGTCGCCGGCACCTTTGCTGAACGGGAAGCCCCGGCCCCGGCACCCGATTCCTGGGCAGCGGACCCCATTAACGAAGTGGCCATATGGCTCATAAAAATGGATCCCCGTAGCAAATTGATACTTCCCCAGTCCAAGGATGTCGTAAACCGCTCCCTTTACCTGTATGGTGGATCGGATGTGGCAATAGGTAACGAAACCATAAGGAAGGGCCAAGGCGCAGCGCTTGTGTCCACAGAAGATGCCACCTTGGCCAATGGCAATGTGGAAGCCCACCTTTTGTTGTTACAGGGGCGGCCCATCTCGGAACCTGTTGCCAAGTACGGACCTTTTGTAATGAACACCCAAAATGAGATCGAACAGGCAATGCGTGAATATAGGGAAACAGAATTTGGGGGATGGCCATGGCCCACTCCCGACCATGTACACCCTAGGGAACAGGGACGGTTCGCCAAATTCCCCGATGGTACCTTAACAGAAAAATAATGCTTTTGGAAAAACTGCGACTTTTATTGGATTCAGGGCTTTTGGTCCTGATCTGGATGGTCCAATTAGTGGTATATCCCGGGTTTCTGTCCTATTCAAAAGAGAATTTGCTTTCATGGCACAGCTCCTATACCAAACGTATTTCATATTTGGTAATGCCCTTAATGTGTCTACAACTTTTTGTGGCCTTTCTACAATTGTTCTATGGCCCCGGTTTATATACGGTTGGCAGTTTTATGTTACTTGTAGTGATCTGGGGCATTACCTTTATGAAGTTCGTGCCCCTGCACAGGGAGCTGTCCTTAGGGGTAGATCCCATACATAGTGCGAAACGGTTGGTATCCCTTAACCGTATCAGGACATTTTTATGGACGGCGGTTTTTCTTTGGGGCCTGCTTGTTCAGCTTTAAACTAACAATCATCAATACTAATCGATTTTATCAATGGAACTTTCTATTTCTTTTCCGTAGACGGATGAAAGGTTCGCCAACTGTGCCAAAATTCCTGATATGCCTTTACCCGCCTTAGTGGCGAAGTATTATCAGCATTCGAATAACCGATCAAATTGTCATAGGAAACAATGGACGCAACAAGCTCCCGTTCAGCCTCCAAAAGTGATGAAGGTCCTCTTAACAATATTTGGGTGAGCTCACGAATGGGTTCCGCGGAATCACGTCGATATTCCAAAAGTCCCGTAATTCCGGGCATATGTTCTTCCAATGGGATGTAAGGCATAATTGGGTTTGGTACAGTTCTCACTTAACATAACAACGTAACCTCACAGGATATCTCGGTTAAATTGGAATCTATAACTTCATAACCTAGCGGCGGGAGCCGCAACATAACTTCATAACTTAGCGGCGAGGGCCGCGACATAACTCCATAACTAAGCAGCTCCGCTGCGACATAACTTGATAACGATAACCTAGAAAACAAAAAAAGCAACCTCATCGGTTGCCTTTTATTTGCTGTAAAGGAAGATCATACCCGAACGATATGGGCGCCAATGGCCCGTAAACGCTCATCTATATTTTCATAGCCCCTATCTATCTGTTCAATATTGTGTATGGTAGAGGTACCCTTTGCGGATAATGCCGCGATCAATAGCGAAACCCCTGCCCTAATATCCGGTGAGACCATTGTGGTGGCCTTTAGGGTGGACTTAAAATCATGACCTATAATGGTGGCCCTATGGGGATCGCAGAGAATGATCTTTGCCCCCATATCTATTAGTTTGTCCACAAAGAACAAACGACTTTCGAACATTTTTTGATGGATCAACACTTCTCCCTGGGCTTGGGTGGCCATTACCAGGATAATGCTCAGAAGGTCGGGGGTAAGTCCCGGCCATGGGGCATCGGAAATGGTCAGAATGGACCCATCTATATAATTCTGTATCTTATAACCGTCCTTATGTGCGGGAATAAAAATATCGTCCCCTTTCTTTTCCAGTGTAATTCCCAGTTTCCTGAAAACCGTTGGTATCTGCCCCAAATCGTCCCAACTGACGTTTTTGATGGTGAGCTCGCTGCGGGTCATGGCTGCAAGGCCGATCCAACTACCGATTTCGATCATATCGGGAAGCATGGTATGTTCCGTGCCCCCCAGTTTCTTGACCCCTTCTATCTTTAAGAGATTGGATCCTACCCCGGTAATCTTTGCCCCCATTCTATTGAGCATTTTGCACAATTGCTGTAAATAAGGTTCACAGGCGGCATTATAAATGGTGGTATCCCCTTCCGCAAGGACGGCCGCCATCAGAATATTGGCGGTTCCCGTTACGGAGGCCTCGTCCAAGAGCATATAGGTGCCCTTTAATTTTTTGGCTTCTACGCCATAGAAAAGTTCCTCCTTGTTATAGCGGAACTTTGCCCCTAATTTTATAAGTCCCTCAAAATGGGTATCCAACCGTCTTCTACCGATTTTATCCCCCCCAGGTTTTGGTATGTACCCCTTACCGAAACGAGCCAACAAAGGGCCAACGAGCATGATGGAACCACGTAGACCGCGGCCATCCTCCTTAAATTGTTCCGATTGCAGGTATTGGAGATTGATATCGTCCGCCTTGAAGATGTAGGAGCCTTTTCCTTTCTTTTGGATCTTTACGCCCAAATCTTCCAAAAGGGAGATGAGTTTGTTGACATCCACTATGTCAGGAATGTTGTTGATGGTAATTTCGTCCGGGGTGAGCAGTACCGCACATAAAATCTGTAGTGCCTCGTTCTTTGCTCCCTGTGGAATGATTTCCCCATGGAGTTGGTGACCACCTTCAATCTTAAATGTTCCCATGTAAAAAGGAAATATTAGTAGCGTTTCTTGCCGCGGTTATTATTGGTTCTTTGGTTCTTTTTGGGGGTTACGGTCCTCGGGGTCTTGGCAACCCTGTTCTTTAGGAACTGGCCGCTCTCGGTAAGGTTCTCGCCCTGTAGATCGATCTGTCCGTCACTTAGCTCGTACAGGTGTTTAAAGATCGCCGTATCGTCCACCACATCCTTGTTCCAGTTCAGGTAGCATTTTTTCATATGGTTGGCAATGGCGTATTCCAGGCCATCCCTCATATCGCCCTTTTCCCACTTTACGGCCACATCGATCATCCTTTTGATGTTATTGCCATAAAAGCGGTATTTTGGAAAATTCTGTGGGTAGGCCAACGGCTCGGGGCGTTGTTCCAGTACTTCCTTGCTGGTAATGGGGTAAGGTGATTCCACATCCAATTTAAAATCGGACATAATGAACAACTGGTCCCAAAGTTTATGTTGAAAATCGGGCACATCCCTAAGATGCGGCTGAATGTTTCCCATTACACTTATAATGGCCTGTGCCACTTTGTTCCTTTCCTCCTTGTCCTGTATGGAGACCGCATGGTCCACCATTTTTTGGAAATGCCTGCCGTACTCGGGAATAATGAGCTTGGAACGCTCAGTATTGTACTCGATGTTTTCTACTAGATTCAATCTAAAATATTTTGCTTAAACTATTATGTGCTACGTGAAGTATTGCAATAAAGGTGCAAATTAGCAAAATTATGGCACAAATACTATTTTATAGGGATATTACCCCTTTTATGGTTCCCACTTCCCTGTATTTGGCGATTACGGCATCGGGGTTTTCCATGTCCACGGTAATGCTGAGGCTGGTATACGTACCGTTCTTGGATAGCTTGGATTCGATCACCGCACCCGTATTATCGAATATGCCATGTATGGTCGGGATACCGTTCCCCTTACTGGGCACGATAAACTTGTAGAGATAGACCGAGGGCCATTTGCTGGTCTCCTCCAGCTGTGCCTTCAGCTTTTTGTAAAATTCGTCCGACTTTTCAGTGTCCATTCAGTTCTTTTTGCAAATATAAAGCAACCTTTGCAATTTTTTAGTCTAGTGCCTATTTCATTACTTTGTATCTATAAACCTTATTTTTTGGAACCAAAAAAAATTGTTGTCACCGGCGGCCCCAGTACCGGAAAAACCTCCGTTATCCGAATTTTGGAGGAAAAGGGATATTTCTGCCAACATGAGGTGATCCGGACCATGACCATCGAAACCGGAAGGGAAGAGGGCATCTCCTCCTTTACCACCAATCCAATCCTGTCGGTGGCAGACCCTTTGGAATTCAATCGCAGGATACTTCGTGCACGGATGGCACAATATAACGAGGCCCTGCACGAAAAACATGACCCCGTATTTTTCGACAGGGGCATTCACGACGTAGTGGCATATATGTACTGCTTTGGACAGGAGGTGGACGATACCTTTTTACAAGCTTGTAAGGACCATAGCTACGATCAGGTCTTTTTATTGCCCCCTTGGGAGGAAATCTATGTGGCCGACAGTGAGCGTTTTGAAAGTTTTGGGGAATCGCTCCGTATCCACGCTCACCTGGAATCAGCATATCAACAGTTTGGTCATAGCATCATTACGGTTCCTAAATACGGAGTGGAGGAAAGGTGTAATTTTATCCTAGCGTCGTTAAAATATTGATCGTGCCCAAAGACCCCCATAAAATATTATCAAAATACTGGGGTTTTTCCAACTTCCGGGGCTCCCAGCAAAAAATAGTGACCTCAGTGCTTTCGGGACAGGATGTGCTGGCCCTATTGCCAACTGGTGGGGGAAAATCGGTCTGTTATCAGGTACCTGCACTGGCATCGGAGGGCATCTGTATAGTGGTATCGCCCTTGATCGCCCTAATCAACAATCAAGTGGACACCTTAAAGAAACAAGGGATAAAGGCCATTGCCCTTACGGGGGGAATTCCCTATAGGGAGGTAATGGACCTATTGGACAATTGCCTTTATGGCAACTATAAGTTCTTATACCTTTCCCCCGAAAGATTACAACAGGACCTGGTGCAGGAAAGGATCCGACAGATGCAAGTAAGCCTGATCGCCATAGACGAGGCCCATTGTATATCCCAATGGGGACATGATTTTAGACCGGCCTACCGCAACTGTGCCCTCTTAAGGGAATTGCTGCCCCAGTCCCCCATGATCGCACTTACCGCCACTGCCACCCCTAAAGTGGCCCGTGACATTATGGAAAATCTGGGCCTACTGAACCCAACGGTATTTAAGGATTCCTTTGCCCGTTCGAACATCGCTTTTAACGTGGTCCGGCATGAGGACAAGCGGTTCCTGTTAAAAAAACATTTCCACAAACTGCGGAAAAGTGCCATTGTCTATGTGGGAAGCAGAAGGGCAAGCAAGGAAATATCCGATTTTCTGAACGGCATGGGCCATCGGGCCGACTTTTTCCATGGGGGAATACCAAAGCGGGATAAGAAGAAAAAAATGGACCTATGGCTTAACGATACCGTCCCTACCATGGTTGCCACAAATGCCTTTGGAATGGGCATAGATAAACCGGACGTAGAATTGGTGGTCCACTATCATATTCCAAGCAGCCTTGAAAATTATTATCAGGAAGCTGGGAGGGCAGGAAGGAACGGGCAAGCTGCCAAGGCCGTTCTCATCACCAATCCAGCCGACGCCGTTCAGTTAAAGAAGCAATTTTTGGGGGTGCTCCCTGATGTACCGTTCTTAAAATTGCTCTACCTAAAACTGAACAACTATTTCCAGGTAGCCTATGGGGAGGCCCCGGAGGAAATATTTCAGTTGCACTTCAATAAATTCTGCGATGCCTACCAGTTGAACCCCATTTTGGCCTACAACGGCCTCAGGGTCTTGGACCAGAATTCGGTCATATCCCTTTCCGAATCCTTTGCCCGGAAACTTACAGTGCAGTTTACCGCCCAAAAAGCGGAAATTTTCTCCTACTTGGATCGACATCTTCCCATGGCCCCGATCATTAAAACAATTTTACGGACCTATGGCGGTATTTTTGAACATCCCGTGACCGTAAACCCCCATCTGATCGCTAAAAAAGCGAACGTAGCCGAACAACAGGTCTTAGTGGTATTGGAGCGTCTGCAAACCGATGGCATCATCGTTATGAATGCACAGGAGAGCGATCTGGAACTCATTTTTCTGGTTCCCCGGGAAGATGGGAGAACGATCAACCTTTTCGCCGATAAGGTTAGGGAACAGCAGCAGATGAAAATAGATAATATTGAACGTATGCTGGCGTACATCAACAACGATGCCGTATGCCGTAACCAACAGCTATTGGGTTACTTTGGGGAAGAGGGCGACGAATGCGGCCAATGTGATGTCTGTCTAAAAAAAAGAGGGGTCGATCGGGATGTGCTGCAATTGGTAAAACAGGAAATACTAGCTTTGCTGGATAGTGGGCCAAAATCCTCCAGGGCGATGATTCTTTCGCTGCCCTACAGGGAAGAAACGGTACTGAGGGTCCTACAGCAATTATTGGAGGAAGATAAAATAACGTTGACAAACAGAAACGAGTATAAAAAAAATTGAAATGGGAACATTACGGATCGTGTTTATGGGGACCCCGGATTTTGCTGTGGGCATATTGGACCGCCTGCTACAGGATGGGCATTCGGTGGTAGGGGTGGTTACCGCTGCCGATAAACCGGCAGGAAGGGGCAGAAAACTACAGGAATCGGCAGTAAAACAATATGCAGCGCACAAGGGGTTGGCCCTATTGCAGCCCACCAACTTAAAGGACCCGCATTTTTTGGATTCCCTAAGGGCCCTAAAGGCAGATGTACAAGTAGTCGTGGCCTTTAGGATGTTGCCAAGATCCGTCTGGGAGATGCCACCGTTGGGCACCTTTAACCTACATGCCTCCCTCCTGCCGCATTATAGGGGCGCCGCACCGATCAATTGGGCCATAATGAACGGAGAGGTGCAAACGGGTGCCACCACCTTCTTTTTGGACGATAAGATCGACACCGGAGAAATAATCCTACAGGCAACCGTCCCGATCACAATGGAGGACACTGCGGGTAGCCTTCATGACCGTTTGATGGTCCTGGGGGGCGATCTGGTGTTAAAGACCCTTGAAACAATTGCATCTGGAACGGTGGAAACGAAGGTACAGACGGAAGATGGCCCCTTAAAACAGGCGCATAAGATACACCGTGATACCTGCGCCATTGATTGGAACAAGTCCCTTAAACAGATCTATGACCATATTCGTGGACTCAGTCCCTACCCCGGGGCTTGGACCACCCTATACGATGGGGAGGGGCCGCAGTTGCTAAAAGTGTATTCCGCCACCATGGAAGCAGGGGACCATCTTTACGAAACAGGGCGGTTGGTAGTTAGTAGAAAGAGTCTGAAGGTAGCGGTAAAGGGCGGTTTTATAAACCTGTTGGAACTGCAGCTTCCCGGCAAAAAGAAAATGGGCGCAACGGACGTTCTGAACGGGATGAAATTCTCGGAAAATGCATATGTTCGTTAAACCCTTGGTATCATTGGGCTGCGAGAAACGTAAAAAAAGCCCTACTTTATCAACAAAGATTTCAAGTTATTAACAAAAACCTGCATTTCCCTTGATTTTACTTGTGTTAACCGCAAATCCGTATAAATTTGTTACAGTCTAAAAATTATTTTAACAACAATTAATTTAATTCAATTATGAACAAAACAGAATTAATCGATGCAATGGCAGCAGACGCTGGCATCACAAAAGCAGCGGCAAAGAAAGCTTTGGAATCTTTTTTGGGGAACATTGAGGGATCGCTAAAAAAAGGTGGTAGGGTTTCTTTGGTAGGTTTCGGATCTTGGTCCGTCTCCAGTAGGGAAGCTAGGGAAGGTAGAAATCCACAAACTGGAAAAACCATCCAGATTGCAGCTAAAAAAGTTGTAAAGTTTAAAGCAGGTGCCGAATTGGCCAGTGCAGTAAACTAATTTATATCAATAAAATAGAGAAAAGACACTCCTTAATAGGGGTGTCTTTTTGTTTTCAAGGGAATTTGTCTTATTTTTAATAAAAACCGACCCTCCATGGTGAGCCTAGAACCAACAAAAGGAAGCCTTCTTATCGCAGAACCGAGTTTGACCGGGGACGTCTCCTTTAACAGGTCCGTAGTCCTCTTGGCGGAACACAATACAGAAGGGTCCGTAGGTTTTATACTCAACAAACCCTTGGAGTACAGTATCAATGAGCTTATCACGGAAATAAGTGTGCCCTTGCAGGTCTACAATGGAGGGCCGGTAGAACAGGACAATCTCTATTTTATACATAAGGTGCCCCATTTGGTAGAGGGCAGTATCGAGATTTCCAACGGTATCTATTGGGGAGGCAATTTTGAAAAAATAGTGGACCTGGTAAACAGTCTGGTCATTACCGAGGAGGATATCCGTTTCTTCTTGGGATACTCCGGATGGAATTCCCTACAACTGCTCCAAGAGCTCAATTCCAGATCATGGGTAGTGGTAAGGAACAAATACAAAAGTGATATCATCCACAAGTCGCCCGTAACATTTTGGAAGGAAAAGATGATCGAATTGGGCGGCAATTACCTACTCTGGTCCAATTCGCCCGAAAATCCCAATCTAAACTAGGGGATTATGGCGTATAGGCCTTCTTATCCCCGAAAATGAGGTGCCAAATCATTTTTTTCCATTCCTCGCACAGGTCTTAACTTCCCAAACGGGCAGCAGCGTTCAACTTGCCCAATAGGTTTAGCGCGACCGTGGTCCCGAATTCCTTTTTCCTGTATTTGGTAATGGGCCTTATCCCAAAGATCGCATTGGTAATGAAGAGTTCATCGGCCTTTTGTAGATCGAAGGGGGAAATGGACGCTTCCTCAAAAGTATAGTCCGGTAGTTTTGTCAAAAGTTCCAATAGTTTCTTGCGTATGATCCCGTTCAAGCAACCATCGCTTTTGGGAGGGGTCTTGATATGCCCGTCCCGTACCAGAAAAATATTCCCGTTAAGGGCTTCCACCACCTCTTTACGTGTATTGAGCAACAGGCAGTTCCGATAACCATTTTCACTGGCAAAAATGCTGCCCAATACGTTGGTGATCTTGTTATTGGTCTTAAGGGTGCTCAGCATATCGGGATTTATATAAAAATCCTTGAACAGTTCCACTTCGTACGCCCCTTGCCCGAGCGTAAAAAATGGCGAATCCAAAGGTCCCGTTTCAATAATATAGGAAATATCGTTTGTCACGGGAAGATAAAGTCCCCCATCGTTCCTAAACACGGAAAACCGTACCCTAGCCGCTCCTTTTTCCAAGCCGTTGGCCGAAATGGCGCCCATTATCGCCCCTTCCAGAAACTCCATTGTAAAATCCATGGGAATTTCCATGCGAAGGATGCGCATGGAAGCCATCAGCCTTAAATAATGATCTTCCCAAAAGAAAATCTTACCGTTCACCACCCGTATCGATTCAAAAAGGGCATCGCCATAGCGCAGTCCCCTATTATTATGGTCCAGATAAGGAGTATTATCGGGAAGTAGGTCCCCATTAAAGTTCACCATAAAAAAAGCCTTGAAAATTCAAGGCCCAAAGGTATTGTTTTAAGCCTTAAAATCCCTAGGAGGATCCCAAAACTTGTTTAAGACTGGATATTTGGTTTTCCCATAACATCTTGGACTCGTCCACTTCATCGGCTTCGGCAAAATCGGTTATGAAAAGGGAAACGTCCGAGGTAATCTCATCCACAATGATCTTCATTTCAAAATAACTATCGTCGCCAGCTGCAAGCCAGGTAAAACGGACGAATTCATCGCTTTTGCGCTTTAAAAGTTTGGCTTCCTCCTCGGATTCGTCCCAGATAAAGGTAAACAGTTCCCCACGGGAATTCACATTGTCGGCAAACCATTCGGAAAGGCCCGAAGGCGTTGATATATATTGATATAATAGGGATTGGGAGGATTGTATTACAAACTCCACTTCAAATTTAATTTTGTCGCTCATTCTTGTCATGTTTTCGGCGGACAATATATATAATTCCACATGATAAAAAAATAAATGCCCTATAATAATTTTAGCATTTGAATTTTGATTGGGAATAAATTAAACTATATTTGCAGCCGCTTAAAAAAGCAATGGCGAGGTAGCTCAGTTGGTTAGAGCGTCGGATTCATAACCCGGAGGTCGGGGGATCGTGCCCCCCTCTCGCTACCAGTATCAACAAGGGCTTTAAGAGATTGAAGCCCTTTTTTTATTTCTAAAAAATAGACTGGGTACAACATAGGTACAACATTTTTATTTATCTGAAAGGTTCATATTAAATAATATCAATTGATTGTAATTGAGATTTAAAGCGTATTGATTTGATTGATAACATATTATGACCATTGATTTTTTAATGGTTTATATCTACATGCTTAAACCAAAACCAATTTTATAAATCAGCGTTTTAAATTCTTTTTTTTCTTGAGCATCTTCTTTTTCATTGTTAACAACTCTTAGATTCCATCAAATGCCAGCCTTGACCTCAATTATAATTGATGCCATTTGTTATCATAATATGCCAAAGAAAATTATAGGTCTGTCTAGTTCATAAATTTTGATTATAATTATTTTAAAATGTTGTTTATCAAGTGTTTGTGAATAACTTATTGAAGTTATTTCTTCTATCAATATCCACTTTTTATATTTTTACTTCCATAGTCTCATAAGGGAAAACAAAAGCGCTTTTGTTCATTTTATAATCCAAAAAAACATTAAAAATGGACACTATTTTAATACTGGAACGATTAGATCGTTTAGAAAAACTGTTGATCGGAAACAAAGAAGTTTTGACCTTTGATGAAGCCTCCGACTATACCGGAATTTCCAGAAGCTACCTATATAAACTAACAGCCTCGGGAACGATTCCACACTCAAAGCCCAACGGCAAGATGCTCTTTTTTGATAAAAAGAAACTTGTGGATTGGTTACTTCAAAATAAACAGAAGTCAAAACATGACATTGAAGTCGAGGCCTTGTCCGATACCAAGCACCATAAAACTCACTAGGTAACACTTTCATACAAGTACATATTAATACACCTTAATGTCTTAAGGTGTTAAAACTATCCCTATGAAACAGATACCCTATATCCGTGTGGGCACCACCTTTTATAAGTTGGTTAAAGCCCCGACCATATCCGGTCATTTCAATGAGTACTTAGTCCCTTGGAGTGAGCATACCATTAAACAAGACCATGGGAAGGACTACTTAAGCAAGGTGCCCAAGTATGACGGCTTCACTTGTATTCCAAATCACATCGATTTTAAACAGGAATTCCTAAATTTCTATAACACCTATTCCTCATTGGGTAAGGAACCGGAACAGGGAGACTTGCAAACCTCCCTGATCTTTATCCGGCATATTTTCGGAAAGCACTATGATCTAGGACTGGACTATCTCCAATTGCTCTATACCAAACCAGTACAGATGTTGCCCATATTATGTCTGGTTTCCAAGGAGCGGTCCACAGGCAAGAGTACTTTTCTAAAATGGCTCAAGGCCATCTTTGACAATAACCTGACGTATCTGACCAATGATAGTTTTGGTAGCCAGTTTAATGCCGATTGGGCGAATAAACTGCTTATTTGTATTGATGAAGTCCTGTTCAATAAGGAAGAGCTTACCGAACGTATCAAATACCTAAGTACTACGAACATCAATAAACTGGAAGCCAAGGGCAAAGACAAAAGGGAAGTGGAATTCTTTGGTAAGTTTATCCTCTGCAGTAACAATGAAGATAACTTTATAAAAATCGATGGAAATGAAACCCGGTTCTGGGTTTTGAAAATTCCATTGTTGAAGAAGGAGAGCACCCATTTTCTGGAAATGCTCATAAATGAAATACCGGCTTTTCTCTATTTTTTAAAAGAACGCCAACTTACCACAAAGCACACCACACGCATGTGGTTTACACCGGGACAGATTAGAACCAATGCTCTGAAAAATCTGGTGCAGCACAACCGCAATAGAGTCGAAAAGGAATTGGCAACGCTAATGCTTGCTGCTATGGAACAATTTGACCTTAATGAAATCAATATTTGTCCATTGGACGCCTTGCAGCTATTAAATCGGACACGGATAAAGACGGACATGACCCAAATAAGACGGTTGCTGAAAAAAGATTGGAAACTGGAGAACAAAGACAATACCCTCAGTTATCAAAAATTAGTGATTTGGCAAGATGCCTCTATGCAGCTTTTGGAAGCCAAGGGTCGATATTTTACCGTGGAAAAATCCTTTTTGCTGGAAAATTTTGATGAATTGATGACGGATTAGGCTGGATGCGGGAATAATGGGAGCTGAGACGCTCATCATTATATCATCATTTGATCATCAAAATAAATAATGATGACAAGTAGGATGCACTAAAAACATAAAAATGATGAAGTGATGAAAATTTTGATGACATGGGAAGTACTGTGAATATTGGTGTTACAATAGATTGTCATCAAAATATCAAAAATTAAACAAAAAAGGAGTGCTTATGAAAAAAAAAAGAACAAACAGCTTATCCTGTGAAAGAGCCCGAGCTTTTCCCATCGAAAAAGCGCTGGCAAAACTCGGGCACTTTCCTACCACCTCAAGTGAGAAAGAAGCTTGGTTTCTTAGTCCGCTGCGGACAGAAACCCAAGCCTCTTTCAAGGTGTCCAAGAAACTCAATAGATGGTACGACCATGGAGCAGGTAAAGGAGGTAATGTCATTGACCTAATCTGCCAAATTACAAATAGCTCAGTCAAAGAAGCCCTGAAAATAATCCAAGAGGACCAAATCTCTTTTTCTTTTCAACAGCAACCCTCTATTGAAAAGGAACATGAGGATACCATCGAGATATTATATGCCAGACCTATTCGGCACTTCGGATTGATACAGTATTTGCATGAACGTAAAATTTCCATGGCCACGGCCTCCCTGTATTGCAAAGAGGTACATTATAAATTCAAAGGCAGAAACTACTTTGCTATTGGGTTAAAAAACGATTCTAGCGGATGGGAACTACGAAACAGATACTTTAAGAATTCCGCTTCCCCAAAGGATATCACTCATATCAATAATGAAAAGAATGGACTGATTATTACTGAAGGGATGTTTGACTTATTATCTATCCTGGAGAGCTATGAAAAAATGAAGTCAGAATATGATTTCTTGGTACTCAACTCCACGGCATTTGCTGTTAAGGCGATGAAAATCATAGCTGGGTATGACCATATTGAACTCTATTTGGACAATGATAGTACTGGTAAAAAAGCAACCCGAAACTTTATAAACTATTCAAAGAATTGTATTGACAAATCGCCATTATACAACGGATATAAGGACATTAACGAATGTCTAATTGGTAGTGCAAAACTTTCGTATGGGCAGCAAACGCAAGATGTGTTTTTGTTATCACAAAAACAATCTTGCTTTGCTCCCGAAGGTTGCAAAGAATTCAAAAAATGAAAAGGTCCTATATCCGATTTCGATGTTCCATTTATGAGAAGAAGCTACTTAAAAAAAGAGCAGCTCGGGCAGGAATGAGCTTGTCCGAATATTGTCGGAGAGCTGCTTTTGGTCATACCATCATTGAACGACTTACCCCGGAACAACTCGAATGCTACAGTACCCTGGTCAAGTACAAAAACAACTTTACCAGTATCAGTAATATGTTTAAGAAACGGAATCCAAATTTATCCAATGAGGTCACTCAACTTGCCGAGGAAATACGGCAACACCTTTATAATTTTAAAAAATGATAGGCAAGGGCAAATCCATAGCGAACACAGGTACCAACATGGAATATGGCTGGAATCAGGAAAAAGATGCCGAGGTGGTCTTTAGACAACATGTGGCAGGAAACAATCCCAAACAGGTCACCGAGGAGTTCAAGCTCCTACAGGAACAGAACCACCGGTGCCAGAAGAATACCATGAGCTTTATCCTGAGTCCAACCCCTGAAGATGGCAGGAACTTGGGTAAGTCACGGCTTAAGGAAATGACCCAACTGTTTGTCAAAGAGATGCAGTTAAAGGAACGCCAGGCCATCGCATTTGTGCATAGGGACAAAGCACATACCCACGTGCATTTGTATGTGAACCGTATCGGATTTGATGGCAAGGCTTACAATGATAGCTTCATAGGAAAACGAAGTCAACTTGCAGCTGAAAATGTGGCCAAGGAAATGGGGCTCACCACGGTAAAGGAGGTGAATCTAGAGAAGGAATTGGATACCAAACAGACCCGATTGAATATAAAGAACATACACCAAAAGGTTATGGAGAACCAAAAGCCAAAAACACTGGATGATTATATCAAAGCCATGAAAGCAGAACAAGTGAAAGTTATTCCAAGTATCAACAAATCCAACAAGCTTCAAGGGTTTCGATTTGAATACAAGGGAGTAAACCTAAAGGGAAGTGAAGTGCACCGCTCCATATCCGGAGGAAAACTAATAGGGCAGCTCAATATGAACAATACCCTTGGAAAGCATAAGGAAACCGCAAAGTCGGTCCGGTTGTTAGGGAAGAGCGTGGAAATGAGTGCCAACCTCGCAACGAGTTTGGCGAAGAACATTATAAAGAAGGCGATCGATACGGGAATCGGAATTTAAAATTCAAAACTATGGGATATAAGAAACTGGATGAAGTAATGGAACTGCTCACTGATGAGCTGGATGGGTTCAATACCTCTTTGGATAAGCTTCAGAAGCTGACCAAGAATGTGGACAATATAAAAGTAGTGCCCGATACCACACCAATTGAGTATCTCCTAAAAGAACATTTAAGTACTGAACAGGCCAAGAGCTCCAGAATTCAAGAAGCAATACAAGGAATGAACAAACAATTGTCCAATGCAAGAGTAGTCCCAAAACTGCAACTTTGGTTTCACTATTCCATTTGGTTGATTTCCCTGATTATCATGGGCTATTTGGTATTTCGGGTTTCTCGAATGGATCAACTTCAGGAAAGGGCATTTTCCGAAGGGAAGCAGGCCACGATATCTGAACTTAACAGCTATTTTGACCAATATCCGGAACATTACAAAAACTACCAGAATTGGATTAAGGAAGAGAAGAGAATTCCAAATCATAAGTAGGATGCGCCCTAACCGGTTTTTGCTTTACGCTTATCTACCGGAACACTACAAAAACCGGACAGGATCCATGCGCAGGTAAGTTATGGTAAGATTTGGGAATGTATTGAAACTTGAATTTAGAACAGGATATTAGAAATCTTGTAACAAAATAGTTAGGATTAAAACGCCTCCTAACGAAGTGTTGGGTATGTTTTGTAGGTGTTACAAAAATATTTCATATTTAATTTCTTACAAAAGATATTTCTAGTATATTTATTTAGAAAAAAATTATATTTACATTCTTTAGGATTAATACTAATATCTATAATTTACTTTTTTCAATGTACTTACTAAAAATCCATTTTCTTGAAGGATTTAAAACCAATTAATAATAAATAGGCATATTGAAGTATAATTTGTTTCTAGTTCTTATATCAACATGTAGCTCTTTGTAGTCTCCCCAAAATACTTATAAAATGAGAGTTTTCATTTCGTCTAAGCCACAGTTCATTAATTACCTATGACAAACCCTAATCATCAAAACAATTTTGAACTATGAAAAATAGTATTTTATCCCTTTTATTCTCATCTCCTTTGATTATTTGGAGTCAGACAACTTCGTTTGACAACCTGAATGCAAATGCATTAACCAACAAAGCCATCACTTGGACATCGTCCAATTATGGAAATGGTTTTGGTCATCGGCTTGTTAATTCGGATCCTGGTTTTGAAACATTATTGAACTTTCAAGGTAGAAGCAACAGTACTACTTGGACAAATATCATGAGCTTAACTTCCGACGGTAAAGTTGGTATTGGTACAATTGACCCTAAGGCCAAGTTCCATGTCACAACATCCGATTTATTAGGTGAAAATCCAGGAAATTATCAAATTTTGACCCGAATCCAAGGCAGAACCTCCAACAATTTCATCGAAAGCACTTGGATAGTTCGGGATGCTAGTGGTAATAATTGGTTGACTGGAAGATTGCACAATGCAATAAGTATAGACAATTCATATTCAACACCAAATGTTGATACCAAGACCTGGTGGGAAAGAGATCCGCACAATAATATTCAATCATGGGGTAATAGTGCTCAAACTTACATGTCTTTAATAAATGGTAATTTGGGTATAGGAACCACGATTCCTGATTCTAAACTCACAGTTAAAGGTAAAATTCATGCCGAGGAGGTAAAAGTTGATCTTTCCGTTCCCGCCCCAGACTATGTCTTTAAGGATGGATACAAACTTAAGTCCTTGGAAGAAGTAAAGTCCCATATCAGTAAATATGGTCATTTGTCCAATATTCCATCGGCTAAGGACATGGAAGCTGACGGGGTGGAACTTGGCATTATGAACATGAAACTTTTAGAAAAGATAGAAGAACTGACACTTTACTTGATAGAGCAGAATGAGCAGAATAAATTGCAGCAAATTCAAATAGAAATTCTAAAATCAAAACTAGTTCAACTTGAAGAGTAAGTACTACGTTCCAATATACAGTGAAATGTTTGAGCACAGCTATTACCGGAATTCTCGTTTGATAATGGCCCTTGAAATAATAGTACGTCGGACGCTTTTTAATTTTAAGAACCCTTAATCTAGAATTATGAAAACAAAGTATTTATTTTTCTCTCTATTACTTCCCTTTCTACTTAATGCACAAAATACCTTTCCTACAACTGGTAATGTAGGTATTGGAACATCAAGTCCATCGAATAGGCTAACGGTGTCCGGTGCTGACTCGGACACGCCCTCCTTGTTGATAAAGAACACCTCTTACAATTCTGGAAGTTCAACAGGCACGGCAGCGTTACAATTTTCATGGGCCAACCACGGCGCAGCGAAAATCGAGGCTTACAAGTTGACCACCAATACCACAGGGTTGAAATTTTACACTGAATATGGTTTTAGCGACCCAAAACTTGCCATGACAATCAAACCAAGTGGAAATGGGGGCGATTAGGAATAGGAACTTCCAACCCAACAAGTACATTGACAGTAGCGGGTAACGAGGGTAGTGCTCCCTCATTGTTGATTCGGAACAACTCCTATAGTTCTGGTGATAGTAATGGAACTGCCTCGATGCAATTTGGTTTCTCAAATACCGAAGGCCCAAAAATCGAGGCCTATAAGTTGACCAACAATACTACAGGGTTGAAATTTTATACAGAATATGGTTTTAGCACTCCGAAACTTGCCATGACCATTCGGCCTTCTAGTGATGGAGGCAGTGTTGGTATAGGCACTGCAGATACCGGTTCGCATAGGTTAGAGGTAGAAGGCTCGATAGGAGCTCGTGAAATCATAGTGGAGGTAGGGACTTGGAGTGATTTCGTTTTTCAGAAAGACTATAGTTTACCGACATTAAAAGAGGTTGAAAACCATATTGCTGAAAAAGGCCACCTTAAAGACATACCTAGTGCTATTGAAGTTGAGGAAAACGGGGTCAACCTTGGCGAAATGGACGCCAAGCTACTTCAAAAAATCGAAGAGCTTATGCTGTATACAATTCAACAACAGAAGGAGATTGAAGAGCTGAAAAGACAAAACATTCAATTGCAGGATGACATCCAAGTTTTAAAGCAAAATAGATAAGACATATTATGCCTTTTCACTATTTCTTTACGGTACTATTAATTGGATTTATGATGAAATCTAAACCAAATATTTCTGCCATTGAAATAGTAAGCCCAATAACCCAAAAAGCGGCCAAAGATACTTCACAAGAACCAATATCAACAGAAGGCATAATTGGCAAATGGACCACTTGGGCAAAAACAAACAACAAATATAGATCAAACCCATACTCTCAAACTGGGGACTTGTACTTTTTCAAAAGGGATTTTTCGTGGACGTTCAATGGAAGAAATAAAACGAAAAAGGGAAATTGGTCTTTATCTGATAAAAATGAAATCATCATTACTAGTGATAATAAAAAGACTCTCTATTCTATAACCCATTTTGAAAAAGGTTTTATGATCCTCAAAAGTGAGAATACATATTTATCGTTAAAAAAACTTACCAAATAACCTATGAAGCTAAATTACTTTTTGGTCTTTCTTTTTACATTGAATGTTTTAGGTGTTTACGCCCAAATACCCCATAAACGTTGTTCGTTCGATGAGTATAGAACTTCTGTATTAACAGCAAACCCAGGGTTGCAAAACACCTTAGATTTAACAGAATCATCTTATTTGACATCCAAAACCTCAAGTTCTGGTCTTGACCCTAATAGGGTAGTGACCATTCCAGTCGTTGTTCATATTTTACATAAAGGTGAACTTGTTGGAATTGATCGAAATGTCGAAGATGAAAGGGTACATGAACAAATTAGAATGCTTAATGAATTCTATTCAAATAACAACACACTGGGAGTTGATGCCAAGATACGATTCTGTTTGGCGGAAAGGGATGTTTTTGGTAATAGCACAACTGGAATTTATAGATATAAAACGTTGTTTAACTCTTATATACCGTTCGATTCCCAAGGAAATTTAACAGCTCACGACTATGAGATTAAAAAGAACACAACAGGAGCTTTTCCATTCCAGCAATATTTGAATATTTGGGTTGCAGATATTGAAGAATGGAATTCCAATGGGATTCTTTATGGATATGCAAACTTTCCTGCTCCAGATGACAACCAACTTAATATAAGAGATGGAGTCGTAATCAATTACAGAAGTTTTGGTTTGACAAATGATTCCTATGCTGGCCTTGGTGCTACGGCTGTTCATGAAGTGGGACATTGGTTGGGTCTTTTTCACACCTTCGAATCCCAGTGCGGTGAGAATAATTGTAGTACCGAAGGTGATAAAGTCTGTGATACCGAACCCGTCATAGGCCCTGCTTCCGATCAGCCGAATTTAAATACGGAGAACTGTACAGGAAAGGATTGTCAAAACAATGATACTACTTCGGTCCAGAACATTATGGACTATAACACCGATAGTTGTTATAATTTTTTTACATCTGGTCAGGTAGAAAGAATGAGGGACATGATTCATTTATATAGGAGTGCAATGGTCAACACCGTTGCGCCACCAGTTGCCTGTGTGGAACCTGATAGTTCGGGAGGGGGAGGTTCTCCAGGAGAATTTTGTTCCCCCAACAATAAACAGGATGACTTGGGCTATAGAATTAGGAAGAGTGGTGGTTCCTATGGAAGTTCTATTGACAACGATGGTAATACTTTAGTCGTATCAGATGGGCAAAGAGGATTTATTGATGTGTATACAATTAGAGAAGATTGTTCGGTTTTTCAAACAGGATTCTTCGGTAAATATGATCAAGATTTGGAAAACCATCTTACCTATAGCCATTGGTACGTACATACTTTTGGGGATATTGTTAGGATTCAAGGAGATAGAATATTAATTACCGGTAAGGTTAGGGTTGAGGGCTCTTCTTCAATATATCCCTTCATGGCGGTCTATGAAAAAGACAATTTCGGAATCTATAGTTTATTGCAATTTGAGTATATAGGTCAATATTTAAGAAGCGTTTATTTATCAAATGATGAAATTGTTCTAGTGACAGATTATAGGTTTATGTCCTTTGATTTCAATAATAGTACTAATAAATATGAGTTGTCACAGGATTTTTCTTTGGTGCCCAATGGATATTATCATATTTATCCACGTGCGGCGTTTCAAGGAAACTATTTGGCCATATTGAGAATTTCCTCAGGATTTGATTCTAGCACATCAAGACTTCAAGTTCTAAAGAAAACCAATGGAGTTTGGGGACAAACTCCAATCTACGACCAACACCTTGGTTTTGCTGGAGATATTTCGATTTCTGAAAATGGGGATTTGTATATTACTAAAACCACAAACGATGTTGCACAGATAGCCCATTATGAAATAGCAGGTAGCAGTGTTTCATACAATACGACTACAACATTGTCTGCACTTGCAAATAATAATAACTATGATTTCATTAGAGCTTCATTACCATACAGGGTTAAGACCTTAGGGGATATTGTATTAATAGGCAGGTATGGGGCAGGAAGCACCATTCATCAACAAAGTGGTACTAATTTGAATAGGATTCTCAATATATCTTCATTACAAGATAGTTCCATAGAGGATGTAATAAACCCTTACGACAAGCCCTTAGATATTGCACAAATCAACAATTTATATGGTGACGAGATTTCAATAAGTGATAAATACTATATTGTTTCAAACCCTGGATGTGGCGAAATCTATATTTATAACTTAGCCAATTTACTTCAAGGAGTAAGTGAATATGAAACAATGCTTATGAAAACAATTTGCGCGCAAGTTCCACCAGAAAGTATGACTAGTGGGACTGAAATAACATTGGGCGGTAGCAGTTGTAATGTTCTAATAGATTCTGGTACTGGGAAAAAACAATTTGAGGCATCTACAAGTATTACAATAAAAGCAGGTGTCCATATCAAAAATGGAAGTGATTTTTCAGCAAAAGTCAATGATATATTCTGTACCTTGAATGGAGGTCTTTACTCCAAACCGGCCATAGGCAATGAACCTGATCCATATACATCCAAGCTCTATATTTATGATGAGGGAACTACTCTTGAAACTAGAACTCCACATACTTCAATATCATTAAATGGAATAGTAATATCACCAAACCCAACTGTAGCAATATTGGAGGTTTCAACACCAAAAGATAATGTGGTAATTTCTTCAGCAATATTTAGTCTGAACAATACTAGACTACTGGAATTTGACAACGTACACCGAGCACCCTCTTTTGAAATGGATTTGTCAACTTTTCCAGTGGGAATTTTTATCATCAATTTAACTATGGAAGATGGAAGTGTAATCAGTAAAAAAGTAATAAAACATTAACCATTAATTAAAGCCTACTCCATTTTGTAAATGAACAATTCCTTTATCACTAATTAGTGTGATAGAGAAAATATGAAGGAATATTAATTTACATAAAGCTTAAAATATTTATTACTTGAAATCCTTTTGTGACCTTACTTTAAATTTATGCTTCCTTGGAAATGATCTTTCTCTTTAGATAGCGAGAATGTATAGAATTTGTGTTTTACTTGGTTCATTCATTATGGTTTTCAATCCACCGCTTATTTTTTGGAGATTACCAAACAAATCATAAAATAAAATTATGGAGTAATAGGGATCAACAAACTTTGGCACCATGATGCAGCATTCTTTTTAATAGGGATAATATACTTCCGGCATAGGAAATAATCTGATGACTTTCATATTTTCATAGGGTTATCAGCATTTTATAACATAAATAGGGTCTGTAAATTAAACTCTGTCTGAGGTTTTAATTCCTCTGGG
>TARA_R110002020_G_scaffold95937_9_pt1 | contig 54791 bp, 74 predicted proteins | sample TARA_R110002020 | Tara Oceans TARA_R110002020 (sample SAMEA4396489) | marine metagenome | biome: Westerlies Biome; feature: [MES] marine water layer (ENVO:01000295) within the mesopelagic zone...; material: water (ENVO:00002006), including particulate matter (ENVO:01000060) such... | reverse complement strand
TCTTGCGGGTGCCGTTGAACAGCCATGACAAGGCAAGCCGCTCGTTGTACGTCTCGCCCGTCTCCGCCGTGAACTTGGGCAGATACTTGACGCCCGCCTCACGCATGGCAGTTGAGCCGCCCATGAGCGCGCGGATGCGCTCGCCAGCTGTGACCATGCGTTCGCTGGCCTTGCTGCGGTTGGCGACTGATTTGGACATTAGAGCCTCAATTCTCGGCTGTTGAAGGTCGGCTTCACGACAGGCATTTCGTAGGCGATGGGGTAGCCCGCCGCGTCATTCTGGTGATCGAGGCCGCTGGATTTGTCCGGCTCGCCGTTTTTGTCGTAGCTTTGCTGCTCCAGACACCGCGCCGTTTCGGGGCATGTGTCGGGGTTGATCTTTACTGCGCCCGATTCCAGCGCCTTGTTGACTGCCAGAACTCGGTCTTTCACGCGGGGGTTGCTGTCCTTTGCGCGGATCGTGAACCCCGCCTGACGCAGTAGCCCGATATCCGACAGGCTGGCGCCCTTGCTGCTGGCGTTCTTGCCGCTGGCATCAGGGTAGATCGTGACGTGGTGCCCCGTGTATCGCTCCTTGATCGTGTCGATCATCGACGGCGTGTCGCGCCCGCCCTTGATTTCATCAACGCAGTGCCAGACCTTTTCGCGCAGAACGTAGACGCAAGCGGCCATGTTGCCGACGTTGAAGTCCATCCCGATCTTTAGCGGCTCGCCCTGCTTGATTGTCTCCGTCGATGCGCACCGCAGGCGGTCATATGCGCTATAAACCGTCCCGCTCGTCAGGTTGACAAACTCGCCCATCAGGTAGGCGTCGATCAGCTCTTGCGGGTATGTGTCCCGCAGCGACTGGATATAATCCGGCGGCAGGAACTTTTCGTTCTCGTATGTGCTGGCCTGAACCATGCTGTAATCGCGGGACGGCTTGCGTCCGAACGTCTCATAGACGAACTTGAAGCCCTCTGGCGTTGTGGTTACCCCGATGCCGTTGACCACCCCCGGCACCACCAGTCGCATCCGAGCGATGATCTTGCGCCAAGCGTTTGCGGCCTTATCCGCTGGCAAAACGTCGATCTCGTCCACATTGGCGCGAGCTATCTTAAAGCCCACAATGCCGCCGGGATCGTCCATTGATCGGCAGATGATCGAGCCGTAGAAGCCTCTGCCCCGATATAGCTCGACCTCTTTGTCCGCAGACTTGATCTTGACCCGAAAGCCAAGCGCGTGGCCCGCCTCGTCAATCGTGGGCCAGAACGTGTCCCGAATGTCGCGGTAGGTCGGCGCGAAATAGCCTTGTATCAACTTGGGGTGCTTGGCCGCGAACAGCCCTAGATCCAGCGCGCCAACGTAGGTTTTACCCGACCCGAAGCCGCCCACGAACGCCCTGAATTTAGTGTCGAGCTGCGACAGGTAAACGCCTTGTGGTGCGCTAACCGTCAGATCGTGTGACACGAATTTCCTTGACCGGCTCTGCCATTGTCAGATTGACCGTGACCGATGGCGCGTCGTCCTTGTCTCCACCTTCCCCGCTAAACATGCCCAGGTGTTTGCCCAGCTTTTCTAGAGCCGACAGCTTGTCCCAAGTTTTAACCTTGTGGACGCATTCGACCCCGCGGTTGCCGTCTTCATCAACCTCTGAGCTGGGCCGCGTCACTACCTCAAGCGATGCAATGGCCCCAGCTGTATCGTCATCCCATGATTGCGGGTTGAGCAAACACCCCCCCGCCGACATTGTGCGCCGCAAATCAGAAAAACCGATCTTAGCCAACTCGGCCAGAACGCGGTCCTGTGTGATGCCTGTCCTTTCGGCGCGCTTCGCTTGGGCCTCTGCGAGCGCGGACGATATGACAGGTTTTGTCAAGTTTTCCGCACCGACCTGTCTGGCCGTTTTTACGCTATAGCCAGCACGGATAGCAGCCTGCGTGGCGTTTAGATCAATGAGGTATTCCGCAACGAAACGCTCCTGCTTTGCAGTGAGCGCCATGATGACTTCCCGTCAAATTTTGTTGTGGTGAAGGGCTTCCCGCCCGTTGGTGCGTATCGCCGCCGCGTGCTGCGCTATGTGCGCTCAAAATGCAAAATGCGCCCAGTTTTCACCAGACGCACTTCGAGTGATTGAAGACTATCCCTATTTACGCCCTTCCGTCAACCCTCAGCCACACGATCAAGGGCAGATTTCAACGCAGGCAAATTTATCGCCTTTTCGCCTGCCTGCCGCTCTACGTTCATCTTGATTGCCGCGACCGATACCCGCCCGATCCGGTTGCACAGGCTGTTCCAAGCCGCGCACACCGCAGGGTTGCCGTCGCTGTCATCGTGAGCGCCAACACCACCAGCGAGGCAGGACCGGTACTCTGCCGCGCCGATCTCGCTGCGATAGGCTGCCCACAGCTCCTGAAACGTGCGCGCTGCCTGCTCTTGCGCCGTGCTGATCTGCTTTGACTGGTATAGCTGCCCGATCATGTCGCTTGCCAGATCAACCATAGGCTGGCTGCGCTTGTCCGGTCCCTGCGGCCTTGCCCACTTGCCTTGCATCATCCGCTCCTTTGTCGGGCGTACTGCCCCTGTTTTGCTGGCCGGTGCTGCCTCCGCCTTGCGTCCCGCCTCCGTGGGCGCTAGATCCGGCAGGCCCGCCTTTATTGCGTTCCGGTGCTTCTTGCGCGCTCTGGACTCTGCTCTGCTGCTCATCCCCGTGCCTCCTGCGCAATCAGCGCCTTGATGATTGCGATCAGCCATGCGCGGGCTGGATCAGCCTCGGACCAGCCTTCGCCGTGGACCTCTCTTTTTCCGCTCAATCCATCCGGCCACCAGCAAACGGAAACCTTCAGGCATGTAGGGTCAGTCACGATTGAATATTGCGAACACCCCGGCAACACCGCTTCATGCAGCGCCTTGGCGGCGTCTAGGGAGCCTTTGTAAGCGTGGCGGCAATGCTCTTCGCGGAGTTGCAGCGCGATATCTTGGCATGGCGTTGCAAACACGGCGCGGTTCGATCTGCGGAACCCTGCGTCATCCCCCGCCTCTACCTTCGCCAGCAGCTCTTGCAGTGCTTCCTTGCGTGTGCTCATCCCCGTGCCCTCCTATGCCCGCGCCAAGATTCGCTTACCAACGGCGGTTTCGATCTTGCCAAGACGCTCACGAAGGCCATGCATCACCGCAACGGCTGCCAACGCTGATTTTGCCTTTGCCTCTGCCTCCTGCACGCGGGCTTCTGCGTCCTTGATCGCGGCTTCCAGCTCAATCTTGAGCGCCGTCATGTCCTCGTTTCCGCCAGCCGGTCCGAACTCGGCTTCGCGCACAATCGCAACGAAACCCGGCATGACGCCAAGAACCTCCGCGACCGTCTCGTCGGTGTCGCCCCCCGAATACATGCCTGCGTCCAAGTCATAGACTTCGGCCAGCATAGAAATTATCTGGATGCGCTCGCGCTTGCTTGGTTCTGGTGCTTTTGTAGCAGTTGTAGCAGTTGTCACAGCCTTCATGGGTCCCACCTTTCGTTTTGCTTCGCATGATGGGCAGCGAAGTTTGCCCTTGATGTATGACCACTTCATGTGCAGCGCCTTGGCGCGCGCTTGGCTTTCATTTGGTCGCTGTGTGTTTGATGCCGCGTTCCCGCTGCCGACATAGGCGCACGGGATAACTTCGTCACGGCCACAGTCCTCGCATACGATCTTTGCGCGCCCTGCCCCGCCCTTGTGTGGTATTGCCTCAATCCCCATGCTGCCCTGCCCTCTTTGCCTGCTGTTTGTTGCGTGTGGCGCGAATGTTCCGCCGCGCCTGACGGATCAGGAATGCCCGTTTTTTGCCGGATGCCTTTGGGTGTCTGATAGTCACGGCGAAAATTATCATGGCCCGCCCACAACGCCGTGATTGTTCGACAAATCTTTCAACGGCGCCTTGCAGGTCAGTCATCACTCCGCCCTCCTATGCCTGCGCTTCGTTTGTGTGGTCGCGTGCGGCCATTTCGCTCTGCATTTCGCGCGCCGCTTCCAGTCGCGCGTATTCCGGCCTGTACCCGGCTGCGACCTTGCGCGCGGCCCGGTCGCGTAGCTGTTTCAGCATAGCCTCGCGCGCCCGCTGTTCCTTGGTCGGCTTCACAACGTAGGTGCGGCGGCGCTCAGTCTTGATGCCAAGCGCTGTAAAGTGATCCTGCAACCGGTCGGCTCTCATTCCGAGGTGCTTTGCAGCGTCACGCACGCCCATCTTGAGATCCGAGGCTTGCTGCACCCATTCATCGCGCAGGCGCTTCAGCTCTGCCGCCTCGAACGCCTTTTGCTCTTGCCAGCCTCTCACTGCACAATCCTCCATGTGAGCGACTTGCCGACGCGCTCCTTGGTGATCTCGCCTTGATCGTACATCCGTCGCATGATCTGCCGCGCCGACGATTCATGCGAGCGCGTGGTGATTTCGAGCGCCTGGAATATGTCGCCATAGGTGCGCCAGCGCCCATCGGACAACAGCGCTTTGATGCGCTTGCTTGCTCCGCTGGCTGGCTTTCTGCTGCTCTTGATCTGGGCAAGCGTTCGGTCTGCGATGGTCTTGTCCTGTACCATTTTGGCGTAGATGCGCTGGTTCGGCACAACGCGCGCCGCAATGACGCAGGGTGGCGCTGGCACATATCCGTTGCGGATGCTCTGGTCGCGGATCTCGTGGCGGTGGGAAAGGTTCATTGCTTGCGGCCCTTCTGCGGCGCAGTCCAAGGGATGCCGTTGCGGATGATGAAGCTGTTGAGGTGCCCTAGAGGGATGCCAAGCCGTTGCGCGGCCTGCGTCTGGGTCAGGCCAGCGTCACGCAGGCGAGACAGCGCCTCGGCCCTTTCCATGGCGTGCCGGTCGTTCATTTCGGCCCACGTTTCGATCTCCATGGGTTCATTCATGATGCACCGCCCTTCTTGTCGCCAATCTTGATCGTCGTTTGACCCGCATGCTGGTTAACGTCCAAGGTGACTGGGTGTTTCATATCCGCCCCCGTGTCAGAAGCGATGCCAGCCTTAATCAGCAATTCCATCATCAGGCGCATCGGTTCAGCATCGTCAAAATCTTGCTGCGTTAGTAGGCTTTCCCCGCATTTCGGGCAGGGCTTTCCGATCAGGTGCGGGCCATAATCGGTGGCATCTTCGACGTGATCACAAGACTGCGCATCGCATTGGAGGTAATTCATGCCGCCCACCCGTCATTTGGGTGAGTTGGCATGCGCTTGAACGGCTCACCTTCCGGCAAATCCGCAGCAGCCATAACTGCGTGCAGGTTTTCCGCCTTTCCGTGCCGCAGCAGCCATTCGGCCTCCATGCGCTTTGCTTTTTCCTCGCCATAGGTGTCTTTTGCAGAGAAATACAAAGCCGAACGGTACCTGCGCAGCGTCTCTGCCGTCACCAGCCCCGTAGCCATCAGGTCCAGAGAATTGCGGCCATAGAGCCATGCATCGCCAACGGCTTCGCCTGCGTTCATGCGCTTAGCTGCGATCTTCACGGGGTCCAGTGAAAACGGCTCTGCGCTACGCGGGTTGCTCAAAATCCGCGCCTTGTTCTGGTTGCTGCAAGCCGCTCCGATCTCAGCAACGGTAGGCCATGCCGATGTTTTCATCTGGTAATCAAGCTGGTTCAGAACCTTAGCCAGCCAGTTTTCGTAATCCTCGCGCGGAGCCATTTTCCAGATCACGCGCATCAGGGCGTTCACTTCGTCCTTGAGCGCGGTTTCGTTCTGCTGCAAGGCGCGGCGCGGGCTGTAGCGATCCAGCCAGCGGGTGAAAACATCGTACAAAACTTCGTTTTTTGTGCTCATTGGTTAAACTCCGATTTAAATTCTGCGGGGAAGTCAGGGCGTGGAACCTTGTAACCAAGGCCGGATTGCTGAGATTGTCGCGGCGATGTAGGCTCAACTTTTTCGGCGTTTAGCTTTCCAGCAAAGTCCTGCATCGGCTTGGTGAAATATCTCAGGCTGGTTGGCGGGTCGCCTTGCTTGGCCTGCACCGCGTCTGCGATTGCGTCGAGTGCATTAGCCTCCGACAAGCCCAGCCCGATCCGCTTCGTCTCGAATTCTGCGAAGTCGCCACGGTTGGCAAAAATCTTAGAATTGGCCATCACTCCGCTGGCGTCATGACCAGAGGCCAAGCAAACCTTTTCTCGAAACGTCAGGCCATCGCCCGCGCTATCATCATCATCAATCTTATATCTTGGTATCTTGGTATCTTGGGTAGGATGCTCACCGGATTGTCCCGTGGTATCGTCCACGGTTGACACCCGATCTATAGTTTTCAATGCCTTATCGGGAATGATAGGCGTTTCTATTTCTTGCGGTTGTGTTTCCTCAGTTCCGGCGTATGGGTCACTTTCATTTCCGCTACCCGTTTTCCGGTCGCTTTGCCCCTTCAAAAACTTCTCTGTTTTAGCCGCCTCTTTTGACAGTCTGGTGTTGGTCCATACGCCGCCATCGACGTTGAAAAATGGCTCAAGGCTTGGCCGAATTCTGGACTTCCAGAGCTTTGTTGAGCACCGAGAAACCCGCGCCAGCTTTCGGTCGTCGTCAGGCATGTTGCAGGCTTCACGCGACCACATGGCGTAGAGTATCAGGTGATAGGCTCCGAACTCGTCCGCTTCTAGGTCGAGCGTATCGCGCAGAAATGCGTCAACCCATATCGGGCAGGCATACTTCGTCCTCGCCTTTTGGGGGTTGTAGGATTTGACATTGCTCACGAGATCACACCCCGCATCGGTATCACCCCGACCTCCCCGGCGAATGATACGATCACGCGGCCACCCTTCACCGGGTCACCTTTGTGAAGCGTAACTGGCCACCAGCGGCCATCATCCACGCCGATAGCCTCTGACACCGCGTCAAAGCCCTGCTTGGCTCGATTGCTGATGTTATCCCAGTCTACGCGGCCCCGCGTGGGCGGGTGATATGTGATGCACACAGGGATGTCGCCGCCCGCAGAGATTGCCCTTACACGCTGTGCCAAACACTCCATGGCGCATGTGCTTTTGTAGGATCGTGCAGCCCTCGCCTTGCCCTTGAAGTCACCCTGTGACCCGTTGGAGCTTGTCTTGGATGGGGGCCACGGCAGTTCGATCACGCGGACATTCATACCTGACCACCCCGCGCCAATATCTCGTGCGTGACGTGGTAAAGGCGCTGGCGCAGGCGTGTGATGCCCGCGCGGCCTTGCTGGCGCTCTATGCGGCCCAATAGAGAGGCACGCAGGGCTTGGAGGTCATGTAGTGACATCACGCACCCAAAGCCTCGCGGTACATCTCCAGCACCGCCGCATCCTCTGCCAGTTTGTCGGGATCTGTCGCGCGCTCCTTGATCAGCGTGCGCACCGGGCGGGTCATGTATCCCCTGCCCTTCAATTCCGCGAAAACCTCTTTTTCGGCTTCCTTCAGGTCCGCCATTTCAGACCGCAGGCGTTCGATGCGCTCAATGAACTGGCGCAATTCGCTCGCCGCTACCCGGTGACTGTCCGCCTGGTCTATCTGTGATCCGTCCATGATCTATCCTCCGAAAATTTTTCACTACCCTTTGGGTTGTGCTTTGAGATCAGGCGCCCGCCCGCTCCAGCCGCTTGCGGCGCTCTGTGAATGCGTATGCCGCGCCGTCCGGCAGCGCCTCGCCGCGCGCCCGGATTGCCTCGCGCATGGCGTCCAGTTCCTCGACGGCCGGGCAAGTGCCGATCTTGTCGATCAGGTGCGGGTCTGTGTTCATGGCCCCTGAAAAGCCCCCGACGCAATCAGACGCCGCGGTAGTCTCAACAGGGAGGTAAGACTGCGCCGACCCCTGCGCAGTAAGGGATGGGGTGCGGGTGTGGGTCATGCTGCGGCCTCCGCTTGAAGAATTGCCGCGCCGAGCATCATGGGAATGTCAGGGTGAACCGCATTTCCCAGCGCCTTGAGCCGTGGCGCGCGATCCTTAACACCAGCTTTTACTCGCTCTCCAGGTTCGTCCATCCAGCAGGAAAACCCATCAGCCATTCCACCCACTCGGGGTTCAGCGCCCCGTGCTGGTCCCTGATTGTCACCGCGTCGTTCAAACTGTTCGTTTCCCCTCTCCCACTGGCCTTGAGTGTTTCCGGTTTGCGACCGCCTTTGTGATCGCGTGTCGTTGGTGTCGGCCACATCGTCCGCGCCACTTCCCGCTCCAAATTCTGGAACTTGTCCATCGCACGCTGCGGTGTGATTTCCGCCGCCATTGCGCTGCATGTGCGCGGCGTTGGCCACATCCTCACCGCTTGCCTCAGATCGACCTGCACCTTCTTGCCCTTGTGATATGCTGTCCGGTTGCTGCGCCAGTCGTCCACATGCGCCACGCTGCGCCCGCCGTTCGGCACTGTCGGCGTAGGCCACAGTCCAGACCCGGTCCCGCCTGTGCGATGCACCGACGGCGCAAGCTGGAATAACAAACGTCCGGCAGGTGTAGCCTTCGGCTTCCAAGTCAGCCAGCACGTCATCGAGACCCATGCTGATGTGCCCAGCAACGTTTTCTCCAATGACCCAAGCGGGCCGGAGTTCAGCCACGAGCCGCATAAATTCAGGCCAGAGGTGGCGGTCATCTTCTTTGCCTTGGCGCTTCCCGGCTGTGGAAAAGGGTTGGCATGGGTATCCGCCGCAAATAAGGTCAATTGGTCCGTCAATGTCTGTTCCTTTCAGTGTCCGAACGTCAGGAAAACAAGGTTTGTCGGGCCAGTTTTTCGCCAGTACGCGGCGCGGGAATGTCTCAATCTCGCAGAAAGCCACGGTTTCAAAGCCGCCTGTGCGCTCAAGGCCAAGGCTGAAGCCGCCAATTCCAGAAAACAAATCTAGGACACGCAGGCGGCTCATGCTGCACCGCCGTTAACCGAGCGCATCAACTCTGCCAGCGCGGCCATGGCTTCCGGCCCTTCCTTGCGCAGCGGCTCTGGGTCGCGAATGTACCTCATGACGACACCTGCGCAGATTTCCCCGCAGAGTGACCTTGTATGACGCCGCTATCAGCCTCATGTGATACATCACAGGTTGCCTTTGCTTCCTGCTCAACAAGGAGGTCAGCGATTGTCTTGCGCACTTTTTCAGCCGTTTCGGGCCAGACTCGCTTACCATTCACAAGGCGGCTGTAGAACTGTCCGCCTTGCCCAGCTTTTTCCCCAACAGTGCTTGGCGAAACGCCTAGCGCCTTGGCTGCGACCTCAATATCGGTCCGAAGTTGATTTGATTGTGTCATGCCATGTCTTGTAATGTGATTTATCACAATGGACAAGGGGAAATTTCACATTTCCAGTCTGAGCGTGAGCGCGGTATTCGTTGGGGTATGGAAGAGTCCGAGAATTTCCGCCGCAACTTAAAGAGACTGCGTGAAGAGAGAGGCATGGACGCCAAATCTCTTTCAATATCTGCTGGCCTGGGTGAACGCGGGGTCAAGGATATCGAAGAGGGTCGCTCTCAGTCTCCCAAAATATCCACAGTTTTCAAGCTGGCAAAGGCTCTGGACGCTGATCCCATAGCGATGATGGGCGTGACGAGCCGCCCCGCAATCAACGCTCGGCTGGCCGAATTTCTCGATCAATACGACGAAGATGGGCAAGAGCAACTTCTAAGCGCTCTGTCGGTGTTGCCCCTGTCGATTCCGACAAAACAGTAAGCAGAATATAAGCCTGAAGGTCGGTCAACGCGCCAATTTTTTCCATAAAATAAACGTACCGTATCTTCTTTTGTCGGTCCAATGTGATTTTTCCCATTTGTTCTATTGACACTTGGTGTGAAATATCACATTTTAATCCTCATACCGCACCAAGCGGACAGAGGAGACAGACACAATGACCTACGCGACAATATCAGTGACCCCCAGCGGCAAAGCGTGCCTTGATCACGTCGCGGCTGGTCTGATCGCTCACGCAGAGCGCAGCTTCATCACATGCACAATGCCAGCCTGCCCCGCGCCGCGCTCCAGCGAGATCGTGCCGCACTGGGTGCCAGATGCTGCGATCATTGCAGCCATGAACGGCGGTGCGGCATGACCATCCACCGCACCATCGCCCAAGCCCTGACAGCGCGCAACATGCTGCCGTCTGACGGCCAGTGCGCCTGCCCGCTCTGCGGCGAGACAGACTTCCACCGCGACGACATGGCAACCGATGCGGCCACGCTGGCGCTGCACGGCGCTCCGGTCTGCGGGTTCTGCGCCGATGAGCACGCGGCCTGCGAGTGCTGCGGAAGGGCTGCGCGCTACGAGGACATGAACACGCTGCACGGTTGGTACTGCAAGGCCTGCGCCGATCTGGACAGCGTGAACGGATACGAATTTCAACGCGGCGAAGCGAAGGCCGCAGGGCATTTCCAGTAGGAGAATGACGATGACAAACGATGAAATGAAAGCCGAACTAGATCGCGCAAACGGTGCGCTCGTCGATCGCATCGGGAAACAGCCGTACATGACGCTGACCCTTACACTGCACGACAACGGGAAGTGGGATTGCAACGGGGCATATCTGGATAGCGGCATGAGAAACCGTTTCGGCGGCGACAGATGCGACACGCCTGAACAGGCATTCGCGTCTGTGTTTGCCAAGATCGAGGCGCTGCCATCGCCAGAAGATGCGGTGAAACACGAGTACCTGACGCGCGTTGCATCAGCTATCGACTACGCCACAGAAAACGCGCTGCCGGAAGAATACGTGGCCCCTCTGCGCGGCGTATCAACGGCCATGACGGAAAACCTGCTGACACACCGCAAGGCAGAGGCAGCACAATGACCCGCCACAGCCAAGCCCCCATGTGCCACGTCATTGACGACACGTACATCGACCTGTCCGGCGCCGGATCGTCTGAGATCGCCGCGATGACCAGCCACCGCATTGCTCTGGACGCTGTGACACCATCGCAGCCAAGCGCAGAGGTGCGCGACCAGATGCGCCGCGACCCGCACGGATCCGGCCTCATTCGCGGCGTGATCATCGGCCTGATCGTCTGGGCCTGCATCTTGGCCGCAGTCATTGCCGGTTCGCACATCGTCGCCAGCGCCACGGAGCGCCCCACCCACGACACCGCAGGGATGATCTGCCCGACACCCGCCTGCTGAAAGGATAGAGACATGAATACCTCACTTCCCACCGGCATCCACCAGATCGCCGCCGAGGCCTATCACGCCGATCCTGCCCCTGCCCCGTCACTTTCCAGCACCATCGCCAAGGTGTTGCTCGGACAGTCACCGCTGCACGCCTGGACGGCTTCACCGCGGCTGAACCCCGCATGGGAGCCAAAGTACAGCAAGACGTTCGATATCGGCCGCGCCGCTCACCGGGAGACCCTTGGGGCTGGATCTGACTTCTGCGCTATCCCAGACGATATCTTGGCCAGCAACGGGGCCGCATCGACCAAGGCCGCAAAGGAGTTCATCGAGTCTGCACGCGAAGCTGGCCTGACGCCGCTGAAATCGGACGAGGTGACACAGATCGAAGCAATGCGCGCCAAGATCACCGAGAAGCTGGCCGCGCTGAATATCGACCTCGATCGGGCGCACTCGGAGGTGGCCGCACTGGCGCAGGTTGACGGCATATGGTGCCGCGCGATGGTGGACAACGCCCCCGGCGACCCGCGCCAGCCTCTCTACGACTTCAAGACCACAACCGACGCCAGCCCAGACGCGGCCATGCGCGCCGTGATGAACTACGGCTACGATGTGCAGGCTGCCCACTACCTCGACACATGGAAGGCTGCGACCGGCGAGGACCGCCTGTTCCGGTTTATCTTCCAAGAGAAGACCGCGCCCTATGAGGTTGCCGTGGTAGAGGTCGGGCCGGACTCCATGATGATGGCGCGCAAGAAAATCGCCCGCGCCCGCGCCATGTGGGCCAACTGCCTGAGCGCTGACGACTGGCCGGGTTACCCGCTGGGCGTTCACCGGATCGAGTTGCCCGAGTTCTTCCACGCCAGATGGCTTGAGCGCGAGAGCGTCGAGTTCGATCACAAAGCCCGCACTGGCAAAGACGTGCTTGAGATGGCGCGCCAATGGCAATCCCCCGAAGGGATGGCAGCAGAATGACCAAGATATGCAAAGCCAACGCCTGTATGGATACTTCTGTGGCCAAAGGTCTGTGCAAACGGCACTGGCACAAGGCCCGCCGATACGGATCACCGGACGGCGGTTCTAGCTGGCGGCGCGGCGAAAGTCTCGCGTGGCTGTTGGCTCACGTCGAACATGACGGTGAAGATTGCCTGACTTGGCCGTTCACACTATCCACTTCTGGATATGGCGTGATCTACATCGACGGGAAGCAGCGCCAAGCGCACCGTGAGATTTGCGCGCGGGCTCACGGGCCTGCGCCCTCAAAGGACCACCACGCCGCGCACAGTTGCGGCATGGGCCACAAGGGTTGCGTAAATCAGCGCCATCTACGCTGGGCCACACCCGCAGAGAACCAAGCCGACCGGATCACTCACGGAACATCATCGCGCGGCGAGGGCAACGGCTGCGCAAAGCTGACGCCAGCAGAGGTCTATCGCATTCGCGCCCGCCTTTCTCGTGGCGAAACCCAAGCGGAAATCGCGCGCGATCACAGCGTCAATATTTCGACAATCCACCTCATAAAGACCGGCCGAAATTGGGGCTGGCTCAAGGAGAAAAGCACATGAGCATCAGATTTGCACCAGTATCTGAATTGAATGACCCACTAAATCTGGCAATCGGCCTGTCAGGCGGATCAGGAACGGGGAAGACCTACTCAGCCCTACTGATAGCGCGCGGCATCGCCGAAGTTGTCACAGGGAAGCCGGGGTCTCCGATTGGGTATGTAGATACCGAGAACCGACGCGCCCTGCATTACAAGCAGGCGTTTCCAGAGATGCACCACTTTGACATGCAGGCAGTGAACGACGCAGGTGAGATGGTCGGCTTTGGGCCAGAACGCTGGATTAAGGTTATTGACGCCGCAGAGGCTGCGGGATTGCCTGTGGTCGTGATTGACAGCTTTAGCCACTCTCACGAGGGAGTCGGCGGGATGCTGGACCTCCACGCAACCACTCTTGATCGGATCGCGGGGTCCGACGCAAACCAGCGGGACAAGCGGTCACAACTGGCTTGGGCTGAGGTAAAGCCCCGCTTCCGCCGCCTGACTGATCGAATCATTCGCGCCAAGACAAACATCATTATCTGCACCCGCGCCAAGCCTGTTATGCAGAAAGGGTTCGGCAACAATTCAGGAAATGCCCGCCCCACTAAGTTGCGCCGCAATGATGTGCCTTGGGATATTGCTGGCGATGCTTCGCTGATCTTTGAGATGACCACTCAGATCATCCTCGACCCGTCCGCCCCCGGTTGCCCTGTGCATCAGATCAAGGTCGCTGACCAGTTCAAAGGCCTGCTGGACCCTAGCCGCCCTATGAATGAGGAGACAGGCCGCGCGATGGCGGAATGGGCCAAGGGCCAAGGCGATGCGCAGGCGCAAAAGGCAATACTTGATCGGGCGCGTGAAGCGGCTCGCGGCGGCAAGGCGGCATTCGTGGCGCACTACAACAGCGACGAAGGCAAAGCCAACCGCGCTCTGATCAAGACGATCCTTGAAGACTGCCAGAAGATCGCTGCTGACGCAGACGAGGCAGCAGATGCCGAGGACAGCGACGACCCCTTTGCCCAGGCGAAAACCAACCGCCTCACCCCCGAGCAAGAGGCAGAAATCCAGCGCGAGATTGCTGAACGCAACGCCGAAGAAACGCAAGATCCCATATCGGCGCTTTAACGGCGATCCGGTTTGGAAATGAGAGCAACAGGAGACAACACATGACCCGCCCAGAAGAACACAAGATGGCCTTTGACGCTCTCGGCATGGCCGCGCAGATGCTGACACCACAAGCCGACATTTTTGCCGCCCTGATCGAGGCAGAGCGCATCATGCACTCCAGCCTGCATATCACCGATCCAACCCTCTACATCAAGGCGATCAACAGCGAGGGCATGCGGCAACAGGTGGAACTGGCAAAGGCCGCGCTCGCCTTCATTCTGGCAGTGCAAAAGGTCAAACAGGAGATCGCAGCATGACCCGCCCGCACATCATCGTCCACGGCGACTATGCGCTGCTGTCTTGGACCGGCGCGGACGGCAAGCGCACGGCGGAAGTCACAACACCAGCGGACGCCATCGCGCGAGCAAAGCAAATGGAGCAAGAGGCATGACGGATATTAGCAAAGAGGCGGTTGACCGCTGGGAAGTAACACACAATGCCAGCGGCTTAGGCTTTTCAGACGGCATAAGCCTAAGCAAGCATGGGAATTTTGTAAGCTACGACGATTACCGCGCCCAAGCCGCCCGCATAGCAGAACTTGAGGCGTCGCTGATCACAGCACGGGATTGCCTATCTGGGGAGCCAGAATACCACCAGCAAGGCATGGGCTGTGGCGTTGAGGATAGATGCATAACAGACCGATATGAAGCGGCTGCATTCGGATGGGACCAAGCAATGGAGCGCGTCTATGGCGAACACATAAACGATGCCGTTGCCGCTATATCTGCCGCCCTCATTGATAAGGAGGTTCTATCTGATGGCTGATACAATCAAGATCGTCTGCGCTAATTGCGGCCGCGAAGTAGACACGCCACGCTGCGACACTGACCCGCCCAATGCCGTTCGCCTTGAAGGTGTTTGGTGTCCAGACTGCGACAATGGAGGTTTCGATATGCCTGATTTCTTCGACGCGGATGGCAACTGGTTAGAGCCAACGGCAGGCTTTATTTCTGATCGGATGTCAAAATACTCACTCATCAACAAGGAGCCGAAGCCATGACCGCACTTGACCGCCTGACAGCAGACCCACACCCCAACGACCGCGACGATATCGGCACAGAGGACGGGGAGACATGCAACCGCTACCCAGAGCCAGACGAAGACGCGCCGCGCGGGTATCGCCCGAAGCCGTGTGACGGGGTGATGATGTTCGAGAATGACGGTGAAACTGTATCCTGTGCAACCTGCGGAGAGATAGCATGACCGCCCTCGACCAACTAGCCGACCGCCTTGTCCCGATCTTGGACCCAGACGCATTGGACCCTGTAGCGCAGGAGCAGGCCCGAAACGTGGCGGATGCTGTGATCGGGATGGTGAGGCCGCTGGAGTGGGACGCTAACCATGCGCCTACAAAGATCGGTCTTTACGCATACTACAAAGGTTTCGCTCACCCAAATGGGGCGTTTGTCGTGCAGTACGATGAAAAAATCATCTGTCACGCTCACAGCGCAGAAGCCGCCATAGCCGCTGCCAACGCCCACCGCCTCGCGCAATGGCTGTCTGTGATTGGTCTGGATGCAGGGGAGGGCCAGCTATGAGCGACCTGAAAGCACTGTCAGACGCAGCGACCGATGGGCCGTGGCGTGTTGAGGGCTGGGATGAAGAGGCTGACGAAATTTCGCCCCCGTACACAATCATTACAGAATGCGGCGCGGGCGCTGGGTACGACATAATTTCAGCATCAGCTGTAAAAAGTAAGGGTGAATATGCACGAGACCCTGAATACATCGCTGCCCTAGTGAACGCCCACCGCGCGGGCCAGATCATTGAGGCAGACACCGTATCTGCGCAACTAAAGGCGGCTGATGAATTGGCCGCGGCGGTAAGTCGTGAAAGCGACAATTTTGGTCTTGCGGCATACCTTGAGGACGCCCTCACCGCCTACCGCGCCACCAAACCAACACCGGAGGGCAATATATGAGCGACCTGATCGAAGCCCTGCAATGGTACGCCGCACAGGTAGAGGATTGCCGCAAGCACGGGCGTGATGGCGATATTGCCCGCGCCAAGCTGGATCGGGATGGCGGACACAAGGCCCGTCAGGCGCTGGAAGCCATCCCCAACGCCCCGCAACCGCTGATCAGCCCAAAGGATCCGACATGACCGCTAAATCAGAAACCCCGCCGCAAACTGACACACAGCGCCTGCTATGTGAGCTTGCCCGCGCCAAGGTGGCATTCCAGCAGCGGGCGGTGTTGGCGCATATCGGCGCAAAGGAGGCGACATGACACAAATTCAGATACAAATGCCACCAGAACTGGCAACCGAACTTGCAGAGATAAGGCGGCAATTGAGCGACCTGTCAGCGCGCATTGCACCGGAGCAAGAATACCTGACAACAACAGATGTTGCCCGCATACGCCGCATCAGTGAGCATACCGTCCGCAAGATGGTGCGCGAAGGCAAACTGCCGTGCAAGCGCGACGGGCGCAAGATGCTATTCCGCCCCGCCGACATTAATCCAGCAGCTTAGATAGGTCTTCCGCGCTTTCATCGTAATAGGTCATAAGTTGCTTAACATCATCATGCCCAACGATCCTTGCCAACGCCAGGACATGCACTTTTCCAGCAAGCCGAGAGATTGCCTCGTGCCTACTATCGTGGAATGTGAAGCCGTCCAGACCCGCGCGGGTGCGGATCTTGCGGAATGTGGGATCAAGTTGTCGGCTGGTCATTTGGAAGCCGTCACCGGGCAGCATATTCCACAGGCGCAACGCCTCACTGGACAGCGGCACATCGCGCCCCTTGCCCGTCTTGGACGTATGCAGGCGCGCAACCCTTCCAGATACATCAGAGCGGCGCAATGCAAGCAACTCGCCAGCCCGCATGGCGGTTTCAATGGCGAACAGAAACGCATGGACCGCACGGCCCTTGATCTGCGTCAAGTCGGTGCCAGCCGTGGCTATGAGCGCGTCAATCTCGCGTTGAGATATGCGCCGTTCACGCGCAGGCGGTGCCTTCGGCCTGCCAACGCCTTTGACGGGGTTTTTCGGGATCAGCCCCCAGTCGCGCACAGCCGTAGAGAAGACCACAGACAGCAAGTTCATTTCGCGCATAACCGTTCCGGCGGAAACCTCGCGCAGCCGCTTGTCACGCCAGTCTGCAATATCGCTGGCCCGCAAATTCACAAGATCCAGCTTTGCAAAGGTATCATCCTCGAACCTTGCCAATCGCGCCTTTTCCCAATGCACCCCGCGTTTCTTAGGGCTTTCGTCGCGGGCATATCTGCGGAACAACTGCGCCACGGTTCCCTTGCCGTAGTGCTCTTGACCCGTCAGGATAAGATGTTCTTCGCGCGCGGCCCAGTCTTTTGCCTCAATCTTTGTGGCAAACGTAGAGGATCGCCTGACGCCCTTGCGCGCGACCTGTGCTTGCCATCCAGAGCTGATTTTACGAATCGACGCCATGCGCTCTTTCGTAAATCTTTCGTAACCTCTCGTAAATCCGCCGCGTTAAGTAAGAGTATTTTACGTTGCCTAGAAAGCGTAAAGCCCCTGTTTAACTCAATAAACAAAGGGCTTTTCGTTGCATTATGCGGTATTATATGGTACCCAAGGCCGGACTCGAACCGGCACGCCTCGCGGCGGGGGATTTTGAATCCCCTGCGTCTACCATTCCGCCACTTGGGCACGCGGCAGCACTTAGCGCGCGGTGCAAGCCGGAGCAAGTCAAATCTTCACAGCTGCGCTCAAGAGCCTATCGTTCTGCGCATGACTATTGACCTGACGCCCCGCAAATGGTCTTGAAGCGGCCAATTGCACGGAGCAAACCGCATGATCCAACGCCTTTACGACTGGACGCTGAGCCTTGCCGAGCACCGTCATGCGCTTCTGGTGCTGGCGCTGGTTTCTTTTCTGGAAAGTTCGGTGTTTCCCATCCCGCCGGATATCCTGATGATCCCGATGATCATCGCCAGACCCAGCCGCGCCTTCCTGATTGCAACGGTGGCGCTGGTGTCCTCAGTGTTGGGGGGGCTGCTGGGCTATGCCATCGGCTCGCTGGCATTCGACGCCCTGGGCGAGCCGATCCTGCGGGCGCTGGGCAAGGCGGATTCAATGGCCGAATTCGCCACCGTCTTCAATGACATGGGCTTCTGGGCTGTATTGACCGCTGGTGTCACGCCGTTCCCGTTCAAGGTCATCACCATAATGTCGGGCTGGACGGGCATGCCTTTGGCAACGTTTATCGCCACGTCGATCCTCGCACGCGGGCTGCGGTTCTTCCTTGTGGCGCTGCTGTTGTGGAAATTCGGCGCGCCGGTACGCGATTTCATCGAACGTCGCCTGCCACTGATGTTCACCCTTGCGCTGGCCTTGCTCATTGGCGGCTTTTTTGCGATTAAAATGCTATGATGCGTCTTGTTCTTCTCGCAACTCTCGGATCGGCCGCGCTGCTGCTGGGGGCCTACGGGTTCCAGCACTTGGGCGGTATGGCGCCGTGCAAGCTGTGCTTGTGGCAGCGCTGGCCCCATGCAACGGCGATCGTAATCGGGCTGGTCATCATGGTGACGGGCGAGGTCAAGGCAGCGTGGCTTGGCGCGGTCGCCGCTCTCTCCACCGCTGGGATCGGGTTGTATCATGTGGGCATCGAACAAGGCTGGTGGGAAGGCCCGACCAGTTGCTCCTCGTCCAGCGTGTCGGGGATGAGCGCGCAGGACCTGATGAACCAGATCCTGGCTGCGCCGATTGTCCGCTGCGACGAAATCGCCTGGCAGCTGGCAGGCATCAGCATGGCCGGCTGGAACGCCATCGCCTCACTGTTGCTGGCAGCCATCTGGATCGAGGCCGCGCGCCGCGCCTGAAATCTACACCGAAGCCGCTTTTTGTGTGCTCAGCAAAAGGCTCGTCTCGGATGCCACCACGCCTTCCAGCTTGCGAATTCGGTCCAGCACGCGGTCAAACTCCGCCAGCGACGCCGTGCCGATCTCGACAATCAGATCCCAACGGCCGTTGGTGGAATGCACCGCGCGAAGCTCGGCCATGCTCCCCAGCTGCCGCTTGATCCGCTCTGCGCCGCGCCCCTCGATCCCGATCATCATCAGGCCACGCACGGGATCGCGGGCGACATCTGCGCGCGTGATGACCGAAAAGCCCACAATCTCGCCGCGCTGTTGCAAACGCGCCAACCGCGCGCGTACCGTGGTGCGCGACATCCCCAGCCGTGCGGCAAGATCCGACAGCGACGCACGGGCGTCGTGGCGGAGCGCGGCGATCAACCTGTCATCCGTTTCGTCCATTTAATCCTCCGTTTTGATCAGGTCGTCCCCAATTCGGCCAATACGACGGCTGTTCATGCACCGTATGTGCCATGTAAAAGCACCAAAACCAATAGCAGGAGAAACCGATGACACCGCAACACTGTATCCTTCAGGGCGCGCCGCTTGATTGTGGCAAGACTAACCGTGGCTGTATCATGGGCCCTGACGCCTATCGCACTGCAGGTCTGGCAGAGGCGCTGCGCAGCCTTGGTCATACGGTGACGGACATCGGCAATGTCGCCCCCGGCCCGTTTGACGACACGCCCCACCCCAAGCTGCACAAGCTTGGCGAGACGATCGCCTGGACCCATGCGCTGGCCGACACGACGCAAGCATCCTTTGCCAAGGGCATGCCCATCACCATGGGCGGCGATCACGCGCTGGCCGCAGGCACCGTGCTGGGTGCGATGCGCCACGCAGCAGCGGTGAACCGTCCGCTGTTCGTGCTCTGGCTGGATGCGCACAGCGATTTTCACACGCTGGACAGCACCGAGAGCGGCAATCTGCACGGCACGCCAATGGCTTTTGTCACCGGTCGCGGCGACTTCGCTGACTGGCCTGAGCTGCCTGCGCCCCTGCCATTCGAAAACATCGCCATGATCGGCCTGCGCTCGGTTGATCCGGCAGAGCGCGCGGCGTTGCAGGACACCGCCATCACCCGCGTAGACATGCGCCAAATCGACGAAACGGGCATCGCCCAGCCGCTTGGCGCGTTCCTTGAGCGTGTGGCAGCGGTGAACGGCATGCTGCATGTCTCGCTGGATGTGGATTTCCTCGACCCCGCATCGGCACCCGCGGTGGGTACCACCGTGCCCGGCGGCGCGACCGTGCGCGAGGGCCATCTGGTGATGGAGATGGTCAACGACAGCGGCCTTCTAACCTCGCTCGATCTGGTCGAGTTGAACCCCTACATGGATGAACGCGGCCGCACGGCGCGGCTGATGGTGGATCTGGCAGCCTCGGCGCTGGGCCGCAACGTGTTTGACCGCCCCACCCGTGCCTATTGATCCCCAAAGGAGCCCGCTATGAACACCCCTTCCCACAAGGCACTTGTGCCCTTCGTCAGCGTCCACCACATGATGCAGCTGATCAACCACACCGGCCTCGCGCCCATGATGCAAGGCATCTGTGACCAGATCGAGGCTGACTTCCGCCGCTGGCCCCTGTTTGACAAGACCCCGCGCGTGGCGTCCCATTCGGACGTCGGCGTGATCGAGTTGATGCCGACCTCGGACGGCGATGTCTACGGGTTCAAATACGTGAACGGCCATCCCGGCAACACGAAGGACGGCTTGCAAACCGTTACAGCCTTTGGGCTTTTGTCAGATGTGGCCAACGGCTATCCGGTGCTGTTTTCCGAGATGACGATTCTCACCGCCCTGCGCACGGCTGCAACCTCCGCGCTGGCGGCACGGGTGCTGGCACCGAAAGACTCAAAAGTGATGGCAATGATCGGCAACGGTGCGCAATCTGAATTCCAGAGCATCGCGATGCAGGCCATCGTCGGCATCACCGAAGTGCGTCTGTATGATACCGATCCCGCCGCCACTGAAAAATGCGCCCGCAATCTGGCAGGGTCCGGTCTGAAGGTCGTGCCTTGCAAAACCGCCGAGGAGGCGATCCTTGGCGCGCAGATCATCACCACCTGCACGGCGGACAAGCAATATGCCACCATTCTGACGGACAATATGGTTGGCGCGGGTGTGCACATCAACGCCATCGGCGGCGATTGCCCCGGCAAGACCGAGTTGGCCCCCGCCATCCTCCACCGTGCCGACATCTTTGTGGAATACCCCGAACAGACGCGGATCGAGGGCGAGATCCAGCAGCTTGATGCAGACCATCCCGTGACCGAGTTCTGGGAGGTGCTGACCGGCACCGCACAGGGGCGCAAAGACGCGAAGCAGATCACGCTGTTTGACAGCGTGGGCTTCGCGATCGAGGATTTCTCGGCGCTGTGTTATGTGCGCGATGCGATCAAGGGCACGGATTTCTTCACCCCGCTGGACATGCTGGCGGACCCCGATGATCCGCGCGATCTGTTCGGCATGGTGGCGCGCGCGAAATAGCTACCTCTGGGTCACGTCATGGCCATAAAGCCAGTCGAACGCGCCCAGCATCCGTGAAGGTGCCAGCCGCCCGCCCAGCCGTATGGCCGTGTGGGCGGCAAAACGCACCGGTCCGGGGTGCAGATGGAAGCGCCAGGCGTTGCCCTCGGCGGCCTTGATCACGCGGGTCACGCGCGGCTTGCGCGCGGCCTCATAGGCAGGCAGCGCAGCCACACCGCCCCGTGCCACGAGGTCTGCCAGCACCCACGCATCCTCCAGCGCCATATTCGCACCCTGCGCCAGAAACGGCAGCGTCGGATGCGCCGCATCGCCCAGCAGCGCCACGCCGCCCTGCTGCCAGACCAGTGCCACAGGATGGCGGTGCAAACCCCAGAGCGTGGGCGCGGTGACCGCGTCGATCATCCGGCCCGCCATGCCGCCCCAGCCCGCAAAGGCCGCACGCAGATTGGCGGGATCATCGGCATGGTTCCAGCCCTCGGCGGCCCAGTTTTCACGCTCTTCCACCGCCACAAGGTTCACCAGGTCGCCGCCGCGCAGCGGATAGCTGACCAGATGGCGGCCTGCCCCCATGGTAACCATCGCGTGGTCAGCATGGCCGACTGTGTTGGGCACCGTCGCGCGCCACGCCACCTGCCCCGTAAAAAATCCGTCATCCGCCGCGTTGAGTGCGATACGCGCGCGTGAATGAATGCCGTCCGCACCCACGATCAACTCGGCGCGCCTTGTGCTGCCGTCTGCCATCACCAGTTGCGGCGTATCCCCTGCGGTGACGTCGCGCACCTGCGCGCCCATCTCAAAAGTCACGTTATGCTCGCGCGCCGCACGGGCCAGCACATCGACCAGATCGGCGCGATGCATAAAATAATAGGCCTGCCCCTCCGGCAACAGCGACAGATCCAGACGTGCCAGATCCTGCGCGCGGTCAAAACTGCGCATCACCACGGCCTGCCCGCGCACCGCGCCACGCGCCAACAGCCGTCTTTCAAGCCCTAATTCGCGCAGCACAAACAAACCGTTAGGGCTGACCTGTAGCCCTGCGCCGACCTCGCGGATCGCCTCCGCCTGCTCCAGCACTGTCACAGCCGTGCCGCGGCGCGCCAGTGCCACCGCAGCAGCCAGCCCGCCGATGCCTGCTCCAACCACAAGTGCGTTCCTGATCTGCATGGCCGCCTCCCTCTTACGGAAAAACGCCGCAACTTGCGCTGCGGCGTCCTGATCTTGCTAACGGCACGCGGCCGCGTGTCCTGCCCTCGGCAGAATTACTCGTCGCGGTGGACTTTTTCGCGGCGCTCGTGACGCTCTTGCGCCTCAAGGCTCATGGTGGCAATGGGGCGCGCGTCCAGACGCTTGAGCGAGATCGGCTCACCGGTAACCGAGCAGTAACCGAACTCCCCCTCGTCGATGCGGCGCAGCGCAGCTTCGATCTTGTTGACCAGCTTGCGCGCGCGGTCGCGGGTGCGCAATTCAAGCGCGCGATCGGTTTCTTCGGAAGCGCGGTCATTCACGTCGGGAATGTTGCGGGTGCCATCCTGAAGTGCCTCGATCGTCTCGCGGCTCCCCTCCAGCAGTTCCGCCTTCCAGTTGCGCAGCTTGCGGCGGAAATACTCGACCTGACGATCGTTCATGAACGGCTCGTCCTCGGCGGGTGTGTAGTCATCTGGTAAAAAGCTCTGCTTTTTCACTTTAGTCTTACCCTCAGCGTGTGTGGTCATTGTCATTTGGAAAACTCCGTCACGACATCTCCTGATGTGCGCCGTCTATAGGACGGATCGGCGATTGTCACTACACAATGATACGCTATTATGCCCCCTTGACGGACGAACAAATGCTTGGATCAAAACCGGAAAGTTGATGACGATATGAAATTTCAAGGCACTGCGGACTATGTCGCGACCGATGACCTCAAGATTGCCGTGAACGCGGCGGTGGCGCTGGAGCGTCCGCTGCTGGTCAAGGGCGAGCCCGGCACCGGCAAGACGGAACTCGCGCGGCAAGTCTCTCAGGCGCTGGGTCTGCGGATGATCGAATGGAACATCAAATCGACCACCCGCGCGCAGCAGGGCCTGTATGAATATGACGCGGTCAGCCGCCTACGGGACAGCCAGCTGGGCGATGCGCGCGTGCATGATGTGTCCAACTACATCCGCAAAGGCAAACTCTGGGAGGCGTTCGAGGCGGGCGAGAAGGTTGTCCTGCTGATCGACGAAATCGACAAGGCGGACATCGAATTCCCCAACGACCTGCTGCAAGAACTTGATAAAAATGAATTTTTCGTCTATGAGACAGGCGAGACAATCAAGGCGGAAGTCCGCCCCATCGTGATCATCACGTCCAACAACGAAAAGGAGCTGCCCGACGCCTTCCTGCGCCGCTGCTTCTTCCACTACATCCAGTTCCCGGACATGGACACACTCAAGAAAATCGTCGAAGTCCACCATCCCGGCATCAAGGCCGAGCTGTTGACGACCGCGCTCACGCAATTCTACGAAATCCGCGACCAGCAGGGCATCAAGAAAAAGCCCTCGACCTCCGAGGTCATCGACTGGCTCAAGCTTTTGCTGGCAGAAGATCTGGAGGCCGCGGACCTCAAGGCAGATGGCAAGTCCGCCCTGCCGCGCCTGCACGGTGCGCTTTTGAAAAATGAACAAGACGTGCATCTGTTTGAACGCCTTGCGTTCATGGCGCGCGGCGGACGCTAGATTTCTGGGCTGGCGCGTTCTGAACCGGATCGCGCCAGTTCTGCCGGCCTGCCCCTGCGGCCCGCCCCAAGGCGCATTGCGATGGAATCCCTTTTTTCTTCCTTAACATTTGCGGCCTTTGCCAAAATCATGCATCAGACCGCTGCCGGAGCAATTGCGGCAAGCACCGAGACAGATCTTGCGGACCACAGTGCCCCTTTCAGCCCAGCGGACGGCATGGATTTAAGGCCGATCCGCCCGCCCATGCAGCGGCGCATGTGCCGTTTGGAATTGTGGCTTTTGCGCACCTGCGATCACAGGCCCGCCCTATTCCATAAAATTTGCCACTATTTTGCCTTAATTGCTCCCTACCGAGAACAGGTTGAGGGGCGAAAAGATCTCCAATTGAGGCTCTAAAGGGCAGGCAAACAGAGTATGAGTATCTTTATCGCATCGGTTGTGCGCGTGGTTTGCACGCGCTTCACAACAGCATACGGACAATCCAAACTGTCGGGGCAGACAGCATGAGGGCCCACGCAGCCTTGGTGCTGGCGATGGCCCTGAATGCATGTACCCCATCGACCGGAGGCGATGTGTCGCGGGCGATGTCCTTCTCGGACAGCTCGCTGCCCCCGGCCAAATCCTTCTCGACCGGGTATCATGCAGGGCCGGTGCGGGCAAACAACGATCTGGCGCTGGATTTCATCGAGCTGTCCTTCAAGCTAGAAAGCGGCCGTGAATTGCCGGTGCTGACCCGCTTCGAAGGTCCGATCACTGTGGCGGTCACCGGCAATCAGCCTGCCTCGCTCCAGCCGGATCTGCGCCGCCTTCTGGGCCGTTTGCGCAATGAGGCCCGGATCGACATCAAACAGATCAGCGCGCCGGGCGCGAACATCACCATCAACGCTGTGCCGCGCAAAGCCATCCGCGATGTTCTTCCGCAGGCCGCGTGCTTTGTGGCGCCCAACGTCAGCTCGATGGAGGAATACCGCAAGACGCGCAAGACCCGACAGTCCAACTGGTCACAGCTGCGCGCACGGACACGTCTGGCGATTTTCCTGCCAAATGACGTCAGCCCGCAAGAAATCCGCGATTGCCTGCATGAAGAACTGGCACAATCGCTCGGTCCGCTCAACGATCTCTACCGCCTGCCCGATTCCGTGTTCAACGACGACAACGTGCATACCGTACTGACCGGCTTTGATATGCTGATGCTGCGCACCTATTATTCGCCCAAACTGCACAACGGTATGACACGCGGTCAGGTCGCGGCCACCCTGCCCCACATCCTGCGCGAGATTAACCCGCGCGGCGAGACAGTCATGGCGCGTTTCTCTACCCGGACACCAATCCAGTGGAAGCGCGCAATCGAAACTGCCCTTGGACCTGGCTCCAATAACAAGGCCCGAACGGCTTCGGCAGCCGAAGCGCTGCGCATTGCCGAAGCCATGGGATGGCAAGACCAGCGCCGTGCCTTTGCGCATTACGCCATAGGCCGTGTGATCCAACATGAAAAACCGCGCGAGGCGCAGCAGCACTTCCTTGCTGCGAAACACTTCTACGAAGCGACCCCGGGCACCAACCTGCATCAGGCCTATGTGGCCGCACAGCTTGCGGCATTTGCCATAACCCAAGGTGAGGGCACGCAGGCGCTCGGGCTCATTGCGCCTCAGGTCGAGATCGCCCGCCAGCACGAGAACGCGGCCCTGCTGTCCACCTTGCTGCTGCTGCGTGCCGAAGCACTGGATCTGGAAAACCGCCCCTCCGAAGCGCAGGCCGTGCGTATGGACAGTCTGGGCTGGGCGCGTTACGGATTTGGTTCAGACTGGGCTGTGCGGGCCAAGTTGCGCGAGATAGCGTCACTCAGCCCGCTCAAAGGATAGCCCGCAACCATAAAGGGCGAAAGAATGATTGTTATCGGCTTGGCGATACTGGGTATGATAATCGGGGGCATGACGGCCAAGAAACGCCGTGGCAACCGCAAGGACATCGCCCAATACGCAGCCGGTTACGGCATGGCCTTTCTGATCGTGGGGATGTTCCTCACGGTCATCATCGACAGGCTGACAAGCTGATGTTCCTGCCGTTTTTCGAACAGCTTCGCGCCCATAAAGTTCCCGTTTCAATGCGGGAATTTCTGGCGTTTCTGGATGCCATGTCCGCCGGTCTTGCCACCTATGACGTCGAGGCATTCTACTACCTCGCACGCACGTCGATGGTGAAGGACGAGCGTAATATCGACAAATTTGACCAGGCCTTTGCCGCGGCTTTCTCGGGGTTGGAGGCGATCACGCTGGACCAGGTGCTGGAAGCCGTGGACATTCCCGAGGAATGGCTGCGCAAGATGTCCGAGAAGCATCTGAGCGCCGAGGAAAAAGCCGAGATCGAGGCCTTGGGCGGCTTCGAGAAGCTGATGGAGACGCTCAAGGAGCGCCTGAAAGAACAGGAAGGCCGCCACGAGGGCGGCAACAAATGGGTCGGGACCGGCGGCACCTCACCCTTTGGTGCCTATGGCTACAACCCCGAAGGCGTGCGGATCGGGCAGAAGGAAGGCCGCCACGGCAAGGCGGTCAAGGTCTGGGACAAACGCGAATTCCGCAATCTCGACGACAGTGTCGAGCTGGGCACCCGCAACATCAAGGTAGCGCTAAAGCGTCTACGCCGCTGGGCGCGCGATGGTGCGAACGAGGAACTGGACCTGAATGGCACCATCCGCTCTACCGCCGAGCATGGGTATCTGGACGTCAAAACCCGCCCCGAGCGGCGCAATGCGGTCAAAGTGCTGCTGTTCCTCGATGTGGGCGGCTCTATGGACCCGCATATCAAGGTGGTGGAAGAGCTGTTCTCCGCCGCGCGGTCCGAATTCAAGCATATGGAGTATTTCTACTTCCATAACTGCCTGTATGAGGGCGTGTGGCGCGACAACCGCCGTCGCTGGGACGCGCAGACGCCTACGCATGAAATCCTGCGCACTTACGGGCCCGACTATCGCTGTATCTTTGTGGGCGACGCCAGCATGTCCCCCTACGAGATAGCCTATCCGGGTGGTGCAAACGAGCATTGGAACCCCGAGGCGGGCTCTGTCTGGCTCACGCGCGCGCGCGAGCAGTGGAAATCCAGCCTGTGGATCAATCCCATCCCCGAGAAATACTGGCCCTACACCCAGTCGATCTCGATGATTGGGGAAATCTTCAAGGATGCGATGGTGCCAATGACCCTGGAAGGCCTTTCGCGGGGTATGAAGACACTCACGAAATAGTGCGTGGAACGGGACAGCGCCCGCCAGCGTTCACCCTCTGACACATATCAGAGGAAGGATATTCCATGACCATCAAGAAATCAGGCTCCGCCCATTGGGAAGGCAACCTTAAAAAGGGCAAAGGTAATGTTTCCACCGAGACAAAAGTTCTCGACGCACAGCCCTACGGCTTCAACACTCGGTTTGAAGATGGCAAAGGCACCAACCCCGAAGAGCTGATCGGCGCGGCCCATGCCTCGTGCTACTCCATGGCATTGTCGATGATCCTCGAGGGCAGCGATCTGGTTGCGGACAGCATCGACACCAAAGCGACTGTGCATCTGGACGAAAAAGACGGCGGTTTTGCCGTGACACGTGTGCATCTGGATGTGAGTGCGAAGATACCCGGCGCCACGCAAGAGCAATTTGACGAGGCCACAAACACCGCCAAAGAGAATTGCCCGATCTCCAAATTGCTGACTGCAGAGATCACGATGGACGCAAAACTGCTCTGACACGCGAAACTATCGGCGCAGGGCAACCGCGAAAGCCCTTGCCCTGCGCGTCTTCTCCCCCATATTCGGGGTATGATAAAAGTTATTCCCATCCTTTTGGCCGTTCTATACGGCCTCGTCATGTACCGTTTCTCCGTTTGGCGGACCGGACGGGAGCTCGACGAAAAATCGACCGTGTTGGCAGACCCTAAGCTGGTCGAAATGAGCGGCAAGATGGCGCGCGCGCTGGACCTGCCGCGCATACGGGTCCACATTTACGAGATCGAGCCTGTGAATGGCCTTGCCGCCCCTGACGGGCGAATTTTCATCACCCGAGGTTTCTATAACAAGTTTCGCGCAGGCGAGGTGACCGCGGAAGAGCTGGCGTCGGTTATCGCACACGAGTTGGGGCATGTGGCCTTGGGCCATTCGCGCCGCAGAATGATCGATTTCTCCGGTCAGAACGCAATGCGCGCGGCGCTGGGCATGGTGCTAAGCCGGTTCATTCCCGGGATCGGCATCTGGATTGCCAATATGTTGACGTCGCTTCTGGCAGCGAAATTGTCCCGCAGTGACGAATTCGAGGCGGACGCCTACGCAGCGGCGCTGCTCACCAAGGCAGGGATCGGGATCGGGCCGCAGATATCCTTGTTTCAAAAGCTTGATGCGCTGACCAAATCCGGAGGGGGCAGACCGCCCGCGTGGTTGCTGACTCATCCCCATACCGAAGACCGGATCGCAGAGTTGAACAGGATGCAGGTAAAGTGGGACCAGTGAGGGCGGCAAGGGCGCTGCGTCATTGTACCTTTCGCAAAAAGTCCTGCAGAATATCTATCTTTAGCAGAAACAGGCTTGCCGCTAAGGTGTGAGAGCTTTGCCAAGGCGTGGAAGGCGGGCTTTCTTCATGAGTGCGCGCAACGTCCAGTCTTCCCCCGAAAGACGACGCGCTTCGCCCAGCGTGGCGTCGGCCACAGCGGTAACTGCGTCAGGGTTTGCCTGAAACTGACCGAGCAAGAAGGCGTCGGGGTCATTCCGGCTCAGCCCTTCTTCGGCCAAGATGTGGCGCGGAAAATCCTTGGCGTTCATAGTGATGATGCCGTCTGCATGGCCATGAACAGCGGCGGCAAGCACATGGATGTCATGTGGATCGGGAAGCCACAGGCGCGCTTCCAGTCCCGCGTGAACGGGAACCGAAGCTTGGGGAAAAGCGGCCTGCACCATGGCGATCTCGCCGCGCGCGACCGCCTCGCCCTGCGGCCCGAGTTTGCGGGCGGCGAGCGCCCACTCCTCAAGAATGCGCGAGGACCACAGGGGCGCGTAGGCGCCGGTTCGCGCCACCCCCAGCAGCATCTCTCGCATGACGGTCGGATAGATCACACAGGCGTCGAGCACGAACCGCATAGGATTACAGGTGGAAAAACAGCGACTTGAGGTATCCTGTTTCAGCCAGTTGCGGTAGCTGCGGGTGGTCCGCTCCGGCAAAGCCGGTGTGGATCAGCGAGGGTCTACGCCCTGCCCGCCCGATGCCGCGCACGGATGCCGTGCGGAACGCCGCAAGATCGGCTGCATGGGAGCACGAGCAGAGCCCCAGAATGCCACCCTCGGCCACCAGCGGCGCAGCCAGACGCGCGATGCGTTCATAGGCGCGCAGACCTGCCTCCAGCGCCGGTTTGGCGGGGGCAAATGCAGGCGGATCGCAGATGATCACGTCAAATTCCGCGCCTTCCGCGCGCAGGGCCGTCAGCACGTCAAAGGCATCGCCCTGCCGCGTGGTCACGCGGTCCGATACGCCCATGGCCGCAGCGCCTTCTTCGGCCAGCGCCAATGCGGGTGCTGATCCATCGACGCAAAGTGCCGAGGCTGCCCCGGCGGCGACCGCCGCGAGGCCGAAGCCGCCCACATGGGCAAACACATCCAGCACCCGCGCGCCGCGTGATAGGGAGGCGGCAAAGGCGTGGTTGGGGCGCTGGTCGTAAAAGATACCGGTTTTTTGGCCGCCGGTCAGATCGGCCATATAGGTGGCACCGTTCATCAGCACCGGCACCGCCGCCACGGGCGCGCTGCCTGCCAGAACACCGCTCACATCATCCAGCCCCTCAAGGCTGCGTGTGCGGCCGGAGGCGTTTTTCAGCACGTTGGTCACGCCGGTCACCTCGATCAGAGCCGCCGTCAGCGGCTCGATCAGCGCGTCGGACCACGCCGCGTTCGGCTGGATCACGCAGGTGTCGCCGAAACGGTCGATGATTACACCGGGCAATCCGTCAGCCTCGGCATGGACAAGCCGGTAGAACGGCGCATCATAGAGACGTTCGCGCAAGGACAAGGCGCGGCGCAGGTGGCCCGCCATCCACGTCTGGTCAATGCTGGCCTCGGGATCGGCGTCCAGCATCCGCGCGATGATTTTTGAATTGGGGTTTACCGTGACCACCCCCAAAGGCTGGCGCAGGCTGTCCTCCAGCACGGCAATGGTGCCGGGGGCCATCGCCTTGGTGCGGCGGTCGGTGACCAGTTCGTTGGCATAAACCCATGGGGCACCGTGCCGGATGGCACGGGCATTCGCCTTGGGGATCAGGCGAACAACGGGAAGCGGGGCGGATGTGGGAAAGGGCGCTGTCATAGCGCCCTTCCCTAGTCTGTTCCCGCAGCAAGGGGAAGCTACAATCGGTTGAGCAGCTGGTAGAAACCCATCGAGGCATTCTTGTAGCCTTCGGGCTCGGTCATTTCCTGGCGGATCACCTCGGCCAGATGGCCGGAGATGCGCACCTTCTGGGTCAGGCCACGGGCCTCGGCCATCAGGGCCTGCTGGCCCCCGAACGCGTCCAGATCGGTCGAGATGCGGCGCGGCTCGGACAGGGGCTCACCTGTGGTGCCGTCGCGCAGAACCATGTTGAAGACGATGTGATGCACACCGCCCACGGTATAGCGCGCCTTTTCGCTGAGTGAATGGAAGCGGAGCAGCTCGATGTCGAGGATCACGGGAACCGGGCCGGTGAAACCGGCGGTGCCTGCCGTCATCGCGTCATAGACAATCTGGGCCACTTGCGCGTGGCGGTTGCCCATCGGGTCTTCGCGCCAGACGATGTCACCGGAGGGGTAATAGCGGTTGGCCTCAGACACTTTCAGGCTGGTCGGCACGCGGACATTGACCTTGGCCACGTTGATCTGTTTCAGGATCGCGCCAGGAAGGATGGTGCGTGCGGTATGGTTTTCATCGGTGATGGTGCGCACGCTGCGGTTCGGCTCGGGCTGTGCTGCCATCTCCAGCGCCTGTCCCGCCGAGAACGCCGTGAAAGGCGCCTCACGGGTCACGACGTCCGCCGCGCCACAGGCACTCAGGGCGGCGCCGATGCTCAGGGCACTAACAAGCTTGATGATTTTCATCTCTATCTCCTCGGGGGCAAAGCGCCAAAATGGTCACCCCCGAGTGATGCCCGCAGATTGAGGCGGGTTTGAGACTGATTTTAGAAGATTTCGGTACCACTTCGCGGCAAGGCGCGTGCGGCACATCAGTCGCGTTTGCGCGACCGCCAGCCGCCGCGCCTGCGCGGGGTCGCGATGGCGTGCAGACCTTCGGCCATGACCTGAGACATCGGGTGGGCTGCATCGCTGCCATAAAGCGCCAGCAGATTGCGCAATGCGCCATGGGTCTCGCGCTCCACCCCGAGGCTCAGCGCCCAGTCCAGAAAAATCGTGCGACATTCGGATTTGCTGATGCCGTCGATGCGGTAAGCCTCGTAGATGAGGCCCTTGGGGTCGTCCGGAGTGGATTTGTGCATTACGTCTCTCCGCTGCTGGGATGCGCCGCGAGCGCTGCGGTGATGATACGGTCTGCCCCCGCATAAGTCTGCGCCAGTTGCGCCTCCAAATCCTCAACCGTGTCGCTTTGGACGAATTTACCAAGCGATGACATCAGAAAATCCAAGGTAGCAGACCGAAGTCCGCTGATCCTGAGCGGACGCGAGGACAGCAGCCGTGTGGCAGTCTGGAGCGCCCAGAGCGTCTCGTAGGCCGCGACAAGTGCTGCCTCGCCCTCTGCATCGACCAGACCCGCGCGCCGCGCGCAGGACAGCCCCGCCAGGATGTCGCGCGTCACGGCCCCACCGACCAGTGCGCCCGCCTGCGCAAAGAGCTCGATATCCTGCAAGCGTCCCGCCCCGATCTTGGCGTCCAGCACGCCTTCGGGCGATTTGGCCGCAGCGATGCGGGCCCGCATCTGGGTGGTTTCGTGGCAGACCCGGCCGATATCATGGGCTGCGCCCAGTATCTCGGCGCGCAACGCCTCCACCCCATCCGCCAGCGCCTGCGGCCCCGCGATCACCTGCGCGCGCGTCAGCGCCAGATGCTCCCAAACCCACGCCTCGTTCCGCTGGTAGCTGGCGAAAGAGTCAATCGACGTAGCCACCGGCCCTTTATTCCCCGACGGGCGCAACCGCAGGTCCAACTCGTAGAGGCGCCCCTGCGCCATCGGGGCGCTCATCGCGGTGATCATCGCCTGTGTGAGGCGCGCGTAATATTGCCGCGAGGCCAGCGGGCGTTTACCCTCCGATGCCTCCACCCCGTCCGCGTCGTAAATCACGATCATGTCCAGATCCGATTGCGCCGTCAGCCGCCCTGCCCCGAGCGAGCCCATACCGACGATCACAGCCCCATTGCCCGGCGGCGGCCCATGCCTACGCGACACTTCCCTGATCACCACAGGCCAAAGGGCACGCAGCACCGCGCGGGCCAGATCGCTGTATTGCGCAGAGGCGCGCGCGCCGTCCGTTAGGCCGCGCAGGTGATGTACCCCGATGCGAAAATGCCATTCGCGCGCCCATGCCCGTGTCCCATCCAGCTGCGCCTCGTAATCATCGAGCGCGGCCAGCCGCTCGGCCAGATCCTGAAACAGCGCGTCCTGACCGGGCCAGTCGGCAAAGAAATCACCGCCGATCACCGCATCCAGCACCGCCGCATTGCGCGACAGATGCGCCGCCAGCATTGGCGAAACCGACACGATGGTGACCAGCAGATCCGCGAGCTGCGGATTGGCCTTGAGCAGCGAGAACAGCTGCACCCCCGCAGGCAACCCCTTGAGAAAGCCATCAAACGCCAGCAGCGCCTCGTCCGGCTTGTCCGCCTGCGCCAGCCGCGCCAAAAGCTCGGGCTTGAGCCGCTCGAAGAGTTCGGCACCGCGCTCGGACCTCAGGGCGGGATAGCTGTGCCATGCGTCCATCACGCCTGTGTCAAAGCTGTGCGCGACCTGCGTCGCCTTCTTTGGCCCGCGCGCCTCTGTGAAAAACCCTTCGGTGATCTCGTGCACCGCGCCCAACCTGTCGCGCAGCGCAGCCTCCAGCGCGGGCTGGTCCATGTCCATCATCGCCGCGATCCGCGCCATGCCCTCGGGTGTCTGTGGCAAGGTGTGTGTCTGCGCATCCTGCACCATCTGGAGGCGGTGCTCCACCGTGCGGTGGAAGGTGTAGTGATCGGCCAGCGTGTCCGCCGCGTCCTGTGGCACCCAGCCTTTGGACGCCAGCACCGCCAGCCCTTCCTTGGTGCCGCGCACGCGCAAGTCCTCGTCGCGACCGCCTGCGATCAGCTGTCGGGTCTGGGTGAAAAACTCGATCTCGCGGATGCCGCCGCGGCCCAACTTCATATTGTGGCCCGGCAAGGTGATTGGACCGCCAAGACCCTTATGCTCGCGAATGGCGAGGCGCATGTCGTGGGCATCCTGAATGGCGGCAAAATCCAGATGCCTGCGCCACACGAAAGGCCGCAGCGTGCGCAAGAACCCCTCGCCCACGCCAATGTCGCCCGCGCAGGGCCGCGCCTTTATGTAGGCCGCGCGCTCCCACGTGCGGCCAAGGCTCTCGTAGTACCGCTCGGCCGCCAGCAGACCCACGCAGACAGGCGTGACAGCCGGATCGGGACGCAGCCGCAGGTCGGTGCGAAAGACGTAGCCGTCACCGGTGATGTCATTGAGGCTGGCCGCCATGGCGCGGGTCGCCTTGATCAAACCCGCGCGCGCTTCCTGAAAATCGTCGGGCGCATAGCGGCCCTCGTCAAAGAGGCAAATCAGGTCGATATCAGAGGAGTAATTCAGCTCGCCCGCGCCCATCTTGCCCATGGCCAGAACGGTCATCCCGCCGCCGGTCTGCGCGTCCTCGGGGGTGAGGCCGGGCAGTTTGCCCCGCCGGATCAGCGCACCAACCGAAACCCGCAGCGCCGCATGTGCCGCCGCATCCGCATAGCGCGTCAACGCCCCCGTCACCTCCTCCAGCGACCACGCACCACCCAGATCTGCCAGTGCGGATAACAACGCCACACGCCGCTTGCCCTGCCGCAACCCTGCGTTCAGGTCCGCATCCTCCAGCGTCTGCGGCGCGGCCAGAATCCCGGCCAGTGCAGCCTCTGGCGCCTGCACTGCCTCCTCCAGCCAGTCCGCCTCTTTGGTCATCAGCGTCGCAAGATACGGCGCAAGTGACGCCGCTCCGGCCAGCAAAGGCCGCAGATCCGCGTCGAAGCGGTCAAGTTCGCCGGACACATCTTCAGGAGCGCGGGCGCGCGGGCAGCGGGTCAGCCGTTTGGCGAGGGGGATATCAGTCATGCCCCCACATTTGCGCGTGCGCAGGGGGGCGTCAATGGCCTGAGCATCAAAACTTCATACATGTAACATGCTGGTAAAAAACAATTTATGCAAATAATGTAAATATCATTCACATGACCTCTTGCAAAAATCACCACGATCGCCAAATTGTAAGATGTGAAAGGCATTAACATGAAGTTCCTTTCGCCGGTGAAGCGCCCCACCCACGGAGGCAGCACACCGCCAAACGCAAGGATACCTTAATGACAACGATGACTGACACCGCCACCTACCCCTCCGGCCGCAGCACCCGTGAGGGGTGGTTCACGCGGACCGAAAACTGGCTCGATGCGCGCGGCAAGGGCGCATGGATCGCCACGATGGTTCTGGGGTTCATCTTTTTCTGGCCCGTGGGCCTTGCCCTTCTGGGCTATATGATCTGGAGTAAACGCATGTTTTCATCATCTTCGCGCAGTTGCAGCCGCAGAATGCAGCACAGTATGGCCATGGGCCGCCCTACCGGCAACAGTGCCTTTGACGCCTATAAGGCTGACACCCTGAAACGCCTCGAAGAAGAGCAGAACAACTTCGAGACCTTCCTCGAGCGGCTGCGCGCCGCCAAGGACAAGTCCGAGTTCGACGCCTTCATGGATGAGCGCGCCAGCCGCAAGGACGACACCTCCGAGGCGTAAGCGCCTTGAAACAGAGCACGCGCCTTCCCAGATCGGGAGGGCGCAACACCGCCAACAGAAAGACCGATATGACCCCTGATCCAGACACACAGCCACAATTCTACGAGGGCGTCCCCACCAAACGCCTGTTGGCCTGGACAGTCGACGTGCTGATCACCGCCATACTGACCCTGCTGGTGATCCCTCTCACCGCCTTCATCGGTCTGTTCTTTCTGCCCGCCCTCTACGCTGTGATCGGCTTCATCTACCGCGTGACTACCCTGTCGCGCGGCTCGGCGACCTGGGGCATGCGCCTGCTGGCGATCGAGCTTCGGACCCGGGATGACAGACACTTTGATCTTCCCATCGCCTTCGCCCACACGCTCGGCTACACCGTGTCGCTGATGATGCCACTGCTGCAACTCCTCTCCATCGGCATGATGCTGGGCAGCGAACGCCGACAAGGGCTGAGCGATCTTGTTCTGGGCACCGTTGCACTCAACCGCCGCGCCTGAACGGCGACATTTAACCACCACCTCAAAACGGGGTTTGCCATCAGTCACAGGCAGGCTATGATTTTAATCAAATCAGTCACATCAACCCCGAGGACCGGACCCGCCCATGCGCCACACGCTCCCGATCGCGCCGCAATTCTATGTGACGGCTCCGCAGCCCTGCCCCTATCTTGAAGGCCGCATGGAGCGCAAACTGTTCACAGCCTTGCAGGGCGAGAACGCGGAGCCTCTCAACAACAGCCTGTCGGCACAAGGCTTCCGGCGCAGCCAGAATGTACTCTACCGCCCGTCCTGCGCCGAATGCGCCTCTTGCCTGTCCGCGCGCATTGATGTGTCCCGCTTCAAGCCCAGCAAGAGCCAGCGGCGCACGATAAATCGCAACACTCACCTGTCGCGCCGCGCAACCTCCCCTTGGGCCACCGAGGACCAGTACGACCTCTTCCGCCGCTATCTCGACAGCCGCCACGCAGATGGCGGTATGGCGGATATGGACGTTTTCGAATTCGCCGCGATGATCGAGGAAACCCCGATCCGCAGCCGCGTGATCGAATACACCGACAAATCCACGTCCGAGCTGGTGGGCGTCTGCCTGACAGACGTGCTGGGCGACGGGGTCAGCATGGTCTACTCCTTCTACACCCCGGACCGCCCGCGCGACGGGCTTGGCAACCACATCATCCTCGACCATATCGAAATCGCGCGGGAAGCGGGCCTGCCTTACGTCTACCTTGGCTATTGGGTGCCCGGCAGCCAGAAGATGGGGTACAAGGCCAAGTTTTCCGGCCTTGAGGTATTCATGGGCGGGGAATGGCACCCCATGCGCGACCCCGAAGGCTTCGCGCTCGACCCGCACCCGCTCAGCAACGATCCGATATCCGAACAGGTCGCAAACATATCGTTGCCGTATCTGACACCCAAACGCGGCTAACAACGCTGGCGGCGAAGGCGACCTCCCCGTTTTTCATACTGTATTCAAGCTCAATCCTGCCGCTTAAAAACTGGCATCCGCAAACAAGAAAGGGCGCCTTATCAGGCGCCCCTTCCTTTTTCGCATCCCTGTCCCTTATGGGATCAGATCGGGAATGATTGTCACAATCGATGGGAAGAACCACAGGATCGCCAGTCCTGCCACCTGTATCAGCACGAACGGAATGATCCCGCGGTAGATGTGCTGTGTCGTCACACTCGCCGGAGCGACGCCGCGCAGGTAGAACAGCGCAAAGCCGAAAGGCGGTGTGAGGAACGAGGTTTGAAGGTTGACCGCGATCATGATGGTCACCCATTTGGGGTCGAACGTGCCGCCGTAGATCACAGGCCCCACAATCGGCACCACGATGTAGATGATCTCGAGGAAGTCGAGCACAAAGCCCAGCACGAAGAGCACCAGCATCACCAGCAGGAACACCTGAACCTCGTTATCGAAAGAACGCAGGAACTGCTGGATGTAATGCTCGCCGCCAAAACTGATGACCACGAGGTTCAGCAGCTGCGAGCCGATCAGGATGGTGAACACCATCGAGGTCACTTTGGCCGTCTCGCGCACGATGGGGCTGAGCACGCCGGAGGTGAACAAGATCCAGCAGCTGAACAGCAGACCGAAGATCGCATACAGATAGGCGCCGTAGGCCACAAAGAAGCCGACCCAGTTCTCGAAGCCCACCTCGTCCTGATTGATGCGCAGGTCAAAGTTCACGCCCACAAGGATGCAGACGATGATCGCCAGCGTGGACCAGATGATCACCTTGGGCGAGCGGTCCATATCCTTGAGCTTGCGGTAGGCCGCCAGCATGATCGCCCCGCCAGCACCCAATGCCGCCGCCGGTGTCGGATTGGTGATCCCGCCGAGGATCGAGCCCAGCACCGCCACGATCAGAACCAGAGGCGGGAAGACGACCCGGATCAATTCGTTTCTCGCGCACAACTTGGTGCCGTAAACCACACCATACATGACCGCGACAAACGGCAGCGCCATCAGCACCACCATGACACCGGAGGATGTGGTCGGGCTGACCAGCAGAATATCCACCAGCAACAACACCACCACGCCGATACCACCGATGATCAGCGGTCTGGGGTTCGAGGACGGCGAGACGCCGCGCGCCGTGGTCATGATCAGACCCAGCAGGATCATGATGATCGCAATGCCTGTGCCGATGGGCGCTGCATTGTCGATCTTGGCTTGCTGTGCGGCCGCCAGCTGTTCTTCGGTCAGGCGCTCGCTTGCGGTGATACCGCCTGCCGCGTCGATGGCCGCCTGCTGCTCCAGCGCCATATCCCAGCGTTCCTGACCATGCAGCTCAATCATCGCTGCCTGACATTCAGGCCCTACATTGGTGCGCAGTGTCGCGCTTTCTCCGATGTCGGAGAAGCTGGAGATCCGCAGGTCCTGACTGCCGACCATGCCGAGGTTACCCAGCACGATGGTCCCGACGATCATCAACACAGGCGCGCCCACGAACCACGTAAAGGCCTCCGAGCGGGTGACAGGCTCGGCGTTGGTGGCACCCATCTCGACGGCGGGCGCCTTGTCGGGGTTTACCAGCGCATAGCCGAAAGCATAGAGCGCATAGAGCAGCGCCAGCAGAATCCCCGGCAGCAGCGCCGCCTGAAACAGCGTACCGACAGAGACAACCGCAGGCTCGCCCAGATAGGTCAGCGCGTCCGTACACCCCAGCGCACTCGCCCGCGCCTCCTGGGCGGAGGAGTAGAGATCACCGGCCAAGGTGCCCAGCAAAACGATTACGATCGACGGCGGAATGATCTGTCCCAGCGTACCCGAAGCCGCGATCACACCTGTCGCCAGTTCCGGCGAGTAGTTGTTGCGCAACATGGTGGGCAGCGCCAGCAGGCCCATGGTCACCACTGTGGCCCCCACGATACCGGTCGAGGCCGCCAGAAACGCACCTACAACCACGATCGACACGGCCAGACCGCCGGGCAGCGGGCCGAACACCCGCGCCATTGTGGTCAGGAGATCATTCGCGATCTTGGAGCGTTCCAGTGTGATGCCCATGAGGACAAACATCACAACCGCCAGCAGTGTTTCGATAGACTGTCCTGCCAGAACACGCTCGTTCATGCGGTTCACCACAAAGGAGATGTTGCGGTCCAGTGCCACTTCCCAGCCCTGCGGGAAGACCGGCTCGCCTAACCTTGGCAAGTCCGGATAACTGAAGACCGAGATGGTCTCATATTTGATGCCTGAATCCACCAGCGCACGATAGGCGGCGGATGAGGTGTCGATGGCTTGGTGGATCAGCAAACCGGCGCTATCGAGTGCCGCGATGATCCCGAATGAAATCATGCCGGCGCCGCCGATGGCAAAAGCCACCGGAAAGCCAGAAAGAATGCCGCCAAAGAGACAGACGAATACAATAATCAGGCCAACCTCGACCCCGTCCAGACCAAAAAACATCAGTGTGTTCCCTCATAGGCTTCTTCGCCCTCGCCAAGTGTGTCCTTGTCGAGATATTTTCCCGCGCTCTCCTCGCCCTCGCGCAGTTCGCACCACGACCGGTAGAAGACAGCGACGGCTTGCAGCATGACCATGACGCAGAACAGGCACAGCAGGACCTTGAACAGGAAGTACCCGTTGAACCCGTTGGGCGAGAAACCGATGGTCTCGACGTTCCATTTCAGCAACCGCGCCTTGCGCAACAGCAACTCAAGCGTGTCCGAGGCCGAAGGGTTCGGCGTGACCAGATGGCGCCACAGGAAGTACCAGCCGTACATCCACGTCACGATGGCGAAGGGCATCATCAGCACCACCGCCCCGATCATGTCCACGATCTTTTTGGTGCGGAACTTGGCACCTGCGTAGAACAGATCCACACGCACATGCCCGCCCTGCACGAAGGTGTAACTCACGCACAGGCAAACGATCAGCGCGTTATAGAGCTTGAGCTCTTCGGCAAACCAGCTGATGTCGAATTGCAGCGGGATGCCGAAACCGAAAGAGATGTCGGGGCGCGTAAAGATGCGCTGCATGAAAACGATAATGATCTGCTGGATCACCATGATCAGACCGGCCCAAGCAAAGAAACGTCCTGTGCCGTTGCCGATGGCCTCCAGCCCGCGCACCATGCGCCACATGAAGGCACGGTTGCGCATGCCGATCGCGGTCACGATGACCAGCGCCGTGGCCAGTACAAAGAACAACTCGACCGAACCGCCGTAGTAGATAAAGCGCATCAGCGCCTGACCGTCGGACCAGTCCAGCCACATGCCCGGATTGAGCAGCGCGGCAAAGAAATTATAAAATGCCTCAAGCGTATTGCCCAATACGAACTGGATCAGACCGCTGTCCTGGAATTTATCAAGACAGCTGAGATCCGCACCCTCCGCTGCACGGAAAAATCCCGAACATACAATATCATCAGCCATGTCTTACCCCTCCCTTGCGTGCCGGGCCTGTTGCCCCGCTTGCGCAAACCACCGGCATCGCTGCCGGCCTATGCCAGTGCACAAGGGCCGCGTTGATTTGCGGCCCTTGTAACGTTTTCAGATTGCAGGCTTAGCCTTGGCCGAGTACGCGCTGGCGCTGCTCGACATAGAAGGCGTCGGACTTCGACAGCCATTCGGCCGAGGACTTCAGGGATTCTTCAAAGCTGCCGCGGATGTCCGCGTAGAGCGTGTCATCCATGTTTTCGTCCATGACTTCCTTTGAGGCCGCGCCGAAGGCATCCCAGACGTCATCGGGGAACTGGATGGTCTTGACGCCCTGCTGTTGCAGACGCGACAGTGCCGCACCGTTGTTGGCGAGCGTTTCGGCCAGACCGGTGTGCGTTGTCGCCATCGCTGCATACTCGATGATCTTTTGCTGCGCCGTTGTCAGCGAGTTGAACACATCAAGGTTGACCGAAGCCGTCAGACCGGAGCCCGGCTCGTGGAAGCCCGCTGTGTAATAGACCTTGGCAACTTCCTGGAAGCCCGCGCGTTCGTCCGCAAATGGGCCAACCCACTCCAGCCCGTCCAGCGCGCCCGAGGAAAGCGCCTGATACAGCTCACCGCCGGGAATGTTCTGGACAGATGCACCCAGCTTGCCCAGCACTTTGCCGCCCAGACCGGGCATGCGGAACTTCAAGCCGTTGAAATCCGCCGCCGATTTGATCTCGTTACGGAACCAGCCACCCGACTGCGAACCCGAGTTGCCCGCAAGGAACATCTTCATGTTAAAGATTTCGCCCAGCTGGTTGTGTAGGTCATGGCCGCCACCGTGGTGATACCAGTTGGTCAGCTCCTGCGCGGTGCCGCCGAAGGGCACAGCTGTGAAATAGGCAAAACCGGGGTGCTGGCCGATGAAGTAATAGTCGGCGGCGTGGTAGATATCGGCCTGACCGGAAGACACCGCGTCAAACACCTCGAATGCGCCAACCAACTCGCCCGGGGCTTTCTTCTCGATCGTGATCGAGCCGTCGGACATTTCGTTGACCATGTTGTTGAAATAGGTCGCCGCATCGTCAAGCACGGCAAAACCGCGTGGCCATGATGTGACCATGGTTAGCGTCCGTTTGCCCTGTGCATAAGCAGGAGCGGCGAGCGTTGTCGCAGCGGCAGCTGTGCCGCCAAGTGCAGATGTCTTCAGAAATGAACGACGATCCATAAAGGTATCCTCCCGGAATTATTGCGCTTGCAGGGTTTTGATCCATGCAAGTCGTTACAAGTGGGCAGAGATTACCGAGGCGGCACCGTATTGAAATACCTACTACTGCGTAGAAAATCCGTAGAACGCCTCTTTCTGACTGACTGGTCGCATAAATTTCGCGCAGACAGCTGCCTGCTACACCCCTAAGACAGCGCGCACATGGTTATCGCGGTCCTCGCTTAGGCTTTGAACACCGGGCGGATTCGTCGTATCGAATCACAATGAAGCCTGATCGCCCCCGCCTGCACATCCCCTATGCGCAAAAACTGACGCTGCTGGCGTCGGTTCCGCTGGTGCTGGCGGTGGCGGCGATTGCGCTGGTGGTGGCCGCCCAGTCACGCGCGCTGGCCGAGCGCGAGATCGTGGCCCTGGAAACCCAGCTGATCGAGGCCAAGAAGGCCGAACTGCGCAACTACGTCACGCAGGCGCGCAACGGGTTTTACTTTATTTATGGATCTGCCGCGCCGGATGACCAGCCCGCCAAGCGGCAGGTGGCGCAGATTCTCTCGGCGATGATCTACGGCGAGGAAGGCCAGTTTTTTGTCTATGACTATGACGGCACCGCTATTGTCTCTCCGCGCGAGACGGGCCGGATCGGACTGAACTTCAAGGGCGAGACCGACATCGAAGGCACGCCCGTGGTGGACCAGCTGATCGAGATCGCCCGTGATGGCGCTGGCTATCACACCTATATGTGGCCCAAACCCTCCAGCGGCGAGATGGCGCGCAAGATTGTCTACGTCACCTCGTTTCCCTCATGGCAGTGGGCCGTGGGCACGGGGGTATACATCGACGACATTGTGGCGACAGTCGCGACCACCCGCAGCGTGGTGGAAAACCGCGTGAAAAATACGTTCTTCTATATCGGCGCCATTACGCTGGCCGCGCTTTTGGTGGTGTTTGCAACCGGCATGGGGCTGAACCTGCGCGAGCGGCGGCTGGCGGATGCGAAACTCAAGATGCTCACCCAGCGGGTGTTTGACGCGCAGGAAGAAGAGCGTGGTCGCGTGGCACGCGAGTTGCACGACGGGATCAGCCAGATTCTTGTCGGTGTGCGGTATGCGCTGGACAACGCGCGCCGCCGTCTGGACCGTGGTGATCCGGAGGCTGGTGCGCCGCTGGCCAAAGGCATTGCCTCACTGGCCGAAGCCATCGCCGAGGTGCGCCGGATCAGCCGCGATCTGCGCCCCGGCGTGCTGGACGATCTGGGGCTCGGCCCTGCCCTGCGCATGCTCTCCGAGGAATTCGGCGCGCGCACAGGGATAGAGGTGACCTATGCCACAGTTGTCTTCCGCAACCGGCTGGACAATGATGCCAAGATCGCACTCTACCGCATCGCGCAGGAGGCGCTGACCAACATCGAACGCCATGCAAACGCGACCGAAGTCACTATTGATCTGCGCGGCCACAGGCGCGGCGCCACCCTGCGTATCACCGACAACGGACGCGGCATCGCGCAGCGTGAAGGCACGCAGGGGCTTGGTCTGCGCAACATGCAAGAGCGCATGGAACAACTGGGGGGCCGCTTGCAAATCCGCTCTGCCCCCGGCGACGGTGTCGAGATCGAGGCAACCGCGCCCCTGACCCACATGCTGCCCCCTACCCCAGACACCGGAAAGGCCCCCACATGACCAAAGCCCTGCCAGAGCGCCTGCGCATCGCCGTTGTTGACGACCACCCGATGGTCGCCGAAGGCATCCAGTCCATTCTCGAGAGCTATGACGATGTAGAGGTTGTGGGCACGCTGAGCGGCGCGCGTGCGGCGATTGACCAGCTCGATACGCTCGACCCTGATGTGATCCTGATGGATCTGAACATGCCCGACATGGGCGGCCTTTCGGCCACCGAGATCATCCTGGAACGGCGCCCTGGCACCCGCATCGTGATCCTGTCCATGCACGACAGCCCCGAATATATTTCATCCGCGCTGAACCACGGCGCAATGGGGTATCTGCTGAAAGACGTCCCCACCGACGAGATCAAGCTGGCCATCGACACCGTCATGCGCGGCGAGCGGTATCTGTGTACCGGCGCGCAAGGGTCGCTGACCCTTAAGGGTGGAGGCGCGCGCGAGACGCTGACCGGCCGCGAGCAGACGATCCTGCTGCAACTGGCGCAGGGCCGGTCCAACAAGGAGGTCGCCCTCGCGCTTGATATTTCTGTGCGCACGGTTGAGACGCACCGCAAGAACATCAAGCGCAAGCTGGGCATCAGCAGTACCGCAGGGCTAACCCGCTACGCGCTGGAGCACGGTGTTTTGCAGGGAACAGGCGTATAGCCATTTGCCGGTTCCCGGCGCGAGCGCCGTCTAGGGCGCGCTATGGACGGCGGCGCGCCCGAATTGCCTCGGGCACGGCGATCAGCAGCAATGCAACGGCGGCGATCCCGAAGATCGACGTTCCTATATTTTGAAACAACACCGCGCCACAGACACCGCCAACGGCAAAACAGGCGAGTGTCAGTGTGTGTAACCCCAGCTTTGGCACTGCGTCCTGTCGCGACCTTTTGTCGCCAACCAATGCCGCCAACTCGATCCCGATATCGGTCGCCATTCCCGAAACATGGGTCGTGCGGACCCGCGCACGCGATATCATCGTTGTGACTGCATTTTGCAAGCCCATGATGAAGCTCAGAACTATGACCAGAGTGGTCTCGTGCAGATCGGCTGCGGACAAGGCAAGCGTAGTCCCCAGAACCAGAAGTATCACGGCCTCGCCGATGATCGCCAAAGCGTAGATGGCGCGGTTGCGCCTGCGTTCCCCCCGTTGGATCACCAACGCCGCCACGGCTGCACCGCCGATGAAAGCAGCCACCAACCCGAGAAAAGAGAGCGATGTGAGGATCGCGCCATTTGCAAACTCATCCGCGGAGGCCGAGATATTGCCCGTCATATTTGCAGTGAACGATCCGGCAATCAAAAACCCGACGGCGTTCAGCGCCCCTGCCATCGAAGACAGCAGGCCTGCCAGTACAAGATCAATGTTCGCGGAGCGGGCTTCACCGACTTTAACAAGCATTATGGACCTTTCCGGGCGCGCTTCAGCACCTTGCCCTGGCTCAATTTCCCAATCTCAATTCTGTAACGGTATGCCACCGACACAACAGATGCACGCCGCGTTCGAGCGTCAAATCTGGACTGTTGTTCAAACATCGTGTTTGCGGCGACCGTTTCATCTCTCCGCAAGGGTCCGCAAATCGCGCAGCAGCGGCATTTGAGCGGCTTTACCCGCTGCTCACTTCACGAAAATTAGCGCAAACCCACCGTCAACGAAATAAAATATCAAAAAACCCACACCCTGCGACATCTTTTCTGTGCTTTGGCGGTTGACGCCCCTGAAAACCCCTCATAATGTCGCCACAGGTACTAAGGAGCCTTTGGGCATGATCGAACTAGTCATTATCGTAGGATATATGCGCATGGGCCGGTAACGGTAGACCATATTCGACCCCATGCGCCCCCGACACCCTCGGGGGCTTTTTTGTGCCAAAAACAGATTTCAAACCGCCCAGACGGAGCAAGACCATGACACGCCAAATGACCGGAGCCAAAATGATCGTTCAAGCCCTGATTGATCAGGGCGTCGATACTGTATTCGGATATCCCGGCGGCGCTGTCCTGCCGATCTATGACGAGATTTTCCAGCAAAACAGCATCAAACACGTTCTGGTCCGCCATGAACAAGGGGCCGTGCACGCCGCCGAGGGCTATGCGCGCTCCACCGGCAAGCCCGGTGTCGCCCTGGTGACCTCGGGGCCGGGCGCGACCAATGCGGTGACCGGGTTGACCGATGCGCTGATGGACAGCATCCCGATCATTGTTCTCACAGGTCAGGTGCCTACATTCATGATCGGCTCGGATGCGTTTCAAGAAGCCGATACCGTTGGTATCACCCGCCCCTGCACCAAGCACAACTGGCTGGTCAAGGACACCGACAAACTGTCGGGTGTGATCCACGAGGCATTCCACATCGCCACTTCGGGCCGCCCCGGCCCGGTTCTGGTGGACATCCCCAAGGATGTGCAGTTCGCCAAGGGCGAGTACACCCCAAAGGCACCGTCCAAGTCCCATTACAAACCGCAGCTCAAGGGCGACATGGACGCGATTGTGGAACTGGTGGAAGAGATCGAAAAAGCCAAACGCCCCGTGTTCTACACTGGCGGTGGCGTGATCAACTCTGGTCCAGCCGCCAGCCAGCTGCTGCGCGAGCTGGTAGAGGCCACGGGATTCCCGATCACCTCGACCCTGATGGGTTTGGGCAGCTATCCTGCGTCCGGTGACAAGTGGCTGGGTATGCTGGGCATGCACGGGCTTTATGAGGCGAATATGGCGATGCACGGCTGCGATCTGATGATCAACATCGGCGCGCGCTTTGACGACCGGATCACCGGCGTGGTGGACAAGTTCAGCCCGAACTCCACCAAGGCGCATATCGACATCGACCCGTCCTCGATCAACAAGGTCATTCGCGTGGACATCCCCATCATGGGCGACGTGGGCCATGTGCTGGAGGATCTGCTGAAGGTCTGGAAATCACGCGGGCGCAAGACCAATTCGGCCGCCGTGGCCAAATGGTGGAAACAGATCGAGGAATGGCGCGCGGTTGACTGCCTGAAGTACACGCAGAGCGGCAAGGTGATCAAACCTCAATACGCTCTGCAGCGTCTTGAGGCGCTGACCAAGGGCCATGACCGCTATATCTGCACCGAAGTAGGCCAGCACCAGATGTGGGCCGCGCAATATCTGGGGTTCGAGGACCCCAACCGCTGGATGACTTCCGGTGGGCTCGGCACCATGGGCTATGGCTTTCCGGCGTCCATCGGCGTGCAGATGGCACACCCCGAAGCGCTGGTGATCAACGTCGCAGGCGAGGCATCGTGGCTGATGAACATGCAAGAGCTGGGCACCGCCATGCAATACGCCCTGCCCGTCAAACAGTTCATTCTGAACAACGAACGCCTCGGTATGGTGCGCCAGTGGCAGGAATTGCTGCACGGCGAGCGCTATTCGTCGAGCTGGTCCGAGAGCCTTCCAGATTTCGTGAAACTGGCAGAGGCTTTTGGCGCCAAGGGCATCATTTGCTCTGACCCGGATGATCTAGATGACGCGATCATGGAGATGCTCAACCACGACGGTCCCGTGCTGTTTGACTGCCTGGTGGAAAAGCACGAGAACTGCTTCCCGATGATCCCGTCGGGCAAGGCGCATAACGAAATGATCATGGGCGAGGTCGATACCTCCACCGCGATTGATGCCGAAGGTAAGGTGCTGGTCTAGGAGCGGTCGCATGTCCTACTACATCAGAACCTTCTCCACCAGTCCGGCACCCAGTCTGGAAGAGATGGCTACCGCGCTGCAAGCTGTTGCACCGCAGGTGTCATTGGAGAATTCGAGCCAGGATACCGAAACCCGCGCTGTCGTTTTAGTGAACGGCGCAGTACTTGCTGAACTTGAAGTTTCGCCGCAGGGAAGTGATGTATTCGAAGAAGAAATCGAGGACTTCACTACAATAGCCGCTCGTGCGGCAGGTGGTGAATCCCAAGTCCAAAATGCTTTGAACGCAACCCGGACAATCTTCGCATTTCGTGTTCTGGATCAGGGGCGCCCACGAGATTGCACTCTGGATATGCTCGATCCCGTAATCGATCACTATCTTGCCCTCTATCCCGGCATCCTGCACGCACAGCTTCAAGGCTTCTACGTGGGAAACGAGATGATACTTGCAACCGGCTAGCGCCAGCCAATCGAGAGAAATAAATTATGTCAGCACTGAACATCAAAAAAGGCGCGAACAGCCATTCCGCCTACAACCTGCGCCCCAATTTCTCGGATGTGGAGGAACGCCACACCCTCGCCCTGCTGGTCGAGAACGAGCCGGGTGTTCTGGCGCGGGTTATCGGCCTGTTTGCCGGTCGCGGCTACAACATCGACAGCCTGACCGTGGCCGAGGTGGATCACACGGGCCACCTCAGCCGCATCACCATCGTCACGCGCGGCACGCCGCAGGTGATCGAGCAGATCAAGGCGCAGACCGGCCGCATCATTTCCGTGCGCGAGGTCCATGACCTCACCGTCGAGGGGGCCAGCGTGGAGCGGGAACTGGCGATGTTCAAGGTCGCGGGCACCGGCGACAAGCGCGTCGAGGCGCTGCGGCTGGCGGACATCTTCCGCGCCAATGTGGTGGACAGCACGTTAGAGAGTTTCGTGTTCGAGATCACCGGCGCGCCCGAGAAAATCGACGCCTTCGCAGAGCTGATGCGCCCGCTGGGCCTGTCCGATGTGGCACGCACCGGTGTTGCTGCCCTGTCACGCGGCGCCTGATCCCTGCTGCGGTCCATGAGGGCCGCAGCCCCCAGACTTACCGTGTCGCACTTGCGCAAAACGGGTCGCTGACGGCGTAAACTCTGCAAATCCTTCATGGTACTCTGCCTACAGACCACGGGAGAGCCGCCATGACCCAGACCGACCTAAGCGCTGTCCGCCGCCCTCTTGGCCTTGCCAACGGGCTGCCCAACGCCCACTACATTGACCCCGCGCTTTTTGATGAGGAACGCCGCGCCGTGCTGTTCGACAACTGGGCCGGTCTTGCAGTGGGGTCGGATGTGCCAGACATTGGCGATGCCAAACCACTGACCTTTCTGGGCATGCCCTTGCTGCTGGTCCGTGACCGCGCAGGCGCCGTCCGGGTGTTCCAGAACATCTGCCGCCACCGTGGCATGATCCTTGTCGATGCGCCGCGCAAGATCGAGGGCGCGATCCGCTGCCCCTATCACTCCTGGTGCTACAGCACCGAAGGCAAGCTGGTCAGCACACCGCATGTGGGCGGGCCGGGTCACAACACCGTAGACGGGATCGACCGCGCGGCTCTGGGGCTGATCGAGGTGCGCAGCCATATCTGGCGCGATGTCGTCTGGATCAACGTCTCGGGCACCGCGTTGCCGTTCGAACAGGCCAACGCCGATCTGATCGCCCGCTGGGCCGAGTTTGACAAACCGCTGTACCACGGCGGCGCCGACAGCCGGTTCGAGCTGGCAATCAACTGCAACTGGAAGCTGGCGGTGGAGAACTACTGCGAGAGCTACCATTTGCCCTGGGTCCACCCCGGTCTCAACAGTTACTCCCGTCTGGAGGATCACTATCATATCGAACAAGCGGGCCGGTTTTCAGGGCAAGGCACGCTGGTCTACCGCCAGCTTGCGTCAGAGGATGGCAACGTCTTCCCCGACTTTGACGGCCTCGGCGCCAAGTGGGACACTGCTGCAGAATACGTCACTGCCTATCCTAACGTGCTGCTGGGCGTTCACCGCGACCATGCGTTTGCGATCATTCTTGTGCCTGAGGGCCCAGAGCGGACGGTAGAGCACATCCACCTCTATTATGCGCGCGAAAAGACCGATCCCGAACTGCGCGCGCGCAACACCAGCCAGTGGAAAGAAGTGTTCGAGGAAGACATCTTTGTTGTGGAGGGCATGCAGCGTGGACGCCATGCGGTGGGCTTTGACGGCGGGCGGTTCTCGCCCGCGATGGACGGGCCCACGCATATGTTCCATGACTGGGTGGCGGCGCAACTGGAGCGCCATCGCGCCCTGCCGCTTGCTGCGGAATGACCGCGCTGCATGACCAGCTGCTGGCCGCCCATGCGGCGGGCGACGGTCCGGCGTTGGTCACACTTTATTCAGCTGCGGCGGCACAGGCGGGCGATGTGAATGCCGCGTGTTTCTTTCTTACGCATGCGTATATCTTCGCACTGGAACTTGGCGACGCACGGGCGCAATGCCTGCGCGCGCAGCTGGTCGCCCATGGCCGCGAAACCGTGGATCAGCCGGATTTGAGCGCCGCGTAGACATGCCATGATGCATGGCCCAGCCAGGGCAGCACCACCAGCAGCCCCAAAAACGCAGGAACCATGGCCAGCAGCAGGACCACGGCAATGAAGGCCGCCCAGCCCAGCATCACGACCGGATTGGCCGCGACCATGCCGAAACTGGTGATCATCGCAGTGACGTAATCCACCTCTCGGTCCAGCAGCAGTGGCAGGCCGATCACGCAGATCGCAAACAACACAAGTGCGAAACCGGCCCCCACCGCCGTGCCAAGACCGAGCATCATCAACCCGTCAACGCTCAGGAAAACATCCGCCGAAGACATGATGTTGGTCATCGGCTTCAGCCCCATGAACAAGGCAAAAATCATGTGGCCCAGAAAGAACCAGAACAACAGCATCACCATCATCAGCGCGCACAAGAGTGGCAGCTGACGCCCGCGCTCGGCCCAGAGCACCTGAAGGACACGGCCCACGGTGGGACGCTCTCCCATGCCGCGCAGGCGCGAAACCTCATAGGTCCCAAGCGCGGCAAAGGGCGCCGCCAGCGGAAAACCGAAAACGCCCAGCACAAGCCAGAACGTATGACCGGCCCAGACGGTGATTGCCACCATGCTCCACCCCGCCACGAGGCACAACACGGCCACGCTCAGCCCGAAGGCGGGTGCTGCGCGAAAATCGTGCCAACCAGCAACAAGTGCTGCGCGCAACACAGCCGCGGTAGGCGTTGCCAGTTCCGGCACCCCTTGGATACGCGCGTAAGGGGGGTTCAATGCGTCTGCCTCAGTCATAACTTCGGTGGCCTCTTTTGGGGCCAGCCCGTAGCGTCGTGCCAGTGCTGCGCCAGTCGCAACAGGGCAGCATCGCTGCCGCGCGGACCGATCAACTGCACACCGGCGGGCAGACCGTCCGGCCCGAAACCCACGGGCACGTTCACGACTGGAAGGCCGATCAGCCCTGCCGGGATCACCACCTGCATCCAGCGGTGATAGGTATCCATGCTGCGCCCTGCGATCTGCTCGGGATAGGTCCAGTCCACGTCAAAAGGCCAGAGCTGCGCAGATGGCAGGACCAACACATCAACGCTCTCGAACAGGCGCGTGGTGCGGCGGAACCAGTCCGAGCGGATCGCACTAGCGCGCAGGATCTGCGGTGCGGTCATAGCCAGGCCGCGCTCGATTTCCCACAGGGCTGAGGGTTTGAGATACTCTCGTTTGTCCGGGTCCGCATGCAGTGGCCCCAAACCTGCGGAGATGGCGAACGATCGTAGATCGGTCCAGGATTGCCACAGCGCGTCCGCGTCAAACGGAGCGGCCAGCGTCTCGACCCTATGGCCCAGATCTTCCATCTGCACCATTGCCGCCTGTGAGATCTCCATGATCCCGTCCTCATAGGGCAGCGCCCCGTCCCAATCGCCCAGCCAGCCGAGGCGCAAACCCTCAGGCGCGCGATCAATCCCCGCGCGTGTCTTGGCGCTCTCACGGCTCAGCGGCAGACGCGGATCGGCACCCGTCATCACGTCCAGCAGCGCCGCCAGATCCGCAGGGCTGCGCGCCATCGGGCCAGAGGTGGACAGCTGGTGCAGGAACATATCGCCCTCAGGCTCGGCCGGGATGGTGCCCCATGTGGGGCGCATGCCGTAGACGTTGTTCCAGCCCGCCGGATTGCGCAGGCTGCCCATCATGTCAGAGCCATCTGCCACGGCCAGCATGCCCGCAGCCAACGCCGCCGCCGCCCCGCCCGACGAGCCGCCTGCGGATTTGGTCAGCCCGTAGGGGTTGCGGGTGGCGCCATGTACCGGATTGAACGTATGGCTGCCCAGCCCGAATTCGGGCGTGTTGGTCTTGCCGATGATGATGACCCCCGCCGCGCGCAGGCGGGCAACGATGATGTCATCCGCCTCCGCCACTTGCCCCGCAAACAGGGGCGAGCCTTGCGACGTAGGCAGCCCGGCGGCATCGGCCAAATCCTTGATCGCTATCGGCATCCCGTGCAGCCAGCCGCTGCGCGTGGCGTTGTCCGCGGCGCGCGCCTCTGCCATCAGGCGATCGCCGTCGCGCAGACTTACGATGGCGTTCACATCAGGGTTCACCGCCTCGATCCGCGCCAGCGTGGCCTCCATCAACTCAGCCGCCGACAGATCACCATTTTCAAGCGCGGCAGATTGGGCCAGCGCGTCCATTTCCAAGATTCCCATGGCGACACTATGCTCGCCCCTTTCGCCCTCGCGCAATAGCCAAACTACTGTCTGATTGCGCCGCAGCGTGCACAAGTTCCTTGAATTTTTGTCCCTTGCGTGCCCTGCATCCTCTGGGCAAGGTCGGGAGCATGAAAACTGCAATGATCCTCGGGGCCGCAGTCTGGCAAACCGGTCCATCGCCTACGCTGATGCGTCGCACCATGCACGGCGCTGATCTCTTCCATAAAAAACAGGTTTCGCACCTCGTGGTTTGTGGTGGCGTGGGAACGCACCCGCCCAGCGAAGCACAGGTGATGGCCGACATCCTGATCGGTGCGGGTGTACCTATGGATGCGATCACATTGGAGGATAGGTCGAAAACAACTGGCGAGAACATCGCAAACGGCAAGGCGCTGATCGCAGATGTGCCGGTGATCATCGTCTCGGACTGGTATCATACGCCACGCGCGCTGTTGATCGCAAAGCGCGCCGGACTTTCTGCCGAAGCATCCTCACCGCGCGTGAGCGGAGCGCGGATATGGCCGCAACTCAAGGGTGCGTTGCGCGAAATACCCGCTTATCTGCTATATTGGCTACGGTTCAAAAGCTAGTTGAACACATCAACTTCAACACGGCGCCCAATGTTGCCTTCGCCATAAATCCGCACAACCACCATCGCGCCGCCATTGACCACCGTGCGCACAGCGCGCGGGTCCAAGCGGCCGTTCATGACCATCCGCTCCATCGCGCTGCGGTTGTCAGCGTTCCCGAAATAGGGGTCCCATTCATCACCGGGCTGGGACACCCCGAAGCGATGATAATTCGCACGGTCCTGCCGGAGTATCTGCCAAGGCTCGGTGAGCCGCTTGCCCTTGGAATTATATAAATCGTCCTGCCCGATGAAGGCTGTGTACTGCCCCACCATCTGCTCAGCGGCGGCCGGCACTGCGGCCAAAGTTGCCAGTGCGATTAAAAAATATCTCATCATTCGCCCCCACTCCCCCGCCCGGATAAACAGACCCGACCCGTTCTACAAAGTCAATCTCCGGACGGCGTACGGGCGGAAGGCACCTATGCAGACAGTTCTGTTCAGTCGCCCTGCGCCTGCGCGCGGCTTTTTCCAGATACGGCCAGCGCAAGTGTGGCACCCATCAGACCGTCCAGATCACCGTCCAGAACGCCTTTGGTATCCGACGTCTCGTAATTCGTGCGCAGGTCCTTGACCATCTGGTAGGGCTGCAAGACATAGGACCGGATCTGGTTGCCCCAGCCCGCATCGCCTGCGTTCTCATGCACTTCGTTCACGAGGGCCGAGCGTTTGTCCAACTCGATCTGGTAGAGGCGGGATTTCAGCGCCTTCATGGCGATATCGCGGTTCTGGTGCTGGGATTTCTCGGAGGACGTCACCACAATGCCGGTGGGATGGTGGGTGATGCGCACCGCCGAATCCGTCGTGTTCACGTGCTGGCCGCCCGCACCGGAGCTGCGGTAGGTGTCGATGCGGATGTCAGACGGGTTCACCTCGATCTCGATGTTGTCGTCCACGACAGGATATACCTTTACGGAGGTGAATGAAGTGTGCCGCTTGGCCGCAGAATCAAATGGTGAGATGCGGACCAGACGGTGCACGCCAGACTCGGACTTCAGCCAACCATAGGCGTTGTGACCGCTGATCTTGTAGGCTGCCGACTTGATGCCCGCCTCTTCACCCGCGCTCTCTGATTGCAGCTCGACGGTGTAGCCCTTCTTTTCGGCCCAGCGGACATACATCCGCGCCAGCATGCTGGCCCAATCACACGACTCGGTGCCGCCGGCACCCGAGTTGATCTCGAGGAAGGTATCGTTGGCATCCGCCTCGCCGTCCAGCAACGCCTCCAGCTCTTTCTGGGCAGCGGTTTTCACCAGCTTCGCCAGCGCCTCCTCGGCCTCGCCCACCACTTCGGCGTCGTCTTCCATCTCGCCCAGTTCGATAAGGTCGACGTTGTCCTGCAACTCGGTCTTGATGCCTTCATAGGTATCAATCGCATCCACCAGCGCCTGACGGTCACGCATCAGCTTTTGCGCGGCTTCCGGATCATCCCACAGGGTCGGATCCTCCACGCGCGCGTTGAATTCCTCCAGCCGGTAAGGCGCCGTTTCCACGTTGAGCCGCTGGCCCAGCAAATCCAGCGATTTGCGGATTTTATCGACGGTGCTTTGTACTTCTGCGCGCATGATCAGTCCTGAAATAATAGAGCGGCCCCCGCTGCATGTGCAGGGGCCGCCCATGTGATAGACCGCCCGGCGCGGCCCTACAAGGTCACCTAGTACAAACCGCCCGAGCTGAGTGTACCAAAGCCGGCTTTGGGACCGACAACGGCTTTCTTACCGGTCGAGGTCGTAACCTCCCGCGAACTGCTGCCACCGATTTCCTCTACCAGCGGCAGGTCCGCCCCCATGGCAAAACCGCCATCGAAGGTAATGCCGAAGTTGATGAACTCGCCCTCGCGGAAGCACTCGGACACAACATTGGGGCCGCTGGCGCTGTCGCTGAGGCGGGCACCAGTGAAACGGTCGATTTTGATGAATTCGCAGGCCTCCGGCACGCGGAATTTACCGCCGCCGTATTTCTCTACGGCCTTGGTCATGAAACGTTGGAAAACCGGTCCGCACATCCCGCCACCGGAGGCGCCTCGGCCCAGACTGCGCGGCTGGTCATAGCCGATATAGCAGCCCGCCACGATGTTCGAGGTGAAGCCCACAAACCAGACGTCCTTGGAATCGTTCGTGGTGCCGGTCTTGCCCGCTGTCGGCACGCTCAGATTGACCGAACTGCGCGCTGTGCCCCGCTCAACCACGCCCTGCATCATCGAAGTCAGCTGATAGGCGGTGACCGGGTCCATCACCCGCTCGCGGTTGGAAATCACACGCGGCGCGGTGCCGGGCGGCAGCGTGGTCAGGTTGCAATCCTCGCAGATGCGCTTGTCATGCTTGTAGACCGTGCGGCCATAGCGGTCCTGCACGCGGTCCACCAGTGTAGGCTCTACCCGCTCGCCCCCGTTGGCGAACATCGCATAGGCGGCAACCATCTGGTAGAGCGTGGTTTCCTGCGACCCCAGCGAGTTGGCCAGCACGGGAGAAAGATAATCATAGACGCCGAACCGTTCGGCATAGTCGCCGACGACGTTCATGCCCACCTCTTGCGCCAGACGGATCGTCATCAGGTTGCGCGACTGTTCGATCCCTGTGCGCAGCGGTGTGGGGCCGTAATAGCGGTTGGACGAGTTCTGCGGACGCCACACGCCCTGCGGCGTATTGATCTCGATGGGCGCATCCACAACGATTGTCGCAGGCGTATAGCCGCTGTCCAGCGCCGCCGCGAAGACAAAAGGCTTGAAACTGGAACCGGGCTGGCGCTTGGCCTGCGTGGCGCGGTTGAACACTGATGACTGATAGCTGAACCCGCCCTGCATGGCGATCACACGGCCTGTGTTGACGTCCATCGCAACAAAACCGCCCTGCACCTCGGGCACCTGCCGCAAGGTCCACCGGATGAACGACCCGTCTGCATCGGTAACCATGCGGCGCACCAGCACCACATCACCGACCTCGACCAGATCGCCGCGGCCGCCGAGCTTGCCATCGGCCTTGCGTGCCCGCGCCCACTCCATATCCGCACGCGGGACCCAGTTGCCGCCCTCGGCAGTCTCCACGGATTCAATGCCGAGACGCGCCCCTTGCGGACCGGTCTCCAGCACCACGGCAGGGAACCACTGCGTCTCGAGCATGATGTCGCGCGGCACGCGCTGTTCGGCCAGCGCCGTACGCCATGTTTCCTCATCCACCAGTGCTTCGGGCGGCAGTGTGCGGCCCGTTCCACGCCAGACACCACGACCACGGTCAAATTCCTCCAGCTCGCGGCGCAGGGCGTCCGCAGCGATGGGC
>TARA_R110002020_G_scaffold475834_2_pt1 | contig 54853 bp, 48 predicted proteins | sample TARA_R110002020 | Tara Oceans TARA_R110002020 (sample SAMEA4396489) | marine metagenome | biome: Westerlies Biome; feature: [MES] marine water layer (ENVO:01000295) within the mesopelagic zone...; material: water (ENVO:00002006), including particulate matter (ENVO:01000060) such... | reverse complement strand
CCCCCCCCCCGAACGATCTAATTTCCGAGTCACCGCATACGGGCGGCATCGAGCAAGATCATTGATTTTTGCCATCTTTGAGCACACTCGGATTGGCGTGCCCCAACTAATACTTCAGCCGCGACTAGACCAAGGCAGTCTTCTAGTTCTCAAACGTCTTAGCTTTGGCGTGCGCGGTGCCGTCAGGGTGGGCTCGGAATTCGGCAACTTAGAGGGGCGGGAGCTCGAAGATGTCGAGAGTTGCCGGCAACTGATGCAGGCGCACGTCACGAGCATTCGGATTCGCTTTCACGGGCAGGTGGCGCATTCGCAGGCGGGGTGTTCTGTATTTCTTACTGCATGTATTCGGGCTGCTCCGTTGCAGTTTCAAGGGCCCCGTCAGGCGTCGAATGGCGGCCTCGGCGTCTGGTTGCGCTGGCGCTCACCACCTCAAACCATCGACCCTAGGTCCGACCCAGTCGACGGGTAAGCGGCAGTTGTCGCTTTGATTTGGCGGGTGGTGAGGCCGTTTTTCATGGCGAGAGCGATCGTGTTGGCGAGTTCGGCGTAATCGTGGCCGAGGAGGTGGGCGCCGATGATGCGGTCAGTGCTCTTGTCGACCAGAATCTTTGTCGCACCGGTCGTTTCACCAATGCGGTAGTTGGAGAACCATCCGCTAGTGTCAGTGAAGCGCACGTCAACGTCGAGTCCGCTCTCCTTGGCCTCGTGCTCGAGCATGCCGACTCTGACGAGCTCCGGAATGGTGAACACCGCAGTGGGAATGGCGCTGTAATCCGGCGTCGCCGAATTCGGCTTCAACATATTGGATGCCGCAATCTTCGCCTCGAACACCGCTACCGGTGTCAGCGGCATCCCTGGGGTGTCTGCAGCATCGCCAGCCGCATAAACATCCGGGTTCGTGGTGCTCTGCAGGTGCTCCGAAACGTGGATGCCGCGAGGGCCGAACGCGACATTGGCCGCTTCGAGATTCAAGCGACTGAGGTCTGCGGTGCGGCCAGCGCCGTGCACGACGAGGTCGACATCCATCGTGGATTCCGTGCCGCCCTGTTGGGTCGTGACGCGGAACCCTTGGGCGAGCTTCTCGACGCTCGTAATGGTCGTTTCGCGACGCACTGCGACGCCGGCGCTCTCGCCACGCTTGAGCAAGAGTTCGACGAGGTCGGGGTCGAAACCCTTCAGCGGGATGCGGCCGCGGTCGATCACTACCGGGGTGCTTCCTGCGCGGGCTGCGATGTGCGCAAACTCGAACGACACGAAGCCGCCGCCGATGAACGAAATCCTGCGCGGAAGCTCGGGGAGGTTGAGAAAGCCGGTGCTGTCGATGAGGTGCTCGTGACCGGGGAAGTCCAGCTCGCGGGGAACCGCACCGGTAGCGATCAAGAACTTGTTCGCCCGAAACTTCGTGCCGTCGATCTCGATGTGGTTGTTGTCAATGAACGTCGCGACGCCGTGGAGGGTGTCAACGCCGGCCGCCTCGAGCCCCTTCTCCATGCTCTCGGGCACCGGATCGGTGAACCCGTGCTTGTGCTGCATGAGGTCCGCCCAGTTGACGCTCAGGTCATCCGCGTTGATTCCCTTGTCCGTGAAGAGGCGGGCAGAATCGACGATCTCTGCAGCGCGCCGAAGGATCTTCTTGGGGTCGCAGCCACGAAGCGCACACGTGCCGCCATAGGGGAGTGCATCCACAATTCCGACGCGCCACCCGCGTGACGCCGTCTTCTTTGCGGCCGCAATGCCGGCCATTCCGGCGCCGATGACGAGCAAGTCATAGTTGTTAGACATGGCTGTTCAGCTTCTCTCTCAGTTGGTCAACGGTGGGTGCGCCGGCAAAGCCGTCCGGGGTGATGTAGCGGCGGCATGCGAGCCCGACCGGGGCATCCGGATGGGCAAAGGGATCCACACCATCGAAGAGGATGCTCGGCGACCCGCGGAACCCCACACGCTCAGCTTCTTCGACCGTGTCGACCAGGTGTCGCGACACCGTGATCTGCGGGAACTCCTGTACGAGTTCGTTGATGTGCTGATCGGCAACCTTCCAGTTGGGGCAGCCCTCGAAGTATTGCAGCGTGATTTCCATACCCTCACGGTAAACCTTGAAGTGCACTTGAAGGTCAAGCGTTAGTCTTGCCAGATGCTTATTGGAGAAGTCGCCGATCGCCTGGATGTTCCGCGCCACACGATCCGTTTTTACGAAAAACAAGGGCTCCTGCCCGAGCCTCAGCGGCAAGGCAACGGGTATCGCGACTACGATCCCGCCGTTGTCGACCGAGTCACGTTCATCCGCAACAGCCAAGCCGCGGGGCTCACGCTCTCGGAAATCATGAGCATCCTGTCGCTGCGGGATGCCGGCGAAGCACCCTGCACCCACGTCTCAAGCTTGCTCGAAGACAAACTAGAAGGCGTGCAGGAGCGCCTGAAAGACCTGGCGGCGCTTGAAGCGGAGCTGAAGCAACTCATCCACGAGGCGCAAGCTCTCGACCCGGCCAACTGCAGCGAGGCTGACATCTGCACCATCATCCCGCGCACCTAGAGAGCGGCGACAGTCCAATGTCTACTCTTCAAATGTGTTGACCATGGCGTGCGCGGCACGGTCGAGGTACGCCCAGATTTCGGCGTCGTAGAGCGGCGGTAATTCGAGAGTATCGAGGGCGTTGCGCATGTGGTGTAACCAGCGGTCGCGAGCATCCGGGTTCACTTTGAAGGGCATGTGGCGCATGCGCAGGCGGGGGTGTCCGCGTTCCTGGCTATACGTGTTCGGTCCGCCCCAATACTGTTCCAAGAAACCCGTCAGGCGCTGGATCGCACCCTCAAGGTCGGGCTGCTCGGGGTACATCGGCAGCAGCACCTCATCGGTTGCCACGCCCACATAGAACTCGCGCACGAGCTTCTCGAACGTGTCGCGACCGCCGATGAGTTCCCACATCGAATCGGCCGGAGCATCCGGGGTCACCGCCGGTTTCGCAATCAGGCGAATCTTCGGCAGCTTCGTCGGGGCAGCGTCGCTCGTTTGCTCGGCACCCTTCGCGGGGTCGGTCACGTTCTCAGCTTCGGTCATTTCTTGGGCTTCTCCTCGGAAAAATTCACCGGTACCGGACGAGTGCGGGGCGGTCGTGCACCGCGCACACTCGCAGCACCCTCAAAGCCACTCAACACGATCGAGTTCAATGCGGGAAGTTTGACACCCGCCTCATCCAAATCCTTCTTCAAACGGGCGCGCAACTCGCGAGCAACATCATCCTTCGTGGCGGATGCCGTCTTCACCACCAGACGAACAACAACGGCTTCATCCGAAATAGATTCAATGCCCCAAATCTCCGGCTTCTCCAAAATGCGAGTAGCCCACTTGGGGGTCTTCGACAGCTCAACCGCGGTCTGCAAAATCTGCTCCTGCACAGCATCCACATCCGACTCATACGGCACAGCAAGATCAATAATCACGCGCGCCCAGCCCTGCGACATATTGCCCACGCGGGTGATCTCACCATTGCGCACAAACCACAGGGTGCCATTCACATCGCGCACCTGAGTCGTGCGGATGTCGACAGACTCGACCACGCCCACCGCCGGCCCGAGGTCAACAATGTCGCCAACACCCAACTGATCCTCGGCCACCATGAACAGGCCATTCAGCACGTCTTTGACGACGTTCTGGGCGCCGAAACCGAGACCGGCACCGGTCGCGGCGGTGATGAGAGCGAACGCGCCCGTGGCATCCGGAGCAAAGAGATCGAAGAGCAACAGCAACACGACGATCACGATCGCAACGGTGACCAGGCTGGAGAGAACGCCGCCGAGCGTGCGAGTGCGTTGAACAACGCGCACGGCGGCAAGAGGGGAAGTCAGCAGAACTTGAGTGTCGTGAATGTTCTCTTTGTGCTTCACGCCGTTCACTACGCGGTCGACGACGCGCTTGATGATGAAGAGCAAAACGAGGCGCACAAACCACGCCACCACGATGATGATGGCGGCCGAGACGAGATTCTTGATGACCGGCCAGGCCTCAAAAAAGGCAGCGATGCTGTCGCGCACGCCGCCCAAGGTGAAATCTTCCATGCTCGGAGCCTAGCGAGTGACATCTGTGTAGTCACCGCTAGACCCCAGCATGCCCGCCGTGAGGCGGCTGAAAGGGGTTAGGAGTTGTCGCGAGCCTGAACTACCAGCGCACGCTCAACCCCCGCAAGGTTCTCCACGATGATGCGGCGCAGCGCCGGAACATCGGGGTTTGCCTCAAGCCACGCGTTCGTGGCATCCACGAGTTCCTGGTTGGCCAACGGTGCCGGGTAGAGGCCACGCAGAACCGTCTCGGCAATCGCGTAGCTGCGGTTCTTCCACACATCGTTGATCGCCTCAAAGTACGGAGCCACAAACGCTTCCAGCACAGCGGGGTCGTTCACGTGCGTGTAGCCCATTGTCACGTTGCGCACGATCGCGTTCGGAGCCTTGTCACTCTTTACGAGCGAGTCGAATGCGGCCTGCTTGCCCGCCTCCGTGGTGATCGTGGCGCGAGCGCGGGCCGCCGCCTGCTGGCCGTTCGCCGTCTTGTCCTTGGCGAGAGCCTCATCCACTTCAGCATCACCGGCAGCACCGTTAAGCACGAGGCCCTCCAGAAGCTCCCAGCTCAGGTCCGTGTCAATCTCGAGACCCTCGAGCGTGGTCGAACCGCTGAGCAGAGCGCGAAGCACCGTGACGTGCTGTTCGGTGGATGCCACATTCGCGAAGTACTTCACGAACTGGAACTGAGCATCCGACCCAGCCTCAGCGCTCTGAGCGAGACCCCAGAGCGTGTCGCCGATCTTCTCGATTGTGGCCGCACGACGCTCAGGCGCAACGTACTGCTTAGCAACCAGAACCAGCTGCGCAAGCGTAGTGCGGATGGTGGTCGACTCGGTCTCCGACGCAATGTTGCCGAGAACCAGGGCAACATAATCGCTGGCCGGAGTCTCAGCATCGCGAGCAGCATCCCACGCGGCACCCCACACGATGGCGCGAGCCAGCGGGTCAGTGATGTCGGAAAGGTGCTCCATCGCCACAGCAAGCGAGGAGTCATCGAGACGGATCTTCGCGTACGCGAGGTCGTCATCGTTGATCAGGATGAGGTCGGGGCGCGTCGTGCCCACGAGCTCGGGAACCTCGGTGCGCTCGCCCTCGACATCGATCTCGACGCGGTGATGACGAACAAGCTTGTCGCCCTCCAACGAGTAGTAACCGATAGCGAGACGGTGCGGGCGAATCGTGGGGTAGTCCTCGGCGGCGGTCTGAACGATCGCGAAGCTCTCGACGGTTCCGTCTTCAGCCGTCACAACATCCGGACGCAGCGTGTTCACACCAGCGGTCTCAAGCCACAGCTTGCTCCACTCCATGAGCTCGCGGCCACTGGTCTTCTCCAGCTCTACCAGCAGGTCCTTGAGCTCAGTGTTGCCGAAGGCGTGCTTCTTGAAGTACGCGGCAACGCCGGCCATGAACGCTTCGAGACCAACCCAGGCCACGAGCTGCTTGAGAATCGAGCCACCCTTGGCGTACGTGATGCCGTCGAAGTTGACGAGAACGTCATCGAGGTCATTGATCGAGGCGTAGACGGGGTGAGTCGAAGGAAGCTGGTCCTGCTTGTAAGCCCAGCTCTTCTCCATCGCCTGGAACGTGGTCCACGCTTCGGTCCACTCGGTGGCCTCAGCGGTAGCGATAGTCGACGCCCACTCGGCGAACGACTCGTTCAACCAGAGGTCGTTCCACCACTTCATGGTGACGAGGTCGCCGAACCACATGTGAGCCAGCTCGTGCAGGATCGTGACAACGCGACGTTCCTTGATGGCGTCGGTCACCTTCGAACGGAACACGTAGGTCTCAGTGAACGTGACAGCGCCCGCGTTCTCCATAGCGCCCGCATTGAACTCGGGCACGAACATCTGGTCGTACTTCTCGAAAGGGTAGGGGTACTGGAAATGCTTCTCGAAGAACTCAAAACCCTGCTTGGTCTTCTCGAAAAGGTAGTCAGCATCAAGGTGCTCGCTCAGCGAGGCACGCGTGAAAATACCGAGCGGGATGACGCGGCCGTCGCTCGAGGTGAGCTCGTCGCGAACCTCGGCATACGGGCCAGCCACGATCGCGGTGATGTAGCTCGACATGATCTGAGTGGCTGGGAACTCCCACGTGGCGTTCTCGCCATCCACGACAGGCTCAGGCGTGGGCGAGTTGCTGATGATCGCCCAGCGCGCCGGCGCCGTCACCGTGAACTGGAACCTTGCCTTGAGGTCAGGCTGCTCGAACACAGCGAAGACGCGGCGCGAATCCGGCACCTCAAACTGCGAGTAGAGGTACACCTCGTCATCAACGGGGTCAACGAAGCGGTGCAGTCCCTCACCGGTGTTGGTGTATTCGGCATCCGCCACAACCTCAAGAACGTTGTTCTCCGCAAGGTTGTCGAGCTGGATGCGCACACCATCGTTCACGGCAGCAACATCAAGAGCGGTGCCGTTGAGAGTGACCGAGTGTACCGTGCGGGTGATCGAATCAATGAACGTGGATGCGCCAGCAGTGGCAGTAAAGCGAACAGTCGTGCTGCTCTTAAACGTCTCAGGACCCGTCGTGAGGTCGAGCGCAATCTCATAGCTGTCAACGTTGACAATCGCTTTGCGTTCTTGCGCTTCAACTCGGGTGAGGTTCTCTCCGGGCACGTACAACTCCTTCGTGTTGGGGCGGTTTGTGGCCGCACCTATCTACCTTATGCCGCGCCCCCTTAATGTCAGCACTACAGCCCGGATGCGACCGTAGAATGAACGAATGCGCATCCATATCGCCACCGATCACGCCGGCCTCGAGTTCAGTGCCACCCTGCAGCAGCACCTCACCGATGCAGGCCACGACGTGATCAACCACGGACCAGTTCAGTACGACGCTCTCGACGACTACCCCGGGTTCTGCATCGCCGCAGCTCGTGGCGTTGCCGCCGACCAGGCTGCCGGTGTCGACGCCCTCGGTGTCGTCTTCGGTGGTTCGGGTAACGGTGAGCAGATCGCCGCAAACAAGGTCACGGGCATCCGCGCCGCCCTCGTGTGGAACGACTCGACCGCCGCCCTGGCGCGCCAGCACAACGACGCCAACGTCATCTCTATCGGCGCCCGTCAGCACACCGTCGACGAAGCGACGCGTTTCATCGACCTCTTCATCGCGGAGCCCTTCTCGGGCGATGAGCGTCACGCCCGCCGCATCGCTCAACTTGCCGAGTATGAGACGACAGGCGCCATCGCCGCGCACCCCTTCGACAACTAATGCCTGAGGGGCATTCCGTACATCGCATCGCGCGCCAGTTCGCGCTGCACTTCGTCGGCAAAACCGTCGCAGTGTCCTCACCGCAAGGTCGCTTTGCCGCGGGAGCCGAACGCCTCGATGGGTTGCGGATGCTCAGCGCCAAAGCCGTGGGCAAACAGATGTTTCTCGAATTCGAGCACGACCGCTGGTTGCGCGTGCACCTCGGGCTCTACGGAGCCTGGGATTTCGCGGGCAACTTCACCGCCGACGCCACCACGGCATCCGCTGCCGGCCGCATGGGACAAACCAACCAGCACGGCACCGTAGCTGCCGGCACCGTCATAGCCGACACTGTGGTGGGGGAGCACGAAGACTCACTCGCGAGCATCGGTGCCCCACGACGCACACGCTTGCGGATGTCGGAGCAAGAAAAAGCCACCGACGAGATTTCCGAATTTCCCCCAGAGCCGATCGGCGCCGTGCGCGTTCGCCTGCTGACGGACATGACGTGTGCCGACCTGCGCGGGCCCACCGCCTGCGAAGTTCTCACGCCCGACGAAGTGCAGGTCGCCCTCAACAAACTCGGGCCAGACCCCCTCGTCGACGACAACGGCGAAGCGGAAGAACGGTTCGTCGCAACAGTGCGCAAAAAGCAGACCGCTATCGGCATCCTGCTCATGGATCAGTCGGTTGTCAGCGGCATCGGCAACGTCTACCGCGCCGAGATTCTGTTCCGCGCCCGCCTCGACCCGCACACTCCGGGCAAGCTCATTCCCGAAGAGTTACTGCGCGAACTCTGGCGCGACTGGGCTCGACTGCTCGACATCGGTGTCACGACCGGCCAGATGATGACAATGGATGGTCTCACCGCCGACGAATATACGGCTGCGCTCGCGAGCCGGGATGACCGCCACTGGGTCTATCACCGCGAAGGTCTGCCGTGCCGAGTGTGTGGCACCAACATCGCCATGGAACTCGCTTCGGCGCGCAAACTGTACTGGTGCCCCAACTGCCAAGCGCCGCTCGGCACGAACCCGCAAGGAGACTGACATGCGTCACACGCCGACCTACGTCATCACCGACCCGCACGAAGTGCGTCGCCTCATTGGCGAGCACCCGTGGGCCACGATCGTGTCGCCAACCTCGAACGGGATGGTCGCCTCGCACTATCCCGTAATGCTCGAGAATCGCGACGATCAGATCAGTCTCGTCAGTCACTTCGGTCGCCCCGACGATGAACTACACGAGCTGGGCCAACACGAAGTGCTCGTGATTATTCAGGGACCGCACGGCTACATTTCATCGAGCTGGTATCCAGACGGCGACAACATCCCCACCTGGAACCACGCCACCGCGCACCTCTACGGCACCCCCGAAATTTTGAGCGACGAAGAGAACTATCGAGTGCTGAGCGAACTCGTTGATCACTTCGAACACCACGTCGAGCATCCGGTCAGCCTCGCCGATGACGAAGCCGGCGCTCGCCGCGCAGCGAAAGGCACCGTTGGCCTGCGCATCGTGATCGATCGCTTTGATGCGCGCCTGAAGATGAGCCAAAACAAAAAGCCAGAAGTGCACCAGCACATCGTGGATGAACTCAACTCAGATGGCACGTACGCTAGCCCACAACTGGCCGCAGAAATGACAAGGGTTCGACCGAGTGATCCTGAGTAACACCCGCATCGTCGGAGACGCCCCTGACCGTATCGTCGACGTGACGCTTGATGGCGGAAGAATCGCTGCCATCGAACCCCACGCCCAGTCCCGCGCAACCGACAGCGCCCACGACGTGATTGACCTCGACGGCCGCTGGATCATGCCCGGGCTGTGGGATCAGCACGTGCACTCCAGCATGTGGGCGCAACAATCCCAGCGCATCGACCTCAGCCACACCACCTCGGCGACCGAGGTTGCCGTTACTCTCGCGACGACGGTGCTGCCGCAGTCCGACGGCATCATTGTCGGCCAGGGGTTCCGCGATGCGCTCTGGCCTGATCAGCCGACGCGCGCGCTTCTCGACTCTGCCGTTTCAGACATCGCGGTCGTTCTTGTCAGCGGCGACTTGCACTCGTGCTGGCTCAACAGTCTCGCGCTCGAACGGTTTGGTTTCTATGACCACCCCACCGGGTTCCTGCGCGAAGAAGAGGCGTTCGCCGTCGGCAGTGCGCTCAGCCGGGTTGAGCCCGAAACCTTGGATGCCTGGATCCAGACCTGCGCCCGCGAAGCTGCATCCCGCGGCATTGTCGGCATCGTCGACCTCGAAATGACGTGGGAATTCGAGAACTGGCAGCGCCGCATGCTGCATGGATTCGACCTGTTCCGGGTGCGGGTCGGCGTCTACCCGCGGTTCTTGGAGCGCGCCATCTTCGAAGGTCTAGCGACCGGGCAGCAGCTCGCACCCCTACTCGAGGTCGGCCCCTTCAAGATCATCACCGACGGTTCACTCAACACTCGCACCGCGTATTGCGTCGACCACTATCCCGGCGAGCCACACAACAGGGGAGTGCTCAACATCCCCACCGACGAACTGATCGACTGGATCCGCACCGCGAGCGAGGCGGGTCTTTCGCCTGCCGTGCACGCCATCGGTGACGACGCCAACACTCTCGCTCTTGACGCCTTCGAAGCAGTCGGATGCCGTGGCCGCATCGAGCACGCCCAGTTGCTTTCCGCAACGGACGTGCCTCGATTCGCGGCTCTCGGCATTGCCGCGAGCGTGCAGCCCGAACACGCCATGGATGACCGCGATGTTGCGGAAGCTCTCTGGCCTGGCCGCAACGACCGCACGATTGCTTTGCGCACTCTGCTCGATTCTGGTGCTGAGTTGCTGATGGGCTCGGATGCTCCTGTCGCAGCCCTTGACCCCTGGGCGACAATCGCGTCGGCCGTGAGTCGCAGTCGCGATGGGCGGGAGCCGTGGCATCCCGAACAGTGCATCACTGTGGCGGAAGCTCTGCAGGCATCGGTGCAGTCAGAGATTGCCGTGGGTGAGGTCGCCGACATTGTCGTGACACGAAAAAACCCGCTCGACTGCAGCGGTGATGAACTGCGGGCGATGCGGGTTGACGCAACACTGCTGGATGGTCGCTTCACCCACAACGAGTTGTAGGCAAAGCGACCACCAGAAGAGTTACTTCGTTGCGAGGTGGGCGAAGAGGAACCAGCGGTCCTTCTCGAGCCCACGAGCGATCTCAATCGCGACGTCTTCGCTGACCTTGTCGAGCTCACCGAGCTCATCAACGGCAGTGCGCACGGTGACGAGGGTTGCGTCGATGGCAGCAATAACTTCGGCGATGACATCGTCGGACTGCTGGAAGCCAGCGGTCATGCTGGGGGTTGTTGCCTTCGAGCCGACAGTCTGCGTGCGAGCATCGATCGGAAGGCCCAGAGCAACGACTCGCTCTGCGGCGGTGTCAGCCCACTCGCGAGCGTGGTCGACAACCACGTCGAGGAGTTCGTGAACAGCCTGGAAGTTGGCGCCACGAACGTGCCAGTGTGCCTGCTTGCCATCAATGGAGAGGGCGGTGAGGTCAGTGACGACGGGGCCTAAAAACTGGGCAACACCCGAGGTGACGTCAGGGTCTGCTGAGGTCTGCGGAACTGCTTTAATCTCGGTCATTTGTGCTCCTTCGTTGTTCTTACAGATACAACGCTACGCAGCCACAAAAATTTCACAAGCAAGCTGAGGCAACGCTAAGTAGTTGCCAAACCCTCCCGCAGCGGGTCTTGAGCGCCCTGACGGGGGATATCCCCACTGCCGTTCTGTGTGCATCCACGCTGGGGAGAGCCGTTGAATATCGCGATTCTTGATATGTCGAACATCAGCCGCGCGAATGCACGAGACTAAAGCGAGAGACCTATGACTACACAGACTGTGACGAAGCCCGCAAACCCCTATTGGCAGTTGTGGCGCACGACGCCCAAAGAGGTGCTCTACCTCATGCTGGGATTCCCGATCGCGATGACCGGATTCAGCGTGGGCATCACACTGGCTGCCACCGCGGTGGGCACGATCGCTGTGTTTCTTATCGGCTTCTTCGTCATGATCCTCGCGCTGTACGTCGGTCGCGGATTCGGGCTCGTGCACGTCAATCTCTTGGAGTGGACTGGCCGCCACAAGCTGGAGCGCCCCGACTGGCAAGACGATCGTGCCGCAACCGGATTCGGCGGCTGGCTGACCGCAACGCTCGGCAACCCGCACTACTGGCTGTACCTACTGCACACCACGATTCTCGGCTTCGTGCTCACCCTCATCACGTGGACGATCTCGTTTGTCTGGCTCAGCATCGGGCTCGCTGGTCTCTCGAGCTGGTTCGTTCGCAGTCAAGTAGACGGCGAAAACTCTGAGTGGTCGCTCGGCGAATGGTTCTTCGGACTCTTCGGCGTAGACACCAGCACGTGGAATCTTGAAGTGGCAGACAACATCGTTGCCTTCGCAATCGGCCTCATCTTCATCGCGACGCTGCCCTTTATCACTCGTGGTCTTGTCATGGCCCAGTGGTTGCTTGCCCGCGGAACTCTCACCGCCTTCAAGTCGGATGGGCTTCGCCGTGAAGTCCAGTCGCTCGAAGAATCGCGCGGGGCAGCCCTCTCGGCAGAAGGTCACTCGCTTCGTCGACTTGAGCGCGACATCCACGATGGGCCGCAGCAGCGACTCGTACGACTGCAAATGGATCTTGCCGCCGCCGAACGTCAACTCGATAGCAACCCGGAACAGGCCCGCCAGCTTCTCACCGAAGCACAGGCCCAGTCAGCTGAAGCACTCGAAGAACTGCGCGCACTTTCTCGTGGGTTTGCACCGCCGCTGCTTCTCGATCGAGGTTTGGTCGCCGCCCTTGAGTCGGTCGCCACTCGCGCAGCCGTGCCCACCACGCTCGCTTCCGAGCTTCCCGTGCCACTCGTGCTTCCGGGAGAGGTCGAACGTGCCTCGTATTTCGTTGTTGCTGAACTACTGACCAACGTCGCCAAGCATGCTCACGCGACCCAAGCCGCCGTGCATCTGGCGACCGAATCCGCGGATGATCGTTCCTGGTTGACCGTGCAGGTCACGGATAACGGCCACGGCGGTGCTGCTGTGACAGCGGAGCATGGTCTCGCCGGAATCGCTGAACGTGTTCGCGGAGTCGGGGGACGCCTCGAGATCGACAGCCCCGAAGGCGGCCCGACCGTAATCACTGCACGACTGCCGCTGCCCAAGTCCAGCGCAGAGCGGGCGCCCGTTGACCTCTAGTCTTAACCCCATGAGCCCTTTGCGTGTTGCCGTTGCTGATGATTCGGTGCTGCTGCGTGAAGGGCTCGTGCGTGTGCTCATCGAAGCCGGTTTTGATGTCGTTGGGTCCTTTGGTGACGCGGATGAACTGCTCGCGAACCTCGACGACTGCGCTCCCGAGCTTGTCGTGCTCGATGTGCGCATGCCGCCCACGTTTCGAGATGAGGGCGTGCGGGCAGCGATCCGTCTCCGTGAGCTGCGCCCCCAGATCGGCATCCTTCTGTTGTCGCAGTATGTCGAGGTTCTCTACGCGCAAGAGCTGTTGTCGTCGGGGCGTGGTGGTGTTGGCTATCTGCTGAAGGATCGTGTGGCTTCGCTGCATGAGCTTCAAGATGCGGTGGAGCGTATTTCTGCCGGCAGCACTGTGCTCGATCCGGAGGTTGTTGCTCAATTGGTGGGTCGACGTCAGGATCCGCTGATGTCGTTGACTCCGCGCGAGCACGAGGTGATGACATTGGTTGCGGAGGGGCGCACCAATGCGGCGATCGCAAAGCAGCTGGTGATCGGTGTCGGTGCGGTCGAAAAGAATGTGACGGCCATTTTTCAGAAGCTGAATCTTGAGGATTCTGGCAGCGATCACCGACGTGTGCTCGCCGTGTTGGCTTGGCTTCAGCGCTAGCCGCGAGTTTCTGGTTACCGACGGATTCTCGCTACCACAGCGTTCTTACTACCGCAGGATTCTCGCTACCGCAGCGAGCTGAACTTCGAGTTCAGCGCCGTCAGGTCTCGGATGCGTCGCTCAAGCGTGATGCCGAGGAAGAGCACGATGCCGCCGCCGACGACTGCCCACACCCACCAGTCGGTGAGTTGGTAGAGACTCACGAGGGCCGGAGCGAAAGTGTGCGCGGCGTGAATGAGCGCAACGATTGCTCCGATGATGAGTGGCGCTTGGAGCTTGAGCCAGGTTCCCGCGACGATGGCTGCGACCGCGGCCACGCCGACCGCCAGTATGCGCCAAGCAGTGTCGTCGCTGTCCACGTCGAGGAATGTTGCGATGAGGCTGGGGAGCATAAGCACGAGCAGGCCTGCCGTGAGCGCTGCGAAGCTTCTGAGGGCGGGATTGCGCCGCATCCGGATGCCGCCGTGCGCGAGCACGGCTGCCCCGAGCGGCACGGTGACCCATTCGAGCGGCGTGATGAGGTCGCCAAGATACGCAATCACACCAACGAGGCTTGCGAGTGCAAATGCGAGATAACTCATGCGGTGGGTGAGCGGGCGCGCTGACGGTCGTGCTGTCAGCAGCAGTAACGCGCTGCCAATGGTGACGAGCGCGACGATCCGGATGCCGTCAAGGGCACGGTCGGCGCTGCCTGAGTCGAGCAATACAACAGTTTCGACCGCGTAGAGAAGCACTATCGCGGAGCCCAGTAGCGCTTCACTTGTTACAGCCCATCTGGTGTTCGAGGGTGCAGTGCTGAAGCGTGTGGAGGCGAGTCCGAAGCTGCCGAGTGCGAGCACGGCGACGCCTCCGAGTAGCCAGGAGTCGAGTTCGGGAAGCGTGCTGCTGTTCTGGCTTGCGATTACGAGGGCGCGGCTGGCGGTGCTCACGATGAGCCCCACTCCGGCACCGATGATGGCGACTCCCCAGAAATCAACGAGTCGTTCTTCGGGCTCAACGAAGCATGCGGTGAGTAGGAGCGCGCCGCTGAGCCCGGCGATCACGAGTGTGCGTAGTCCGTCTCCGCTGGCTGCGTTGAGGCCGAGGGGCAAGACCGCAATCAGGAGCCCCGCGAGTGCGATCAGGGGTGCAGAGATGAGCCGCGATTGGCGCAGTTCTGCACGGGCAGTGAACACGGCGATGGCGATGATCACGGCAGCGAGGGGCAGAACGTACGCCTCGAGTGCCACAACTCTGGTTTGGTCGAGACGCAACCAGAGTGCCCACGTGCCGAAGGCGACAGCAGCCCAGACGAAGTGTCGTCGCAGCGATCGAGACCCGAAAATTCCGTCTCGACTGACCGCAGCCAGCAGCAGCGTGATTGAGACGAGCAGAACGATGAGCCAGTGACTGGCATGCGAATCGATTATGGCGTTGCTCGCGGTCATGAGCGCTATAAGGAGGGCGCTGGTCTCGCTCACTCGGCGCACTTGGGGATGGAAACCGCGCACCCGCAGGGCCATACTCAGTGCACCAATGATCACGGATGCGGTGGCAGGAGCCAGCTGGATGGCGATGTCGGAGAGTCCCAGGCTGCGGCTCGCACTGTCGAGCGCCCAGACGGTTGCCGGAGCGAGGAGTGCGGCTGCGACGTATCGCTGTTCGATGTGACCCGAGTCAGTGCGGCTCAGCATGGTCAGGGCGAGAAGCGCGAGTGCCGCCGCGGCGATGATCAGGCTGACGACGGGCAGATTGAGCACGAGCGCGCTACGTTCGGTTGCGTATCCGTTGACCGATGAAATCCAGAGCACTGTCGCGGAGAGAGAACTGCCCACGAGTCCGACCCACCACAGTGTGCGGTGATCGGCGGACCGAAGAGTGGGTGCAGTCTTCCAGAACGAGAGTGCGAGCACAGCGACAGCGGTGAGTCCGACGAGTAGCCATGACTCGAGCGGATTAGCGCGTTCGGGGCTCAGCGCGAATTGCAGTTGTTCGCCAGCTCCTGCCGCTGCTGCGAGCACGACGAGAGAAGCGGCGCCTAGGAGAGCTGGCCGCGCGATGGTGTTGTCGACGAGGAACCGCGCGGCGAGAAGCAGCACTGTAGTGGTCACGCTCGAAAGCGCCCACGTCTCGTGACTCGACCACGCCGAACTGTAGGCGAGCAGCAGGGTGAAGAACCCGGCGGCGGCAATCGTGATGTGAGCGGGACGGTTACCTCTGCGCCGCCGGTCGACGCTGATGATCACTATCGCGACTGTCGTGAGGGCAAGCCACGCAATCACGGTGGCCAGAAGCGTGCCCGTGAGCGGTGCGGCGAAGGCGAGAGCAAGGCCGGCACTGCCGAGAACAAGGTGGATGCGCGCCGGCAGTTGACGGCTGAGCCACCACACAATCGCCATCGTTGCCGGGATGACCAGAAGCGTGAGCTGAGGCCAGCCCCCGTGCAGCACGTCGAAGGTAGCGCTGCCGAGAGTAGTTCGCCGTGACGCCTGTTCACCAGTGAATTGCATCGCAACGACGAGAGACTGGCTGAACGGAATGAGCGTTGCGCTCGCGGCGACGACCCACAGTCCTCGCGACGCCCACTGCACTGCAAGTCGAACGCTCGAGCGAAGTTTGAGTCCCAACGCTTCCACGACGAGAGCGCTCGCGGTGAGCGTAGCGACAACGACAAACAGAAGTGACTGCTGAGGCTTGTCTCCCGTCATCGCCTCGGCTTGAGTAAAGATGGAGACCCAGAGTGCTGTGCCGAGCAAAACTCCCGCGGCTGCGGCGAAGGCATTCCCAAATCCAGGAATTCGAGCGGCGCGGTGCCCGTGAGCAGCGACGCTGTGTACAGCGGCAATGGCGGCGAGTGTGAACATCCACACGCCGGTGTTGTCGTTGCCGTTATCTGTGTCTGCGAGCATGCCAACTGCCAGCCCCGCGACGACTGCGAGCATCCCATAGATCATGCACGTCACTCGCTCGGCATACGCCCGGTAGGTGCCGTGGGCGGCGACAACGTGCACGAGGGAGGCTGCTGCGAAGGCGGCGATAGTGATGAGCGCCGAAGTGGCGAAGCTCTGATCGCGAGCGATGCCCGCTGCAAAGATTGCCGCGGCCGGAGGGAACACGGCAAAGCCGGCGATGCTGACAAGCACGAGATTGCTGGCTCGATGCCAGAACATGAACCCCGCGGTGACGAGCAGCAGTGCGCCACCCCAATACAGGCGGCCTTCTGGGTCACCCACCACGAGAAGGTCGTTGGCCCTCAGAGCATAAATATCGAGAAGGATGAAGACTACTGCGAGCGCAGAAAGGGCTTCGCCCGTCGCAGCAAGCCCTCGTCGCTTCATCGTGGATGCCGCCACGATGCTCGCGATCGTGATGCTCGCGATGATGGCCGACCGCCAGATAAGACCGAACGTCAAGAATGCGTAGATCAGGAAGAAGATCGCACCAATAGAGAGCAGTGAGACACCAACGACCAGCAACAAGACTTGGATGCCTGAGTGCGAACGCGGGGCCGACAATGTTTCGGTGGAGATCTGCGGGGGAGTTGCGGCAGGGGCTGCGGGCGCAGGATGAGGAACTGAAGCCGCCGCGGAAGGAGCGGGGATGGCAGGAACAGGTGCAACGGGCGCGGAGGCCGCGCTCCTGAGCCGGGCACGCTCGGCTGCGGTTTCGAATCGAATCTTTCCGATGAGCTCGAGACGAGCATCCATCAGCGCAGCGACAGTGAGCGACTCATCTCTCAGGCGCGCGGCGTCGGGGTGGTTGAGGTCGAGCCCGCATTTCACGCACACTGCAGAGGGCGGGAGGCTTGCGAAACACGCTGGGCACCGCGAGGCATCGGTGAGATCGAGCGGTCCACGCGGGAAAAGCACGTGACCGACATGCTTTATGAACGAACGCGCTTCATCGACCATCGACCCTGACTTCCTTTCGAGAGGAAGTCTCAGAGTATCGGTGCGGGAAGCTTATGAAGCAATAAGGCGCGAAAGTGTGGATTGTTGCTGCGCGAAGCCTGAAGCGGCCTGGATCTCAGGACGCGGCTTCTCGAGACGGTTTGTCCACACTTTGCCATCCCACCAGCGGAGCAAGTGGCTGCCAGCGGGATCTGGGTACCAGCCGAAAGGGGGAAGTTGAGTTTCGGAATTAGACATCGGGGGAGTCCAAGGTGCCCTGCCACGAGGGGCGATACGGGTGTGGCGGTCGATCCAGCCGCGGAGGATCAGTTCGGGGGAACGGCTGTGCCCAGTATAGGGGGCACAATCTTCGCAAAACAAGGGTTCAGAGGGCGCAGGGCGTGGGCTTCGAGCATCCAGTCGACCGTGGGTAAGATAGTCCCGTGAACATCTTCGGTTTCGTCATCTCATTCGTGCTCTTTGTCGGTGGTATTTACATGATGGGTGAGGCCTTCTATGTAGAAGGTTTCGAGTCCGTCGTGTTCGTCGGTGGACTGCTCGTTACTACTCTCGGCGTGTTCATCCCTATTCACGTCATGAAGCGCGTCGACAGCTAACTAGTCGTGGTGAGCCTTCTCGGCCGTCTCGCACCCTTGGCCCTCCGTCTTCGTGGGTCGAAGCGCATGTTCACCGATCCGCAACGCACATTGGATCGCATTGCGTACCTGACGGAGCATCCACAAGATTTCACGCCTCCGAACTCGCTCGATCGCGAGGTGCGCATCACCCGACGAGAATTCGACGGGTGGACCGTGTACGACGTGTCGCCGCTCGATGAAGCAGGCATTGCAGCTTCGACGCCCAAGAATCGTGCCGTCTACCTGCACGGTGGTTGCTATTGCTTTGAGATCACCGCATTTCACTGGAAACTCATTGCGCAGCTTGTCCGCGATTCGGGCACGACGATTACGGTGCCGATCATGCCCTTGGCACCCCACGGCACCGCGTCCGTCGTCGTCGATAAGGTCGCCACGCTCACGCAGTCGCTCATCGCTGATGTTGGCGCAGCACACGTGAGTGTTCTCGGCGACTCCTCCGGCGGCGGATTGGCATTGGCGACGGCGATGGCCGTGCGGGACCGGCATCCAGAACCCTTGCGTTCTATCAATTTGATGGCCCCGTGGCTTGACGTTCGAGGCACAGATCCGATGCTGCAGAAAATTGCCCCCTCTGACCCATGGCTTGCCGTGCCAGGAACCAAAGCAGCCGGAGCCCTCTATCGCGCAGAACTTGAAGAAACCGATTGGCGAGTAAGCCCTCTCTTCGGCGACTTCACCGGTCTCGGGCCCATCACCGTCATTTCAGGAACACGCGACATCGTCTACGCGGATGCCCTCCGAATGATTCCCGCGGCGCGAGCGGCAGGCGTGCAGGTCAACACGATCGTCGGCGAAGGCATGATTCACGTCTACCCGCTGTTGCCGCTGCGCGAATCTGCGCCGGCGCGTGACGCGATGGCGCGCGCAATCTCCTAGCGCTACTAGCGCTAGCGTGAAACTCAAGCGCTTTAACGACGAAAGGCCGCCTCATTCGAGGCGGCCTTTTCAGTGGAGGGGATACGGAGAATCGAACTCCGGTCATCAGTTTGGAAGACTGAGGCTTTACCATTAAGCTACATCCCCACTCGGTACCCGGTCGTGCTGTGTACCGAGGAATACTGTACCCGAAACCTCGCCAAGTGCGAAGTCGAGATCGCTCAGCGCGAAACTTGCCAGTGATTTGCTGGATACTTCGCCCGATATTGCCTCGAACGGGATGTAAACGACACCGATCTCAGGATCTCGTCAACATTCTCGTCGCGCTCAGGCTAGACTTGCCGAGGCCAATTTTGTATCGGCATTGCACTGTGATGCCGGGGCCATGACACAGCACGGCGCCCCGGGGCGTAGCTCAGCTTGGTAGAGCGCTCGGTTTGGGACCGAGAGGTCGCAGGTTCGAATCCTGTCGCCCCGACGAAATACACCATCGAATTACAGGAGATCCACAACGTGAAGACAACCGTTGAGAAGCTGAGCCCGACACGCGTCAAGCTCAACATCTCGGTCACCCCCGAAGAACTCAAGCCGAGCATCGATCACGCGTATGGCCACATCGCCTCGCAGATCAACATCCCCGGTTTCCGCAAGGGAAAGGTTCCGCCGCAGCTGGTGGACCAGCGCGTTGGTCGCGAAGAAATCTTGAACCACGCTGTGAGCGATGGACTCGATGGCTTCTACCGCCAGGCTGTGACCGAAGAAGAGATCCGCGTTCTCGGTCGCCCCGAAGCAGACATCGTCACGTGGCCCGAGGTCAAGGACTTCAGCGGAGACCTCGTTCTCGCTATTGAGGTTGACGTTCGCCCCGAGTTCGACATGCCGGCCTACGACAAGCTCACCCTGACGGTTGACGCTGCAGAAGCATCCGCAGACGACGTCAAGGATGAACTCGACAACCTGCGTGCCCGTTTCGGCACGCTCGTGACCGTCGACCGTCCCGCTAAGTCGGGCGACTTCGCTCAGCTCGACCTCGTCGCCAAGATTGGCGAGACCGAGGTTGACTCCGCAACCAGCATCTCCTACGAGCTCGGCTCGGGTGAACTGATCGAGGGCATCGACGAAGCTCTTGACTCGCTGAGCGCTGGCGAATCAACCACCTTCGAATCCGTACTCCTCGGTGGAGACCACGAGGGCGAGACGGCGATCATCAGCGTTTCGTTGCTCACCGTCAAGGAGCGCGAGCTTCCTGAGGCCGACGACGACTTCGCGCAGATGGCAAGTGAGTTCGACACCATCAAGGAACTCAAGGCCGACCTCAAGGAGCAGGTCAAGCGTTCCAAGGCCTTTGGCCAGGGTGCACAGGCTCGCGACCAGATCGTTGACGAGCTGCTCAAGGCCGTCGAGATCCCCGTTCCCGAGAAGCTTGTTGAAGACGAAGTTCACCGTCACCTCGAGAACGAGAACCGCCTCGAAGATGACGAACACCGCGCAGAGGTAGTCGTCGCCAGCGAGAAGACTTTCCGTTCGCAGATCCTCCTCGACTCCATCGTTGAGAAGGAAGAGATCAAGGTCAGCCAAGAAGAGCTCACCTCGTACCTCGTGCAGGGCGCACAGCAGTACGGCATGGAGCCCGGCGAGTTCATCCAGATCCTGGACAAGAACGGCCAGATCCCTGCCATGGTCGCCGAAGTTGCACGCAGCAAGGCTCTCGCAGTCGTGCTCAGCAAGGCCAAGGTCGTTGACTCCAAGGGCAAGTCGGTAGACGTGTCGGCCTTCACCGCGGTCGCAAACCCGGCAGCCGCTGAAGAAGAAACCGCTGAAGAAGCAGTCGCTGCAGAAGAAGTGGCAGCAGACGACGCAAGCGACAAGGCCTAAGCCACACAGCTTTACCCCTCACGGTCGACTAGTTAGCTAGTCGGCCGTGAGGTCGTTAATGCGGTAACTAGGGGCTCGAGATCGTCTCGACAAAGAGCTGTGCGTAGCGCGCGCCATCAACGCCGAGCGCCACATCAATGCGGCGGAAGCCAGCGTCGGCAGCACCATCCTGCTCGTGCCCCGCAGTGCGGTGATCAACGACAGTTTGACCGCGAGTGAGCGGATCCGCGAGGCTGACGCGAACGGGCAAGTTCATGGTCGTGAGCCCCTCAGGGTCGAGTGCCGCGCAGACCGCCCCGGCATCGCCAATGTCGCCGTGGCCTTCGCCAGCCACTCGCACTTCGCCACCTTTCACGGTCACGAGATGCTGCAAGAGGCGACCAACCAGTTGTGTGCCCGGTTCGGCGGATGCCGCAAGGGTCGTGATGTCGGCCGGCGCGACCGTGACGGCATAGAAGACATCCAAGCCATACATGGTGATCGGAACACCTGCGGTCAGAACAATCTCGGCTGCCTCAGGATCATGCCAGGTGTTGAACTCGGCAACGGCTGTCGCGTTGCCAACCGAGGCAGAACCGCCCATGAAAACTATTCGCTCAACGTTGGTGAGAACCTCCGGGTGCATGCGAACCAGCAGCGCAATATTGGTCAGGGGAGCAAGCGGCACGAGAGTGACCGGAGTCGGACTCGCCAGAATCTCCCGCCGCAGTAACTCAACAGCGTGCACGGGAACAACCTGACGTGATGACACAGGCAGGCCCAGATCGGCGAGCCCATCCATGCCATGAACGTGAGCAGCCGGATGCGCGTCAGCGAGTAAAGGGCGGTTTGCGCCAGCAGCGACCGGAACAGGGCCGGCTCCCGCAGCATCCAGAACCATCAGAGTGTTGCGCACAACCTGCTCGAGACTCGCGTTGCCCGCCACGCACGTCACCGCCCGTAGATTGACCCCCGGATGCCGCACCGCCAGCATCAGCGCGAGAGCATCATCAATACCGGTGTCAACGTCGAGAATCATTTGCTGCATGCAGCAATGCTATTGCTCGATACTTGCCCGGGCCTTGCTCAGTCGGAGAGGAGCTCTGCCGCGTAGCCGCGCACCGAGCGCTGATAGATGGGCAGATAGTTGGCGAGAGCCATCAGCGCGACCGCAGCGCCCTGAGTGGGGTCGCCACGATTTGTCAGCGCGAGAGCGAGAAAAGCAGCAGTTGGACCTGTCCACTCATCATCCGGATGCTCGTGGAGCTGTCGCTCGAGTAAAGCAATGGACTCCTCAACGCGATTGAGGTTGCGCAGCGTGCTCGCCAACTGGATGACCGCTTGGGGCATCAGGGCGGCATCCAACCCGTTATCAATAGCACGGCGGTAGAGCGGCTCAGCCTCGGCCTCTAAACCCGCGTAGTCGCGTGCACCGGCTGCCTCAAAGAGAGCCTCGGCGTCATCGGGGTCGCGTTCGGCGACAAGTTCGTCAATAGCGGACACCACATCGCCCTCGGCCATCGCGCCCGCGTGAGCCCAAATATCTGCGATTCGATCGCGCCAGTTCTGCTGCATTCCGAGAGCCTACAAGCAGCCTCTGGCGACGCGGTACTTTGCCTAGGGCGAACACGCCAGAATCGCGACGCGTACTCGGATACATTCGTACTACGCGATAACTGAAATGGAGCGCAACAATGGCCCAACCGGCATTGGTCTCGAGCATCTTCGACCAACTCCTCAAGGACCGCATCATCTGGCTCGGCTCAGAGGTGCGAGACTCAAACGCGAACGAGATCTGCGCAAAGATCTTGCTGCTTGCCGCGGAAGACCCCAAGCGCGACATCTTCCTCTACATCAACTCGCCCGGTGGATCGATCACCGCAGGCATGGCGATCTACGACACGATGAAGTTCGTACCCAACGACATCGTCACCGTCGGAATCGGCCTCGCCGCCTCGATGGGGCAGTTCCTGCTCTCCTCGGGAACCAAGGGCAAGCGCTACATCACCCCCAACGCACGTGTGCTCCTGCACCAGCCCTCGGGCGGATTCGGCGGAACCGCTGCCGACATCCAAACTCAGGCCGGCGTCATCCTTGATATGAAGAAGCGCATGGCAGAGCTCACCGCCGAGCAGACCGGCAAGAGCGTCGAGCAGGTTCTTATCGACAACGACCGTGACAACTGGTTCACGGCGCAAGAAGCTCTCGAATACGGCTTCGTTGATCACCTCCGCGAATTCGCATCCGACGTTGTCGGCGGAGGCGGAACCGAAGATAACGCGTCCGATGACAACGCAACCGGCAAGAAGGACTAATCATGGAGAACTTTAACCTCGGCGCCCAAGCGCCCGCAGGCATCGGACGCCCCGATGTCGACGCTCGCTATATCTTGCCGACGTTCGAAGAGCGCACGGCCTATGGCTACAAGCGCCAAGACCCGTACGCGAAGCTATTCGAAGACCGCATCATCTTCTTGGGTGTGCAGATCGATGACGCTTCAGCAGACGACGTCATGGCTCAGCTTCTCGTTCTCGAAAGCCAAGACCCCGACCGCGACATCGTCATGTACATCAACTCACCCGGTGGTTCGTTCACCGCGATGACGGCGATCTACGACACGATGCAGTACATCCGTCCGCAGATTCAGACGGTTGTTCTCGGTCAGGCTGCTTCGGCAGCCGCAGTGATCACCGCCGGTGGAACCAAGGGAAAGCGTCTGGCTCTGCCCAACGCTCGCATCCTGATCCACCAGCCCAGCGGTGGCTCCGAAGGAGCAAGCCAGGCTTCGGACATCGAAATTCAGGCGCGCGAGATTCTTCGCATGCGTGGATGGCTCGAGGAGACCCTCTCGCACCACTCGAACCGTACCCCTGAGCAGATCAACAAGGACATCGAGCGCGACAAGATCCTGAGCGCGGCCGAGGCAATGGAGTACGGTCTGATCGACCAGGTGCTCACGAGCCGCAAGACGCTACCGGCGATCACGAGCTAACACTCGTTTTAGCGAAAGTGAGGCGGTCACCCTGTGGGGTGGCCGCCTCACTGCGTTAATCCGAGCGACGAAAACGACGTCGAGCGCTGTATTTCGCTGGCGCTACGACTCGTTCTTGCGCTTCACAGAGATCAAGAAGATCGCAACACCGGCAATCAGCACGAGGGCGATAGCCCCGCCGACCACTACCGCTGTTTCTGCATCGACATTGACGCCTGACTCGCTGGTGTCAGTGTCGCTGCCCTCCGGGGCTTCGGATGCTGTTGGGGGAGTGCTCTCCTCAAGCGAACCACCACCACACGCGGGCGGGGCATCCATGGCTTCTGAAAGAACCTGATCGGCATCGGGCTGCCATGTGAAATTGATCTCGTCTGAGATGGTGTGACCGTCAGCAGAAACCAGCTGCCAGAGCATCCGATAATCACCAGCATCACCGAGAGCAGCCATCGTCGAGAGCGACTCGTCGCGGATGCTGACGCACCCATCACCGTAATAACCGCCGTTCGAATCCAGAATTTGAATCGCGAAGCCGCCACCATCGCCCGCAAGGTCGAGGAGGGTGTCGTTAGTCGTGACAGAGAACTCGTCTGGCATCACTGTAAGGGTCTCGCCCTCAGTGGGGGTGCTATCGACGAGGTAGTTGTGCGCGTACGCGGGCGCGGCCACGAGCAGCACAAGCGCTGCAATCGTGGCCGCGCTGAACGCAGCGCCGACGCGAATAACTCGACGCATCGTTCGAGCTACTTAGCGGTGGGGCGTCGGAAAGCGAAGGCTGCTACGAGCGCACCAAGGCCCGCAACGAGACCAGCGATTCCGAGTCCGCGTGCAACGGGGTCGCTGCTCGGGGCAGTGTCGTTGCCATTGTCGCTCTCGCCAGAGTGATCGTCGCCGTGGGCATCCGCGCCTGCCGTCGCCGTGCCACCGTGGTGGTCAACAGGGGTGTCATTGACATAAAGGATGGGCGCGGGCTTCTCGGCTCCCTCTTCTGTGCCGCTCCAGCTCACAACAGAACCATCGGTGTAGGTCTGGTCAGCGGTGAGTACGACGCTTCCCACATCGGGAACCGGTCCTAGTGAGACAGGGAGCAAGAGAAGTGCGCCGTCGCCGAGTTCGGAACCCGCTTGCGCGGTCCAGACGATCGAGGTGACCGCTTCGGTGATTTCGCTTTCGCCGACCATGACAGGCTCCGGTAGTTCACTTCGCACGAGTTCTGCGTCCCATCCTGGAACCGGAACAAAACGAACGCTCGTGAACGGAGTGTCCGTCGGGAGATTCAGCTGAACTCGGTTGGTCTTCTCGGTGTCTGACTCATTGGGGACCTTGACAGTGATCAGTGCGTACGCGCCAGCGTCGGCCTGACCGGGGTCGATAGTGACATGGGCCATCGCGGCGAGTGGGGCAGCTACGGCAAGGGCAGCTCCTGCGCTGAGCGCGAGGGCAGCTTTAGTGAAGTTCTTCATCATTATCTTTCTCAAAATGGGTCGCGAATGTGCGACAAAAATCGGGGGATGCTGTGCGGTGCAGCTAAACCGCGGCGAGCTTCGCTGGCGGGCCCCGATAACGCGTAGTAGAAAGAAAACGCAAGACAAGAGTGATGGCCGGTGCGGTGCGCGGCAGCATCCGGAATTCGAGAACCGGAGTCGCCGAAAGCGACAGTGATGCAAAAAGGCGTGACACGAACATCCGGGCAGTGTCGAACAAACCCCAGAACGCACTTTCGGCATACCGGAAGGCCAGAATCGTCACGACCGCTGCGACCCCGTGGGAGAGGGACATCGCAGAATCTGCCGACTGCGCCACTGAGCTGAAATCGAAGGTCATCGCTGCCATGTCGTGCTGCGCGATTCCTTCGGGCGCCAGCATCGCACTAAACAGCGAGTGATACATCGCTTGGCTCGCCAGAATGGCAATGCTGAGACGCAGCAGAGAGAGGGTGCGCCCGGCCAACAGTGTGCAGATGGTGATGGAGATCACGAGTGAGACCCCCATTCCGAAGAGGGAAGGGGAAACGCCGCCAGCGAACTGGTGGGAGAAAGCTGCCGTGAAGGTGGCAAACACAGCGGCGAAACTGCCACGGAGCACGCGCATGGCACGTGTATGCATGGGGCTCCTCTCTCAGCGGCCGCTATTCCTCCCAGCCTAGTTCGTATTCTGACCCTATTTTGTCGTCGCGGATGCCCGCAGAACACCGCTCGACCGACTCGCCGAAACGCCACTGGTAATGGTGACCAAGACTGAACGAATATCGGGTTAGGCTCGTTGTCAAGGTATTTACTCAAGGAGAGGAACCGGCATGGCCCGAATTGGGGAAAGCGCGGACCTGCTCAAGTGTTCCTTCTGCGGCAAAAGCCAAAAGCAGGTACAGCAATTGATTGCCGGTCCTGGCGTATATATCTGCGACGAGTGCGTAGATCTATGCAACGAAATCATTGAAGAGCGCCTTGCTGAGGCCGGCGAAGAAGCATCAAGCGAATTCGATCTGCCCAAGCCACGCGAGATTTACGCCTTTCTTGAGGAATACGTCATCGGCCAAGAGGCAGCCAAGCGCGCTCTCTCTGTCGCCGTCTATAACCACTACAAGCGCGTTCGTGCCCGCAACACGATCACTTCTGCTGACGCTGTTATTGATGATGTCGAGATCGCCAAGTCCAACATCTTGCTGATCGGCCCCACCGGTTGCGGCAAGACCTACCTCGCTCAGACGCTCGCGAAGCGCCTCAACGTGCCTTTCGCTGTTGCGGATGCCACCGCGCTCACCGAGGCTGGTTATGTCGGCGAGGATGTGGAGAACATCCTTCTCAAGCTCATTCAGGCCGCAGACTATGACGTTAAGCGTGCTGAGACGGGCATCATCTATATCGATGAGATCGACAAGATCGCCCGCAAGGCCGAAAACCCTTCCATCACACGTGACGTGTCGGGGGAGGGCGTGCAGCAAGCACTCCTGAAGATTCTGGAAGGCACCGTTGCCTCCGTTCCACCCCAGGGTGGCCGCAAGCACCCTCACCAAGAGTTCATCCAGGTCGACACGACCAACGTGCTCTTCATTGTTGCTGGTGCATTCGCGGGACTCGAAGAGATCATCTCGAACCGTGCAGGCAAAAAGGGAATCGGCTTCGGCGCCCCGCTGCACAGCAAGGGTGATGACGTTAACCTCTTCGGCGAAGTTCTGCCGGAGGACCTGCATAAGTTCGGTCTTATCCCCGAGTTCATCGGCCGGCTCCCCGTGGTAACCACGGTCACTCAGCTCGATCAGGTCGCTCTCATGGACATCCTCACGACTCCGAAGAATGCCCTTGTTCGTCAGTACCAGCGGATGTTCGAGATTGACGGCGTCGAGCTCGAGTTTGAGAAAGAAGCCTTGGAGTCGATTGCGGACCTCGCTGTGCTCCGTCAGACAGGTGCTCGCGGCCTGCGTGCCATTCTCGAAGAAGTCCTCGGACCGATCATGTTCGATGTTCCCTCGGATGAAACAGTCGGTCGAGTTATCGTGACGAAGGCTGCCGTGTTGGAGAACGCGGCTCCGACGATTATTCCGCGTAAGCCTATTCGGCAAGAAAAGTCCGCTTAGCGCGGACTCAGCGCTTGAGGTATCCGGTGCCTCGCTGTGCCTTCAGGGGCACGCTGCCGTGTGAGCACAGCAGTGTCCAATGAAGGAGCACGCTGCTTTTTGAGAGACGGCAAGTGATGGGCCTGAGGGCGACCGCGCCGCGAATCGAATCGCAGCCAGATTTGGGTAAGGCTGTGAGTGAGTCGCCCTCAGGGCATCGTGCTAGGTGACGTCTAAGCGTCAGGGCCGAGTGAACTACGACCGCGAACCATTCTGCCGTGTTTTGGCACGCGAGCGAAAGGGTTTTCCCCAGATTTTCTTGCCGGCGACTTTTACGACGTAGCGTCCGTCGCGTGATGGGGGAGCGAAAGCCAATTCTCGCGCACCGCAACGAGCGCCTCGTCGATATCGTTGCTGCGCGCGTGCGCGACGATGAGCGCGTGCTGAGCGACGGACTCGCGCCCCGAATGAGAGCTAAACCGCATCCGTTCCACCCTGCGAAGTATGGGGGTTAGCTGCGAGAGCACTTGTGCGATGGTGTCGTTTCCGCTGGCTGCAATGAATACCTCGTGAAAGTCATCGTCAGCATCGAGAGCGGCGTCCACGTCTTCGGCATCCAGGGCGGTTTCGAACCTGGCATTTGCTTCCTCCATGGTGCTGAGTTCGGCATCCGTGATTGAGGGCAGTGCGAGCCTCGCCGCTAGCTCGTGGAGCGCTGCGGTGACCTGCTGAACGCCGTGAGTTGAAGCAGGGTCATAGGGGGCAACGAGGGTTGCTTTGCCTGGCTGAGAGACGACAAGTCCGCCGCGTTCAAGACGGAGCAGTGCTTCGCGAATGGGGGTGCGGCTCACCCCGAGCCACTTTTCGAGTTCGGTGTCTCGTAGCCGTTCTCCTGGCGCGAAACTGCCATCGACAATCGCATCACGGATGGAGGCGTACACGTCATCGCGCAAGAGCGATCGTTTGTGGACGGCGTTCTTCTCAGGCACTGGCATGCGAAATATTGTATGTCGCTGGCGCGACTTTGGCTGAGATTGCTTGACATAGGGGAGTCGAGGCTGCAATATATTGCATATCGGCTTCGGAACGGGGCCACAACGAGAGGAGCCCTCGTGGGCATTTCAGACTTCGAACGCTACCCCCTCACTTTTGGGCCGAGCCCGATTCACCAACTTCCCCGGTTGAGCGCCCACTTGGGCGGGGCAACTGTCTGGGCCAAGCGCGAAGACGTCAACAGTGGCTTGGCCTTCGGGGGAAACAAGACGCGCAAACTGGAGTACATCGTTCCGGATGCCATCGCGCAGGGCGCTGACACCCTCGTCTCCATTGGCGGCTACCAGTCAAACCACACTCGCCAAGTTGCCGCGGTCGCAGCAAAGCTCGGCATGAAAGCGGTTCTCGTACAGGAGAACTGGGTCGATTGGCCCGACCCCTTGAGTGACCGCGTCGGCAACATCCAACTCTCCCGGATCATGGGAGCGGATGTTCGGCTCGACAGTTCCGGGTTCGACATCGGTATTCGCGACAGCTGGAAGAACGCTATCGCTGACGTTGAGGCTGCCGGCGGTAAGCCGTATCCGATCCCGGCCGGAGCATCCGAACATCATCTCGGTGGTCTTGGCTTCGCCAACTGGGCCTATGAAGTGGAAGCTCAAGAGCGCGAACTCGGAGTGTTCTTCGACACGATCGTCGTCTGCACCGTGACAGGCTCTACCCACGCCGGAATGATTGCCGGGTTCGCGGGGCAAGATCGCCCCCGTCGTGTCATCGGTATTGATGCGTCGGCGACTCTCGAGAAGACGCGCGACCAGGTCTCGCGTATTGCTCGCCACACGGCTCAGCTCATCGGGCTTGAGCGCGAACTGCGTGAAGACGAAATCTCTGTGCTTGAGGGATGGGCAGGGGATCTCTACGGCATCCCCGTCGACTCCACGCTCGAGGCGATTCGCGTCGGTGGGACGCTGGAAGGCATGATCACGGACACCGTGTACGAAGGCAAGTCCCTCGCTGGACTTATCGATCTCGTGTCGAGCCGCGACATTCCCGCTGACAGCAACGTGTTGTACGCCCACCTCGGCGGCCAACTCTCGCTGAACGCTTACAGCGGGCTGTTTCGCTAGCGGATAACGCGCGCTGCCGCACACTGCCACTGGCCGTCGATACAGGGGCCACTTCTCGGTCCACAGCACACAAGTAAGGAATCACCGCCGATGCCGTACGACGTAGCACCACCGACCGGACCGAGTGAATTCGACGACTACCGCTCGCGCAGCGGTAGTCAGACAATGAGCGAACCCGCGGTCAACTCACGCCCTCTTTCAGCCGCAGCGAGCCTCGGCGACGATGTACTCGACTCGATAGCGCAGCGGGTGCTGTGGACAGCGACAGCCATCATCGACTCGGCGAACCGCGGCAGGCCGAACGATTCGGGCGTGAAAGTGGGCGGGCATCAATCGTCGAGCGCATCGATGGTGGGAATTATGACCTCGCTGTGGTTCGCCGAACTCACTCCCATTGATCGAGTATCGGTGAAGCCGCATGCATCACCCGTCTTGCATGCGATCAACTACCTGCTCGGAGAGCTGGGCGAAGAGTATCTTCCGACGCTTCGTGAGCTCGGCGGACTGCAGAGCTACCCCAGTCGCCTCAAAGACCCTGACACGGTCGATTTCTCGACCGGCAGCGTAGGAATCGGCGCCACCGCACCGCTATGGGCAGCGATGTCTCACCGCTACCTGCGTGATCAGTTTCCGGAAACCCCTGAATCTGGTCGCTTCATCAGTCTGCTCGGCGATGCCGAACTGGATGAAGGAGCCGTGTGGGAAGCAGTTACCGACTCGGGGGCGCGCCAACTCGGCGAGCTCGTCTGGATTGTGGACCTCAACCGGCAATCTCTCGACCGCGTTATTCCTGACGTTCAAATTGCCCGACTGCAGGGGATGTTTGCGGCAGCGGACTGGCAAGTTCTGACCTGCAAATGGGGGCGGCGTATCCATGCCCTCTTTGTGCAGCCTGGCGGAGAAGAACTGCGCGAACGCCTCGAGTCGATGGCGAATGAAGAGTATCAACGACTACTGCGCAGCCATCCCGACGAAGTCCACACACGCCTACTTGGCGAGGAGCCAGCGCCGGCTCTGGCACAGCTTGTGCAGACACTGAGCCCCCACGAACTCGCGGCGAGCATCCGTGATCTCGGCGGGCACGACATCCATTTGCTTCTCGAAACGTATCGAGAAATTGACCCTGAACGACCGACCGTCATCTTTGCGTACACCGTCAAGGGGCGCGGGCTTGCGACGGAAGGGCACCCCAACAACCACGCTGCCCAACTCACTGAAGCCCAGATGGCGGAGTTGGCCGCGCTATCAGGGATGACACTCGCTGAGCCGTGGCGGCGCTTCGCCGAGAACACTCGGGAAGGCGCACTCTGTCGTGATGCGGCAGAACGACTTCGTCGACCGGCTATCGAAGGCCACGCGATTGAGGCGGTGCCGAGCGAGCTGCCTTGGAGCTACAAACCAACCATTTCAACACAGGCAGCACTCGGGCGTTTTCTTCTTGACCTGAACCGCGCGGCCCCCGAAGTCGCTCGCCGAGTAGTGACATTGAGCCCGGATGTCGCGTCGTCTACGAACCTTGGCGGATGGATCAACAAGACCGGAGTGTGGTCAGTCGGCGAACGTCACGATTGGTTCGCTGACGACGCTGATCGACTGCTGAAGTGGAATGAAGGCGCGCAAGGGCAACATATCGAACTGGGCATCGCCGAGGTCAACCTTGTCTGTCTGGCGGGGGAGCTCGGATCTACGTGGAGCCGCTGGGGGCAACCGCTGATTCCTATCGCCACCATTTATGACCCCTTCGTCTCGAGAGCCCTCGAACCGTGGTCGTACGGTATTTACTCTGGCGGACAATCAATCCTGATCGGAACGCCGTCAGGCGTCACGCTCGCGCCAGAGGGCGGAGCGCACCAATCCATCACAACGCCCTCTATTGGCCTCGAACAACCAGGTTGTGTTGCATGGGAGCCCGCTTTCGCGCAAGACCTCGAGTGGTGCTTGCTGGAGAGTATGAGCAACATCGGAAAGCCGGATGGCCAGTCTGCTTACTTTCGAATTTCAACGCGCCCCATCGACCAATCGTTGTCGCCGCTACCGGAAGACCCGGCGCTTCGCCAACAACGACGCGATCAGGTGGTCGCTGGTGGCTACCGTCTGAGTTCTCATGATCCTGCCGAGGATGCCATCACTTTGGTGGGCGTCGGAGCGATCATGCCTGAAGTCGTAGATGCGGCACGGCGGCTCGAGGGTCGCGGAATCCGCACCGGGATCGTGTGTCTGACGAGTCCAGATCTCGTGTTCCGCTCGTTCAATCGACGCTATGACAGAGCCGCTCCAGCGCGGATGTCAATCGTTGACGATCTCTTCCCCGCCCACGCTCGCACCCCTCTGGTCACGGTGATGGATGGACACCCCCACACTCTCGCGTTCTTGGCGGGAGTGCGGGGTGATCGCATCCGTAACCTTGGGGTGAGCGAATTCGGTCAATCCTCGAGCGTGAGCGATGCCTATGCGCTTCATGGAATTGACTCGGATGCGATCATCCGAGCCGCGAGTGACCTGCTGGGATACTCCGCTTAGCTCAGCCCGCGACGGTTGAGGAGCGGCTGCAGTTCGGCGTCGCGTCCACGGAAGTCGCGGAACGCTTCGAGGGGGTTCTTCGATCCACCAACACCGAGCAGTCGCGAGCGGAAGCGGTCGCCATTGGCGCGCGTGAGGCCGCCGTTTTCGGTGAACCACTCGACGGTGTCGGCATCCAAGACTTCGCTCCAAATGTACGAGTAGTAGCCGGCGTCGTAGGCCGAGTTCGCAAAAATGTGCTGGAAGTAGGTGCTGGAGTAGCGCGGCGGCACTGCAGGATTGTCGAGGCCAACCTCAGCAAGGGCGTGTGCTTCGAACGCTGCGACATCCGTCACTTCGTCGCTCACACCAATGCGGTGCCACGCTTGATCGATGAGCGCGGCGGCCAGGTACTCGCTCGTGAGGAATCCCTCATTGAAGGCGGCGCTTGCCTGAATGCGCTCAACGATTTCGCGGGGCATGGGTTCGCCGGTCTTGTAGTGCTTGGCGTAGTTGTCGAGAACCTCGGGCCACAGCATCCACATTTCGTTGACTTGGCTGGGGAACTCGACGAAGTCGCGGTAAGTGTTGGTTCCTGAGAACTTGGGGTAGGTGACGCGTGCGAAAAGTCCGTGCAGGGCGTGGCCAAATTCGTGGAACAGAGTGTTGACTTCGTCATACGTCAACAGTGTGGTCTCGCCTGCTGCGGGTTTCGGCACGTTGAGGTTGTTGGTGACGATCACCGGATGCCCGAGCAGATCCGATTGGGCGATGAGCGAGTTCATCCACGCTCCGCCGCGCTTAGAGTCACGCGTGTAGAGGTCGAGCGTGTAGAGCCCGACTTCAGAGCCATCCTCGTTGGTGACTTCAAAGATGCGGACGTCGGGGTGATACGCCGGCAGGTCGTAGCGCTCGCTGAAGGTGACACCGTAGAGCTTGGTGGCGGCAAAGAACACTCCGTCGCGCAATACTCGTTCAGCTTCGAAGTAGGGGCGCATTTGGGTGGTGTCGACGTTGTATTTTTCGCCGCGCACCTTTTCGGAGTAGTAGGCCCAGTCGGCGGCGGTTACTTCGGTGCCAGCGAGTTTCTCGAGTGCCGCATGCTCGTCGCGCGCGTTGCGGGCGGCGGCGGGCGCCAGCTTGCCTAGCATGTCGGCTACTCGTTGTGGGTTCTGGGCGGTGCCGTCGGCTGTCACCCAGGCGGCGTGGCTGTCGTATCCGAGGAGGGCTGCTCGCTGCGACCGTAGTGTGGCGATTTCGAGAACGAGTTCACGGTTGTCGAATGCGCCGCCGCGGATGCCGCGAGTGCGTGATGCTGCCATGACGCGGCCCCGTACATCCGCATTCTTCAATAGGGAGAGGTGGGGCTGGTTGGTGGGCAGGATGAGCGTAATGAGGTATTTGCCGGTGAGGCCCCGATCGTTCGCCGCGCTGGCGGCCGCCGAGATTTCAGATGCGTCGAGTCCATCGAGTTCTTCGACGTTGTCGACGACTACTGCGAGGTCGTTGGTGTCGGCGAGGAGGTTCTTTTCGAATTTGGTGGTGAGGCTGGAGAGGCGCGAGTTGTAGTTGCGCAGGGTTGTTTTGTCTTCTTCGCTGAGCCCGGCACCGGCGAGGGTGAATTCGGTGAAGTATCGTTCGACGAGGTACCGCGCTTCGGCGTCGAGGTCGGTGCTGTCGAGGGTGTCGCGGATGCTGCGGATTCGTTCGTAGAGGGCACTGTTGAGGCTGATGGCGTCGTTGTGTGCTGCCAGTTGTGGTGCGATGACTTCTTCGAGGGCATCCGTTGCAGCGTTGCTGTCGGCGGAGGTCTTGTTGAAGAAGACGATGGCGACACGGTTGAGGAGTTGGCCGCTCTTTTCGAGCGGAAGCATGGTGTTGTCGAAGCTGGGTGCTTCTGTTTGTGCGGTGATGGCGTCAATTTCGGTGAGCTGTTCGGCCATGCCTTTCTCGAATGCGGGAGCGTAGTGCTCGTCTTCGATGTCGGCGAAGGGTGGCATGCCAAAGGGCAGTGTGCTGGGCTCATAGAAAGGATTGGTCATTCTTCTACCCTATTCTCGGTTTATGACGAATGAGCGATATACCCATGGCCATCATGAGAGTGTTTTGAAATCTCACACGTGGCGCACGATTGCTAATTCGGCGGCTTATTTTGAGCCGCATCTTGCGGAGGGGCTTTCGTTGCTTGATGTGGGGTGCGGTCCGGGCACGATCACGGCTGAGTTTGCGCAGCGGTTGGCGCCTGGCGCTGTGGTGGGGTTGGATGCTGCTCCCGCCGCGATCGAGAGGGCGTCGGCTTTCTCTGCCGACAATCTGAGTTTTGTGGTGGGTGACGCGTATGCGCTGCCGTTTGCTGATGACAGTTTTGATCTCGTGCATTCGCATCAGACGTTGCAGCATTTGGGTGATCCGGTTGCGGCGCTTCGGGAGATGAGGCGTGTTGCTAAGCCGGGTGGGCTGATTGCTGTGCGGGATGTTGATTATGCGGGCACTGTGTGTTTTCCGGAGCTTCCGGGTTTGAGGGTGTGGGCTGATGTTTATGATGCTGTGCATCGCAGCAATGGGGGTGAGCCTAATGCGGGGCGACGTTTGAAGTCGTGGGTGATGCAGGCAGGTTTTGTGGACTTTTCGGCGTCGGCTTCGGTGTGGAGTTTTTCGGATGCGGCTGATCGTGAGTGGTGGGGCAGCATGTGGGAGGCGCGGGTGTTGGAGTCGGCGTTTGCTGAGGATGCGTTGAGTAAGTCGCTTGCGACGCGGGAGGTGTTGCAGCAGATTAGTGGTGCGTGGCGGGAGTGGGCTGATTCTGCTGAGGGGTGGATGGCGATGCCGCATGGTGAGATTCTGGCGCGCGTGTAACGCTTCCTTTCGCGACCTCGGGGGCGTAGTCGGGGTGGTTTTCGTTTAGCAGCCGATTCCGGTGGGGTTGGTGTTGCAGTCTTGGTCGACGAGCACGGTGCTGGCGTGGCCTGCGGTTGCGGTGAGTGGTGGTGCTGTGATGGTGAGGGTGCCGACGACGTTTTGCCAGCTGCTGCCGGCGATGCGGTATTCGGCGGCGTAGGTCACGGCGAGGGTGATGGTGTAGTTGCCGGGCTCGTTGTAGATGTGGCTGGTGGGGGTGGGGTCGAATTCGGCGATCTTGTACTTTGCCCAGGTCGTTCCGGGGTTTGTGAGGCTGACGGTGTTCCCGTCGCCGTAGTCCCAGGTGTAGGTGGTGGGGGTGAATCGCACTTGGGCGGTGCCGCCGAAGAGGGTGCCGTCAACAACATGGGCAGGTGCGTTGGCGTAGAAGTTGGTGTCGAGACCGACGATCATCCACTGGTTGGGTTGCATTGCCGCGGTTGGTTGCTGTGGCCGGAAGCTCGCAATGTCGGAGATTGTGATCGGGCCAGCCTCGGCTTCTTCTACGGGTGGAGTCCAGGGGACACACTCAAGACGCTGGAGGTCACACCACGCTTCTTCGACGCTATCGAGAGCGTCATCGACCGGGATGTCTGCCGCGCCGTCAGCGTCAGGCTCCCACTCGGATGAGCCGCCGCCCGAGCCTGGCTGCTCGATAGTGGCTCCGAGGTCGACGGAGTCGCTACCCACTGCGACGTCTGGGCAGTGGCCAAGCGACTGCTGATAGCTAGAACAGTCAGTGCTCTGCCCGTCAGCATAAGCAACTGTGGGCGCTATGAAGCTAATGAGAAGAATCGATCCGACCGCTACAGCGGTTGGCTTTTTCAACACGGCTCGTCACTCCACTTCTCGGAGCCCGCAACCATAAGCGCACTCGAAGATTCGACGAAGTCAAAAGTTACTTGGAGCAGTATGGAGTCCCCTCGATCTGGGGAAACAACGGACTTTCCCTTCGAGTCCATGACGTCCACCAGGGAGAGGTCCTCGCAGAGATAGACAGTAATCATTTCCCGGCTGGGTCCCGTCCGGGAGTATCTCTGGAGCTCGACGCTCCTAATCGAAGACTTGCCAGTGACGATGTGGCCTTCAGCTTGCTGCTCTTTGAAGGAATCAATCGAGCTGTCCAGGAACGGGCCGACTGCGACCGTAGAGAGCCGCTCAGGATCGGTGCCGCCCGCGTGAAGAATTTCGTTTGAGACGCGAAGGTACTCCGCATAAGCCTCCTCAGCCGCAGCCAACGCTTCTTCATCGGTCGCGTAGGGCGCAACGAAGGTGGCGGTCGGCTCGGGCGATTCCGGGGTGCCGGAGGGTGCGCATCCGCTGAGTGAGGCGAGGAGAAGCACGCCAATTGTGAGGGGGGCGAGGTTCGAAAAGCGCATATAAAGAAGCTAAACAGGTGCACCAAACTTGGTGCTCAACTTTCCACAACACAAACGTTGCCCGCTCCGCACCGAAACGTGCACAAGCACGGGCGCGAAGCGAGCAACGTGAGAAGTGGTTTGAGTTGTGGTCTTTGCTAAGAAACGGGTTCTTCGACGGTCACAGTGCCGTCGGCGGCTTGGCGCACGGTAGTGCCGTCGTCGAGTTCAGCGACGGGACGTGATTCGAGCCAGGTGAGGGTCCACCGCCACGCGCTCGTATCGAGGTGGGCGATATCCGCTTCAACGCCTGCAATCGCTTCACGCATTTCTGCGGAAAGACGATCGGGCACAGCAGCGCCCACCGACCATCGTGTGCCGAGCTGCATTAAACGTTCTTTTCGTACAGGATCCACGACGTGCGGTCAGCAACCTTGTCGTAAAGGCGCTTAGCGCTGTCGTTCTCCTTGTTGGTGATCCAGCGGAGCTTTCCGCCACCATCTTCTGCCGCACGGGCAGCGATGTCGTCGATGATCGTTCCGGCAACACCAGCACCGCGGTGCTCAGGGTCGACATAGAGGTCATCCATGAACCAACCCCACGAGGCGGTGAACGTGTCAGGAAGGCGACGGTAGAGGCCGAAAGCGGCGATGTCACCGGGGTGGGGACGGTCTTCGGGAGAAACGGCAACAACTGCGTTGAGTTGTGCCGAGTCATCCATGAGCCATTCCCAGACGCCCTGAACGATTTCGTCAGTGAACTCGGTTTCGTAGAACACTCCGTACTTTACGAAGTGTGCTTTCCACTGCTCAAAATCATCTTCTTGGATGTCGCGGATCGTGTACGAAGGCTTCCCTGAGTTCGTCATTCATTCAACAATACGCGGTTTTCGGGTTCGGCACCGAACCCGGTGCCGAACCTTCACGAGACCTTAAGCGGACGTTTCCGGTGCAGCCTCAACCAAAACAATGTCGCGAACCTCAATCTCATCGGCTTCAACAATGGTCAGTTCGTGGATGCGGCCGACAGCCTTCAGGTCATCAATCGCAGCCGCAATCAGGGCTGGCCCCGCGAGGGTCGCCGAGGTCACTTCGGTCTTCTGCGACGCCTTGGCATCAGTTTTGGCGCGGCGAATCGTGATGAGTGCTTGGCTAACAGCCGAGAACAGACCACTCGGCGCGGCCGTCACGCCGAGCTCGTCGGCGGTCGGCCAGGTTGCCGTGTGCACGGAAGTGTCGTGCGTCCAACGCCAGACCTCCTCGGTAGCAAACGGAAGGTACGGCGCGAAGAGGCGCAAGAACACGTCGATAGCGGTGTGCAGGGCGCGATTGGCGCTCGCTTGTGCTTCAGGGGTTCCGGCACCGTAGGCGCGTTCCTTCACGAGCTCAAGGTAGTCGTCGCAGAACGCCCAGAAGAACTTCTCCGTGACTTCCAAAGCCTTCGCGTGGTCGAAGTTGTCGAGCGCGGTTGTGGCCTGCTCGACCACCGCGGCAAGCTCGGCAAGCATCTCGAGGTCGAGAGCCTCCGTCACCGCAGCGCCAGAATCGGCCGAAGCACCACTAGGAGCCGGGAACGAATAGACAAACTTCGACGCGTTCAATACCTTGATCGCGAGACGGCGACCGATCTTGATCTGCTTCGGGTTCTGCGGATCAAAAGCCGCGTCAGTTCCGAGGCGGCTGGATGCTGCCCAGTAGCGCACCGCATCCGAACCGTGGTCATCGAGCATGCCCTTAGGCGTGACCACGTTTCCCTTAGATTTGGACATCTTCTTGCGGTCAGGGTCAACGATGAAGCCCGAGATGCCGGCATTGCGCCACGGCACCGTTCCGTGCTCGAGTTCCGAACGCAACGCTGTGGAGAACAACCAGGTTCGAATGATGTCCTGGCCTTGGCTGCGCAGCGAGTAGGGGAAGACGACGTTGAAAAGTTCGGGGTCGGTCTCCCAGCCACCAGCAATTTGCGGGGTCAACGACGAGGTCGCCCACGTGTCCATGATGTCGAGTTCACCCTCGAAACCACCGGGAACACCACGCTGGTCTTCCGTATAGCCGGGAGCGGTATCCGACGAAGGATCGATTGGCAGCGAGTCTTCGCTCGGAACGATCGGGGCACCCTTTTCGCCATTGGCATCGAGCTCGTACCAAACGGGGATCGGCACACCGAAGAAGCGCTGGCGCGAAATGAGCCAGTCACCCGTGAGGCCGCCCACCCAGTTGTCGTAACGAACCCGCATGTGGTCGGGAGTGAAGTTGATTTGCTTGCCTGCTTCGAGCAGACGACCACGCAGTTTCTCGTCGCGCGCACCATTGGTGATGTACCACTGGCGCGTTGAAATGATCTCGAGAGGCTTGTCACCCTTCTCGAAGAACTTCACCTGATGTTGAATCGGCTTCGCGTCGCCGATCATCTCACCGGATGCCTTCAACAACTCAACAATGGCGGCCTTCGCGCTGAAGACCGTCTTACCGGCAAGCTCGGCATAGGCAGCCTGAGCGGCCTCGCCCACAATGACGTCGGGAGCATCAGCAATGATGCGGCCATCGGCACCAATGATGGTGCGGTTCGGCAGGTCAAGCTCGCGCCACCACACAACGTCGGTGACGTCACCAAACGTACAAATCATGGCAATTCCCGAGCCCTTGTCTTGCTGAGCAAGGCGGTGGGCCAGAACCGGAACCTCAACCCCGAAGATCGGCGTCGTCACCATCGTGCCGAAGAGGTGCTTGTAGCGCTCATCGTCGGGGTGAGCCACGAGAGCAACACACGCGGGCAGCAGCTCGGGGCGAGTCGTCTCAATGTGGATGTCGTCGCCATCCGCCTTGTGGAAAGCAAGACGGTGATACGCGGCGGGCTGCTCTTTGTCTTCGAGCTCCGCCTGCGCAACCGCGGTACGGAACGTGACATCCCACAGCGTCGGAGCGAAAGCCTGATAGGCCTCGCCGCGCTCAAGGTTGCGCAAGAAGGCGCGCTGAGCGGCACGCTGAGCATCGTCACCAATAGTGCGGTAGGTGAGGTTCCAGTCAACGCTCAAGCCAAGTTGGCGCCACAGGTCTTCGAACTGCTTCTCGTCTTCAGCAGTCAGGGTCTCGCACAACTCAACAAAGTTGCGGCGCGAAATCGGCAACTGGGCTGCAGCCTTCGTTGACTTGCCCTCGCCGCCGTGCTGCGGGGGCTCAAAGTTTGCGTCGTAGGGCAGTGTGGGGTCGCAGCGCACACCGTAATAGTTCTGAACCCGACGCTCGGTGGGGAGACCATTGTCATCCCACCCCATCGGGTAGAAGATGTCTTTTCCGCGCATGCGCTGAAAGCGCGTAACCAAGTCCATATGGGTGTAGCTGAAGACGTGGCCAATGTGCAGGCTTCCGGATGCCGTCGGCGGGGGAGTGTCGACCGAGAACACACAGTCAGACCCGTCGGTGAGCGCCTTCTGGCGATCAAACCGGTACGTGCCCTCGTTCTCCCAGACGGGAGCCCACTTGTCTTCGAGGCCTTCTAGGGCGGGCTTTTCGGGAACGCTCGACGACATGATTTCTCCGGTTCGATATGTGCGGCACCGAGTCAAAGAAGAGGTGCCTGAGTGTGAGTGGTGCTGTCAATCGTAACGGACAGCTGCGGGCTCAGACTGAACTCGACGGCGAGGCAACCAGCACAGTGTCGATGGCCCGGTGAACGTAGGGCTCAAGCCGCCCCCGCTGTGGACCCGACTGCGCCCATTCCTGAGCCGCAGCAACAACACACGCAATGAGTGAATAGGCGTGAGCGCGAGCCACCGCCGAATCGACACCGTGCTGCTGGGCGTATCCGCTCAGCAAACGCGCCTGGGTCGCAAAGCGACTCATCGCCGAGGCCTGCACTTCCGCAGCACTCCCTATGAGGTCGTATTGCGTGAGGATAAACGGCACATGGTGCGACTCGAAGGGAGCCACAGCCGCCAACATCGCCGTGCGGATGGCCTCGGTCGCGGGAGCATGCGGCGACGGCTGATCGGCCAAGGCCGTTTTCAATCGCTCGGTAGCGGCATCCAGCTCCACCCAAAATACTTCACCTTTGGCGTCGAAGTAGTTGAAGAAAGTGTTGCGGCTGACACCAGCACGGGTGGCGATCTGATCGACCGTAGTGCCCGTGTAGCCATTCTCGATAAACAACTCGAAAGCAGACTCTTGAAGGAGTTCTCGGGATGCAGCGGGCGGGCGGCCACGGGCAGAAGAGCGAGGAGACGTCACCGAATCATCTTCGCACTCGAGGCAGGGCTGCAAGAAGCGACCGAGTGTAAGGATCGCGGGGAGCCGTGAAAATCTCATTCGTTTCTCCCGTCTCCACAATGCGACCCTCGTTGATTACGGCCACGCGATCACTCATGTGGCGAATCACTCCGAGATCGTGAGAAATGAAGAGATAACTGAGGTCAAGATGGCGCTGAAGCTCGTCGAGCAGATTCAGCACGCGAGCTTGAGTGGAGACATCCAGAGACGACACTGGTTCATCGCACAGGAGCGTCTGGGGCGCAGGAGCGAGTGCGCGGGCGATCGCCACTCGCTGACGTTGGCCTCCCGAGAGGTGCAGCGGGCGGCGGTTCTTGATCGACTGAGGCAACCCAACGGCATCGAGCAGTTCATTGATCGTCGTCAGGGAACGACGGGTATCGGATACGCCAACGCTGAGAGCATCGGAGAGGATGCGCTCGACACTCCACCGTGGGTCGAACGAACTCAACGCATCTTGATAGATCGCCCCAAGAATGTGTCGGCGTGGACGGCGCTCACGGGCACTCAGAGCGCCCCACTCGTGACCGTCGAGCAATACGTCACCGCTGTCGGCGGTCTCGAGCCCGAGGGCGATCCGCGCAATTGTGGTCTTGCCCGACCCCGACTGGCCGACAAGACCCAGCGTTGTTCCTACCGTGAGCGTGAGCGACACAGAGTCGAGAGCCTGGATCGCGGCTCCCTGGGGCGTGGGGTATCGACGCGAGACTGAGCGAAGTTCGAGAGCCGGTGGCGGCACGGAGCCGGGTTCATCCAGCGGCGCGATGCTGATCTTGGGGCCGCGGTGAGCCGCAATCGCGGGAGCAACCGCACCCTCATCGAGCGGCAGCGTTAGCGCGACTCCGCGAGGCACATCGACCGGGATTGCCGCGAGCAACTGCTGGGTGGGCAGCGCGGTGGGCGCGCGGAGCACTGCGTTGGTTTCGCCGGTTTCGACAATGCGGCCCTCGCTCATGACCGCGACCCGATCGGCAACGCGGGAAACAACAGCGAGATCGTGAGTGATCAGAATCATTGCTGTACCGCTGTCGCGCAGTGACGACAAGACATCGAGCACGCGCGCTTGAACCGTGACATCGAGGGCGGTTGTCGGTTCGTCGGCAATGATGAGGGCCGGTCCGGCAGCGATTCCGGCTGCGATGAGCGCGCGTTGGCGCAATCCGCCGGAAAGTTCACCGGAGCGCTGTCGAGCTCGCAGAGCGGGATCCGGAATTCCCACCGCATGCAAGAGTTCAAGAACGCGGGCCCGACGCTCTCGCTGGCTGAGCGTGGTGTGCAGTCGCAACACATCATCAATTTCGCGGCCAACGGGTCGCAAGGGGTCGAGGGACACGAGCGCATCCTGCAAGATCAGCCCCATGGATGCTCCGCGAATGCTTCGCCACCGTCGAGCACCCTGTGCCGGCAGTCTTTCTCCCGCCAGGCTGAGCTCGTTGAAGCTCACGTGGGCACCCGCGGGCGCAAGCCCGAGCAGGGAGCGCGCCGTGAGGCTCTTGCCCGAACCCGATTCGCCGACGATGGCAAGGCATTCCCCGGCTGCCACCTCGAAACTGATCCCATCGACAGCAGCACGGGCGGAGCGGTCGAAGTGCACGCTGAGGTTGGCCACGACGAGAAGGGGGGAGGCGGTCATCCGCTGGCCTCCTGTCGGGTTCGTGCGTTGAGGGCGCGGCCGAGCACCGTGAACGCGGCTGCGGTAGCGACGATCGCGAGCCCGGGGAATACCGTGAGCCACCACGCAACATCAATGTAGGTGCGGCCGCTTGAGAGCATTGCTCCCCACTCAGCGGCGGGAGGGGCAACGCCGAGGCCGAGGAAGCCGAGCGAGGAAGCCCACACAATGGCTTGGCCCACACCGAGAGTGCCCAGTACGAAGATTGGCGTAAGCGCGCCGGGCAGAATGTGTTGCCAGACGATGCGGGCGCGCGAGTGGCCAAGCACGGTGGCTGCTTCAACGTAGCTGGCATTGCGCACGCTGCGGAGTTGGCTGCGAATGATGCGGGCATAGCCGGGAGCTGTCGAGAGGCCGACTGCTACTGTCGAGGTCACGACACCGGGCCCAGCGATAGCGATAAATACCAGCGCCAGTAGGAGGCCGGGAAGGGCAAACATTACTTCAACGATTCGAGTGCTCACAAAGTCGCCGAGTCTGCTGCCGAGGCCTCCGAGTAGCCCCAGAAAAAGAGCAAGACCTAGCCCCACCGCGGTCGCGGCAACTCCGATGACGAGCGAGTTGCCCGCACCAAAAACGACGCGCGTGTAGACATCGCGGCCTGACTCGTCTGTTCCAAAGAAATGGGCAAGCGATGGCGACTGAAATGCTTCTGCGGGCGCCACCGCATCGGGGTCGGCCGTAGTGATGAGTTGTGGTGCGAGTGCGGCAGTCAGGATGAGCGCAAGCACAGCCAGAGCGATCACGACGGCAACGCTGCTGAATACGCGTCGATTTCCCCGGATGCCCGGAGCGCCGCCTGCAGGTCGGGAGAGTCGGCCAGCCAAGATTTCGGTCATCGTGTTGCGACCTCCGTCACGCGGGGATCAACGATGCGGTCAATGACGTCTGTTGCGATGGTGACGACTATGAAAGTCAGGGCCGAGAGCAGGGCAACAGCGGTGACGACGGGGATATCGCGGATCGTCACGGCGTTGAGGAGAGTTCTGCCCAGCCCTGGCCGGGCAAAAATTGTTTCGACAACAACGGCACCGCTCAAGAGCGAGCCGAAGGCCCACCCCGAGAGGGAAATACCGGGGAGAGCTGCGTGCCGCAGCACATGCCGCAGTCGCACGCCCCATTCGCTCTCGCCACGGGCACGCGCAGAGAGCACGAAGGGCTGTTCGTAGGCGTTGGCCAAGGACTCGCGCATCACTTGACCGAGGAATCCGGTAAGGGGGAGCGCGAGAGTGAGCACCGGCAAAACGAGACCGAGCGGGCCAGGGACGCTGATCGGTGGCAACCAGTTGAGGGTATTGCTCAGCAGAATGATGAGCAGTGAGGCCAGCCAAAAATGAGGAACGGCCGCAGCGAGCAATTCAAGGCCCGATCCCAGCGCGCGCGAAATGCGGCCGCGACCGCTCGTGGAGATGATGAGCGCGAGAGCCCCCAACCAGGCGACCACGAGAGAAGCAATCGTGAGAATGAGTGTTGACCACAGTTGCGTCAGTACATAGGGAGCCACCGCCACTTTGAGAGCGTACGACGTGCCAAAGTCAGCCACGACAAGTTTCGACATCGCCAGAAAATACTGAACGATGAGTGGCCGGTCGAGTCCGTACTCGGCACGTATTTGGTCAACAGCCTCTGCAGATGCCTGCGAGCCAGGTCCGCCCAAAATGGCGTCCACCGGATCGCCCGGGATCAAACGCAAGGCGAAGAAAATGACGGTAGCGACGGCCCACAACACGAAAACTCCGCCAGCGGCTCGGCGCGCGACCCACCCCAGCGACCGCAATCGCGTCGCTGGGGCAGAGACACCCGCCAGTGCGGAAGTGTCAGTCGAAACCGTCACAGGATGTGTTCCTCAGTGCTAGTTGTTCAACCACGCATCGTAGAACGTCGGAGCAGACACAGTCGGCAACGCGCGGAACCCCTCGACACTCGTGCTGTAGAGGTAATGATTCTGCTGGTCATACAGCGGCAGAACATAGAAACCGTCCACAATGATCGACTGAGCTTCGGCATACAGATCGAGGCGCTCGCTGGCATCCGAAGTCTCACTCGCCGTCGTGAGAACCTCATCGAGTGCGGGATCGCTGAGCTGGGCCAAGTTCGCGTAGTAGCCGCTGGGGGCAGGCACGATCGAGTCGGAGTGGTACAGGATGCGCAGTACATCTGCTCCGACCTTCGTGTAGGGAGCGCTCACAAGGTTGTACTCATTGCTGAACAGCGCGCCGTACCATGACGACAAATCGGTCGGCTGCAGGATGACCTCGAAGCCCACTTCTTTAGCCGATGCTTGAATCTGCTCAAACAATGATTGCTCTGCCGGGATCGATTGGTTCGTGCTCACGGGGAACACGAGACTGAGGCGCTCGCCGTCTTTCGTGCGGTAGCCGTCAGAGTCAATCGCGTTCCAGCCCGCTTCGTCGAGCAGCGTCTCGGCCGCTTCCGGATCAGTCGTGAAGACGTCAGGTGTCGAGATCCCTGCTGGCTCGACGCTCGACAGCACCGAGTACGAGCGCTCGGCTGTGCCGAAGAAGAGGCTTTCGATCCCGGGGTTCACGTCGGCCGACCGGATGAAGGCTTCGCGCACGCGAACGTCGTCAAACGGTGCTTTTCCTGAGTTCAGTTCGATTCGGTTGGAAGCGCCGGGGCGCGGAGCATTGAGTTCCTCAATCGTGGGGGCGTCGGCGGCGGAGGAAATGTTGTTGGGTTGGGCGTTGTCGATTACGTCCACGTCGCCCGACTGAAGGGCCGCGTAACGGGTGGCGGCATCCGGAATGAAACGCCATTCGATCGCGTCGAGTCGGGCAGCGCCGGCGTGTTCAGCATCGTCGGGAGGGGAATTGTAGTTCTCGTTGCGTTCGAGGGTCACCGACTGTTGCTTGGTCCAGTCGGTCACGATGAAGGGGCCCGTGCCGATGGGGCTTTCACAGTTCACTGCTTGCTCACGCTCGAGAGCGGTAGGAGACTCGATGCTTACCCACGGCTGCGAGAGCGATTCGAGAAGCGCGCTATCTGGTGCTGACAGTGTGAAGCGCACCTGGTCAGCCGCGACGGCTTCGATTTCGTCAATCTTGCCGACGGCGAGGTAGCCGGTTGACGAGGCCGTTTCGGGATCCTTCAAGTGCTCGATGTTCGCTTTCACTGCTTGGGCATCGAAAGGGGTGCCATCGGTGAATGTCACATCGTCGCGCAGGGTGAAGTCCCACGTGAGGCCATCGCTGCTCTCGGTCCAGTCTGTTGCGAGCCAGGGGATGATTTCGCCGTCGTTGTTCTTGGAGACGAGTGATTCGAGGTACTGGGTGCTGAGCAGCGCTTGGGGATAGTTGCCTCCGACGTGGGGGTCGAGGCAACTGGGCTCGGCGTCGCCGGTGGCGTAGACGAGAGTGCCGCCCTCAACTGGTTCGACCGCAGGGGTGGTCGTTGCCGTGCATCCGGCAAGCAGGGCGGCGCTGGCCGCGATGGAGAGGGGGAGAAGCAGAATGCGAGGCGCGTTCAACGGAGTCCTTTGTGTGGAGGAATGCTGCTCGGATGCGAGACACTCAATTATTGTTGAACTGAGTACATTAAGTCCAACTGGGCAAAAAACCGGGCCGGTCCGCCTGAGCGAAACCGACCCGGTTCTGAAGTAAAAGCGTGAGCGTTAGTCCTGCTTGCGCGAGAACTTCGTCGAGATCTTCCACGTTGCAGGAATCACTGCTGCAGCGATGCCGGCCTTGATGAGTCCACCAATAATGAAGGGGTAAAGACCCCAAGCGAGAACCTGTTCAAGAGTGCCACCGGTCACAATGGCAAGCCACGCGAGGCCGAAGACGAAGGTCACTGCGGTGCCACCCAGGAACGACAGCGCTGCGCCGAGGAACTTCTTGTCCCAATCGCGCTGAGCAAGCCATCCCGTGAAAGCTGCCGCGAAAATGAAGCCAATGATGTAGCCGCCCGTCGTGCCAGCTAGAACACCGATTCCCGAGGACGCGTCGGTGAAGACGGGCAGGCCGACAACGCCGAGAAGAGCGTAGAGAGCGATTGACAGCGCGCCGCGAGTTGCGCCGAGCGATGCACCAACAAGAAGAACTGCAAGCGTCTGGCCGGTGATCGGAACAGGGTAGAGAGGCACGGCGATTTGGGCCATCACAGCGGTCAAGGCGGCGCCGGCGGCGACAAGCGTGATGTCAGTGGCGAGGCTGCGAGAGAAGACGGTGTCGGCGAGCGTGGGCCGGCCAAGGGTCAAAGTGAGAGTCGACACGCGACGCTCCTTTCCTTTGTCTGCGAACTGTTGAGAGCCCTGCCCGAAAAGGCGGGTGCCTGAATAACCCTAGTCATAGATCGCGCGCAGCAGTGTGTGCCTCGTGCTAACAAACCCGGCGAGATTTGTGCGATGCGTAACAATCGCGATTCTCACGCCTCCCATGAGTTGCTGCGAGAGTTCCGCCTCATGATTCCCGTAACCTTGACCACACCGCGGAGCCGAGTGGCGTTCTGTGATCGGCTGCGGGGCGTGCCGCACCTAGCCTGCAGTGGAGGAATCATGACGGAGCTCGTGATCATCGCCGTAGTCGTTTTTGCCTTCGCGATGGTCTCGCGCAAGCTCGCTCTCTCCCCAGTCACGGCCCCAATGGTGTTTACGGCAGCGGGTGTCTTGTTGGGTCTCGTCGGGGCGCAGTGGTTTCAGCTCGACCTTAAGAGCGAAGCCGTGTCGGTTCTCGTTGAGGCCACTCTTGTGTTGGTTCTCTTCACGGATGCCGTACGCATCGACATCCGTGCGCTTCGTAAGCAAGTTCTTCTCCCGCTGCGCTTGCTCGGGATCGGCCTTCCTCTGACGATTGCACTCGGAACGGTGGCGGCGGCAGCTCTCTTTGGCCAACTCAGTCTTATCGAGGCCGCGCTCATCGCCGCGATTCTTGCGCCGACGGATGCTGCGCTCGGCCAAGCGGTAGTGAGCGATACGCGGTTGCCGGTTCGCATTCGGCAGGCGCTCAACGTGGAAAGCGGACTCAACGACGGAATCATGGTTCCGGTGGTCACCGTTTTTCTGGCGATTTCCGCTGCGCATACGGGTGTAGTCAGCGACCAAAGCTGGGGCGTTTTCGCTGCGCAGCAGATCGGATTCGGAATTATTTTCGGCGGCGGAGTCGGGGCCCTCGGCGGGTGGCTGCTGAGTCGCGCTTCCCGCGCAGGCTGGGTCGAGGGTATCTATCGCCAGTTGGCTACGATCGCGATCGCGGTCGCGGCCTATGCGAGCGCCGGCGTGGTTGGGGGTAACGGATTCATTGCTGCGTTTGTTGCCGGCCTCGCCTTCAGCGCCATTGCGCGTCAAGAGAGTCGCGATGTTCAGGATTTCACCGAGGATGAGGGGGAGCTGTTGAGCTCCATCACCTTCTTGGTTTTCGGAGCAGTTCTCGCAGCTCCTCTCTTGATGTCTCTTACGTGGCAGATCGCGCTCTACGTCGTATTGTCGTTGACCGTTGTGCGCATGCTCCCCGTGCTCATTGCGCTTGCCTGGTCACGCACTCGTTTTGAAACCCGGTTGTTCATCGGATGGTTCGGACCGCGGGGATTGGCTTCGATCCTGTTTGCACTTCTCGTGTTCGATGAGCTCAGTGGTTCTGTTGCCGACACCGTGTTCTCTGTCGCGGTCTGGACAATTCTTGTGAGTGTCTTCGCGCATGGCGCGACCGCGAGCCCGTGGACGGCGCGACTTGCCCGTCGTCTCGACGGTGCTCCGGCATCCGCTGCCGAATTGAAGCATGTTCAAGAGATGCCCGCTCGCCGGCGTCTCTGAGCCCCGCGGCCAGCGTCGAGCAACTCAACTTGTGCTAGTCCTACTAGAACAACTATAATTACGTCATGCTTATTCGAGTGGATCCTGCGTCAGAGACGCCGCTATTCGAGCAGCTCGCCACGAGCATCCGTCAGTCCGTTATCGACAAGTCGGTTGCGGCAGGGGAGAGACTCCCAGGTGCTCGCGAATTAGCCAGCTCGCTCGGCATCAACATGCACACCGTGCTTCGGGCCTATCAAGAATTGCGCGACGAAGGCTTCATTGAACTGCGTCGCGGACGTGGAGCAATTGTCGCCGCCACAACCACCAGCTATGACTCGCTTGCCGATGGCATCACCGCGGTCGTTGCCGAAGCCCGCATCCACAACGTTTCCTTAGCCGCACTGACTTCACTCATCCGAGAGGAATACAAATGAACCTTCCCGCCGAGAATGTTTCGCCTCAACTCACGCGCAATCGTCGACTCATCATTGTGATCGGTGTGGTTATCCCGCTCGTGATCACAATGGGGGCAGCATTCGTCATGGCGCTCTGGATTCCTGAACTGCCTAACCCCGTTGCCTCGCACTGGGGCACTTCAGGCCCCGACGGCTATTCGACGGTCGGCAGCGTGATCGCACTCCCGCTCCTCATCACCCTCGTGTTCGCTGCGGTGACTGCTTTCGCTAGTTGGCGAGGCGCACCTCACGGCGGAATGCTCTGGGTCCACAAGTTCTTGATCGCAACATCAGTGTTCTTGGCTGTTCTGATCAGCGTGATTGCGGCTGGCTCGCTGGCAGTCCAGCGCGGGGTAGAGAACGCCGAGAATGCACCAGACATCGGCGCAATTGTTCTCGCAGCTTTCCCCATCGCGATCATCATGGCCTTCTTCGCATGGCTGATGCTTCCCGCGGCCGAACGCATCAACTCGTCGCCGGTCGAGGTTGAGCCGATTCCCGGTGCGGTGACACAGCGGGTGCACTTTTCGAGCACCACTCGTGTCGGCGCTGGTGTGGTTGTTATTGTCGCGGTCGCCCTCGTGGCGTTGGGGGCTGCTCTTGCCGTTCAAGCGGTGAGCAACCCTGCAGAGCTTCTGTTGCCCGCCGTTATTGGGCTTGTCGTGATCGCGCTTGCCGTCAGTACCCTCTCGTGGCGAGTGACGATCGATCAGCGCGGGCTGCGGGTTCGCTCAGCACTGGGCTTTCCCCGCACCACGATCGCACCCGATCAGATCGACTCCGTCGCAGTCGTCGACGTCAACCCGATCGACGAATTCGGCGGCTACGGCTGGCGTTGGGCTCCCGATGGTCGTAGCGGCATTGTGCTCTCCAAAGGAGACGCCATCGAAGTGACGCGGATGAACGGCAAAAAGTTCGTCGTCACGATGCACGATGCTCAGCTCGGCGCCGAAGCGCTCGCGACGGTCGCTCGAAAATAGCGCCCGACGATCGGCTAACTCGCGTATCATTGCGGCTACACGCTATGAACCGGCTATCACCGGGGAGCATTCGGAAGAAATCGTCTCAACTCTTGTCTCGGCAGGGGAGCGGGCGGCAGTAGAACCGAACGGGTAAGCCCGTTACAGCGATATGAGTGGTGTACCTCTGGGTGCACAAGCGGGGTGGTACCGCGGCTGAGAGGTCGTCCTCGTGCAGATTATTCGCACCCACGTACCACTGGAGCCTCATGTCGTATCCCCGCCACAGCTCAGACGATTCCGTAGCGCCGTCACCGAAGTTTCCGGCGATCGAAGAGCAGGTGCTCTCGTACTGGAAGGCCGACGGCACTTTTCAGGCATCCATTGATCAGCGCGAAGGCGCGGATGAGTGGGTCTTCTACGACGGACCTCCTTTTGCCAATGGCCTCCCGCACTATGGGCATTTGCTGACCGGTTACGCCAAGGATCTCTTTCCGCGCTACCAGACGATGCGCGGCAAGCAAGTGCACCGTCGCTTCGGTTGGGACACCCACGGGCTACCCGCTGAACTCGAAGCGATGCGCCAGCTCGGCATCACCGAGAAGAGCCAGATCGAAGAGATGGGCATCGACACGTTCAATGCCGCCGCTCGCGAATCGGTGCTCAAATACACCGGTGAATGGCAAGAGTATGTAACCCGCATGGCGCGCTGGGTCGACTTCGAGAACGACTACAAGACCCTCGACGTGAATTTCATGGAGAGCGTCATCTGGGCGTTTAAGCAACTGCACGAGAAGAACCTTGCCTACGAAGGCTTCCGCGTTCTGCCGTACTGCTGGAACGACGAAACCCCGCTCTCCAACCACGAACTGCGCATGGATGACGACGTCTACAAGATGCGTCAAGACCAGACCGTTACAGTGACGTTCCCTCTCGATGGCGTGAAGGCCGAAAGCCTCGGTCTCACGGGAGTGAAAGCTCTCGCCTGGACGACAACGCCGTGGACGCTTCCCACTAACCTCGCTCTCGCTGTCGGTCCCGATATCGACTACGCGGTACTGCCCGCTGGCCCGCTCGGCGCAGGTGATGGTTCCGAAGAGGGCTCTGCGCAGTTCTTGCTCGCGGCCGACACGATCGCGGCCTATGCAAAAGAACTCGGCTACGAAACGGCCGAAGAGGCTGTTGCTGCCGTCTCGCGCACCATCAAGGGTGCAGAGCTCGATGGCGTTCGCTACGACCGCCTGTGGGACTTTTATGCGGATGCCGAGGCCTACGGCACCGAAAATGCGTGGCAGTTCTTGGTTGCCGATTATGTTGCTACTGGCGAAGGTACCGGCATCGTGCACCAGGCGCCTGCCTACGGTGAAGATGACCAAAATGTTTGTGCTGCTGCGGGCATCCCCGTCGTTATCTCGGTTGATGATGGCGGCAAGTTCTTGTCGTCGGTCGCTCCTGTCGCTGGAATGCAGGTCTTTGAAGCCAACAAGCCGCTGACGAAGCTGCTGCGCGACGAGGGCCGCCTGCTCAAGGTCGCGAGCTACGAGCACTCGTACCCGCACTGCTGGCGTTGCCGCAACCCGCTGATCTACAAGGCGGTATCGAGCTGGTTCGTGAAGGTGCCCGAGTTCCGCGACCGCATGAGCGAGCTCAATCAGGAGATCAACTGGGTTCCCGAGAACGTCAAGGAGGGCCAGTTCGGCAAGTGGGTGGGCAATGCCCGCGACTGGTCGATCAGTCGTAACCGCTATTGGGGTTCCCCTATCCCGATCTGGAAGAGCGACAACCCCGACTTCCCCCGCATGGATGTTTACGGCTCGCTTGCCGAAATTGAAGCAGACTTCGGTCGCTTGCCTCTCAATCACGATGGTGAGCCCGACCTGCACCGTCCGTTCATCGATGAACTGACGCGCCCGAACCCCGATGACCCGAGTGGTCAATCGACGATGCGTCGTATCGAAGACGTTCTCGATGTCTGGTTCGATTCGGGTTCGATGCCCTTCGCTCAAGTTCACTACCCCTTCGAGAACCAAGAATGGTTCGACAGCCACAGCCCGGCCGACTTCATCGTTGAGTACATCGGCCAGACTCGTGGCTGGTTCTACACTCTGCACACGCTGTCGACGGCGCTGTTTGACCGCCCGGCATTCTCGAATGTCATCAGTCACGGCATCGTGCTCGGCAATGACGGGCAGAAGATGTCCAAGAGTTTGCGTAACTACCCGGATGTCTCCGAGGTATTTGAGCGCGACGGTGCTGACGCGATGCGCTGGTTCCTCATGTCGAGTTCGGTTATTCGTGGTGGCAACCTGATGGTCACGGAGGAGGGCATCCGCGACGGTGTTCGTCAGCTTTTGCTGCCGCTCTGGAGCACCTATTACTTCTTCACTCTGTATGCCAATGCGGCAGACAACTACGAGGCGAAGTGGCGCACAGATTCCGAGAACGTTCTCGACCGCTACTTGCTGGCGAAAACGCGCGAATTGGTCGAAGACGTCACCGCCGAACTCGACGCTCTTGACAGCCCGATGGCCGCGGCCAAGCTCCGCGACTTCGCCGACGTTCTGACGAACTGGTATGTGCGTCGCAGCCGTGACCGCTTCTGGAGCGGAGACGACACAGATGCCTTCGACACTCTCTTCACGGTGCTCGAGACTGTGGCCCGCGTTGCTGCCCCACTCATTCCGCTGGTCGCAGAAGATATGTGGCGTGGCCTCACGGGCGAACGCAGCGTTCACCTCACTGACTGGCCTGATGCGACGGCGTTCCCGAGTGACCACGATCTCGTGGCGTCGATGGACCGTGTTCGCGAAATCGCTTCGAGTGGGCTCGCGCTGCGAAAGGCCCGCAGCTTGCGCGTGCGCCTGCCCCTCGCGTCGTTGACGGTCGTGAGCGCCGTGCCGTCTGCTCTTGCCCCGTTTAGCGACATCCTTCGCGACGAGCTGAACGTCAAGGCCGTCAAGTTCGAACTTCTTGAAGAGGGCTCTCTCGACAGTTTCGGCATCACGAAGAAGCTCACGGTCAATGCTCGCGCACTCGGGCCGCGCGTCGGCAAGCAAGTGCAGCACGTGATCAAGGAAGCCAAGGCAGGCAACTGGGAGACCACTGCTGACGGCGTCAGCGTCGACGGTATGGCTCTCGAGGCTGGCGAGTACGAACTGCAGATGGAAGCGGCCGATGAGTCGAGCGCGATCGCGTTCCTCTCCGACGGGGGCTTCGTCATCATTGATACTCAGCTCACTGCAGAGCTTTCTGCCGAAGGGCTCGCTCGCGACGTCATCCGCGCAATTCAGGATGCTCGAAAGGCGGCGGGGTTCGATGTGAGCGACCGCATTGACCTCGTGATCAGCGCGGATGATGCGTCAGATCATGATGCGATCGCATTCCACAGCGCGATGATCGCTTCAGAAACGCTTGCAGCGCAATCGGCCGTTCAGAGCTTCGCGAATGAGCTCGCAGCAGGCACACTGGAAATGCACCGCACCGAATTGGCGGCAGGAAAGTACGCCAACACGGGCGCGCTGGTGATCGACATCACCAAGATGGGAGCGACCAATGTCTAATCGCGATGACGAGTTCGACAACGACGGCGAGTCCGACAACGAAGGCGCTCGTGAGCGATCCGACGCAAACGGTGGCTCGATCGAGGATTCACTGACGGATGCCGAACGTGAAGAACTCGGCGCTGACCATCCTTTAGCCGACCTCAGCCCCTTCGCTGATGGGTTCGAGGGCACCAACATCGACGAGGATTCAGACTTCGAGCTCGAAGACTCCGAATACGCCTCGGATGCCGCGATCGTCTACGAAGAGCTTCTCGCGCGAATTGGGGAGCAGACACCACAGCCACGCCTCGAAGCAACTCGTCGCGCAGTCGAGCTGATCGGAGACCCTCAGCGCAACTACCCCGTGATCCACATCACGGGAACCAATGGAAAGACGTCCACGAGCCGCATCGCCGAAAGCATTTTGCGCGCCTATGGACTGCGCACGGGGCTCATGACGAGTCCGCACTTGGTGCGCGTCAACGAGCGCATCGTGATCGATGGCCGCGCTATCTCCAACCGCGCTCTGGCAGAGAACTGGGCCGACATCCGTCCGTTCTTGCTCATGACCGATTCTGAATTGCTGGCCAAGGGCGAAGAGCCGTTGACCTATTTCGAGGCGTTGACGGTGCTGGCCTTTGCGAGCTTCGCTGATGCGCCGGTCGACGTTGCCATTCTCGAAGTCGGTATGGGCGGGGAGTGGGATTCCACGAACGTTGCCGATGGCCAGGTTGCCGTCTTTAGCCCGATTGCTTTGGACCACACTCACCGTTTGGGCACGACAGTTTCGGAGATTGCGCGCACAAAGTCGGGCATCATCAAGCCCGCTGCCGCCATCGTCTCGGCGCTTCAGACTGCGGATGCTCAGATTGAGCTTGAGCGTGCTGCTGACCTCACCGAATCGACGATGAGCGTAGAAGGAGACGCCTTCGAGCTTGTGAGCAGCGACGTCGCCGTTGGCGGGCAATTGATCACGGTTCGCGGAATCGCCGGAACCTACGCAGACTTGTTCATGCCGCTGTTTGGCGAGTTCCAGGGCCACAATGCCGCACTCGCGATTGCTGCCGTTGAGTCATTCTTGGGCGCAGGCAGCCAGGCCCTCGTGCATGATGTACTTGCCGAAGGTCTCGCTACCGTGTCGTCGCCCGGTCGCCTTCAGGTCATCGGTGCTGAGCCAACAGTGATTGTGGACGCCGCCCACAACCCTCATGGCGCTGCGGCTCTCGCGACTGCGCTCAAGGAGTACTTCACCTTTGACGAGATCGCGTTCGTGATCGCTGTCCTCGACGATAAGGATGCCGCAGGAATCGTGGGTGCTCTTGCCCCGATTGCGCATCGCTTCTACGTCACAACGTCGGAGTCGGAGCGTGCAATTGCACCGGAGGAACTCGTGGAAACGGTGCGCACCTTCACTGAAGAGACGACCGATTTTGACACTTTTGCTGAAGCAATCGAGCTCGCCCGCGGATGGGCTGCCGAGAACGAACGGCGTGCTGTAGTCGTGACAGGCTCGATAACGCTCGTGGGTGAGGCGCTCGCGCTCGCCAAGGTCGAAGGGTGGAAACCGTGACCGCCGAACCGAAGGCTCGCAGAAAGCGTTCGGTCACCGAACTGCTTCTGAGCATCGTGTTAGTGCTCGACGCCACTCTCATTTTCTTTGTCGCCCTGACCGCATTTGGGCTCAAGGCGCTTGCTCCCGCCCCCGCATTTATCGGGGGAGCGGTCCTCATCGTGGTATTCGTGGCGCTAGCTCGGATGCTGCACCGCCGAGGCGCGATGGCCGTCGGTTGGGCTTTGCAGGCTGGTTTGATTGCGCTCGGTTTTATTCTCACTCCGATGTTTGTGGTCGGAGCTGGCTTCGCTGCCATGTGGGTTTTCTGCTTCATCAAAGGCCAGCAGATTGATCGCGCGAAAGCCGAAATTCTTAACACCCCGTCCGTGAACACCCCCTCTGAGGAGACACAATGAACATCGAAGAGACCCTTGTACTGATCAAGCCTGATGGCGTCGCCCGCAACCTGACCGGCGAAATCCTTCGCCGCATTGAAGCCAAGGGCTACCAGCTCGTCGACGTACGTCTCGTTCAGGCAGATCTTGATCTTCTGTCGCAGCACTACGCCGAGCACGAAGGCAAGCCCTTCTACGAGCCGCTGATCGACTTCATGCAGTCTGGCCCGACTGTCGCGCTGCGTATCGCCGGCAACCGCGCTATTGAGGGCTTCCGCTCACTGGCAGGCACGACGGACCCTACGACGGCAGCTCCCGGTACCATTCGCGGTGACCTTGGTCGCGACTGGGGTCTCGCGGTTCAGCAGAACCTCGTGCACGGCAGCGACTCGCCAGAGTCAGCAGCGCGCGAACTGGCCCTCTGGTTCGCCTAAACCGCTCATTCGCGGCTGAGCC
>TARA_R110002020_G_scaffold424442_1_pt1 | contig 54950 bp, 39 predicted proteins | sample TARA_R110002020 | Tara Oceans TARA_R110002020 (sample SAMEA4396489) | marine metagenome | biome: Westerlies Biome; feature: [MES] marine water layer (ENVO:01000295) within the mesopelagic zone...; material: water (ENVO:00002006), including particulate matter (ENVO:01000060) such... | reverse complement strand
TCAAAAAAACCTGTCTGTTGTGAAGGCCTTTTCGAAAGAAAAAATTATGAGGAGGGAGCTTAGGTAAAATGATAATTTAGCTTTCCATAAATAATATGTCTGTGACATTTAGTGAGTATCTGGAACCTCACTTTACAGGTATACGAACACATCAACCCATTTGAGTTATTCTATAGTTTTATAACAATGTAGTTAAAACTAAAGTGTTCGGAAAATTCTATAACTAAAACGAATCATCAATAATATCTAATTAACATTCATATTTATTGAACATATTGTTGATTAATCTTTAGATTAAATTAACACTTACTCGCACAACACACCATTTTCTTCAACTTCCGTTAAGGATTTCTTAAAGTACAATATTTTACATATAGTCACTTTTTGATCAAATTTGTGATTGATTGTTTACTAATATTAATAATTAATCCAAACAATGAAAAAACTAATTTATGTAACACACATTATCTTATTCTTTCTAACCTCTATTTTATTTGCTCAGGATAGAACACTTAAAGGTATTGTAACAGACACAAACGGCATGCCTTTACCGGGAGCCAGTATTGTGGTAAAAAATACTACCATAGGTGTAGTGACAGATTTTGACGGAAATTTTACAATCAACATTCCTGAAAATGAGAATACAATTGAAGCGACCTTTATGGGGTTTAGAACTCAGGAGTTAGATGTTACCGGTAAAACTAACCTAACTATAGTTCTTGAAGAGGATGCTCAAAGCCTTGACGAGGTTGTAGTAACCGCCCTAGGTATTAAACGGGAAATTAAAAAGCTTTCTTACTCCGTACAAAAAGTAGAAGGTGATGAACTTGCTGAAGCTAAAGAAACTAATGTCGTGAATTCTCTTTCGGGTAAAATGGCCGGGGTACGCGTTACAGGTGGTAACAGTGGCGTAGGTTCTAGTTCACAAATTATCATACGTGGAGAAAACTCTCTCAATCCTAGCCCCAATGCGAACTCGCCGTTATTTGTTGTTGACGGTATCCCCATTAACAACAATGTAAATAACGCCGGTGGCGAAGGCAACATGGGCGTTGATTATGGTAATGGCGCCATGGATATCAACCCGGACGATGTTGCAGAAATGACCGTTCTAAAAGGTCCTAACGCAACTGCGCTTTACGGTTCGCGTGGTGCTAATGGCGTGGTGTTAATCACCACAAAATCAGGTAAAGGCACTAAAGGTATTGGTGTTTCTATCAATCACAATACTACGTTCGAGACGCTTCTAACCTTACCAAAATATCAAAACGAATACGGCCAGGGTTCTAATGGTCAGTTTGCTTTTAACGATGGGGGTCAAAACCGCTCTGTTACAGGTGGGGTTAATGACCACGTTGACGAGAGCTGGGGACCTGCCCTTAACGGCCAATTGATTCCACAGCACGACAGTCCTACTACAAGTGGGTTTAGAGCCGGTGACGTAGATCTGCGACCGCGTAATGCAGACGGAACTTTTGCAGATGAAATTATAGCTACTCCATTTATTGCTCATCCTGATAACATTAGAGATTTCTTTGAAACCGGATTCACCATGAGCAACAACGTTGCTTTAACGGGAGCTAATAAAGACGGAAATTTCAGAGTTTCTTTTACAGACCTGAGCAGCGAGAGTATCGTTCCCAATTCAAATTTTAAAAGACGTACCTATGCGATCAACGGAGCCTATAACTTGACAGATTGGTTAAAGGTTAGCGCTTCGATGAACTATGTAAATTCAAACTCGGACAACCGTCCTAATAACTCATACGGTACCGAAAACGTGATGTATTTATGGATCTGGTTTGGTCGCCATATAGATATGAACTCGCTAAGAGATTACTGGCAACCGGGATTTGAAAATACACAACAATTCAACTATAACTACAATTATCACGACAACCCATTTTTTACTGTGTATGAAAATACCAACTCGTTTAACCGAGATCGCGTGATCACTAATATGCGTGCAGATCTTAAACTAGCTGATGGTTTAGACCTGATGTTCCGTACGGGATTAGATTATTCTAACGAGTTGGATATGCGCAAAAGAGCCTACTCCACACAGCGTTTTCCTAGCGGGCAATATCGGGAAGATTATACATATGCACAGGAACAGAACACAGACTTCTTGCTGTCTTACACAAAGACGCTTAATGAAGATTTTGATTTTGGAGTTTCTGCTGGTGCAAATCATCGTGTAGCTAAAAACCGCTATCAGCGTATCAGTGCCAATTCGCTTTCTATCCCTGCTATTTACAACTTCGGAAATGCTGCAGAACCACTTACTACCAGCGACTACGACAGTGAATTTAGAGTAAATAGTGTCTATGCCTTCGGAAACATCTCGTATAAAAATTACTTGTTTTTAGATTTAACTGCCAGAAACGACTGGTCTTCTACCCTTCCTGAAGATAACAACAGTTATTTCTACCCTTCTGCGGGTGTAAGTGCCATTCTTTCAGATATGTTTGAAATGCCGGAAGCTATCAGCTTTGCCAAATTAAGAGCAGGTTTTGCTGTTGTGGGTAATGACACAAACCCATACAATCTAGCCGCTACTTACGGTTTTGGAGATACATTTAACGGCTTCTCCAGAGTGTCTTCTCCTTCAGAATTGAAGAATTCTGATCTAAAACCCGAAAAAACCAATTCTATAGAACTGGGTGCTGATGTTCGTTTCTTTGGCAATCGACTGGGTCTTGACGTTGCGGTGTATCAATCTACTACAAAGAACCAGATTATATCGCTTCCGGTGTCTAACACTTCGGGTTACAGTTCTCGTGTGATCAATGCTGGTGAAGTTCAAAACCGCGGACTTGAAATCACTTTAAATGCTACTCCTGTACGTACTAATAATTTTAGATGGAATTCTTCGGTAAACTTTACAATGAATCGCGGGAAAGTTATTGAACTAACAGACGGATTGGATTTTTACACAATTAAAAACAATTACCTCACTGTAGGTGCTGCCGTTGGCGAACGTATAGGAGATTTATACGGTACAGGATTTCAGAAAGTAGAAGATCCTAATAATGAATATTTTGGTCAATGGATCATTAACCCAGATTCTGGTTTGCCTATTGTTGACAACGAACTTAGAAAACTAGGTAATTACAGTCCAGATTTTATGGTAGGTCTTCAAAACAGCTTTCAATATAAAAATTTCAATTTCAGCTTCTTGTTTGACTGGAGACAGGGTGGGGAATTTCATTCACGCACCGTTGCTATTGGTGGTACTACGGGGATGCTGGATTTTACAGTTCCGGGTCGTGAAACCGGTATTATTGCAGAAGGTGTTATTGCAAACGGAGACGGAACCTACACTCCAAATACCCAAAATGTTTCAGCCTCCAATTACTACTCACACGTATATAACAGGAGTAATGAAGAGAGCTCTATGTTTGACGCCACTTATGTAAAATTGAGAGAAGTCAAACTGGGATACAATCTTCCAAAAAAATGGTTTGATACCATCCCTTTCACGTCAGCAACGATCTCTTTGGTGGGAAGAAATCTGGCACTATGGACCGAAAACGACCACGTTGACCCGGAAACCATCTCATTCTCCGGAGGTTCAATTGTTCCCGGTGTTGAAGATATGGCACTCCCTAGCACCCGTAGTTTTGGTGTAAATGTAAATCTAGAATTTTAAGACAAATACGATGAAAAAAATCAATATAATTCAGATTCTAGTACTGGCCTGTCTCTTATTTACAGGCTGTACCGATAATTTTGAAGAAATCAACTCAAATCCTAATGCCCCTGAAAATGTAAGTGCAAACCTGCTTACCTCAACTGTAACATCAGAAATTACCCGAACGCTTACTCAGGAAGGTTATAGTGACGGAAACTCCATCACTCAGCTGATGGCTAAAAATAACTTTCCTGGCTTTGCGCAATTTGATTGGGGCGATCAGGGAATGTGGAATTTTTTCTACGGAATCCTTCCGGAAATAGATGATATTCTCAAGATATCAAGAAGTGAAGAAACCCAGAACAGTACTTACGAAGGGATTGCGCTTACTTTACGCGCCCTTTGCTTTGCTAATCTTACCGATTTATATGGAAACGTCCCGTATTCAGAGGCTTTAGCCGGTGAGACTGAAGGTATCTTTACACCGGTATATGATTCTCAGGAAATGGTTTACAACGGTGTACTTCAGGATTTAGCAGATGCAGACGCCGCATTGGCAGCTAACCAAAGCATCAGTGGTACCACAGGAGATGTAATTTATGATGGTAATCCTGCTCAATGGAGAAAACTGGCAAACTCCTTAAGACTGCGTTATCTGTTGCGCATCTCAAAGCAACGCGATGTTTCTCAAGAAATGCAAGCAGTAGTAAGCGCCGGTAATTACATCAACAGCAATACTGATAATGCTACTCTTAGCTACAGCGGTACATCTAATACAGACTCCTGGCCAGAAAGCACCGGTCGTATAGGTGGTTTTGATGAAAAAAGTTTATGCGATACCGCTCTGGAATATTTCAACACCTTTAACGATCCACGCTTAGACATCTGGTTTGACCGCAACAGTGCCGGTAATTGGGTAGGTATGCCTATAGGTTTGAATCAAGATAATGCCCGGGCTTTTGACGACGCCAACAGCCCCAGCCGTTTAGATGTGAACTTGTTTTACTATTCGGCGACAGACGCTGAGGCGTATATAATTAAAAATTCTGAAGTACAATTTATTCTTGCAGAAGCTGCACAACGCGGTATCATCTCTGGTGATGCGGCAGCATATTACAATGCCGGTGTTCGCGCAAGTTTAACGTACTGGGGTGTTGCTGATACGGATATAGACAGCTATCTGGCGCAGCCTGCTGTTGCGTATAACGGTTCTTTAGAGTTGTTGCTGACTCAAAAAACCATCGCCCTCTGGAATGTAGATTACCAGGGTTGGATGAACTATAGAAGAACGGGGCTTCCCGCTTTAGAACCGGGACCCGATACACTTAATGGAGCTTTATATCCGGTGCGCTTCGTATATCCTTCTTCAGAACAAACCCTGAATACGGCTAACTACCAAGCGGCGGTTAGCGCCATGGGGGGAGACAACATCAATGTAAAAGGATGGTGGGAAACCGGAACTCGATACTGAATATTTTAAATCTTAAATAAAGTTGGGTTGCTCATAGATCTGGGCAACCTCTACTTGTTTTTATTTTTTATGAAGCCTAAAAATTATCTTTTTAAAAGTCTCAAGACAGGTATGCTGATGGCAACTGTGTTCTTGGCCTCCTGCTCGACAGAAAGTACATCAGATCTGGGCATTAAACATATCATAGTTATAGGAGTTGACGGAATGAGTCCAGACGGGATTATGCAAGCCCAAACTCCGGTTCTGGATAGTCTTGTAAAATATGGAGCATCCACTTTTAAGGCCCGTGCAGTGCTCCCTTCCAGTTCCAGTTCTAACTGGGCCAGTATGATTATGGGCGCAGATACTGAGCAACACGGTATTACTTCTAACGGATGGGAAGCTAATAATTACACTCTACCCGCTGTAGTTTCGGGACACGACAACAGATTCCCTACAATTTTTACGCTATTTCATGATCAAAAACCACAAGCTCACGTAGGTTCTATTTACGATTGGGATGGTTTTGGCAGATTGTACAATCCTGAAGATGTTAATTTTGATATCAACGGGGACCACGAAGACGGCACAACACAAGATGCGATTACTTATATCAAAAAACATAAACCCGACTTTACTTTTATTCATCTGGATCACGTTGACCATGCTGGGCATAGCGAAGGGCACGGCACTAAATCCTACTACAAATCTGTTGAGAAAGCGGATCGTTTAATAGGGTCAATTATAGCCTCAACTAAAGAAACGGGAATTTTTGACCAAACGGTATTCATCATTTGCTCAGACCACGGCGGTTTGGGTAAAGGCCACGGCGGCGAATCTTCCGGGGAAGTCAATATACCCTTCTTTTTATACGGTGCCGGAGTGAAAAAAGGGTATGCGATTGAAGAAACCGTATATCAATACGACAATGCTGCAACAGTAGCATTTGTCGCTGGATTGAAAACGCCTCAAGCGTGGATTGGCAGACCTGTAAAAAGTGCTTTTGTTGGTTATGACAAACCAGTTTTACGCTATAAAAAACAACAGCAACTTATGGCTCCGGTTTTACTGCCGAAAAACGGACCATATGCACCATCCGGTGGATTATTTAAAGAAGACACTGTAGAAGTGAACTTAAATAATCCCAACGCAACCGCAACTATTTATTATACGCTAGACGGTTCTGATCCTTCCATTGAAAGCGGTTTAACATATACCGCTCCGTTTTCAGTAGACAGCACAACTTTGGTACGTGCTCTTATTGCCGAAAAAGGAAAAACAAGCAGTACTATTGCTGCCGGAAGCTACCGAATCATTTCCGCACAGAAACAGCCTGGGGTTTTATTCAGTATATATCCCTTAAAAAATCTTACTTTTTTACCTGATTTCAGAAATTTGAAAGCATCCCAAACCGGAACTGTTATGGAATTTGAAAGCAGCATTCTTGATAATCTCAAATCGGCTGCAAGTACCGCGGTCGTTTTTACTTCAGTGTTAAAAATTGATACAGCCGGAAGCTATACGTTTTATACCAACAGTGATGATGGCAGTAAACTTTACATTAACGACGAACTCGTGGTTGACAACGATGGTGATCATGGTGTGCAGGAGCGCAGCGGCACTATAAATCTTAAAAAAGATACGCATCCTATTAAAATTGAATATTTTAACGGTGGCGGTGGTTACTATTTAGATGCTCAATATACAGGCCCGGGTATTGGTAAACAAATTATTCCGGCAGATAAATTAATTCAGAACTAAAGGTATTTTATGGAGAATAAGCTTTCTAAAAATGAACTGATTGTTGAGGGAGACATCAACCTGTCTGAAGGTAGAAAAAAATGGCTGGCAGAAGAGGTTGATGAAGCGACAAAATCGCTCTTAGAAAAAGATTCACATTACTTTTTACATCAGGCATTATCTACGCCGTGTATGGACGTACTCGCTCACGCGCAAGGTCCGTTTATAACCAATACTTCAGGTAAAAACTATTTTGATTTTCACGGAAATAATGTGCATCAGCTGGGATTCTCACACCCTAAACTCATAAAAGCGCTTAAAAATCAGTTAGATCAACTTACTTTTTCAACCCGCAGATATACCAATGAAACGGCTATTAATTTCGCCGAAAAACTCGTAAGCCTTACTCCCGGTTTAGATAAAATACTGATGACACCTAACGGAAGTTCGGCAGTTGGGATTGCGCTTAAACTGGCACGTGCGGTAACGGGTAAATACAAAGTCTTGTCATTTTGGGATTCTTTTCATGGAGCATCACTCGACGTTGTGAGCGTTAGTGGCGAATCGGTTTTCAGAGAACAAATGGGACCTTTAATGCCCGGTGCAGAGCGTATTCCCCCCCCTATAACCTATCGTGGTATTTATGAAAACAACGAAAATAAAGCCTTAGAATATCTAGAATATATCTTGGCGAAAGACAACCAGATTGGTGCATTTTTAGCAGAAACCGTGCGCAATACCGATGCGCAGATTCCTTCTAAAAAATTCTGGAAAGCAGCCCGCGCACTTTGTGATCAATATGCCGTGCTCTTAATTCTTGACGAAATCCCAATCGCTTTAGGCCGTACCGGGAAACTCTTTGCTTACGAGCATTTTGACATTGTACCAGATATTCTTTGCTTAGGTAAAGGTTTGGGAGGCGGTATCGTTCCTCAAGCTGCTGTAGTTACCAAGAGTGAATATGACCGGTTTAATCACATTTCACTAGGTCATTATACGTTTGAAAAAAGCCCAATGGGAGCGGCGGCAGCTTTAGCAACATTGCAAATTATTGAAGACGAGCATCTGCTGGAACACGTAATTTATTTAGAAGGAATGATGCAGGCTACATTAAATAATTTTCAACATACATACAAAATCATCGGTGATATTAGAGGGGTTGGTCTGCTTTGGGGAATCGAACTCGTAAAAGACCGTTCAACTAAAGAAAAAGCTACCACTGAAGCTGAAGTGATTATGTACGAATGCCTTAAAAACGGGCTAAGCTTTAAAGTCTCAAAAGGAAATGTTTTACAACTCTGCCCGGCACTTACCATCACAAACACACAGCTTGCGGAGGCTCTGGCTATTTTAGAAAACGCATTAGAAAAAATTACAAAATCTTAAAAACGATGAAACAAATCATAGGCCTTAGCTTACTCATTATCAGTTTTTGCACACCTATGCAGGCTCAAGAAAACAACTTTCTGGTAAAGCCTTATTTGCAAGATGCAGAACCTACCTCGATAATCATAAAATGGGAAACCGCGTTTGATGGAGAAAGCATCGTAGAATGGGGTCTAACTGCTAAACTGGGTAAAAAAACAACAGGTACTTCTAATAAAGTGAATTTTGGAGAATCACGCTTACATGAAGTTCAGCTTACCGATTTAAAACGTTTTACCACCTATTACTACCGGGTAAAAACCGGAAAACTTCAATCTGATATTCTTCAGTTTAAGACCCCGCCTTTTTCTGAAGAAGCAGCTTCTTTTAACCTGATTGCAATGAGCGACATGCAGATAGACCGCAGTCAGCCCGATAAATTTAGTGAAGTAGTGAATGAAGGTATTTTAAACTATCTGGAGCAGCAATTTGGCGGTAAGGTTCCAGACAATTTAGCCTTGGTGATGATTCCCGGAGATCTGGTAGCTCAAGGAAGTGATTATGAGCAGTGGCAAACCGATTTTTTCAAACCTTCAGAAAAACTTTTTTCTCAGGTTCCTGTATATCCCGTTCCCGGAAATCACGAGCAAAATTCTCAATTTTTCTTCAAATACTTCAGTCTTCCTGAAAACGGAGATCCTGCGTATGCAGAACACTGGTGGTATAAAGATTATGGTAATGTGCGCATAATCGGGCTCGACTCTAATAAAGGATATCGGGACATCAGACAGCAATACGAATGGCTGGAAAAAGTATTAAAAGACACCGAAAAAGCAGAAAACATTGACTTTGTTTTTGCTCAGTTGCACCATCCGTATAAGTCAGAATTATGGATTCCGGGTGAAGAGGAACCCACTGGAAAAGTAGTAAAAATGCTTGAAGCTTTTTCTGATAAAACCGGTAAACCCAGCGTTCATTTTTTTGGACATACACACGGATATTCCCGCGGACAATCACGCGATCACAATCATTTGTGGGTAAATGTCGCTTCGGCAGGAGGTTCTATAGACAATTGGGGAGAATTTGAAGGACGCGATTACGATGAGTTTACCGTTACTCAAGACGAATACGGTTTTGTAATGGTTAATGTAGATCCTAATCCTGCAGATCCTAAAATCAGTCTCAAACGCATCAGCCGAGGCAACGTTCACAATCCTAAAGACAATGCGGTAACGGATAGTATTACCGTATATAAAGTCAATCAAAAGCCCGATGCACCTGTTGGAATTTCACCCAAAGAAGAAAGCGTTGACATTACTGCTGTCACACTAAAAGCATCTGCGTTTAGCGGAGGTAGAGTTTCTAGTAAACATACTGCTTCACATTGGCAGGTGTCTACAACAACCGACTTTGAAAAACCGGTTAAAGACAGTTGGAAACAAGCTGAAAACTGGTATTATGAAGAGAACAGACAAAAGGGTGATGACCTTACTGATGAAGATCTATCACGCCTGCAACCCGCAACAACTTATTATTGGCGCGTAAGGTATCGCGATCAATATCTGGGTTGGAGTGACTGGTCTGAAGTTTTGACATTTAAAACTAAATAAGTATCTAATTATGAAAATTAATAAAATAACGTTCCTACTCCTTCTGGCCAGCTTCAGTATTTTTGAAACACAAGCTCAAAACAAAGAGGATCAAAAAGTCATTTTAATCACGTTAGACGGTTTTCGCTGGCAAGAATTGTTTACAGGTGCCGATCCGCAACTAATTAGCAACACAGATTACGTTCACGATACAACCCGTTTAAAAACTAAATTCTGGCGGGAAACCGAAATAGAGCGTCGCGAAGCGCTGTTACCGTTTATCTGGAATGAAGTGGCTAATCTGGGAGAAATCCACGGAAATCGCAACGCCGGAAGCAAAGTAACTCTTACTAACGGAATGCGCTTTTCATATCCCGGTTATAATGAAATTCTCACGGGTAAGGCAGATGATGAACACATCAATAGCAATAATAAGATTTACAACCCCAATGTGACCATCTTAGAAGAATATAACAATTCTTTCAAATACAAAGGCAAGGTTGCCGCCTTTACCAGCTGGGATGTTTTCCCGTATATTATTAATGACAAACGCAGTGGCGTTCCTGTAAATGCAGCTTTTGATTCAGCTACAAACACGCCTTTGTCAGACCGGGAAATTTTCCTCAATAAATTACAAAAACAGATTCCGAGTCCATGGGGAAGTGTACGTCTGGACGCTTTTACACACAATTATGCTTTAGAGTATATGCAAAAAAATCATCCTAGTCTGGTTTATATAGCCTACGGCGAAACAGACGATTTTGCACATGATGGGGAGTACGATGCGTATCTAAATTCGGCTCACACCACAGATGCTATGCTGAAAGAATTGTGGAATTACGTGCAGGCTGATGCTTTTTATAAAGATAATACAACTCTTATTATAACCACTGATCATGGGCGCGGGACGGAGCCTTTAGCTACTTGGAAAAGTCATGGTAGCGACATAAAAGGTGCAGATCAGACCTGGCTCATTATTCTCGGAGCTGGTGCTGATCAAAAAGGAGAAATTCAAAACGAAGAACAAATCTATACTACTGAAGTTGTAAAATACATCGATAAAAATTTGAATTAGTTTACAAATAAGAAACCAAATAAGATATTATAGCTTATTATTTTATTATAAGTTAACTTTTGAATATGTTTGTTAACGCTTGTTTTAATTAAATTTTAAACTCCAGTCGAAGTTTCCCTTAAACTCTCGACCGGATTATTAAAGAATCATGAGCTTCAAAAAACAAGATTTTGCGTTTATTAGCCGTGCCTCTCTGGCTGCCTTTGGGGCTTATTTCTGTATGTATGCCTTTAGAAAACCTTTTGCAGTTGCCACTTTTGAAAATTTAAGTGTACTAGGTATCGATTATAAAATACTACTCCTTATTGCTCAGGTATTGGGTTATATGCTCTCCAAATTTATAGGCATAAAAGTTATCTCAGAATTAAAATCTAAACAGCGTCTTGTTTATTTGCTAGTACTCATTGGTGTTTCTGAAGTTGCCTTGCTCGTTTTTGGTTTTGTCCCACAGCCTTATAATATCATTTTTATGTTTCTCAATGGTCTGCCGTTAGGAATGATCTGGGGCATCGTTTTCTCCTACCTCGAAGGCAGAAAATACACTGAAATACTGGGAGTCATTTTATGTACAAGCTTCATTGTTTCAAGCGGAGTGGTAAAGTCTATTGGTTTATTGGTCATGTCGTTTTGGGGTGTCTCGCAATTTTGGATGCCAGCTGTAACCGGAGCCCTATTTATTTTGCCCTTAGTTTTCTTTGCCAAACTTTTAGAGACCATACCTCCTCCTTCCGAAGAAGATAATGCTTTACGCGTACCCCGCGTACCTATGCACAAAAAAGAACGCAATGATGTACTGAGGCAATTTGCTGTTCCGCTTTTTATTCTGATTGCTTTTTATGTCATTTTATCAGCCTTTAGAGACCTTAGAGATAATTATGCCCGGGAGCTTTGGGATGGTTTGGGATACGCCGGAGACATCGCAGTTTACAGCACCTCAGAACTGGTCGTTGCGCTTTTGGTTTTGGTAATCTTGGCCTCTGTTTATGCGATAAAAGACAATCTCAAAGCTTTGCTTACCTATCACGGTATCTTATTAATCGGTACATTTTCGGTAGGAATAGCGACCTTTTTACTACAAGCGCAAATTCTCGGTCCGTTTTATTGGATGGTGATCTCCGGTTTTGGGTTGTACATCTGCTATGTTCCGTTTAACGCTTTATTTTTTGACCGGTTTATCGCTGCATTCCGCATTAAAGGCAACGCCGGTTTTTTAATTTATCTCGCAGATGCTTTTGGGTATATGGGCAGTATGGGCGTTTTGCTTTATAAAAACTTCGGTATGAATGCAATATCCTGGTTACAGTTTTTTATCAACGGTGCCTATCTCCTTTCCGTACTGGGAACATGTAGTGTTATCATTTCTTATTTCTATTTAAAAAACAAACACCGCAACGCCAATCTCAACGTTCTAACTTATGAAAACTAAATACGATCTACTTATTGTAGGCGGAGGTGTTCTGGGTACCTTTCACGCTTACCACGCATTAAACAAAGGTTTGAGCGTAGCAATTCTTGAACAAAGCGCGATGCCACAAGGCGCAACTACACGTAATTTTGGTCAGGTTGTACCCTCTGGTATGAATACTAAATGGCAAAATTATGGTCGCGAAAGTCTGCGTATCTATAAGAAAATTCAGAAACTTTTTGATATTACAATTCGTCAAAACGGATCTGTATATCTGGCTTCTAATGCCGAAGAATTGCAGCTTATTGAAGAACTGGCTGCTATCAATAAGCAAAATAACTACACATCTAAACTACTCACTAAAGGGGAATGTCTGTCAAAATATTCCGGTTTACGCGCAGATTATGTACAAGCCGGCTTGTTTTTCCCGGATGAAGTTACAGTAGAACCGCGCACGATGATTCACCGGTTGCAACAGTTTCTGATAGCCAACAAAAAACTGGATTTATTTTCAAATACGAAAGCTATACACATTGATCAAAGCACTGACGAAGTTTCCATCACCACTGCAGATGGAAGAACTTTTAGTGCCAATCAAACTTTGATCTGCAACGGTAGTGATTTTAAAACCCTTTATCCGCAGCTTTTTGCAGACAGCGATTTACAGCTCTCTAAATTACAAATGCTACAAACCAAGCCGCAGCAAAATTACACGCTACCCGGTTCTATTTTGACCGGGTTATCTATAAGACGCTATGAAGCTTTTTATGAATGTCCCTCTTTTAATGAAATTAAGGTCAAAGAAAATCTGGATAGTTTAGAGAAAAAATGGGGCGTACACATTCTGTTTAAACAAGCTGCAGATGGTTCTGTGATTTTAGGCGATTCTCACGAATATGCAGATGCTGATCGCATAGAAGATTTAGGTTACGGTCTCAATATGGATATTGACAATTTTATGATTGCCGAAGCTAAAAAAATAATCGATCTGCCTACTTACGAAATCCAGGACCGGTGGTACGGGATTTATTCTCAATGCAAGACACAGGATATTTTTCTCAAAACCTTAGGAGCGCGCATTCACATCGCCACCGGAATTGGTGGAAAAGGAATGACCGGAAGCGCGGGATTCTCAAAAGAACACCTCAACACAATACTTAATTAATATCGTATGAATACTATAAAACTTGTCGTTTTTGATATGGCAGGAACTACCGTAAATGAAAATAATATTGTTTATAAAACCGTGCATAAAGTCATTAACGATTTAGGCTACAATGTAACCCTAGATAATGTACTGGAATTTGGGGCTGGTAAAGAAAAGCATCAAGCGATTAAAGATGTCTTGCAGAATTGCACCAATTCTTCTGCGATAAAAGAAGAAGCTGCAACAGCATTTGCAGCTTTTAAACCCGAATTAGAAGTTGCTTATAATACACTCGAAATTGGCACATTTGACGGGATGCTATCTTTCTTCAAGAAACTAAAGAGTAATAATATTCATGTGGTTCTCAATACTGGTTATGATGCTAAAACGGCAACCAAATTACTGGCAAAATTAGAGTGGAATGTAGGTGAGGAGATAGATATGCTCATCACAGCAGATGATGTAAAAAATGGAAGGCCGGCACCCGATATGATTCAGAAAGCAATGCAACAGTTTAATATTACTAATTCTTCTCATGTGCTAAAGGCAGGAGATTCTGAAATAGATATTATTGAGGGAAAAAATGCCAATTGCGGTCTAACAATAGGTGTTCTTAGCGGAGCACAAACTAAAGAACAGTTAGAAGCTGCAAAACCAGATTATATTCTTAATGTGGTTACTGAACTTGAAGAAATCCTAATTAAATAGATCTTTATACTTTTGTATATATAAGATGTTGAAAGCGCTATTAGCTTTCGACATCTTTTAAATAAAAGTAAAGCACCAGCATAGATGTAGGTGCATCACTCCGATTAATAGGCACATGGGGTATTCTGCCATCAAAGAATATAGAGTCCCCTTCGTTCAGGGTTACTTCTTCTTCCCCAATACTATAGACACATTTACCAGACAGCATATACTTAAATTCATACGCGTCTGTTTCTACTTTAGCTCGTTCAGAGCCCGGCTGAATTTCCAGCAATACAGCTTCAAAAGCTATAGAAGCAAGCGATTTGCCAAAAATCGATTTGTATTGAAATCCTTTAGCATCATCTTCTTTTTCTATTATTGAATTTTCCCCTTTGCGGGAAATAAAGAAAGCTATTTTTCCGGTTTGCGGAAGGCTGTTAAAAAACGCAGCCACTCCGATTTCTAAAGCATTGATGATATTTAGTAATACCGGTAGCGAAGGAATGGTCCTTCCGTTTTCTATACGAGAGATCAAACCATTACTCACCCCAGCATTTGCAGCTACCGTATTTATAGTTAATCCTTTCTCTTTTCTAATTTCTCGAATGCGCTTACCTATTCCTATTATATAGTCTTCCAAATTCCTCTTTTTTACTATTTGTAAATATCAGAAATGTTTTATTATTCAGTAGACTAACTATTATTTTTTGATTCAATATATATTTGAGTTGGTTTTAATCAGCATATTATTTCATAAACTTATATCAAAAATTCACCACATTATCTAATGCGTCATCTACATCATCCTGCATAAAATTAGATTGATACATAATCGTTGTCGTTACCGATGAATGCCGGTATAACTTCTGCAACATTTGAATGGGAATTTTACTTCCAGAAATGTTACCGAAACTGTGACGAGCGATATGCATACTCAGACTTTTAGAAATTCCTAGATGCTCTGCTATGTTTTTTAAATGACGATTGCAGGTGCGGGTAACCGTCTTAATTCGTGTACGAAGTATTTTAGCATTTTTAGGATCCACAAAGCGTAACTCTTGAAATACAAAATCGTCCTCAGCCAGATTCTTATAGTATTCCAATATAGGTTTTGCCTTCTCAGGAATTTTAAGAGAAACTAACTTTTGGTTCTTCCCCATACGGTAGCGTAATCTATTATCTATAAAATCAGACCATTTTAATTGCAGTACATCCCCTACTCGTATTCCGGCAAAGTAAAAACTGATCAACCAAATATTCAATGCGTGTTGTTGGGATGGTGTAAAGCCTTGAGCATTTTCCAATTGTTTAACTTCCTTTACATTGAGACCTATTTTATCTGACTCTAGAAATTTAATGGTATAACCGCCTCTCCCAAATGGATAATGATTGCGTTCTGCCCACTTCTCGCCTATTGCTATATTATAGATCGTTCTTATAGCAATCATGTAATTTACAGTAGTCCTGTGTGCTAAACCAATCTCGTTTTTGAGATAGGCTTCAAAACGCTTTAAAAAATCTACTGTAATTTCATTGAAGTGTAACTTATCTGATTTGGCAAAAGCTTTAAATTTATCCATTCTACTTTTAACTACATCTCTCTGATGAAACTGTCCTCTTTCCTCCAATCTACGCAACTGAATTTTCACAGCACTGAAAAAATCAAAACGTTCTTTTTTGACAATATTCGTTTTTATGATAGAAACAGATTGATAATCTCGTTCTGATTCTGCAACCAGAAGTTTTTTATTTGCTTTGCTAAGTTTGGAGAAAATTAATTGATTAATAGCCAATGCATCAGGATGTGATTTTCTAACCAATCCTTTGGTCTCATTCCAATGATTTTTTTCAATATACTGACCTGTGAAAATATAAGAGGTTTTTCTATCTTTAGTAATTCTAATAGCAATTGGATACAATTGTCTTGAATTGGGCTTATTCCTTAAAACTGTCTGAATTGATGCCATAACTTCCATTTTAGACATTTAAATTACACAATTTTAGGTACAACATAGGTAAAACAAATTGTCATATTCCTTGACATCAAATGATATTATGTAAAATAGAATTTTATATATTCAATTGATTTTAAGCAAGTTAAAGGATTTTTGATAGACGATTTTTCATTTTCATAACCCGGAGGTCGGGGGATCGTGCCCCCCTCTCGCTACAATTATAAAAGCCAAGGCATTTGTCTTGGCTTTTTTGATTCATGTCTTTTCAAAAACCTGTATCACAGATATTTAACCGAATAATCAGTATTTAAATCCAGCGATTTTTAGCTTAACTCGAGCGATATTTACCTCTTTTATACCGATTTTCTAAAGCAGATCATTGTTTATATACTCGATGCTTTGAGCCAAACTTTTATAAGCATCCATCTCAAAATTCTCCTGTTCTATAATTAAATGTTTAGCTCCAGATTTCTTCATTTCGCTGAAAATTGCTTTATAATCTATAGATCCGCTGCCTATTTCTGTGTTAAGATCTTCATTTTTCTTACTCATATCTTTCACATGCCATAGAGGAAATCTACCGGGATACTTATTCATAAGCTCAATTGGGTCTCTCCCGGCACGCACAACCCAGTAAATATCCATTTCAAAAACTACATTTTTCTTATCTGTATTTGCAATAAAAGTTTCCAGACCGTTTTGCCCGTTATAATCTGTAAATTCAAAATCGTGATTGTGGTATCCCAATTTTAATCCCGCTTTTCTGCACATTTCACCAGCTTCGTTCAGTTTTTGAGATAGACGCTTATAGTCATCTATAGAATTACGCAAATTGCCGCCTATATAGGGAACGATCACGTACTTCTGCCCCAGCTCGTTTGCCACATCAAGGTTAAAAGCAAAATCGTCTTTTGTTCCGCCTTGAGCTAAAAATGGATCTACACCATAATGACCGCTGGGTGTTGTAAGACCGTTATCATCAAGAATGCTTTTAAATTCTTTTACAGACAAACCCCAGAATTTATTCTCTTGTGAATAGCCGTAGGTTTCTACTTCTTTAAAACCAAGATCTGCCACTTTTGATATTGAGCCTTTAACGTCGCTGCCTATCGTTTCTCTTAGAGAATACAACTGTAGACCTATAGCATGCTTTTTAGTTTCACTAAAAACTATACTTGGTAAAATGGTCGTTGCTGCGAGGGCTAATCCAGATTGCTTTATAAATGTTCTTCTATGTGTCATAGCTTTTAAAATAGATTGGTTGGTCAGTTGGTTTATTTTGACGTATTGTTATTCTTCTCAATACCTTTTCCCGTAGCAGCGTAATAAATACCACCATATAGATGATCTAAGAACCATTGATTCTCATAAACCTTCTCTATATGCCCCAAGGCTGTATAAAAAGCACGGCCGCCATCAAACTCATGATACCATGATATTGGGTGCAAATCTCCCATGCCCTGGCTGTTTCTGTCTACCATTTTCCCGGTTTTTGGGTCTAAATCCCGATTTTGCCATGTTACAACCGGATTATACGAATTTTCATCTACAGCTACCAGATAATGCAGATTGTCAACATTTTCTTTACCAAAGTCGTACCACTCGTCTGTCCACAACAATGTATCAGGAAAATGTTCTAACCCGGGAAAATTGTGATCAAGTATTTTGAGTTTTGCAGTTTGTTGTGCGGGATGTATGTGAAACATTCTACCCACAAGTTTTGTATACCACTCCCAGTCGTATTCTGTATCTGAAGCTGCGTGTATACCTACATAACCTTTTCCTGATTCTATATATTTTTCAAAAGCTTTTTGCTCGTTTTCGTCAAAAATATCTGCTGTAGTGCTTAAAAATATAACTGCATCATAAGGTTTAAGACCTTCTTCTGTAATCTTAATAGCGTCTTGTTGTCTGGTAACATCAAAATTGTGAGTTGCTGCTAATTCTTTTATGGCTACAATACCATTATCTATTGATTCATGATGCCAGCCAGCGGTTTCTGTAACTAGCAGTACTTTGAATTGCTTCTGTGCAAAAAGCCCATTAGAAAATAGCAGGCACATAATAGCAAGACAGGATAGTTTAGTAATTCTTTTAAAAGACATTTTTATAATTTATAAGATTATTAATAATTACAACGATAGTAAATGTACCTGAAATTTATTTTTTTCTGTATTAATTTCTAAAATGTTTAAAAGGTTGAGTTGCAGTTCTAACTCTGCAACCCAACCATAACTAAAAAGTCAACACTTAAAAACAATTCAAATTCAATTCATTATTTTGAGGAATTACTTACAAAAGCAATGTGCTTACTATCTGGCGACCAGGAATTCACATTAAAAGTTCCCTGCCCTCCATATAAATAAGCGATTACCTTTGGCGCCCCGCCAGAAACAGGCATCAACCTTAGCGTTACTCTTTTGTAGGAAGGATGCCCATTTAATTCAATAGTGGGTTCAAATGATATAAAAGCTATCCATTTACCATCTGGAGAAATGTGTGGAAACCAGTTGTTATATTGATCAAAGGTCAACTGTTCTTTGTTGCTTCCGTCTGGTTTCATTCTCCACAATTGCATGGTACCACCTTTTTGAGAACCATTGTAATAAATGTATTTACCATCAGGAGAATACTCACAACCATCTACGTGCTCCAGCTTCTTATTATCTGTAAGTTTTTCTTCTTTACCACCTTTTATAGACTTTCTATAAATATCATAGATCTTACTTCCACCTCTTTGGGCAACATACACAACTTCCTTATTATTTGGCGCCCAGCCATGAAGATATGAAGGTGCATCTGTTGTCACAGCTTGCGGTTCACCCCCGGTAAGAGGTAAGACAAATACATTTGAGCCATTACCATCATTGTGACTTATACCCATCATTTTACCATTAAAAGAAATACAATGATCATTATTCAAATCGTCTGCAGACCCAGTATTTACTTTTGCAAGATTGCCACCATCTTTAGGTATCGTATACAAAGAGCCATCCATATTAAAAATCAATTTATCTCCATCAGGCATCCAGTTAGGAGCTTCAAAACGACCATCTTTTGTATGTATCACTTTACGCTTACCGTCAAAAACATTCATTGTTTCCAGTCTACAACCTATCCACCCTTCTGAGTTAGGATTATAATCTTCTGCAACAGGCTGATCAATTCTAACATTCCATACTTTTGCAGTTTCTACAACATCCTCATCATGAGAACCAATTACAATACCTGCTAAAACCTCTTCTGGCATAAAATCCAGCTCTTTAGAACTAATCTCTTCAAAAGGCTCGCCGGGATGCGCTGCTCTCACTATAAAAGTGTTACCCTTGCGTTCTAACTGAATGATCTGAAAAAATCGCTTAGAGGCCCAAACATCATCTTCTGGATTTTGCATATCTGCACCTCTTCGCTCTCGCCACTGGCCTGCGGTAAGGCCATCACCATGTAAAAAACCACCCACCATAACTGCATTGTCCTGCTCTGAAGCACGTGCCATCCAGCCAATTTTTCTATGAACCTCATTATCACCTTCAAATTCAAAATTTGCTGTAACAATAAAATCACCTTTTAGCTTATTGTACAGGTAATGATGCTCATCACGCTGACCCCAAATATTATAACCCGCACCTTTAATGGTGTAAGTCTGACTATCTTCATCGTAAGTAGCAGAACCTGCTAATTTAGGATTACCTATGTCTTTGTTGTAACTAAAATCACCTATAGGATTTTCCTGTGCAAGTGCCAGTTGTGTTAAACACAAGCAGAAAATGATTAATTTAAATTTCATACTATTCATTATTTATTAATTTATTTAGATTGAGTTATCGTGCTAAGTGAAACTAGTAGCCTGGGTTTTGCTTATAAAGACCACGAGTAAAATCAATTTCTTTTTGTGGAATAGGAAAATATTCATCCCTCCCGGCAGTAAAATGCGCATTAGATAAGTAGTCATGCTTAGTCTTCTCAACTTCTAAATAAGCGTTGAGAACTTCTTCTGCATCACCCCATCTAACCAGATCAAAAAAGCGCCATCCTTCCATAGCAAATTCAAGTCTTCTCTCAAATTTTAATGCTTCAAGTGCGTATTCCTTACTGGGGAAAGAATCATATGAACCAATATTATAAACGTTACTTGCCCCGGCTGCCAGAGGACGCTCTGTACTTGATGCTGCTCTGGTACGTACTTCATTTATAAGAGGTAAAGCTTCATCCTGCCTTCCTAACTGTATTAAAGCCTCGGCTTTAAACAGCAAGACATCTGCATAGCGTATGAACCTGTAATTCACTGATGTTGCTATAAAAGGTCCCTGTTTAACCCAGCATGAACAATCTGGTGCTTGTTGTTCTTTCATGTTACCATAAAAACCATATACTCCCGGGTCTCTTGCCCAGCTTGTTTTATATAACAAATCACCTTGTTCTTCTACTGTATTTCTGTATTTAAATGGTCTGTCAGGAAAACCTACTGTATGATCAAATCTGGGATCTATGCTTCCATAATTGTCTACATCTGTCATATCTGCATCATTAAAAGTCTCAAGTAATGGCAAACCTGAAGCATCGGTCTTAAATGCATTTACCATATTTTGACTAGCCTGGTGAAAACCACAGCAACCATAAAATGACGACCCTGTGGGCGAATTAAGAGCCGTAGCATAACTACCTCTCCCTACCTCTGTACCATCGTTAAGCGAAAACTGAACCGCCCAAATCGATTCGGGGCCATTCTCATAACCTGGCAGGAAATTATCTGCAAAATCAGCTTCCAGACTTCCTGTTACTGCATCTGCATAGTCAATAACCTCCTGTAAACGTGATGTATTTATATTTACAACCTGATTTTGCTCATCTTGTTCATATGCCTGATATAATCTTAGTTTAGCTAAATAACCAGCCGCCGCATTTTTATCTGCTCTTCCCACCTGCTCTTGTGTCTGTGGTAGATTATTGAAAGCAAACAAAAAGTCTTGTGCAATAGCATCCCACAACTCATCATTAGGCATATCATTAGAGGTTTCTAATATCTGCTCATCGGTTAAATCTTCTGTTATGTATGGAATATGTTTAAACATTAATTTAAGCATGAAATGAGAATGCCCTCTTAGAAAACGAAGCTCTGCAATGCGTGTTGTTTTATCTGCATAATCTGCATCTGGCACTTCATTAATAACCCTTAAAGCAAAGTTTGCTCTGGAAATAGCTTTATAATAGTTTTCCCAAGTTTTAGGTGCCATAAGATCTCCGGCATCAGGAATTGTAAGGTTATATTGCTCATACCTGTCAATTTCCCCTAAATCTGTACGGCCGCCGCCGCCCTTATATGCATCATCTGCTCGTACACTTCCATAGACCCAAGGGTTAGTTATGGGTCCTGCAATATTATCATTACCTATTGCAGAATATGCTGCTACCACAAGTCCTTCTGCATTTTCTGCTGTCGCAACATTATCAGATGATAATACTCCAGAGGGTTCTACCTCAAGAAAGTCACTGTTGCAGGAGTTTATACTTATAGCGAATAACATTATTAGTATCGCTGCTTTTATATTCTTCATCGCTTTCATTTTTTAAAAATTTACATTTAATCCTACCGAAAATGTAGTGGGTACCGGTATTGAATTAATTTCCGTGCGTTCTGGGTCAGAACCTATATAACCATCAGGTGTGAACCACAATAAGTTCTCTCCTTGCAAGTAGACTCTTAGATTTGTCATCCCAGCCCACTTTTCAATCAAATCATTTGGTAATGAATAACCTACCTGAAGATTTCTTAATTTGAAATAAGAATTGTTTCTGTAGATGTAATCTGAATTCTCAGTAAGGTTATTTACAAGACTTAACGAAGGTATATCTGTATCTGTATTAGTAGGAGACCAGGCATTAAGAGTACCAGGTCCTGCATTCTCCCTACCAGGAACAAAATTATTATACATTATGTAGGGGTCTACTCCTATTCTGCCTGTAACACCAGATCCAAATAAGGAGAAGTCAAAATCTTTATATGAAACATCTATTCTCACCCCATATTCCATTTTTGGTAATGTAGTACCAAGCCAGTCTCTATCATCAGAATTAATAACTCCGTCATCGTTAATGTCTACAATACGTATTCCTCCTGGGCGTGCATTACCTACCTGAGCACCTCCCGTAGGGTGTTCATCTACCTCAGCCTGACTTTGAAATAAACCGTCAGTTTTATATCCAAAAATTGAGAATTGTGAATGACCTATAATAGAGTTCAAAGCAGTACCGGGGTAAGCCGTCATGGCCTCCTCTGGCAAATCTGTTATTTTATCTTTAAACGCACCAAAATTGGTAGATACCGAAAACGAAAGATCATCTGAGACATTCTTTGAGTAAGACAGGTTTAATTCCCACCCATTTGTACGAGTAGAAGCACCATTTAACCATTTCTCGCGGCCCTCACCTACTGCTGATGCTATAGGTGGTTGTATTAAAATACCATCTGTGTTTCTGGTAAAGTAATCAAATGAACCTGCTAATGAATTATCGAAGAAAGCAAAGTCTACCCCAAGGTTAACCTCTTTGGTTTCTTCCCATTTAAGACTCGGGTTTGATGCTTGTATTGAAACAAAGCCCGCCGGCAGGTTACCACTGTTATTTCCGTTAAGGTCATAAGCTGTACCTACATTGTACCACTCACTAAAAGAACCTTGTACATATCTATACTCTACGGGACCATATCGGGCTTCATAGAGCCCAAATCGGGCAAAATCACCTATAAACTGGTTACCTACAACTCCATAACCAGCACGAAGTTTAAGGTTAGTTATTTTGGGACTATTTCGTAAAAATTCTTCGTTGCTAATTCGCCAACCCGCTGTAACCGCAGGAAAGATGGCATATCTGTTATCTGCACCAAATTTTGAAGAACCATCTCGTCGCAGTGTCACCGATGCAAGATATCTATCTGAATAACCATAACTTATTTTTCCGAATTGAGAAAAAAGTGCATCACCAGACTCAGTTCCTGAATTTGTTCTTTGGCCGGTAGCAGCTGCCAGTACATAATAAGATTCACTTTCTACAGCAAAATCCTGAGCTGTAGCAGTAGTTGTCTTTAAATTATTCTCAATAGACTCTGTTCCTACCAAAACGTCAAAGCGGTGCTCACCCAGTTCTAATTTATAGTTTAACGTATTTGAAAAAACTAAACTTGAGAAATTCTGATGGTTTAGCATCAAGCTATTAACTGTTCTGGTAATAAAACCATTAGCCACAGTGGGTTCTATATCTTTAGCATCTGTACGATAATGATCAAGACCCAGACTTGTTCTAAATGTCAGGTTCTCCAGAATATCAACTTCACCAAAAATATTCCCAAAAATGGTTGTTCTTTTAGTGTTATCCCATCTGTTTATATACTGCATGTAAAGCGGGTTATTTCTGTCGGAATAACCAGAACCCAAAGGACCCGCATATTCACCAGTAGCAGTATAAACCGGAATGGTAGGCGCCAGATTTACTCCTAGACCTGGCGTAGGAGCATTACCCACATCTGTAGAAGCCAGTGTTTCTTTAGAAGTGTAGAATTGTGTATTAACACCTATTCTTACTCTGTCATTGAATAATTTGGCATTAAAATTTAGTTTAGCACTATACCTATCATAACCTGTATATTTTAGAATACCGGTATTCTCCAGATAACCCAGATTAATAAGTGCAAATACTTTATCATTTCCCCCTGAAACTGTAAGATCATTATTAACAACGTACCCGGTTTCATACAATTCATCCTGCCAATCTGTATCACCTGAAGGTACATTTGTATTTCCGCCAACATACTGATCAACGCTTACGCTATTTAATATGGGATTATTGAAATCTCCATTCCAGTCAAAATCATAGATTTCGCCATAGCCAGAATTAGGATCAGAGTTATCATTTACTGATGCCTCCCATAGCACTCTGCCACGATCTGCAGCATTAAGCATATTATAGCGCTGCTTCTTCTCTGTAAGTACTGAGAAATTAGTATTAAATGATACATTTAGTTTTTCGTCCCGTGTTGAATTTTTTGTTGTGACGATAATAACACCGTTTGATGCTCTTGAACCATATAAAGAGGAGGCAGAGGCATCTTTAAGCACTTGTACAGAAACTATTGTACTTGGATTGATACTTGAGAATACTTCCTGTCTCACAGTAGGAACACCATCAATTACATATAGCGGTTCATTATTTCCTAAAGTATTCACTCCACGAATAAGAATACGGTTACTACTCCCGGTAGGATCACCAGATTTTTCTACAAAAAGTCCCGGAACCCTTCCTTGCATAGCCTGAATAGGACTACCCGAACTCATACTTGCTTCTCGTATAGGCGCCATTTCTACCACACTTATAGCCCCAGTCAGGTCGACCTTTCGCTCTCGAGCATATCCTGTTACAATAACATCGCTAAGCTGCTGAGCATCTGCTGCTAACACTACATTTATAGTAGATTGATTATTTACGTTTACTCGTTGAGTTGTAAAGCCAATGTAACTGAAAACAAGTGTCCCTTCTGCAGCAACATTTTGCAGTGTATAATTACCATCAAAATCTGTGATTGCCCCTTGCTGTGTGCCTTCTACCTGAATAGAAACCCCGGGAAGAGGGACCCCATCATCTGCAGAGGTTACAACACCACTTATATCTATAGTTTGCCCCCAGACAAAAACTGCCGGACAAAAAATATAGAACATTAATAATTTAAACTTCATAATTGTGATTGTTTAGTGTTAATTGATTTTAGTTAGTCTCTTATTTATCTGCTTATATGGTATAAAGAATTTAACCCAAGACTAATTCTTAGAAAGAATTAATTAGAGCTGATACAAAAAGATTGAAGAGAAATGAGTCGTAACGAAATGAAAGAATTCCGGTTGAAAGAGAGAAGTATTGTTCTTTGCATATAGTATTAGATTAATGAAAAACTAATATATATGTAATATTTTGGTATCTATTTTAAGAATACTGCAAAGACTTCTAAAAATGATAAACCTAAGTTAAAATTTATTAAATAACTGATTATCAGTAATGTAAATTTAATTCGTCATTTTACTCAAACGTTGTAATTATAAATTTGATACATGACTTTCAGTTTAGTTACATATTTAAGGTTCAAAAATTAAGCGCTGTTTCTAAAGCTGTTTGGGGTAATGCCATATTTGTTCTTGAAGGAGGTTGAAAAATATCCCGGAGAAGAATATCCTACATGATATGCAATCTCTGAAATAGATAATTGCGAATCTAAAAGATAGTTTTTTGCCTTTGTGAGGCGTTTATCATTTATGTACTCACTTATGCTAATTCCCAGGAGAGCCTTAACTTTTCTGTACAATTGAACTCTTGAAATTTTGAGTTCTTCTGCTAAATGTTCTACAGAGAATTGACTGTCTTCAATATGCTCATCTATCTTTTCATTTATACTGCGTAAAAATGTCTGCTCAATATTCCCAAAAGAATCTGATGTCTCGATCTTGTGAATATTGTTAGTGAAATAAAATCTGAGTTTCTCCCTGTTGTATAAGAGCGACTTGAGTGACTGTATTAATATGGAATAACTAAACGGCTTAGTTAAATAAAGATCTGCTCCCGCTTGTAAACCTTTAATGTAAGATTCCTTATCACTTAATGCGGTGAGGATGACTGTAGGAATATGAGAAGTGCGTAAATCATTTTTAAGCTCTTCACATATTTCAAAACCATCTTTCTCTGGCAGATTTATATCACAAAGAATAATGTCTGGTATAACATCAAAAGCCTTTTCCAGAGCATCTGTACCATCTGATAGAAATATATTATACTGTTCGCTCAACTTTTTACTCAGGAAACCAGAGAGTTCTTTATTATCTTCTATAATTAAAATGCTATAGTGATCATCATCATAAGCAGGATTAGGATTTACATAATAATTCGCTTCAAGCTCGCCTATTAGATCTTTTCTATTATTACTTAAAATATCAGGCTCCTGTATAATATCATCCTGACTAAAATGAGATTTCCCTTTATAAAGTGTTATTTTAAATTCCGTTCCTTTAAGAGATTTAACAGTTATTTTTCCCTGATGCAGTTCTACTAATTCTTTCGTTAAGTGCAAACCAATACCAGAACTATTTTTCCTATTATTAGAACCTTTAAAAAATGCCTGAAAAACATTTTCCAGTTCTTGTTCTGGTATACCTATACCAGTATCTTTAAAGATAATAGTGGCGTAATCTTTGTCTTTGTGATCATCTATCTCAATCTCGATTTTACCATTATCTGGAGTGAATTTAAAGGCATTTGAGAGGATATTAAAATAAACTTTATCCATTAAATTTCTATCAAAATATAAATCAAGATCCTGATTGTTGCTTTTTAGATTGAAGGTAATACCTCTCTTTTTTGCCTCTCTTTTAAATTCATTATAAACGTTTGATGAAAAAGCAAAAATATTAGTTTTAGAAGCTTTCAAACCAAATTTACGATCTTCACTTTTTCTAAAGTCAAGCAGTTGATTTATAAGCCTTAATAACCGGTTAGAATTGTTGTAGATAAGCTCAACTTCATTACCCAACTTAGAACCTTTCTCTTTTACAGTTTCACCTATTGATTCTATAGAACTTAGAATTAAAGTTATAGGTGTTTTTAATTCATGCGAAAGACCGGTGAAAAAATTAATTTTAGCTTCGTTGCTTTCCTTAACCTGATTAGCAATTTTTTCTATTTGATTTCTTTGAATAGTGATCTTCGTATTGGTTAACTGTAGCTGTCTGTTTTTCTTTCTGATCGCGGTTACTGAGAAAATAGCATAAACAATAAGAAATAATATGATAATAATAAACAGCAGTGATAGTTTAAGCAGAACATTTTGAGAAGCATACAGCTCTTCTTTTTGTACAATAGTATCAACCTGGTGTTCAATTTCGGTTTGTTGCTGATTGATCCTGTTGAGCTGATCTTTCATAATACCGGCATTAAACTTATCAATCACAGTAGTTGCAAGAAGACTGGTTTTAGGAACCTCTTCACCGTTTAATATTTTAAGAGCAAGTTTTATGACTTCAGACCCACCTGTAGGATAAAGTAATGTAGCATCCAGAATACCATCCTGTACCATTTGTATGCCACCATCAGGGCCATTAAGACCATCTACCCCTATGAACTTGATCTCATGCTCTACTCCCAGTTCTTTAGCCACTTTCCATCCATCTCTTGCCATCTCATCATTAAAAAAATAAACATAATCTATATTGCCAGCACCCAGTGAATTAATGAGATCCTTAAACTTATCTTGCGCAAGTCCTCCTTTTCTGCCATTTAACGTACCTACAATATGCACACGCTCGTTGTTATCAACTACCTGATGAAACCCAAGACTTCTTTCTATTACCGGCGTTGAAGAGTCGCCGCCTTTTACCTCAATTATGTTAACCTCATCTTTTGTGGAGGACAATATATACTTGCCTGCATTTCTGCCTACTTCAATATTATCTGCTCCCAGATAGGCCGTATAATTGGCAGAATTGATCTTTCTATCTAATAAAATTACAGGAATATTTGCTGCAACAGCTTTGTCTATGACATCAACAATTAAATTAGGCTCCAGGGGTGAAACTATTATTACATCCATCTCATCAAGAATCATTTTTTCAATGTCTCTTATCTGCTGTTGTGGATCGTCTTTACTATCAGTAATAGTAAGTGCTACATTAGAATGTACTGAAGCTTCTACCCGCATTGAGTAATTCATATCTTTTCTCCAATCTGCGTTACTGGTACATTGAGAAAACCCTATTTTATAGATGCTCTCTTCTTGAGAGGTACAAGAACTTAACATTGCAATAGCTACAACGATTGAGAGGAATTTAAAAACTAACTGCATTATTGATATATGTATGCGTATGAAAAAATAAGTATAAAAATCGGCCTTCTAGTGCCAAAAAGTAGCTAAATATACCCATTAATTAGTGAATTCATTCGAGAATTCATCAAATGAAAAACTGATTCAAAATAGGAAAACATGGCGATGGTTCAATCATGAGACCCACTACTGCTACTAATGTATGAAAAGAAGATATTTTAATTACAGATGGGTTTAGCTGGAGAGAACAACATGGCACGGGAAAAATGCCTGAGCATAGTTTAATTAATTCCAAAAGCATTAGAAAAAGGTTATTTCTGCTGCTTTCCGGCAGCAAGAAATGATATCAAATCGTCAAGTTCTTCGCTTGATAATGAACCCCCATAAGCAGGCATATTCTCTGCACCATTAGTAATCCTAATTATCATTTGATCTTTTGTAAGTCGTTTTTCCACCTTAGTGAGATCGGGTCCTCTAAGGCCTCCTTTTTTTCCTATTTTATGACAATAAATACATCCCATAGTATTAAAAAGTTCAACACCTTTTTTCACCTGTTTTTCATTTTCAGCGGGCAGAGCTATGTAGGCCGAAACTGGTTCTGCATCAAATTCAGGAACCCATGGTGCTATCATGCCTATGTATGTCAATGAACCTAAAGTTACAATGACAAATATGATTCCTGCAATCGCCCAGGGTCGTTTTATAGGGTGACGCTCCCCACCTTTAGACAAAAAAGGAATAGAAAAGAGGACGATCCCACCTATTAATGGACCAAAAAACAGGAAATAGGGCTCTAATTTCCGGTTCATGGTGGCAAAAATCGCATACAGCCACTTAAAATACCAATCTGGTTTTGGCTCTACTTCTAAGATTGTGGGATCTGGTGGTTTAGTTAGTTTGGGTGCCCCCACAAGAAAGGCCAGAGCTATAAGAATTAAAAGTACAACTAGTGTAAAAACTACATCACGCCAGATGACATCAGGAAAAAAAGGAACCCCTTTTTTCTTTAAAAGCTTATCATACCACTTCCGGTATGTTTCGGGGTTGACAAGTCTTCCCTGTTTGGGTGGTTCTGAGATTCCGTTTTTGAAAACGAGAAAAATATGATAGCCTATGATTGCAGATAGAAGACCGGGTAAAAGAAATACATGCATACTAAAAAAGCGATTTAGTGTCTGCCCTCCCATTGTCTTTCCTCCCAGAAAAAAATAGGCTATATAATCGCCTATTACAGGTATTCTCCCCATTTGTTCTGCTCCCAGAATTGCCGTCCAGACTCCATTACCGTCCCATCTCAGCAGCTGTCCTGTAAAAGCCATGGTAACCGTGATGCCCAGAAGAAAAACGCCACTTATCCAACTCATTTCCCTGGGATATTTATAGGCTGCATTGAGATATACCCTTGCCATATGTACTCCCAGCAACACTACCATGCCAGAAGCTCCCCAATTATGTAATCCCCGTATAAAACTTCCTAAAAAAGCTTCATTCTCTATATGCTGCAAAGATTCATATGCTGCATTTACTGAAGGTTGATACATAAACGAGAGAGCTATACCCGTAATTACCTGCACGGTAAAACAAAAAAGCACACCACTACCCCATATATAATTCCATTTAGTCCCCGGTGGTACTAAATGTGTTTTTAACGGCTTTACAATATCTGCAAATTTGCCTCTATCATTTAACCACTTTCCTATTCTTCTCAGTATCTTCATACTGTAATATTTGTAATTGGTATTGCTTGAGTCTCTAGCTCTACACTTCCATTTTTTATTCTTATAGGATATTTATATAACCCGCGGTTAGGTGGGCCTGCTGCTCGTGATCCATCCCTGTAAAACGCACCCCCATGGCACGGACAAAAGAATAATTGAGGTTTGTCTTCCCAACGTACGGGGCAACCTAAATGGGAGCAATTCACACTAAATGCTATAAACTCATTATCATTATCGCGACGTACGTATGCGGCTGTTTTTGAAATATCACTGCTCCATTTATATAAAGTTGAATTCTTAAATGTTACTTTTTTAGTTTCACCTATTTTAAAATCATTAGCTTCTGCAACTCTTCTCCATACTGGTTTTTTCTGCCGCAGAAATGGCTCCAGCATTGCCGTAATAAATGGTATGGCCAGAATAACTGTAACTATTCCCATAATACTATAGATAAGCTTGCTTAAAAAGCTTCTTCTACTCTGCTGCTCTTTTTTACCACTGTTACAATTACAACTCATCGCCTTTTTCCTTTTTTAGCTGCTCCCTGTGTAAATCGGTTATCCATCCGGCAAGAGCAATAATAAATACAACCACCCCTACAACAGATACGATCACATTACTCACAAATCCCCAAACTATCAACATACAGCTTAGAGCCAAAAAAAATGGCCAGTAAGTAGGCTTAGGTAATTTCTCAGGCTGGGCTTTATATTTTCTCTCCATGGCGATTTCTTTTTTAGGTATTTGTAATTACAGCTTGCTGATTTTCGGCAGTAATACCCCGTTTTTTCTCTATTACAGGAAGATTTTCAGGAATATGATTCTTTCCCTCAAGCCATTGTATGGCTATGTAACATGACATTGAAACATACAAAATACATCCCGGCACCCACATAATCATTCCTGCCAATTCCTGATCTTGTTGTAGTGAGATTGTTACAGGATGCGTAATACTAGCAAGACCATATGGCGAGATAGAAGCTGAAAATGCTACCCATAAACCCAAAATAGAACAACTCACACAAGAAGTAAAGAGATAAATTATTTGAGCTAAAGGGTTAATTCGTTTGTTATTATTAAAAATGGGCATGAAGAACAAAATCCCGGAAATTAGCAGAAACAACAATACTGCTTCATCAGGAATTTGGGCAATCCATATATTTGAAGAGGAATCAACCCCGCATATCGACATACCGGTTACAACCGCCGCCTTTTTAGCATTGATAAAATGAGCAATCCACATCGCAAATGTGCCGGTGAACCAATAAAACAGCGTATATCTTGTGGTATTTCTTGAGCCATTCTGTCTACTTAAATTGGTGCCGGAAATAGCATACCATATAAAAACAGGCGCAATCATTAATACAACAACTTGTTGAATCATCGCTGCACTCTGCAGCCCGTATTCATGGAGGCGCATTAGTGGTGAGCCTGCAATCACGTAAATTAACCCAATGAAAAGCGCTACGAAAAATAATTTGATTCCCTTCACTCTGGTGAAGTACCACATTGAACAAAAAACAATCAGAAGACTGATTAACCACGCCCCTGACCAATTATTAGCCGATAATATAAAATCTTTAAATGTCATAAAAGTGGTTTTATATAAACGAAAAAGAAAACAAACAGCCACACTACATCCACAAAATGCCAATACACCTCAACCGCGGAAATCGCATTCTTGATTAGGTTTTTAAATTTTATAAATGAAAATGAGAAGAGTATACCTATCGCGATAATTCCTATAATTACATGTAGACTATGAAAGCCCGTAAGTGTAAAAAAACTTGACCCGAATATATCTTTATCAAGCGTGATCTGCTTTTTATAAAGCTCGATATATTCTATAATCTGCCCTCCCATAAATACTGTAGAAAGTATAAGTGTAATGGACATGCCTAATTTAAAATGAGTGGTTTTATTTTTAAGAAACGCTTTTTTACTCCACATGAGGCTACCACTACTCAATACTAAACAACAGGTTAAAACTGCTGCTCGCGGTACATTTAAGTTGGCTGTTACCGTATCTGTCGCGTGTGTAATATTGCGATAATAGACATAGGCAATGATTAGGGCAATAAAAAAGAAAGCCTCTGAACCGATTAAAAAAAACATCAACAATTTTCCTTTATCTCTCATCTTAATTAAGTCTTTTATCTTTATTATCAGGGTTTTTTAAATCCCACAGCGGCCTTCTGCTATGTACTTCAGGGAGAGTATCAAAATTCTTCAATGGCGGCGGTGATGCGGTTGCCCATTCCAGCGTCCAGCCGTCCCAGGGATCTGGCGTTGCTGTAGGTTTGCTACGCATGGTTATGATGAGATTGTAGAGAAAAACTGCTACTCCTGCAAACATGAGAAAAGCACCCGCAGTTGATATCATATTTAAGCTTTCAAAATAAGGTAAGTCCAAATAAGTATTAATACGACGAGGCATACCCAAGATGCCTAATATATGTTGTAATAGAAAGGTCATATTAAAACCTGTTACAAAGAGCCACAAATGCCACTGCCCCAGCTTTTCTGAAAGATGACGCCCGCAAAATTTAGGAAACCAGTAATAAATACCCGCAAAAATGGAAAAGGCTGAACCACCAAGAAAAACATAATGAATATGAGCTACTACATAATAAGAATCTGTTAACTGCCAGTCTATAGGTACAATGGCAAATGAAACTCCACTAAGCCCTCCTATTGTGAAATTAATTAGAAAAACCAGCGCGAAAGTCATAGCGACTGTAAGCTGTATTGATCCTTTATACATTGTCCCTATCCAGTTTATAACCTTTACACCGGTAGGTATGCCTATTAAAAAGCTGCTTGCAGCAAAAAAACCGTTTACAGTATTGGTCATGCCAACAGCAAACATATGGTGCGCCCATACGCCAAAGGAAAGAAGTGCGATGGCCACAGTAGATGCAGCTACAAAGACATAGCCGTATATCGGCTTTCGTGAAAACACTGGTATTACCTCTGAGATTATTCCAAAAGCAGGAAGGATTAAAATATATACTTCCGGATGACCAAACGACCAAAAAAAATGTTGCCATAATATAGCAGAACCTCCTGAAGACGGTAAGAAAAACAAAGCATCGAGCTGCCTGTCTATAAGCAACATGACAAGACCTGCATTAAGAAGTGGAAAAGCACCCAGAATAAGAAATGCATTAATAAAGGTCATCCATACAAACAGGGGCAACATGGTTAATTTTATGCCCGGCAACCTTAGGGTAAGTACAGTCACAACAAAATTAAGTGCTGCCCCAATACTCCCTATTCCTGTAAGCAAGAGACCCAGAATATAATAATCTATACCTGTGGTGGGCGAATATGGCTTTTCACTTAAGGGGGCGTAGCTAAACCAACCGGCAGTGGGTGCTCCTCCTGCAAAAAAACTAAAATACAACAGCAAGCCACCAAAACATGTTACCCAAAAACTAAAAGCGTTCAACCTTGGAAATGCCATCTCATTAGCCCCAATCATCAACGGGATCAAATAAACACCCAGACCTATTAAACCCGGAGTGAGAACCAGAAAAATCATGGTTGTACCATGCATAGTGAAAATCTGGTTGTAAAAATCTGCAGATACGAAATCATTTTCTGGTACAGCAAGTTGCCACCGTATGATCATCGCTTCAAGTCCGCCAAGTATGAAAAAGAACAAAGACAACAGTAAGTACATAATACCAATTTGCTTATGATCTACAGAAGATAACCACGATAGGCGATCCTTATCATTTTTTATTGAAGGCAATGTTTTATCAGGCTCGGCTATGTTAACAAATAGACTCATCGTAAGGTTTTTATGTAATATACCAGAGCATTTACTTCTTTATCTGTCAAGGCTAAAAAGGGCATTTGGGTATTTGGTTTTACGGCTGGCGGATTTTTAATCCATGCGTATAGGTTTTCTGTTGTGTTCAATTCTATATTGCTTAAAAAATATTTTCGACTTGCAAAATGAGCGAGATTAGGACCAATAACAGGCTCCTTATCATGAATATTTACAGAATGACAGCTAATGCATGTTTTTTCCTGAAAAAGGCGTTTTCCGGTCTCAAAAAGTGGATTTTGGGTCGCTGGGGGAGGTTTTAGCTGGGATGACTTCCAGATTTTGAAATCATCTTCACTATCTGCAATTATATGAATACGCATAAGTGCATGCTGTGCACCACAGAACTCACTACATGTGCCCCAGTATTCACCTTCATCAGCCTGAAGCCACATGTAATTGTCATATCCCGGCACTAGATCCATCTTACGGCCAAGTTTTGGAATCCACCAACTGTGTATCACATCGTCAGAATTAAATTGCACCAGAACTTTTTTGTTAGCTGGTATATGAATCTCATTTGCTGTTATTATACTATCGGTTCTATATTCTGCCTCCCACCACCACATATGTCCTGTGATAATTATATCGGGAATAGGATTATCTGGAATATTCTGAATTTGGTTCATTCCGTTTACCGTAAGTACAAAAAAGACTGAGGTTATTGTGAATGCAATTCCTATCATTAAAATCTCAAAGCGTTTGCTGCCATGATCCTGAGTGGGAGTTTCAGCATTAGGACGGCGCCTGTATTTCCACCCGTAGAAAATGGTGAAGAAAATGACAAGGCCTAAAATAATAGTTGCTACTACTAAAAAGTAGACAAATAGTTCCCTTATGATATGGATGTTGTTAGTTTCCCAATTCATCAAAATCATTTTTAAACTCGTAAAACTACTCTCAGGTAATTCTACAAGCGTATTTGCAGGGTATGAATTTAAAATTACAAGAATTTAATTGTAAGGAAATTTCATCACTGATTATTTTCTCTTGCATTAACAAAGTTTAACAAACCCTTGCCTTATAACCGGCTTAAGAATTCATTGCCAGAAAACTTTCTGCTTTTTCAACCATTTCTTTGTTTCCACAGAAAAAAGGAACGCGTTCATGAAGTTCGTTGGGTTGCAGTTCCATAATTCTTACAGTACCATTGGTACATTTCCCACCGGCTTGTTCAGTTAAAAAAGCCATAGGATTACATTCATAAAGCAGGCGTAATTTACCTTTAGGTGAAGTGGTTCCTGTTGGGTAGAGATAAATACCACCCATAAGCATATTTCGATGAAAATCTGCTACTAAAGATCCTATATATCTGGAGGTGAATGGGCGCCCGTCACTTTCATCAAGCTCCTGCATCCATTTAATAAATTTCTTAACGCCATCAGGAAAATGAATATAATTCCCCTCATTGACTGAGTAAATTTTACCTGTAGGCGGAAATTTCACATTAGGGTGCGATAGAAAAAAAGATCCAATCCCCGGATCAAAAGTGAAACCGTTTACACCGTTCCCTGTAGTATAAACTAATATTGTAGAAGTACCATAGATTAAATACCCTGCAGCAACCTGGTTAATACCTGGCTGTAGAAAATCATCTATAGTTACGGGAGAGCCCACTTTAGAAATCCGCCTGTAGATACTAAAAATCGTTCCTACAGTGATATTAACGTCTATATTAGAGGAGCCATCGAGCGGATCTATCAAGACGATATATTTAGCCTCTTTATGAATATCGTCATCAAATACCATAAAATCTTCCATCTCTTCTGAGGCAAGACCACAAATCTCTCCTCTACTTCGCAAGGTGCTAATAAATACATCATTTGCCATTACATCAAGCTTAGCCTGCTCCTCTCCCTGTACATTATCCTGCCCTGCTTTACCCAAAATTTCGGAAAGACCTGCTTTATTAATAGCTTGATTTACCATTTTTCCGGCTAAACGAATAGAACTTAAAAGAGCACTTAATTCTCCTTTGGCATATGGAAAATCCTTTTGATTTTCTATAATAAATTCACCTAATGTAATGTGTCTATGCATAAATTTTTGCTGTTTAGATTACTAGTATAACATTTTGATTATTTTATATTCCTAACATATTTCGACTTATTTTTTTCCATTAAATGATATTTTATCATAAATATCCTCATTTTTTCATAAATACCTCACTATTAAGATCATAATAAAACAGTGCGATTTATCGTCTCAGAACCGCGTTTTTCATAAGATTTTACTAGGAATTTTCATTTTCTCAAAAGGGTCATTATATATTTTAGACATTAACATTTATACCCAGATTTAAATAGGTTAATAGCAAAAATAAAGCATCCTTTTTGTAAAAAAGTTGCATGTGATTGTTATTAGTGCTGATAATTTTTTTAATATTACTATAGAAATTTGGTTTTTGTTAACGTTTAACCCGCCGTTTTAAACCAATGTATTTTCAATTCTTATCAAGTTAAATTAACCTAATCAAACAATTATGAATCAAAAATGCGATTACAAGTATTTAAAATCCAGAACAGGCCTCACCTTTCTTAAGGTAGGTCTTTTTTCTATGATTTGTTTAGCCACCCAGTTGGTTCGAGCAAGTCCTGAAATGGTTAAAGTAGCACATGAAGAGGGCGTGCTGCAGAACACCATTACAGGTACTGTTACAGACAATAATGGCGCACCTTTACCGGGAGCCAGTATTTTAGTAAAAGGAACCACGACAGGTACACAAACAGATTTTGATGGTAACTACTCAATTTCAGCAGAAAGCGGGGCAACATTAGTATTTAGCTACGTAGGTTTCGCCACTCAGGAAATCGTTGTAGGAGCTCAAAACTCAATCGATGTATCTATGGCCGAAGATGCAGCCGCTCTTGAAGAAGTTGTAGTTGTAGGTTATGGAACACAAAGAAAACAAGATTTAACCGGTGCTATATCTGTTGTTAAGACAGATGAGATGGTACAGCAACCATCTGGGCAGATAACCAACCAGTTACAAGGTAGAGTTTCAGGGGTTACGATAACCGGTGGTGGTCAACCGGGTGAAGCACCACAAATTAAAATACGTGGAGCTAACACATTTGGTAACAACAGTCCGCTGTATGTAGTAGATGGTATTCCTACAGATAACATTGCAGACATAAATCCTAATGACATAGAAAGTCTACAGGTATTAAAAGATGCTGCATCTGCTTCTATTTATGGAGCAAGAGCTGCAAATGGAGTTATTATCATAACAACCAAAAAAGGGAAAGGCAAAATGAGAGTTAATTATGATTCTTATTTTGGTATGCAAATGGTACAGAGCGGAAATCCGTGGGATATTCTATCCTCTCAGGAAACTGCAGATCTTACTTTTCAGGCACTTAGAAATACTAATCCGGGAGCAGCCATAAACCATAGTCAATATGGTAGCGGTCCTGATGCTGTTTTACCAAATTATATTGCGCCTGTAGGAGCAATGACAGTAGACGAGGCTTTATATAATGTAAATCCTGAGTACACAAATACGGCAGATGTAAATAATTTCTATCGTATTGTAGAAGCTAATAAGCAAGGTACAAACTGGTTTCAGGAAATTTTTAGTCCAGCCAGCATAACCAGTCACAACCTATCTGTAAGTAATGGTAGTGACAGAGGTAGTTATTTTCTTTCATTAAATTATTTTAACCAACAAGGAACTATTGAAAATACGTATCTCAAACGTTATACTATTCGTGCAAATGCTACTTACGATATCACCGATAAAATTAGAGTTGGTCAAAATATAAGTTTTGCAGTACGTGACAATCCTACAATTGATGCTTTAACAGAAGGCAGTGTAATTGGTATGGCTTATCGCGAATTACCTATTATTCCGGTTTATGATATTATGGGAAATTATGCAGGTTCTTTTGGTTCCGACTTAGGTAATGCTAAAAACCCTGTTGCCATAGCAAACAGACGCAGAAATAATCGCGGAGTTTCAAGCAGATTTTTTGGAAATGTTTTTGCTGAAATAGATTTCGTCAAAAATTTTACATTTAGAACCAGTTTTGGAGGCCAATATTATACTAACAGTTTCAATTCATTTGCTTATCCTGAATATGAAAACTCTGAAAACCTAACGGTTAATTCTTACACCGAAGCTGCAGCTACAAATTATAACTGGACATGGACGAATACGGTGCAGTATAAAAATACATTCAACGACAAACATAACTTAACGGTATTAGTAGGTACAGAAGCTTACCAGAACAGAGGTCGTGAAGTAGGTGGTACAACACAAAGTTATTTCTCTTTTGATCCAGATTATGTTACTCTTGATACAGGTTCTGGTACACAAACCAATTACAGCTTGAAATATGCAGATGCCTTATCATCTCTTATAGGTAGAGTAGACTATAATTTTAACGATAGATATCTGTTAAGTGCCACTATTAGACGTGACGGTTCATCTCGCTTTTTAAATGAACAATACGGCTGGTTCCCTGCGGTAAGTGTGGGATGGAATATAATGAACGAAAGCTTCATGCCTGAAATAGATTGGCTTAATGATCTTAAAATACGTGGTGGTTATGGTGTTAGAGGTAACCAGATCAACGTAGATCCGCCTAACGGTTTTACAACTTTTGGGGGTGATAACCTGAATTCTTATTACGACATCTCAGGTTCTAACAATACAATTGCAGAAGGTTTTAGACAGTCAAGAATAGGAAATCCCGATGCTAAATGGGAAAAGGATACAGATTCAAACTTTGGTCTGGACGCTACTTTATTTAATAATACACTTCAGTTAAGCGTAGATTATTATAGAAAAGACATCAAAGACCTTCTATATAATCCCAGTCTTCCTGCTACTGTAGGTACTGCAACAGTTCCATTTCAAAATGTGGGTCAGATGAAAAACAGCGGTATTGATATAGACCTTTCCACTTATTTTAATCTGTCTGATGACTTACGTCTAAATACAACAGTTACTTTCACAAGTTATAGCAATGAGATCGTAAGTATTGCAGATAATATTGACCATTTTGATGCTGAAGGACGTCGTTTTAACGGAAGTAACATCATTAGAAACGCAGAAGGTCATTCTCTGAGTCAGTTTTTTGGCTATCAAACAGAAGGATTTTGGGATTCCCAAAGCGAAATAGACCAGGCTAATGCAGCTGCAATTGCAGCAACTGGAGATAATAATACAGTTTATCAATCTGATGTTGCTGTAGGTAGATTCCGCTATGCAGATATAAATGGGGATGATCAAATTACAGATGCAGATCGTACGTTCATAGGCGACCCTAACCCTGATTTTACATATGGACTAAATCTGGAATTGACCTATAAAAACTGGGATTTTAGCATGTTCTTATACGGTTCTCAAGGTAATGACATTTGGAATCAGGTAAAATGGTGGACAGACTTTTACAGTTCTTTTATAGGTGCTAAGAGTAGTACAGCCTTGTATGACTCATGGACGCCTACAAATATGAACGCCAGCGCGCCCATACAACAAACAACAGGTTCTTTTAGCCTTGCAGATGTACCTAACTCTTATTTCGTAGAAGATGGTTCTTATTTAAGAGCTAAACAAATGCAAATAGGATACTCTTTACCACCCAGCATGTTAGAAAAAGTTAATATATCAAAGTTGAGAGTTTATGCTCAATTGGTAAATGCGTTTACAATTACTAATTATTCTGGTATTGATCCTGAGATCGCAGGTGGTGGTGCTGTAAACACTGGTATTGATGAAGGAGCATATCCTAACCAGAGACAACTACTTTTAGGATTAAATCTTTCCTTTTAATTAATGAAACAAAAAATAAAAGCAATGAACATAATAAAAAAAATAAGCAGTACTTATATCCCAATTGTGGTCACACTCTTGTTAAGTTCCTGCTCAGATAATTTTATAGAACAACCTGCTTTAGGTGAACTAAGTGATGATGTGGTAGCTACCAAAGATGGTGTACAAAAACTCCTTTTGGGAGCTTATGGAGCCTTAGATGGGCAACAAGATGCAGATAATGCATTAGGTGGCGGTGGCCCCTGGGAAGCCGCTCCAGATGATTGGGTTTATGGTACGGTTGCCGGTGGAGAAGCCAGTAAAGGTAGCTTTGGTGGGGATCAACCTGCAATTGACCAGATCGTAAAATTCATTTCTAACCCTTCTAATGGTTTTTACAATACCAAATGGAAAGCTGTTTATGAAGGTATAGCGAGATGTAATAATACATTAAGTATTCTGCAGAACGTGGAAGATCTTTCTGATGCGGAACGGAATAATATTGCAGGCCAAGCACGTTTTTTAAGAGGTCATTATTATTTTGAACTCAAGAAAATGTTTAATATGGTGCCTTGGATTGATGAGAATACAGAAGATCCTAAGCAACCCAATAATGTTGATATTTGGCCAATGATCGAAGCAGATTTTCAGTTTGCTTACGAGAATCTTCCTGCAACACAAGGGGAATTTGGTAGAGCAAACAAATGGGCTGCCGGTGCATATTTAGGTAAAACTTATCTATTTGAAAAGAAATTTACAGAGGCCAGAGATATACTTAATACCGTCATCATTTCAGGAGTAAACTCTGCAGGGACTAAATATGATTTAATTCCTATTTTCAAAGATAACTTTGACGCTGCAACAGAAAACAATGCTGAAACTGTTTTCGACATTCAGATGGTGGCAAATGATGGTACATCAACAATTACAAACTCTAATCAGGGAGGAAAATTAAATTTCCCATACAACAGTCCGTTTAGATGTTGTGGTTTCTATCAACCGTCACAGGATCTTATGAATTCATACAAAACAGATGAAACTACAGGTCTTCCATATTTAGAGAACTACAATGCAAATCCTGTTAAAAATGATATGGGTATAACGTCAACAGAACCTTTCACACCATATACTGGTTCTCTTGATCCCAGAGCAGACTGGACTATTGGCCGAAGAGGAATTCCTTATCATGACTGGGGGAATCACCCGGGTATGGCTTGGGTACGTGAGCAAACTTATGGTGGGCCATACGCTCCTAAAAAGAATATCTATTATCAGGCCACACAAGATATTTATGCAGACCAAAGCTCTTGGGCACCCGGTACTGCGATAAATGTGCATATCATTCGCTTTGCAGATGTTCTTTTAATGGCAGCAGAAGCAGAAGCGCAAGCAGGAAGTTTGCCCACTGCCATGCAATATGTGAACAGAGTGCGTGAAAGAGCTGCAAACCCTGCAGGATTCCTTAAAAAATATTTAGATGAATCTGATCCTATGGGTGGTTTTGATGAAAATCAAAATGCTGCAAATTATAATATTGAGCCTTATACTGCTGCTCAATTTGGTTCTCAGCAAGATGCATTAGAAGCTATCTATTTTGAAAGAAAATTAGAACTTGCTATGGAAGGGCACAGATTCTTTGATCTTGTACGTTGGGGAATAGCAGAAGAAACCCTTAATTCATATTTTGAATATCAGGGTAATATAACAACAGACGTAAGAGGTGGTAGATTTATTCCCGGTAAAAGTGAATATTATCCTATACCTCAGGCGCAAATTGATTTGAGTATTGGTGCAGACGGTCAACCTACACTTACTCAAAATCCTGGATATTAAATATTAACCTAACCATTTTAAAACGAAAAGCTCTGGAGATATTCTTCAGAGCTTTTTTATTTTACCTGATTTTATGGTATTTCAGGCCGATTTTTGAGCCAAAAACCCAATTTTTATAAACTAAATTTGAGCTTTATAATGCTTTACATCTGTATCTGTAAGGGTTTTAATGTAAGCAACTAAAGCTGCCTTTTCTTCATTAGTTAGATTGAGTTCATCAAAAGGTAATGTTTGAAATTCAAGATCAAATCCCAAACCTCCTCCTCCACCAGAATTGTAGAAATCTATTACTTCTTCCAGCGCACTATAAATACCATTATGCATATAAGGCGCTGTCACTGCAGCATTGCGCACCGTGGGGGTTTTAAACATCCCGCGTTGTAATTCTTTTTCATATTTCCAGTAAAAGCCCAGATCATCGTCTAACTCTTTATTTTGTGCTGTTTCTGGTACGCCTATAACTTCTTTCTCACTATCTAAGAAAAACGGAGGAACCGTTCCATTAGTTAGTGGCATAAAATGACAAGTAGCACAAAGCGCTCTGCCCATAAACAGATTAAAACCCTCCTTTTCCTGAGCAGTGAAAGTATCTTCCTCTCCTCTTATATTTTTATCAAATTTTGAATTGAATGCACTCAAGGTGGAAATGTAAGAAGATATCGCTTTGATGACATTGGTATTCTTAGCTGAAATTCCGCCGTAGGCTTCATCAAATAATTTAACGTAAGTAGTATCCTGAAGAATCGCATCAGAAAACTCATGAACACTAGAATTAAACTCCTGTTTATTAGTGAAAACCGATGAAATTTGATCTAAAATCGTTCCTGATCTTCCATCCCAAAAGAAGGCCTGCTGATAAACTGAATTGATTAAAGTAGGTGTATTGCGTTGCAAGGGTTCCCCAAGATTGTCAAGATTTAAAGCTAAATCGTTAGCATATGCTTGCTCTGGAATATGGCAGGTAGCGCAAGCCATTTTTCCATTTTTCGCAAGATTAGGGTCAAAAAATAATTTTTCGCCAAGAGCGATCTGCTTCTCTGTAGGGTTTCGGTTTATTGCCGGTGTAAAAAATGCAACGTTGAATGAATCTTCTTCAAAAAAAGTAGGCGCGTCAAAATTAAAAGGCTTGTTGTTAACGCCCTCCCACAAATTGCTGGCCTTGCGAATAGATACCCAATCTCGAGTAATGGGATTTACATAATCACGAATAAAAATATATCTGTCAAAGCTGTCAAAATCGGTGTTTTTAGCTATAAAATCGGTAGATTTTGCTATATTTTCGCGAAAGCTTTTATCTAAATCGGAATTGTTTTTCTTAATTACCTCAGCAATTGAAGCATTATAAACATCAAGAAGATTTTGCAATGAAATTCCTGCTTCATTTAACCCCAGATGGCTCACAGGCGTATCAAAACCAGAGATAGAGTGGCTAATTATGCGCAGTAATTGTTGATGCGTCGCAATAAAAAACCGTTGTGGGTCGAGGTCGTGCTTATCGATTCCTTTTCGCAATACATCCATTAACCCCCGCGTGCTCTCAAGTTCACTCTTAAAAGTAGCGTCACTAACTTCACCTTCATAAATAGATTCTTCCATTTTTTGAAGTCCGGTGGGGCTTAGCACCCGTTGAGTATCATCTGTGAAAATGGGCAGCGCCGGGCCATTTGTTCTGTGACCAACTTCTGGATATAAATATGAAGCAAACGGTTCTGCCTTTTTAAATTCCTGACGTGCTTTTATAAAGTAGGTCGTTGCCTTTTTATCTGAAACCGATATTTCTTTTAAGGAATCTAAATATGCTATTGACTTATTTATACTCTCAAGATAAATACTTTTTGCAGCCTCCCAGTTAGCAGAAATATCAACTGAATTATCCTGATAATTTTCACCATTTTTACAAGAGACCGAGAATAGTACAGAGATTAAAAAAAGATAGAAATAACCCTTATTCATTTTATGATTTTTTAATTAATAAGGAAAGACCTCCAGGTTGTGGAGGTCTTTCATGAAGAGAATTATTTTTCTAAATTATCTTGGTAAGCCTTGTAATAAAACGATTTGCCCGCCTTGTCTGTCTTCCTGATCATCTGGTAAACTATGACCATCTCTGCCTCTAAATGAGTTGTTCTCCCAATAATGCGGTTGAAGATTTAGCATAAAAGTTCCCGGTACTCCTACTTTTTCAGAAACATCTGTAAGCGCCCCAAACTCACCACTGTAACCAGTGCTGCCATTGATTGCAAGATCTTGTCTTATAACTAATTCAAGAACTACGCCTATGTTATTACCATCTAAATCTGACTGATAAATATATGCAGCGTGATTTCTTGAGAATGAGTTAGGATCTTCCTGAAAGTATACAAAATTCTCTGTCACACATATATTATCTGGACTTTGCAGAGATGCAAGATTACCATCCATATTGTTAGTATCTGTATTACCGCTTATCACCTGAGTTAACTTACCAGTAAGTGGTGAATCGTCATCAAGTTCTAGTTTGTAAACTGTACCCCAATCGTTATAAGTACCCTGACCCGGACCTCTTCCTGTTACAGCGAAATAAACATTTTTAGCATTGTCATCAGATCCTTTTTGATAATCTACATCTTCTACTCTCATAAAAGCACTAGCACCTGCAGCTACACAAGCATCTTCCATCTCGCTCACAGTCATAGCTGCCCCATTAGGTATTTCTACAAACTCAACGTCGTATGAAGTTTTAAAATCAAGACTGCTCTCATTATAAATAGTTCCATCTACAACATCTGCAACACCGCCCAGACCATCTGAAATTTGCTTCAGTTTTAAAACGTAGATTTTTCCATTTTCTAAATCGGCATCTCCGTTTTCAGAATAATATAAAATCACCTGACCTTGAGAACCGCTAGAGTCATCATCACCTCCTATAATTACAGTTCTGCCTGCATAAGCTCCTTGTGGTAAAGGCACGGCGTTTTCCCAGGAGAATTCACCTAAAGCATCTAAACCAAAGTCTGCAGTTGGCGTAGGATCCATATAAGGATCAATTCCCTTTACATCATAATTAATAGATTCTGAAGCAGATAAGAAAAGATCCTGAGAACCACCGTGAATAGCAGCTTCCCACATAGTACCAGAACATTGACGTGCGATATCTGCGACACCAGAGTTAAGTAACCACTCACCTGTTAATGGTGTAAGATCTTTATCTAGCATAATACGAGATACAGCATACGTATCTTCTGCATTTACTACATAAATATAACCATCGCTGTTAGGATCTTTAAGAAGACCAGCACCATCCTGAGCGCCTACCAATTTAAAATCATTGCTTAATGTGTCTGAAGAACTCAATAAAGAGTAAGCTTTCACATAATTAAATTGAGGCATCATTGCCACTAAAGGATCTAAGTTAGATTTGTTTGAAAAAAGACCCGGTTCTGGTGTAAAATCAGAGCCATCTTGCCCATCTGCACCGTCCTGACCATCTACGCCATCAGTACCGTCTGTACCATCAACGCCGTTTATTCCGTCCATTCCATCTTCTCCATCACAACTGGTAAAAACAGCGCCAATAGACGAAAAAAGAAAAATTTGCAATACAAGTTTTCGTAAAGTATTCATTTCTAATAATATTAAGTTTATAGTTAGTACCACAAATCTATATCCCGCCTATTGAAAACTCGTTATGTCAATATGGCTGTTTGATTAAATTAAGTTCACCGTTATGTTATAAAGGTTAGGTCATCATTAATAATTAGATTCATTTTTAATAACAATGGTTTTAAACCAAAAAAGAGCCCAATAAAGGCTCTTTTTAAATCTAATATGGCAATGTCGTTACGCTATTATCTGTGCAGCGTGGTCTTTTGTCTTCACTTTGTCTATTACTTTCTCAACCTTGCCGGTCTCATCTATAATAAAAGTAGTGCGGTGAATACCGTCGTACTCTTTACCCATAAATTTTTTGGGTCCCCAAACGCCAAAGGTGTCTATTACCGTTTTATCTTCATCTGCCAGTAATGGAAAAGGAAACTCATATTTCTCTCTAAAACTATTTTGTCTTTTTCGGGAATCTGCGCTCACGCCTAATAATTCATAACCGGCGTCCTGCAATTCTTTATAGTTATCGCGTAAGTTACATGCCTCTGCTGTGCAACCGGGTGTAGAGGCCTTAGGATAGAAAAAAACCACCAGCTTCTTGCCTTTATAATCACTTAATGATATGTTATTTCCATCCTGATCTACAGCCGTAAAATCAGGAACCTGATCACCTTCTTTTAATGTATTCATTATATGTATTTTTGTTGTCCTTAAAAGTAAAGAAAATGACCAAGGCCGAGAAGGTTACATTTGTTATTGATACGTTAAAGCGCTTATATCCTCAAATACCTATTCCTCTAGATCATAAAGATCCTTACACGTTGCTTATCGCAGTTTTAATGAGTGCTCAAAGTACAGACGTAAAAGTAAACCAGATCACTCCTCTGCTGTTTGAGGTTGCAGACAATCCTTTTGATATGGTAAAATTGTCTGTCGACGAAATAAGAAATATCATAAAACCTGTAGGTCTTTCGCCTATGAAGGCCAAAGGAATTCACGGTCTTTCTCAAATTATTATAGAAAAGTATAATGGGCAGATACCACAAACTATAGAGCAGCTGGAAGAACTACCGGCTGTGGGTCATAAAACGGCAAGTGTTGTGGTTTCTCAGGCTTTTAATATTCCCGCATTTCCTGTAGATACCCATATTCACAGATTAATGTACAGATGGGGACTAAGCAATGGTAAGAATGTTGTGCAGACAGAAAAAGACGCAAAACGCTTATTTCCAGAATTTATATGGAACGAACTGCATTTGCAAATAATCTGGTACGGCAGGCAATACAGCCCGGCACGCGGATGGAATCTAAACAAAGATATTATCACAGCAACAATAGGCCGTAAAAGTGTACTGAAAGAATATTATAAAAAAAGTCCGCTAAAATAAATTAGCGGACTTTTCAATAATTAATTGAGAAGGGCTTCAAACTTCCCATACTTATAATCCATAACACTTAAAGCCTTTGAATAATTCAGTAGAAAATCTATTGTTTCTTTTTTAGGTTTCATTTCATCACATTTCTGTGATTGTTTTTCAGAGTAAATGTGTGCCATTTATTACGTTTTTAAAGATAATATACTTCTTAACGCACCTAATGGCATTTTAGTTTACATTAATTTGTTAAAATTATGTTGTGCTTGTCAATTACCTTTCGCAAATTGATTAAGGCATATCTCATTCGGCCTAAAGCCGTATTAATACTTACCCCTGTATTATCTGCAATTTCTTTAAAACTCATCTCTTTATAGATGCGCATTACAAGAACTTCTTTTTGATCTTCTGGTAACTCTTCTATAAGTCTGCGCACATCACATTCTACCTGATCTCTTATGATTTGCTTTTCAGCATTAAGACCAGAATCACTTAAAACTGAAAAAATGCTAAACTCACCAGAGTTATCAAACTTAGGCATGCGATTGTTACGTCTAAAATGGTCAATTACCAGGTTATGAGCAATACGCATTACCCAAGGCAAAAATTTACCTTCTTCATTATAACCACCGCGTTTTAAAGTACGGATGACTTTAATAAAGGTATCCTGAAAAATATCTTCTGTGATATCTTTATCGTAAACTTTTGAGTAAATAAAACTGTAAATACGTTGCTGGTGCCTCGATATCAATTCTGAGAGAGCCTGCTCCTCACCCTGTATGTAGTTACTGACTAGGGTCGCATCAGGTATTAACACATCTTTCATAGTATCACTTTTGTAGGTTTTATGGCTATTGAGCCATGTTTTTTAAATCTAAAAGAGTAATACTATGCTATAGGCGTTGTGATTATGTTAACAATGGGGTAAATATAACAACTTTCATTCCAAATAAAAAAATGGTGTAAACAATTTTAACATTAACAGGACGTTAGGCAAATTCTAAGTTGCGTATCATTCATATAAATTATCTTTGCAGCAGTTTTAATATCTGCTATGAATATAGACGTATCTACCGCAAGTCCCAAAGAGAATATTATTATAAAAGGGGCAAAACTTCATAACCTTAAAAATATAAATACGCTTATACCGCGTAATAAGCTAGTAGTCATTACAGGTCTTTCAGGATCTGGTAAATCAAGTCTTGCATTTGATACTTTATATGCAGAAGGACAACGCCGTTATGTAGAAAGCTTATCTTCTTATGCCAGACAATTTTTAGGCAGATTAAACAAACCTAAAGTTGATTATATAAAAGGTATTGCACCGGCAATTGCCATAGAGCAAAAAGTAAACTCGACTAACCCGCGTTCTACCGTTGGTACATCTACAGAAATATATGATTATTTAAAGTTGCTTTTCGCCAGAATTGGCAAAACATATTCTCCGGTTTCTGGTAACGAAGTAAAAAAAGATACGGTCACAGATGTTGTTAACTACGTAAAATCGTTTGAAGACCGTGAAAAACTGCTCCTTTTGGCACCAATATCGGTTGAAAAAGGCCGAAAAATAGAAGAGAAAATAAACATTCTTTTGCAGCAGGGTTACGCCCGTATCAAGGTCAATAATGATGTGTTACGCATAGATGAAGCAACAAATCTTAAAGACAGTGACACGCTTTACCTGGTTGTAGATCGTATTGTAAAAAGCGATGATGAAGATTTTTATAATAGGCTGGCAGATGCTGTGCAAACCGCTTTCTTTGAAGGTAAAGGCGAAGCCATTATTGAAAAAATGGAAACCGGCGAGCAACGTGTCTTTAGCAATAGTTTTGAGCTTGACGGAATAACTTTTATGGAGCCAAATGTGCACCTTTTCAGTTTTAACAATCCATATGGTGCCTGCCCTACTTGTGAAGGTTATGGCGATGTGATTGGGATTGATGAAGATCTCGTCATTCAGAACACGGCGCTTTCAGTTTACGACAATGCTGTTTTCCCATGGCGTGGCGAGAGCATGAGCTATTATCGGGATCAACTGGTGAACAACGCGTATAAATTTGACTTTCCTATTCACAAACCTTATTTCGAACTTACAGATAAGCAAAAGGAGGTTTTATGGGGTGGAAACCAGTTTTTTGAAGGTATAAACCAGTTTTTTGAGTTTCTTGAATCTAAGTCTTATAAAATTCAGAACCGGGTTATGCTTTCGCGTTACCGCGGAAAAACAAAATGTAAAACCTGTAACGGCAAACGCCTGCGCCAGGAAGCTAATTATGTAAAAGTAGGTGACACTACAATTACAGATCTGGTTACGCTTCCGCTGAATAAAGTAGCAGATTTCTTCTCAAATCTTCAACTCTCAGATTATGACCAGCAGGTTGCAAAACGTTTGCTCATGGAAATTACCAGCAGACTTGAGTTTCTCTCTAAAGTGGGTCTTGATTACCTTACTTTAAACCGAAAATCAAATACACTTTCCGGTGGTGAATCTCAGCGTATAAATCTTGCAACTTCGTTGGGAAGCAGCCTTGTGGGTTCCATGTATATTCTTGATGAGCCTAGTATTGGCCTGCATCCCAAAGACACTGCAAAACTCATTGATGTGCTTCTTGATCTCCGCGATCTGGGTAACACCGTTATTGTTGTAGAACACGACGAAGACATCATGAAAGCCGCAGACGAGATCATAGATATTGGTCCTGAAGCGGGAACTCTGGGTGGCGAAGTAGTAGCTGTAGGAAACTATGAACAGATTTTAAAAAGTGACAGCCTTACGGCGAAATATCTTAACGGCACAGAACAAATCAAAGTACCTGAAAAGCGTCGTGACTATAAATATTATGTAGACATCCTTGGCGCTCGTGAGAATAATCTAAAGAATATTGACGTGCGTTTTCCACTCGGGATGTTCGTGGCTGTTACCGGCGTTTCAGGAAGTGGTAAAAGTACGCTTGTTAAGAAGTTGCTTTATCCCGCGATGTTAAAAGAAACCGGTGGTTATGGGGAGAAAATTGGCCAATTTACAGGTATTGAAGGGAAATTTGATCCGATAAAAAGCGTAGAATTTGTGAATCAAAATCCCATAGGTCGTTCTTCCCGATCTAATCCTGTGACTTATATAAAAGCTTATGATGATATCAGGTCGCTTTTCGCAGATCAAAAACTGAGTAAAATACGCAATTTCAAAACCAAACATTTCTCATTCAACGTAGATGGCGGCCGCTGTGAAACCTGCAAAGGTGAAGGCGAAGTCACAATTGAAATGCAATTCATGGCAGATGTTCATCTGGAGTGTGAGACCTGTAACGGTAAGCGTTTTAAAAAGGAAGTGCTTGAAGTTACTTTTGAAGAAAAGAACATCGATGATGTTTTGAATATGACGATTGATGATGCAATCGCTTTCTTCCATAAACATAAACAAGACAAAATCACGCGCAAATTAAAGCCGCTTCAGGACGTAGGTTTAGGCTATGTAACTTTAGGACAAAGCTCCTCTACCCTTTCCGGTGGTGAGGCGCAGCGTATAAAACTGGCTTCTTTCCTTGTAAAAGGAATCACAAAAGATAAGGCGCTCTTTATTTTTGATGAACCTACAACCGGACTGCATTTTCACGATATTAAAAAACTACTGGCTTCATTTGAAGCTTTAATTGAGAAAGGTCATTCTATAATTGTTGTAGAGCACAATCTGGATCTTATAAAATGTGCAGATCATATTATTGATCTTGGTCTTAATGGGGGTGAAACAGGCGGTAATTTAATCGCCGCAGGAACTCCTGAAGAAGTAGCTAAAAACGAAAAATCATACACCGGAAACTATCTAAAAGAGAAACTTTAGAGCAATTTCGTTCTGAAAATTAAAAAATATTTAGTCTATTTTTCGACCAAAATAACCGATTTATAGCCTTAAAAACCAGATTTTTAAATTGTAAAATCCAGATTCATCTTAAACTGATAAATCTGGATTTTTGATTTTTGGCATAGGCTTTGGAATCTCATTAATACAAACCAGGATAATTTTTTTTCAAAAAGGGTTATCCGCAAAATTTGTAGTTATGAAAACAAAAGTACTTTATTTAGGAGCCTTGTTTCTTATAGGAGCAGCTGCGCAGGCAAAAACCACTCCTACAGTTCAAAAATCGGTTAATATTGAGGTAAAATCGTATTCTCCTTTTGCTCCAGTAGCGGTTATCGAAAAAGGAATCGAATTTCTTATTTACCCCAACGGAACAGTAGATTTTAATATGCCGCGCTCTTCTGTAAGTATAGGGCGCAGATCTGTAAAAGAGATACGCAGCAATAAATCTGTAGTCATCAATAAAAGAGGAATTTACAGACCGGGTTATGTAAGATATGACCGTGCAGGACGTCTAATACAAGTAGGAAAGGTTCCTTTATTTTACAAACAAAACGGAAAGATAGCTAAGGTTGGTAATACTGCTATACAATACCATAAAGGTAGAATCTATAGAGTGGGTAATATCAAAATGAACAACAAAATATACAAAGGTGATCACAACGGTCATCATATAAATATGAAGAAGAAGAAAAGTAAGTCACACATAGAATACGGTGACAGAAAACGTAAAAGAGATTAAAATTGTTTGATTAGTTTGATTTTTTAGTTGGTTAGTTAGTTGAAAATCCCTTACAGCATGTTCTGTAAGGGATTTTTTAATGCGCATTTGTTAGGTAATATCTCCTTGCATATTTTGTAATTTTGACGCCATGCAGATACAAGACACAATCACAGCATTAGCAACTCCCGGTGGTGCCGGTGCTATTGCGGTAATACGAGTTTCAGGACCAGAATCTATCGCAATAGTAGATTCGGTTTTTAAAGCCAAAAGCAATAAGAAACTTATCGAGCAACCCAGTCACACCCTGCATTTGGGCAATATTGTAGATGGTGCTCGCATTATTGATGAACCTCTTGTATCTATTTTTAAAGGAACACGCTCCTACACCGGCGAGCCTACTGTAGAGATCTCCTGTCACGGAAGTCATTATATTCAGCAGGAAATTTTACAATTGCTTTTGCGAAAAGGATGCCGTGCGGCGAAAGCTGGCGAATTTACATTGCGGGCTTTTATCAATGGTAAAATGGACCTCAGCCAGGCCGAAGCTGTTGCAGATCTTATTGCCAGTGATAACGAAGCTTCACACCAACTCGCCATGCAGCAAATGCGGGGCGGTTTTAGCAATGAAATAGCCGTTTTAAGGCAGGAATTACTCGATTTTGCTTCTCTTATAGAACTCGAACTCGATTTTGCCGAAGAAGATGTGGAGTTTGCCAATCGCGATCAGTTTCAGGAATTGATCACAAAAATCACAAAAGTACTTAAACGACTTATAGATTCTTTCGCCACAGGCAATGTGCTCAAAAACGGAATTCCCGTAGCAATTGTTGGCGAGCCAAACGTTGGTAAATCAACTCTCCTTAATGCATTGCTTAACGAAGAACGCGCAATTGTGAGTGATATCGCAGGAACAACACGAGATACGATTGAAGACGAGATATCTATTGGTGGTATTGGTTTTCGGTTTATAGACACAGCCGGTATACGCGAAACCGTTGATGTAATTGAAGGATTGGGAATTAAAAAGACTTTCGAAAAAATAAGTCAGGCGCAGGTGGTAGTCTATCTGTTAAATGCCGCCCCCTCAGTTTCCGGCAGCTCCATTAAAGGGAAAGCACTACAAGAATTTCAATTAGAAATTGAAAAGATCAAAAATAGATTTCCGGCAAAACCTTTGCTTATCGTAGCCAATAAAGTTGACCAACTAAGCCTAGAGCAACGTGATCAGTTACAAGAAGAGCTTGAAGCCATTTCGAGCAGTAACGAGAAATCACGCACATTGCTAATTTCTGCAAAATCAAACACTGGGGTGGAAGAATTGCAAAATGCTTTGCTCGATTTTGTAAATACTGGCGCGCTACACAATAACGAAACAATCGTAACAAATTCGCGTCATTATGATGCTTTACTCAAAGCGCTACAGGAAATAGAAAAAGTACAAGAAGGAATCAACATCGGCCTTTCTTCAGATTTAATGGCAATCGACATAAGAGAAGCACTATACTTCTTTGGAGAGATCACAGGGCAAGTCACCAATGATGAATTGCTGGGGAATATCTTTGCAAATTTTTGTATTGGCAAATAGCCTCTAGTTTTATTTAATATTATTTGACATCAAATAATATTGATTTACAAATAGTTAAGTACTTGATCCTCTAAATTTTTAAATTTAATTTTCTCATTTTTTGATGTTTTTTACTCAAAATTTACACCTATTTTACACCTCAGTAAGCTCTTAAACATTTCGAGGTGTAAAAATTTACACCCCGTTAGGTTTAGGGTGAATAATTTCGCCTTTTTCTATACCTATATTTGATTTTCCAATAATCAGATCAATTTTACTTGAGATAAACACTTTTTACATAATATCTTCATAATTAATAACTTAAATATTTATTTTTCGTTTCAACCAGAAGCTCAATACGCGTTTTAATTTGGCGAAATTATGGCGACTATTTCTTCTTAAATCATCTTATATACACTTAAGTACTCTTATTTCCTCTTATTTCGCTCTATTTCCTCTTAATTTTATTAACTTAGCCATGTTTTGATGAAATACACAAGATAAATGAGTAGTAATATCAGGCTAAAAAGCATTTGTGAACATTGTGGCAATGAGTTTATTGCAAAGACCCTCACTACTAGATACTGTTCCCACAAATGCAATAGCAGAGATTATAAAGCACGTAAAAAGAAGCAAAAAATTAGTGAAGCTTCACTGGTAAAGAATAATCAGATTCATTCAAAGCGTCTTGATGTCATAAATTCTAAGGACTTCCTTACTGTTCAGGATGTATCCCAAATAATTGGCTGTTCTACAAGAACGGTATACCGTTTAATTAATAACGGTACTATTAAAGCAGTCAATTTATCGGAACGACTAATAAGAATAAACAGACGTTCTTTAGAACATGTAATCCCTATGTAATTACATTAAAGATCTTTCTTATTCTAAGCTTCGGTTTTGCTTTCTTATCTATTAACTCGTAATACAATTGATTTATGAAAATACATTTGAAAAAAAAGAAACTCAATTCCGGGAAATACAGCCTGTATATAGAGTATTATAGAGGCCACACCTTAGATGAAAAAGGAAAGACAAAACACTTGAGGGAATTTGAGTATCTCAAACAGTATCTCATTATCAACCCTAAAAACGCATCCGAAAAGAAGGCCAATGAAGAAACTCAGTTAAGAGCTGAGCAAATCCTATCGATTCGTCGCGCTGAATATGCTCAAGGCAAGTATAGCATTAAGGATCGCTCTAAGGAAAAATTGAACTTTCTCTCCTATTACGATAAGTTAAAAGAAGAGCGCTATGAATCTAAGGGGAATTACGTCAATTGGGATGCCGCTCAAAATCACCTAGAGAAATACTGCAAAAACAAACAGATTACTTTTGAGGATATTGATGAAAACTTTGTTTTAGGTTTCAAAAAATACCTAAACAAAAATGCGAAGACTAAATCGAATACCCTATTATCCCAAAATTCTAAATACTCCTATTACAATAAATTCAAGGCTGCTTTACGCCAAGCCTTTGACGATGGCTATACCAATCGTAATTACGCCACTACTGTAAAGGGTTTTGCTATGGGCGAGACCACTCGAGAATATCTCACGTATGAAGAATTGCAAAACTTAGTAAAAGCTGACTGTAAACATCAAATACTGAAAAATGCTTTTATATTTAGTTGTCTTACCGGATTACGCTGGAGTGATATAAATAAACTTACCTGGGATGAAGTACGGGATGAAGAAGACGGCTCCAGGCTGGTATTCAAGCAGCAAAAAACTGCTGCCCAAGAATACCAATACTTATCGGAACAGGCACGGAATATTCTAGGTAGCCGAAAGCTTGGAAGCGCACGCGTATTTCAAGGTTTGAAATATGGCGCTCACTTTAACGCAGAAATACTCCGTTGGTGCATGCGTGCCGGAATCACCAAACACATTACTTTTCATAGTGCCAGACATACCCATGCTGTACTTTTACTGGAGCACGGAGCAGATATTTATACCGTTTCTAAAATTCTTGGACACAAAGAAATTCGCACCACTCAGATCTATGCTAAAATTGTAGACAACAAGAAAAAAGAAGCGGCCTATTTGATCCCAAAATTGGAAATCTAAAACTTTACCTGTTAATAACTTACAGTAAAGTCGCTCTCACGCATTTATTTTAGTAGTATTTGTTATGCGTATGAACATGTAAAAATTCTATTTGTAATCATTTGATATGATTTGAAATCAAATGGTATAAAGGCTTGTTTTCTAATTATTTGTGAATAAATATTGCTTTAAAAACAAAACTTTAAATAATCATAGCTCTACTTTTAATTTTAGAATTCTAACAAACACAAACAAAGCGCTTTGTTCTCTATTCACTTTAAAATCGAATACGATGAACACTATTGATTTAGACGAAAGGCTAGAACGCATTGAATCGCTATTACTAGGCCAGAAAAAAGTACTCACCCTTGATGAAGCCTGTGACTATACAGGTATTTCGCGGAGCTATTTATATAAACTAACTTCAACAGGAAATATCCCACATAGTAAGCCAGGAGGAAAACTTATTTACTTCGATATAGACCTGCTCAATAAATGGCTCCTGAAGAATCAGCGCAAATCTCCTTCGCAGATAAAACAAGAAGCACTAAACTATACCCTAAAAAAACGCTAGGGTCCTTTAAACCCTGATTTTATCCGAATCAGGGTTTCTCTTCACTATTAATACTATCATTTATGAAAGCTATACCCTATAAAAGGGTCGGCACCACCTATTATAAGTTGGTCGCCGCTCCTACTATTGCCGGACATTTTAATGAGTTTCTTGTTCATTGGAATATTGAGACCATCAAACAAGA
>TARA_R110002020_G_scaffold475971_1_pt1 | contig 55360 bp, 70 predicted proteins | sample TARA_R110002020 | Tara Oceans TARA_R110002020 (sample SAMEA4396489) | marine metagenome | biome: Westerlies Biome; feature: [MES] marine water layer (ENVO:01000295) within the mesopelagic zone...; material: water (ENVO:00002006), including particulate matter (ENVO:01000060) such... | reverse complement strand
TAAACTTAATGATTCATTGCCTTTAGTTATATTCCGCTATATATTTTTATCCTCCTATAACGACCTTTATCATCTAAAAAACAACAACTTACACCGTTTTTAATACCCTCTATCTACCGCTAACAACCTTTGTAAGCCGCTATTATTGGTGACTTTTGTGTCCTAAGTTGTGTACCATTTTAAAGTTGACCCTTTTTTTGGTCACATTTGGTACTCAGAGTCGGAGCCTCAATGAACATTACAGCAGCTAAACTAAAGAGCTTAAACGGTAAAGAGTATACCGGTAAGCCTGAAATAACAGACGGCGATAACCTATCGCTTAGGATCTCCCCAAGGGGAAAGATCTCATTTCAAATACGCTATCGAATTAACGGTAAGCAAGTTAGGTATAAATTAGGCACCTACCCAGCAATGACACTTGCACAAGCACGCGAAGAATGCGCAGCACAAATGTCGTTAGTAGATAAAAATTTAGATCCTAGAAACATGGCGGCAATAAAATCGGTTGAAGCTGAATTTATCGAAAACCCAACTATTTATAATTGCTTTGATTATTGGTTTGAAAACTATTGTCTGCCTAAGCGAGATAACCCGGAAGGTATAAGCACAAGAATAAGATCATGTATAAATGACACTTGGGGCAATCAATATGTATCACTAATGGATAAAACGCATTTTACAGCGTTCTTTAAGTCGATGAGTGATGTATCAATCGAAAAGGGTAGAGGTAAGGGCTTTGCTTTTACTGCGATTATTGAGATTAGATCGATATTTCGTTTTTGCATTCGCCAGGGCTTTATTAGTAACTCGCAATTTGAAGCATTAAGGCCAAGCGACTTCGCTAGCGATTATGCTTCGCGTGAGCACTTTTTATCACTTAAAGAGTGTCAATTAATTTGGTCAAACATAGATTTACTAAATATAACTGATAGAAACAAAGTTCTTTTACGTTGTGCAATGGTGTTTGGTTGTCGTATAAGCGAGCTATGCAGCGCGAAAAAAACAGACTTTGATTTAGATAATAAACTTTTCACTACGCAAAGAGAAAACACCAAAGGGGCTTTGCACTCTATTATTAGGCCCATACCGGATGATCTTATTAAAGACCTGGAATATTTAAAAGCTCAGTCGCCGGCGTTCGTTTATATGTTTCCTAACCGTGATGGGGATCATCCCGCTAGCGGTTCAAGCGTGAGCCAAATATCTAAGCCTTGTTACGAGTCTATTGAAGGTGTTGCGCCGTTCAGAATGCACGATTTAAGGCGGACTATATCAACACACTTAACTGATGCGGGATGCCCTTTGCAGTTCACTGAGAAACTACTAGGGCATAAGATGAAAGGGGTATTGGCGATATATAACAAATCGCCAATGTTAGAAGGTTTAACGGAGTGGGTTAACCGTTGGGTTGTCATGCTGAAAGGCGGGTAGTTTGATCTCTAAGCGCTTGGCGATGCTGCTCAACTATTTCAGTGTCCCAGCGCTTAGGCTTTCCAATGATTGTTGCCGGCGGGAATTTACCGTCTTTTTCCCATTCTAAAATAGTTTTAGATTTAACACCGAACAGCGCGGCTACGTCTTTTGTTGCTAGGTACTGGCTTGTTGGTAAACTCATAAATTATTCTCCCATACTGCGTAGACACCTTCAATGTGAGGGTGAATAATAGCTGCTGACGCTTTGATTAACTCATTTTTAAAGCCTTCTGCACTCATATTTTTGATTGTAATTAATCTCTCTGGACTGATTACAACAGGGCAAACTAATGAATCTAAATAGTCCTCGCCATCACCTCTATATAGCCAGCATTCTTCCTCATTAAACCGCTTAAATTTAAGTATTCTTAATTCGTCCCTTTCTTCCTCAACTTTTCGGTAGGAATACCCTATATCTTTTATTTTTTCTTTTAAATTTTCATTTTGAGAAATTAGTGATTGAATTTTTTTTACTGCTTCGTTTGCCAGCTCGAATATGTCAAATTCTGCACTGCCTTCTCTGCCTTGCCCATCTTCGCCTAGAACTTCTATAACTCCTGTTTCTATTTGTTCTGGCTCTGATACCGCAAGTTCGCTCAAGGCCCATATTAAAATTTCAGTTTTCATAAATCACCTCTTTCATAATTTTTTAGACGCTGGCTTTCTTTACTAGCCACTTCAATGCGTGGTTTTAAAAGCGCTTGGTTTGCTTTACCTATAACGCTATCTGTTATATCAAGGCCTTTAAATACATTGGTCTTGTTGTGTTCTTCTTTAATTATTTGGTTGCGCTCAAAGTCGCGCATTTCAATAACTTCATCAAAGTGTTCTTCACAAGAAATAGCGCCTCGATATTCGTATGCTTCATTTGCTCTTAGCTTAGCTTTGCATTTTCTGCATGTGTAATTGCTCATAAGTCACCTATGGGTTTAATCAAAAACAAAAGACTCTAAATGCTCGTCTAGCCCGCAGTTTAAAGATTCGCCTACTTCTTCTGCGCTCATCCCTGACATTTTACCAAGCGCAAGAGTTGCTTTACTTTTTGCTGTTTCTGCATGAAGTAACTGGCTGCTCTTTCTTGCAAGGAATGATTTTAGGGCAAGCTGCTTATCTTCATTGCAATAAGTTCTTAAAGCTCCTTTCACAACTCTTTTTACAGTTATAAACTTATCACCACACTTTGATAGCTTTTCAAAATCCCATCGTTGCATTAGCTTAAAGTCCCACTCACCTACAACATAATGGCAACTCTCAGTTTCTCTTACTGAGTAAAATTTATTTAAACTAACAATTAAACCATTTTCATAGTGGTGATCACGGTATCTATAGTGTGTTTCTTTTTCTGGAAGTTTTATTTTGCTTATATGTAATCTCATAAGTCACCTATGGGTTTAAATACTCGGCATCGCCAACGGTAAGCCTAGTGGAAAGCTCCATGTGGTAACTTGCTAGCTCACTTTCTTCTACTGCAACAACTCTTGATGACTCAGGGCTTCCATACTCTTTAGCTATGCTGTTAAACATTGACACTAATTCATTTGCATCATCTTTGCTTTTTGCAGCAAACCAAGTATCACTTCCACCGTGGACGGCCCAATATTTAGAGCTTTCCTTGTCGCTTTCAGTGTTTTGATTTTTTATCGAAAATAGCTTTTTAAGTTCGTCGCTATATTCGGGATAATCGTTGATAAACTCTTTAACGCCGTAATTAAGATAAAAAGCATTGCTTATGCTTTCTCTTAGATGCCCGAACGCCGCACATTCACCTGTTTCAGATTCGTAGTTTTCTCTTAATTTCAAGCATGAAATACAAGTTTTATAACTATCTGGCTCGCCATCCCATACCCCGCTACAATACTGATAATTTTCACCAATATTTATTTTATCCAAACACTCACAGCAATTGTGAGGCTTTCTTGCTTTGCGCATTTTTTCACTGAATGCACTTGGAATATTGCAGTCACACATAAATCACCTATGCTAATTTTTTATCAAAGTCGGGGTTCATAGCTCTATAACAAGCCGACTTCATACAGCCTTTGGCATTGTTAAGGGCTTTGTTTAATTCTTCGCGTGTGTCCGGTATGCGACACTCAAAATTGCTACGCTCAACACCGTTGAAAAAATCCCACTGAAAACGTGGTTCATCTGCGCTTACATCATTAGCGTAAATAGTCACTCGATAACCTACGCTTTTTTCCGGCACACAATTAGCGGCATCCTTTAATAGGTCAGCCAAGTAGTCTTTATGCGATACGTTAGGCTTGCCGCTTTGAAGTAGAGCCCAAGCGAATGAATAAACGTATTCGTTTAAATCCATTTCACCGCCTTTTTGCTCTTTTAATTTAAAGCCATGCTGTAAGGCTAGGGCTTTGATTTTTGCGTTGTTCATACCGTCACCTTTTTATCTATAACTTTTCTAACTTTGTGCTCACACTTGGCATTGCCATGAGCGCCACAACCGCCGCCAACTTTTGATTTGCCACATATAGCGCCGTACTTGCCAACTCGACCTAAAGCGCCATCAACTTTGCATTGATATATAACCTTGCTTCTTTTATTCATGCTCAATAACTCCGACTTAGGGGTTAGCGCATACCAGGTATGCGCTCTGCGTTTAACTTGTGGTTTCATTAGGCAGCAATGCCAATAGCTTCAACTTGATCAAAGTTGGCTTTCACTAGAGCCTTAGCGATTGGGGGGCAAACCGCATTACCGCAACGTGCAACTTGATTTTTCTTGGTGTTCTTTTTTCCATTTGAGTCGAGTGCGATTTTATAATCAGCAGGGAAGCCCATAGCTGCAAATAATTCGTGTGGTTCAAACATTCGCATTCTAATATCAGCAATTTGATATTTATCACCATTGATAATGACTAGTCCAAATCTATCTTTGGTTGTAACTGTATCTAATGGTTGTTCAATTGATTGAGCTGTACCAGTGCCGTAATACTTGATTAAAAATGCTTGAACTTCGCCAAAGTGATTGCCACCGGCTGATATTGTTTGCAAAGGCTCGTTAGTTGCATGACCAACATTATCACCACGCATTTTAATAATATGGCTTGTTACTACCGCAAAATGACCGCCTTTAACCTGAGCGCATATTGTTCTCATTGGCTCATCTGCTTTCATGTTGCGCTGCTTAGATGCGTTGGCGTGTTCAGTTATAAATGGTAATACATGCTCACTTGAAACTAAAAAAGGTTCATTTGCATCTATTACATAACGCATAATGCCTTTTGCTATACGCTTCATTGTTTTTTCTGCTAATGGCTTAGGCCGGTTAAATATTGATTTTGCGGGTATTGACCAATCAATAATATCTGCGGCGGTGAGATATGGTTTTAAACCTGATCCCGCTTTGCCGTGTGTTGGGTTTGGCCATTTAATACTTTGCCCATCGTTACGGCCAACAAGAAAAAAGCGCTTTCTGCTTGTTGGTGCGCCAAAATCACAAGCGGTTAAAATTTTATGCTCAATTTTATAACCTAAGCCTTTTTCAAGTTTGTGATATGGAAAGTCTTCGCCAAGTGCTTCTTTTATTTCAGGCCACGCCGTATGACCTTTCACTAACCCAGTAGTCATGCATTTTATAAAAGCGGCATAGGTTTCGCCTTTTCTATCTGGGTCTGGTTTAAATACACCAGGCGAAACTTCTAAAAGTGGCCCCCAGCTCATAAATTCTTCAACATTTTCTAGCATAAATACACGCATTGGCACTAACGCAGCCCAGCGAGCCACTACCCAAGCAAGGCCGCGAATAGTTTTCTCTACTGGTGTTCCTCCCTTTGCCTTGCTGAAATGTTTGCAATCAGGGCTAAACCACGCCAATCCAACAGGACGACCAGCACACGCTTCAACAGGATCAACATCCCAAACAGACTCGCAATAGTGTTTTGTTTCTGGATGATTTATTTTGTGCATATCAATTGCAGCTGGGTCGTGGTTAATCGCTATATCAACATGCGTATTCAGGCCTAGCTCCATACCAGTTGAAGCACCGCCACCGCCAGCAAAATTATCAACGACTATTTCATTTTTTAATAAGCTCATGCTGCTTTCCTTTTATTTAATTTGCCTACTTCATTACCCCAAACAGCCCAGCCTTTAACGCGCTTGCGAGAAAATAGCTCGATGCGTGGTACATCGCCGGCCAAATCAACACACGCTTCTCTAAACTCGTTTGGCTTCTCGCTATGCTGTCCGATAGGGTAAGCGCCGGAAAATACGCCACGGCCTAATATTTCGTCTAGGCTTTCGGTGTCATAATTGCCTACTGCACGCACTGAACGGCTTGCTACTTTCGGCTTGCCCTTAATTGCGATAATGGCCGACTCGCTACCGGCGCGAGTCCAAAAGCCCATACCAAAAAACGGGTTGTTATTTACAGTTAGCTTGTTCCATACAAAGCCATTCATATTTTTAAGCGTAAAGCCCCATGCCTTAACAACGTCCAGGGCTTCTTGTGGCATTGAACCTACGTACCACATAACCAATATGCAATCGTCCGCCGCAATATCATCAATAGGCATAGCTTTTAGCTCGTCTACGCTCATTGTTGATTTGTATTGGTGCTTTGCACCGCTTGTCATTGTTCCACCGGTTTTTGAATTGCTAAATTGCCAAGCTGGATCAGCATAAATAAGGTTGAATTTTTTGCCTTTAAATTGTTCAAACATAGGGCTCTCCTTGTTCCTCAGAACGGAATATCGTCATCATCAAAGTTAGCACCTGGACCCATAGGGTTAGATGCACCGCCTTGTTGACCACCGTTCATGTATTGGCTATTGCTAACACCTTGATTCTGCTTTGGGGCAAAACCACCTTGTTGCTGTTTGTTTTGTCCTTGGCTGTTGCCCTGGTAATTATTATTACCCTGGTTGTTTTGCTGGCCCTGGTTGTTTTGACCGTAACTACCTTGTTGCTGCCCACCTTGCGCATTGCTAGCTTGGCCTTGCTGTCTTTGCCCTAGCATTTGCATTTGGCCTGTAAAGCCATCGACGATAATTTCAGTCGTGTACTTTTCTTGCCCTTGTTGGTCGGTCCACTTGCGAGTTTGTAATTTACCCTCAACGTAAATTTGTGAACCTTTGCGGCAGTATTCGCCCACAACTTCTGCTAATTTTCCAAAGAAAATAACGCGGTGCCATTCGGTTTTGTCTACCATTTGGCCTGTGTTTTTATCCTTGTAGCTGTCACTAGTTGCAAGGCTGATTTTTGCTACTGGATTGCCGTTAGGCATGTAACGCACATCAGGATCTTCGCCTAAGTTGCCAATAAGAATTGCTCGATTTATACCTCTAGCCATGATTTACTCCTTATTTAATTAAAACAGTGCGCTGGCCTTTATAGTCAGGCGCACTAACTATGCCGTTATCTTCAAGTTGCTCAATTAATCGCGCAGCGCGGTTGTAACCTATTCTAAATTTGCGCTGTGTTCGTGATATGGATACCTGGCCTTGCTCTATGGCAAACGCTTTTGCTTCTTCATAAAATGCGTCATTGCCGTTACTGTCTTTATGCTTTGCATTGTGTTCGGCAATTAATGACTCGTTCCCATCGTCTTGATCTAGATCTTCCTGCTCGTTGGTAGAGCTTTGCTTGTCGAACGCATTTCTTAGCTGCTCGCAATGACCTGTCATTAGCTCAAGTGCTATCGCTTGCTTATGTATTTCATAATCATCAGCGTTATCGAACATGGCTCCTTCAACTTCAAACAGCTCTTTTACGCCTTTAATTTTGAAGTTGTGATTTAGGTAGAATGAAAGCCCATCTTTTGAAAGAGCAATTTCTTTGATTTCGTAACCTTGCTCGATAAGTTCTTTGATATTTTCGGTAGGGTAATCGCCTTTAAAACGTGCAACGTCTTTATCTTTATTTTGCATAACCAACAAGTCGCCAACCTCAAAGCCAGCAAAGTAAAGCTTGGTGTCGTATTCGCTATTTGAATTATTCAGCTGATCAAGCATATTGGTTGTTAGTGAATTGGAAATGCCGCTACAGTGAAGTGTTTTGGTTTCAACTGATTCAACCAGCTTTATAAGCAGACCTAGTGCACGTTGCGCTAATGCTGCTTTGCTATCAAAAATTAGCGTTTGCTTTTTTTCGTGATAAAAGGCTGAGAAGTTAACTGTTTTTACTATTGAGCGAGCGCAAAAGTCCGCGTTAACCTGCTCTGCTATTTTCCCCATTTCTTCTTTACTAGGCTCGTGAGGCCAAGTGTCTGCCACTTCATTAATGCGCTCTAAAACTTGTGCTTTAGGGTAGTCTTTAGCACTATAGGTGAAATCAATGCGGTAGCCGTTATCCAGTGCTACAAATTGACGGTCTACTTTAAAGCCCAAATTGCTCCACTGGTTATCTGTTAGCGATGTAAAAATAACGCCTTGTTCTTCTTCAACCTTACTTTCTAAAACTGAGATACCTGGCAGCTCTGCTGCGAATACATGAATGTTTTTCATTGTTATACCTACTTAGTTGTTATTAAAACGATGATGGCAACCACTAAAACGCGAACGCTGTTTGCTGCTACCATCTTTATAAAATCTCTGCGCTTCTGCTTTTCCTGTGCGCTTGAGCTGTTTCCGGTTATTGCCATGTAGTCGTGCATCATTAATAGTGATCCCAACGTGTTTCGTAATCGTCAGCATCAAGCCCTTGGTCTAGCTCTATCTGGCCTTTCATTGCGTACACATTGAAAAGTATTTTTTCCATGTTATATAAGCGGCCCATAGCTAATGACTCGCCAGCCTTTTTATCATCAACTTTAATGCTCAAAATTTCGTACTTGCCCGTTTCCTTGTCTTTACTTAGATGCAAGTCAAAGGCGCAGTTATACTTTTCCTTGTCTGCTTCTTTGTCTATGTAGACTGATAACCAACGGCCATCATTGGAATGATTATCCTCATTTATAATTAGAGTTATTTCACCTTCAGGTTCATTGTCGCCTTGAGCTTCTTCAAGCAGCGAATTGACAATGTAAGAAAGCGTTATTTTTTCTGGCACTTCGGCTAATATTTCTGCAAATTCTTTATCAAGCACTTCGGTTAAACGTGAGTCGTAGAAGCCTTGCGCAGCAGTTTTTAAGCGGTTTAAAACAAAGTCGTGATAAGTTGGCAAGTCGTCTAAACTTTCAATTTGCGGCATAATTGCCTTGGTCATTTTTTCTTTTAGCGCCTTGCCTAAATCGCTGTAGCTACGAAAAACATTTTCTGCAGTATCTTCGATAAGCGAATCGACCTTTTTGCTTATTGCCACTTCTAGCGCACCAGCTTGAATTTTTTCATTTAAAATACGGCCAAACATTTCTTGAACTGTTGTGCTGCTTGGATCGATTGTTGGTTCAAATACTTTTTCTTCGTTGTTGCTCATTTTAAATCCTTACGCTGCGCGCTTAACTTTCATTGCTGGCTTAATTCCGCCGTTTTTATGAATTAACTTGTTTATTTTTTTGCAAACATGCTCTGCTTCTTCTCTATTTTGAGTGAATTTGCAGCCCGGTAACGTCCAACCTTCTGAGCCCTGGAACTTAGATGCTTTAACCGTTGCCAATCCATTGTGAATATCATCACAGCGCAAATGCTCGACCATTCTTAATTGTGGAACTCTTAAATCTTTCATATAAACCTCATTAAAAGAGCTTGCGCCCGAAGGCGCTTGCTCGGTCGGAGTTGGAAACTTATGCTGCGTGCGCTTTGTTTAAACGCTGCTCTAATACTTCGATGTAGCTTTCAGCTATGTCTAATTGGTCACAAACACGGTCTAGCTCGTCATTGTCTGCGCGGTCCTGGCTGCTAGGCCATAATGAAAGAGGCGTATAACCTGTAGGCGCGCTTGTATTTTCAAACACTGCTGACTTAAACTCATTGCCAAACAAAGGCTCGTCTTGGTCTAACATGCGGTTTACTTCGGTTAGCGCTTCATGCTCTTGCTGTTCAATAGGTGCGCTTTGCTCAACCGGTTCTTGGCTTACTTGAGCTTGCGGCTCTGGCGCAGTAGTAACGGCTACAGACTCAAGTTGTAGCTTTTGTTGGTGCATCATTTTTAGCTGCTGAATAACTTGAGCTAACACTTGAATAACTTCATCAAGGCGATTACCAAACTTTTCATTGGTAGGCGTGAACTGGTCTAACTTCTCAATGCGAGCGGCTATCTCTGCGCTAGATTTATCGAAGTAATTCATTGGATCATTGCGAAGGTTATTAATGCGTTCGCCAATTTCTTGCGCTTGCTTTTGTAAGCGCTCTTGCTGTGCAATGGCTTCTTGCTGAATGCGTAACTGCTCGCGCTCTGCCGCTACCGCTTCGGCTGCTTTAGCTGCTTGGTACATAGTGTTAAGCGCTTCAAGGATATTTTTCTTAGTGTCGATAGCTTCGTGAATAAGCTCTTTGTCGAACGATTCAGTATCTACCAGGTCTACAGCTTCGATTGTGTCAGCAATGAATTGTGAGCTTTGATTTTTACATTGCTCAGTAAAGTCGTGCATTTGCGCTATTTCTTGGCGCTGCTTGTTTAAGAATGCTTCACGCTCTTTAGCGATGCGTGCGGCTTCTTCTTTGCGGCGCTTATCTTCAAGCTCAAAAGCGTTAATGATTGGATCGTAAATCACATCAATTTTAGATATTAATTCATCACCGTAGGCTTTAAGCTCGTTAGTAAATCCAATACGGCGATCGTTAATTGATTTAACCAGCTTGTTGCGCTCAGTGCGTATTTTACGGCCTTGCTTAAACTCGTCCTCGTCAGACATATCAAGTGAAAACGACTTAGGGTATTGCTTGCGTAAATCAGCAAGTCCTTTCTTGGTTAAATCTTCCTGGTAAACAACTTCTACCAGGTTTGTTGCTGCGCTTTGATTAGTAGTCATGGTTATACTCCGTTTCTTAGGTTGTTTAGCGCCTCTGTATGCGCTTGGTTGACTTGAGCTACAAAGTTACTGCTATCTACCTTGTTTGCTCGACAATGACCTTTTAGCTCTTGTAATAAGTGCTTATGGTTCAAATTTAATACTGATTCGTTTTCCGCAGTTACAATGCGATCTTTGATAGATTGATTAAGCCAGGTGTGAAACTTCTTGTTTTCTTTCAAGGTGTTTTCTTGCTCTTTAGCTTCAAGCTCTGCTTTTTTGCGATCTTTTATTTCAATTGCTTTATCGCGTATATCAATGCGATTAACGACAGCGGCAAATTTATAAGCTTGTTCGTAATGTTCGCGCAGTGTTAATAAGCTGGTTGCTTGCTCGATAGCATCTAGGTACTTATCAAACTTAGCTTTAGGTAGCGCCCAATCAGGTAATTCAGGCGGGAACCACTCTGCACTCATGCGAGGGCCGTTTTTATTGCTCTTATTAAGCGGTATGTTGATAAACTCGCCGTTAGCTACAAATCGGCTTTCAACCGGTGCACATGTTGCAAACTCGGTGTCAAGTGAGTAAAGGTAGCGACCAATGCCAAATTGCACCGCTGTACGCTTCATAGCGCCAGATAAAGCGCCTTTTAATGCTTCAATTTGCGAATACTCTGAGCCGTCCCATTTAGTGATCCATTGCTCACCAAAGCGAACACTTAAGCCACACAAGTAACCTTTGCCGCCTGCTGCTTCTTTATATTCGTTCTTCCATCCATCAATGCCGACAACATCGTCTAAGCGTTGTTGAATAGCGCGATTAGTGATGTAAGGAATAACCATTACCCACGGCTTGCTCTTGCCAGATACGCCGCTTTGTTGAACACGCCATTCAATATCGTGCGCTTCAAATGGGTCGGCTAATAAGCGTTGGATCTCTGCTGATGTTTTTGCGTTGCTCATTGGTCTAGCTCGCTAGTAGAGTAGGTAGGGTGTAAGTGCCTATGCGCTTGCTTTCTCTTGTCGCATCAAGCACTTTCTTTAATTCTGTTGCCGCATTTTCTTCGTTAAGCATTGTTAAGAAAGACTTTTCACACTTGCCGTCAACATAAATAAAAACACTAATAGATGGGTCATTTGCATTGGTAACAACGTTTACATGCACGCGGCTTCTAAAGTTGAATGACTCAGCCGTAAGCGTTGCTATAAGCGTTTTTACTTCTAGTGACAATCGACTAGGTGTTTGAGAATTGTTATCCATATAAACCCCAACTTTGTTTAATTCTTTATACAATGATGATGAGTATAACCATTTATACAGGTCGGTCAATAGAATTGTTTAATTAATTATACAAAAGAGGCAAAAAAAAGCGCCTTGATAGGCGCAGTGGGGTGTTAAGCACTGTTGTCAGCGGTTTATTTTGTTTCGCACTTATACGTGTTGGCTGAAACGCTAGGCGAGTAACCACCATTAATATTTTGCCATACGATATGTGTGGCTCCGGAATCAATCGCTTTTTGTTTTGCTTGCTCCTTAGCGTTTTCAATCCCGGAAGAAGCAGCGAGCCCGCCCCAGCCAGAGGTGCCGCTAACATTGGCTATATAATCGCAATACTCTACATTTTTTGCGCTGGCTTCTTTAATTGTGCCTACAGCTTTGCTTGAGGCGCATCCAGTAACAGTAAAAATTAATATAACTGGCAATATGTTTTTATTCACTTTTAAACCTCGACTATTATTTTTTGCTGTATAAATTATTGCAAGAGTGAACAATGGCCTTTGCTGCCATATCTGAATTTGCATTTTCAATATTCGCTAGGATGCACTCATTTGCATTTTTAGGTGTTAAATAGGTGTGCGCGCCAACTATTGCTATGAAGGATAAAATCGCGATCGCGGTTCCTATGTTTCTTATTTTTTGACTCATTACTAACTGCCTTTTTTAGTAAAGTTAAAAATCTTGAATCAGCTGCTTAACCACGCCAATAATTGTGCAGTTACCATTTATCGGCATTGTTGGATAACTGCTATTGAAAGGCTTTAAGTATTTAACCCCGCCATCAATAACCAGTTGCTTTAATGTTGCCTCGTTGCTTTCTTCCAGCCGCGCAACAACAACTTTGCCATGCTCTGCTGGTACGTTGGGATCGACAATAATAACCGAACCTTCAGGAATTGATTTACCTCCATTAAAAGAGGTCATACTGTCACCCTTGACGCGTAACGCAAACGCCTCATCGCTGACATTTGCAGTGTGCTGATAAAACACCGTTTCAGTTTGGCGCAAGCCTGCCATATCTATTTCTTTCCATTTTCCTGCTTGAACCCAAGATATTAAAGGAGCTTTACCTCTTAGATCTGGCCCAAGCTCTAATTCTACATTCCCTTCTGGTGTGCCAACGCCGGACGCAAGCCACCTAGCATTGCATCTCAATGCTTTCGATAGTTTTAATAGGTTCTCACTAGATGGAGCGACTTGACCAGTTCGCCAATGACTAACAGAAGCTCTACCAGTACCAAGCTGCCTGGCTAGTTCACTTCCTTTTACTCCCAAGGTATTCATTCGAGATATTAATCTTTCTGAGAAACTCATAACAATCCAAAAGTGTTTAGTTATCTATACATTGTATTTAAAGTTTGTTTATTTGTGTTGAACAATTTCCTTGTATAACCTATTATACAAAAATCACAAACTAAGGAGCGCTTTATGAAAACTCAAGACGCTATTGATTACTACAAAACTAAAGCGGCACTAGCCAGAGCTTTAAAATTAACTCGCGGCGCGATCACCCCGTGGGTAGAGGCAGGTCGATTGCCAAAAGGCAGAGCCTGTGAGCTTCAGCTTATTACAGGCGGACAATTAAAAGTTGATCTGTCTTTATACGAAGATGAGCAACCTGAGTCAGCAGCATAGGAAAACTATAAATGCTTTTATCTAAAAAGAGTACGAGAAACGCAAAACCAAGCGCTCGATGCCCACTTGAAGCAGCGGCAAGTATTGCGAGTGACTTTAATGTGTCTGAAATTGCGCGCGTTATGGCTAAGTCACCAACAACACTTAGCAATAAGCTAAATACAAATATTGATTCGCATGTATTAACACTGCAAGAAGCAATTGCCATTCAGAATATCACTAACGACTGTCGCATTTTAAACGCCTGGGCCCATAGCGAAGGCAAGACAATTATAGATTTGCCGGATGCTGGTTTGTCAGATGAGGAGGTTGCGGATCAGCTTTTAAAGCAACAAGAAACAACAGGTGACTTTGCTAAAACGTATCGCCTTGCTCGTCAAAAAGGCTTCGTTACGCAATCTGATTTTAATGATATTCAAAAAAATGGTGATTCAATTATTACTGCTGTGCTTCAACTTATCGCTGAAATTGAGCAGGTGGTTAGGCCTGATCCTAATGAGCCAGCTATTACTAAAGCTTCGTTAAAGGTGGCGTAAATGGCTGATCACGCAGACGTAGCGCAATTAGAAATAGAACAAGCAGAGTCACGCTTGATTGCCAACTTAAAGCAGCCGGAAGTTACTCCGACAGATGATTGCATTGAATGCGGTAATGAAATTCAAGAGGCCCGTAGAAAGGCTATTAAGACCAATTTATGTATTGGTTGTGCAGAAATGCGCGAGTTACGTAGTAGAAACTACGCAACTCGCAGGTAAAACAAAACCCGCATCAGCTTAGGAGGCACGATAGCGGGTTTCAATTCAACGAGGAATATTATGGCTAATTTAGCAGAAGTTTACAAGTTTCCTGAACCACCTTGCAAAGAGGTGAATCAGCATGAGCATAAACCAGGTGATTATGTGAAAGCAGATATTGAAGATGGCTATGACAGAGTTGCGCACATGCTTACTAATACTCTAGCAAAGCCACCGGTAAAATTAAGCGGGAGAGAGTTCCAAATAATAAACGCAGTTATTGGAAAAACTTTTCGCTGGCATAAAAAAACTGATTGGATCAACAACGTTCAATTAAGTGAGCTAACAGGAATTTCGCAATCACACATTAGCGAGATTAAAAATACGCTTATTGAAAAAGGCGTTTTATGTGTTGATGGCCGAAACATTGGCGTTAATCCTGTTGTATCAGAATGGGGTAAAACTTACCCGAAAACGGGTAAAAGCAAACTTACCCAAAAACGGGTAAAAACTTACCCGAAAACGGGTAACGACTTACCCGAAAACGGGGAAAAACTTACCCCAAAACGGGTAACACAAAAGAAAGAAACTATTACAAAAGAAATAACTAAAAAAATAAATAAAAAAAGTCTTTTAGAAACTTTGGATTTTTCCACTTGGCCGGCACTGCCTAGCAATCAAATTTTTGATGATTGGATAGCAATGCGTAAAACCAAAAAAGCCAGTGTTAGCCAAACCGTGATCAACAACTTCGGTAAGCAATTTCAAATCGCATTCGATCATGGGCTTAGTGTTGATGATTGTTTGTCAGAGTGCATAACGAGAAATTGGCAAGGTTTTAAATATTCTTGGATAGCTAACGCGAACCAAACTCAATATTCAAACACTGGCCAACGTCCATCAAACAACATCGGCGATCAGCTGGCTTACTTGCAGGACTCACTTTCTCACATTCCTTCACCACATGACGACGAGGTGTTGTGATGAATAACCAGTTACCAACAATCCAGCATGGCGATAAGCCACAAGCAAACAGCGTGCTTATTAAAATCATTGGTGACGAAGTGTTACCAGGACTTAAAGCTTACTACCCAAACAGCGATTTTAATTGGCGCGGTAACCTAGCGTTATTTGCAAATGAGTACGCTAGCCAGCTTTACGGTATGGGCATCGTTGCTAAGCACGTTCGCATGGCGCTTGATGCTGCCCGATTAAGATCAGCAACGGAACGACACGCACCAAATCCTATCGAATTTAAAATTTTATGCTTACAGGCACGCGGAATGCCAACGCTAGAACAGTGCATTGCTGAAATGAACGAGCAGCGCATTAAAAATTACGGCAAGGATAAAGAATGGTCGGAGCCTTTAGTTTATTGGCTTAACCAGCAAATCGCAGCAGCTCGCGCAACGCTAGCGGATAGCTCATGGCAAAAGATGGCTAAGGACCGATATACAAAACTTGCTGATAAGTACGGCAAGAATGAGTTAAGTCCGATACCGCTAAAAATCGAGTTTAACGAGCCACCGGCTTACTTGAAGTACGTAGGTTAAGCCATGGCTAAATCATACGAGCAAGATCAAAAAGAATTTATTCGAGCCTTAAAAGAAATTTTAGGCGTTCACTATCAAGCCGCTTTAGCAGACGCGCAACAAGCAAAGGCCGCAGCCTTGGACGGAATTAAAAACCCGACACCAAAGCAATTAGGCTTTGCAACAGCAGAAGCTAATCGCGCAATGGCAAAAGCAGCTAAAGCGTGTGGCGTTGATAGCGTACCGCAGTACATCAAGGACCAAAAAGAGGCCGCAAAAAACAAACATGCACAGCGTAACAAGTCGCACAGCCAAAACAGGCAAGCGGCCAATCGTATGCAAGACGTTAAAGCGAGCCCTGGCAACTTCACATCAAAGAAGGTGCCGGCGAATCAAGGTTTCTCACTTAATGAGCAACTAGAAAAAACATTCAACAATGCAAGAAAAACAGCTTAGGAGCTAATTATGACTATCAAAAAAAGCACACTTACTCAGTTATCACCAGCCGGCGAGGTTTTTTGTGATGGGTTTATCTCAAATTCAAAAGCGCAGGCTACAAAAGCAATTCAGGACGGCGCAGCGGTAAACCATGACGCAGCATTTTCTAACTTAACCAAGTGCACAGCCGTACTAGCTGAAAAATACTGCTTAGACCGCCAGGTGCGTGACGCGCTTATATCAATTGGCGCACACATTTTAGTGCAAGCACAAAAAGAAGCGGTAGCAGCGCAAGAGAGCGAGGCAAAGGCCGAACCAGCTAAAAAAGCAGATAAGGCCGCGTAATGGCAAAGAAAGTAGTGACCACTACTAACGCCCAATACTTCATGCCCCAAATAGGGCAGGCGGTAAGGGCGCTTTTAAAGCAAGGCAAAAACGTTGTCATTGAGTTTAAAGAGCATAAGGCTAAGCGCTCTTTAGCTCAAAACAGACTGCTTTGGATGTGGAACCAGATAATTGCTGATTATTTTCGTGAGCACTACGGGCAAGAAAATAGCTCAGAGGACGTACACGAAGTATTTGTGCGTAGAAAGTTTGGTGTAAAAGTTATTCAAGCCGGCAACGAGGAACCAATTATCGTGCGCAAGCGAACGCGCAAGCTAAACACAAAAGAGTTTTGCGAGTATCTAAATTGGTTAGAGCAATACTGCGCTGAATACTTAGAGCTTTTGCTACCGCAACCAGATGATTTATACACCTTGGCGATTTATGGGGATGCAAACCCTTAATTTAAGCGCGTTGACATAAAGTTGGCGCAAATGCGAGGAGCGGGGTTAGCCAACTGTTGGCAGTCCGTTTGAAATTGTTGTTAGGCGGATGCTTGACACTTACTGAGAGAGAAAAAATAAAATGACTACAGAATTAATTAACTCTATAAATAAAATGATAGTAAACGGCAATAGATTGGAGTTACCAACCGATGAGCAGTTTGCCAATTACCCAGCAGTAAAAAAGGCGCTGACATTGGCAGGAGGTAAATATAAGAAATGTGGCTTTTTATTTACTGATGATGCACAGAACGTAAAGGATAGATTGGTTGGCGGTGAAGCTATAAACGACAAGAAAAAGTTTCAGTTTTTCCCTACACCTAAAGCGGTTGTTGATTTGATAATTAAGAGGGCGTGTATTACTTGTGATATGACCGTTTTAGAGCCAAGCGCAGGACAGGGGGCTATTGTAGACGCAATAGCTGAGATAGGCGCGCACACTAGCATGATTGAATTGATGCCCGAAAACATAAAAGTGTTAAACAGAAAATACGACATGGATTTAATACCGACGGATTTTTTAAAAGTTAAACCAGAAGATCACATAAAATACGAAAGAATAGTTGCCAATCCACCTTTTACAAAAAACCAAGATATTGATCATGTTTTGCATATGTATAAGTTTCTAGGCGGTGATGGTTTGTTGGTTTCTATCATGTGTAAAAGCTGGATTAATGGCTCGCAGAAAAAGCAAGTAGCATTTAGGGAGTGGTTAGATTCTGTCGGTGCAATAGTAACAGACATAAAAACAGGCGAGTTTAAGGAAAGCGGAACTAATATAGCTACTGTATTAGTAGAAATTAGAAAAGCCGCCTAACAATGTCGCTCATTAGTAAAAAAATACGCAATAGTGCACGCGGCCAGCAATGCCAAGTGCGTATGCCTGGCGTATGCAACCGCAACCCCGAAACAGTTGTACTTGCTCATGTTGGCAAGGGTTCAGGCATGGGGCAGAAGTGCGATGATATTCACGCAACTTACGCATGTTCAGCGTGTCACGATGTAATTGATAGGCGTGTACGCCAAGGCAGCGCAAGCGAGATACTTGTTTACGCTTACGAGGGCATGGTTAGAACGCAAAAGCTTTTACTCGAGCAAGAATTGATAAAGGTGGCTAAATGATTAACTTAACTTTGCCGTACCCACCAACAGTTAACCACTATTGGAAATCATCTGTAAAGCGCGTAGCCGGTAAAAGCCGAGTAGTTACGCGTGTAAGCGACCAAGGAAAGGTGTTTTCAGAGCATGTATTTTGGTTAGTGAGAGAGCAAAAGGCCAATAAAAAATTAGCTGGCGATATAAAAATGACCGTCAACATTTATGTGCCAGATAATCGCCGCAGAGATATAGACAACTTATGTAAGTCGCTTTTTGATTCACTGCAAAAAGCTGGCGTTTACTTAGATGATACGCAAATAAAAGACTATCGCATGATCCATTGCGGAATAGTTAAAGGCGGCAAGGTAACGCTAAGCATTGAGGAAATTTAATAATGGATGATAAACCATTAAAGCTAAGAATGACTCACGCACAGCATGTTTACGGGTGGATGCTAAAGCGAGGTGGAATTGAAACTTTTGATTTATCTTGGCCGTGTTTAGCGCTTGAAGGTTTACTTGCTAAACCCGCAGATTTTAAGGCTCACAGCGAAGTTATTGCTATATTTAAACGTATGGGAGTGAGATAATATGCAACCAATTAAGCTACTTGCAAAGCTTACAACTAAAACGCTTAATCTCACTGGTACGTTTGGTGGTAGTGGGCAAGACGTTATTGATTGGCGAACAGCAGCACATGCTTTAGCCGGCTTACCATCTTGCCCGACTAATTGGGCTTACTTTCGTTATGTAGGCGAAGAAACAAGACTTAATCGTGTTGTACGCTCGCTTACTATGCACATAACGCTGTTTGTTAAGATACGCCAATACAAAATAAAGCCAGATACACTAAACGGCATTGTACTGGCATCTGTTTATGAGTTTGTTCAACCTGTTTGCGGTGAATGTGACGGCAGTGGTTTAGCTCCAGGGCAAAAGGCCACTAACCTAGATGCTGCAATGTGTACTAAATGCCACGGCACCGGACGCAAACCTTTATCTAATCGCAGTAGATGCAGGATTATAGGTATCGGACATAAAAGCTATTCAAGTACGCATGACGAAGTGACAAAGGAATTACTTAGGCTTATATCGGAATGGGAAAGCGCCATCTTTAAAAACATACGCTTAAAGATGGGGGATGAAGCAGCATGATAACAGCAGTTGAGTTAGCTAATGCGGTTTCAAGATTACCGGACCCCGAAACCTTCAGGTATAGCAGTATACAAATTATATTGCACAACATACTTGAGCCATCGGTTAGCAGTGCAGGCAAGACAACGTATTTAGACCAAAGCACAGTGACATTTGTAAAGCGTAGAATATTTGGTGTTGATACTTGGGTTGTAGAAAGCATGAGCATAAGCAATACACACAAATAAACAAAGCAAGAGCGAGATAAGCATGAACAAGATAACAATAAACGGCAAAACAATTACACACTCAGGCCGTGGCAGTGTGTGTATAAGCAATAACAAAATTACCATTGGTGGTGTCGATATAAAAGATTTAGACACTATCGAAGAAAAAACCATAAACATTGTCATTGAAGGTAACGTTGAAAACATAATGACCGAAGATGCTGATATAACAGTAAACGGAACAGCCGGCACAGTAACTACTAAAAACGGCAATATTTCATGCCATGACGTTACCGGTGATGTGGAAACTAAGAACGGCAACATTATGTGTGGAAGTGTCCAGGGCGATGCGACTACAAAGAACGGCAATATTATGGGAGGTCGATAGCATGAAGCGACCAACCAAAGAGCAAATAGAAGAAATAATAAAAGAGCTACCACACCCTAGAAATTGGATGGGTGACTTTTACAAGGTGATTTGGCAAGACCCCGAAGATTTAGAGCCCATTACCGTAAGTCGTGGACTTGAGTACACCGAGTCATACGATGTAGAGCTCATATTTAGAAGGGTTGTTAATGCAAATGGGTATGACATGAGCTGGGAGCTTGACGAAGGCTTTAAAAGCTTTAATGAGTTTGTGGCAGAGCAGGAAGAACAAAGCCAAGCCCCTGTAGATGAATACGGCATCATTGAAATACTAAAGAAACATAATGCAGAAAGCGCTTTAAATGAGATTACAGCCGTTTTTGATAGGTTTTGCGAGTCTTACATGGACTCAAGGGAAGAAATACGCAAGGGAGCCTTTACAGAGGTTAATTGCTACTTAATGAACTCGCTTATTGAAGGGAGAAAGGACCCAGACATACTAAAGTCAAAAATAACCGAGCTGGTAGACTCTTACAATAATTTATATACAGGCAAAATCCATGCTAATAAAGCCAAATAAGATACTAACAGCGATAATTATTAAGTATCCAATACTCATAGACAAGTATCTAACGGAACATTAAAGAGCATAACGGAACAACACCGGAACAGAATAACGCTCTTAATCTAATTAAGGGCGTTTTTTATTGTTTATTGATAAATTTAGGGTGAACAACGCGGAACAAATAGCGGAACAATCAAAGTTTTAAGTTGTTGATATTTAATTGATGTTCTGTTTTAGCTGAACAATTGAAGGGGAGTTATAGCGATTTGTCCTGTTTATCGACTCAATGTTCTTTTTTTGCGCTGTGGAATTTGAAGCGCTAAGAGTAAAAATCAAACATCACCTTGCAAACCCCCCAAGATTGATATATCTTTTCACATGTTGAAGAAATCCGCTTGGTTTATGACTGAGCGGATTTTTTTGCTCTATGCTACTTGCTTTGCCCGGTTTAACAGCCGGGCTTTTTTATGCGCGAAACAAAAGGCCCACTATGAAAGCAGGAAAGTTAATCGCACTTGGTTTGTCTGGTGTGCTTGCTGCCGCTGGCGTAACAGTGGCAACGTTTGAAGGCAAAGAGCTAACAGGCTATTTAGATCCCGTTGGCATTGAAACCGCTTGCTATGGTCACACTAAAACAGCAGTTGCAGGCAAATCCTATACAGAGGATGAATGCTTGGGGTTGTTGGCTCAAGACTTGGACGAGCACAACAGCATGCTAATAGGCGCTGTGAACGTAGAGCTAAGCCAAGGCGAGCACATGGCCTACTTGTCATTTCATTACAATGTTGGCAGTGGTAATTTTCGCCGTAGCTCATTACTGCGCTATTTAAACGAAGGACAACGCCTGCGCGCTTGCGATGAATTGTCTCGCTGGGTTTATGCAAAAGGACAAAAGTTACCAGGCTTAATAACTCGCAGAGAGCAAGAGCGTAAAATGTGCATAGAGGGCGTGAACAATGCTAAAGCTACTCAACATTGAAAAGTACGTTATAGCAGCGTTGCTTGCCGCGCTGGCCTACACAGCTTACCAGCTCACATCGTTAGGCGATGATCTGACGCTAGCAAATCAAACAATCGAAGCAAAGAGTGCAACGATTGAAAACCTATCAATACAATCCGAATATTTAGCTCAAAGCGTTAAGCTGAGTGAAGAGCAGAACACAAAGTTGATGCGTGAACGTGAGTCGCTATCGCGTATTAATCAAAACTATCAGATCAAAGTGGGTGAGCTGGCTAGCAATCTAAGCGAGGCTCAATCAAATATCGAAAAACTGAGAGAGTCTAGCAATGAAGCAGTTAATAAATGGGCTAATGATAGCGTTCCTTGTGATGCTGTCCGCTTGCTCAAGTACGCAAGAGCCGCAAGTTGTGACAAAAACGGTAGTACAAACGCAATACCAGTACTTAACTCCGCCAGGCGAATATCTCTTAAATTGTAATATCGAAGAACAGCACATTGATATGAACGCTGGATTGCTAGCATATGCTCAGTACTTAGAGTTCGTTATAGACAAATGCAATGAAAACATTGACCGAATCAAACAATGGGCCAGTGAGAACAATGGATAAATCAACAACAGTGGCAAGTTACACCGCAAGTATTGGCACCGCAGCAGGCGGGCTTTTATCGCTAAACACAATTGCGCTAATACTCGGCATAATTTTTACAGCCGCTACGTTTTTTATCAATTGGCGAAGCCAGCATAATCGTCACCAACTTGAATTAGCAAAACGCGCTGAAGATGCGGAATTTCATCGTGCTAGAATGGCGGAGCTGTTAAAGGATGACGAGCGTGCACTTAGTGAGCTCAAGGACTCTAACGGTGATAAGTAGTGTCAAAATGGGGCGATTTAAACGAGCTATTCCAAAAAGAGCATAGCGAAACAAAAATATCGTTGCGTGATTTTTGCGATAACAACAAATTAAACTACAGCACTGCGCGAAAGCATATAAGAACATCAAGAGCGGCGCCGCGCAAAGTAGTAAAAGATGAAGGGCAAAAGCTCACAAGAGCGCCTAACTTTAGGCATGGCGGTTATTCAAAGTATTTTAATGGCGATGTTAACGAACTTGTTGAAGCTACCACTTTAGAAGATGAACTTGATCTTTGTCGTGCACGCATTCACATGGTCATGGAAGCTTTGCCAGGTATTCAAAATCTATTAGATGATCCTGACACTGACAATGACGCAAGAACACGGCTTTATGAGTCGTTGTTCAAAGCAGAAAACGCACTTGATAGAAACATTACACGCGCAGAGTCGATAACTAAAACGCTATCAAGCATAGAAACAGATTCTTTAGCACGCGGTAAGTTGATTGCTGAAACAACACGCATCAAACAGCAAACAAAAGCACTTGTTAATGCTACTAAGCGCGGTAAACATCAGGCGGAAATTGCAGAGCATGAAGCAGCCAAAGCACGTAAAGAAGCTGGCGGCACTAGTAAGCTTGATGATTTCATTGATAAACGCACAGGCGGTTTAGATACCGTGGTTAGTCAGTAATGCAACCCAAACTAGCTAAATACCCTAAAAGCACCTGGTTAACACCAGAAGAACGCTTTGAACTAGACGAAGTTGAGCTATTAGAGCGTTGCGAGCCATACCTTGATTGTTGGTGGTGGCGAATAAACAACTTATACATCATTGCGGACGAGAAAGGCCGTGAAGTTTTATTTCGTTGTCGTATAGCGCAAACCGTGTTGTTTATGACGATGTGGTTTTTAAACATCATCTTAAAAGCGCGTCAATTGGGGTTTAGTACAGCAATACAAGTTTTTATCCTGGATCATGCCATGTTTAACGACAACAGGCAGTGCGGGGTAATCGCCCAGGGCAAGGACGAAGCGGGGGCAATATTCTCATCAAAGATATTGTATCCCTACGAGCGACTACCAAGTTGGTTAAAAACAGGTAAGCGCTCAGTTAAAAGTAAAACTGGCACCGGCATTAAGTTTAATAATGACTCATGGATTCGAGTTGCGGTTTCTTTTCGTTCGGGAACACTGCAGGTTTTACACGTATCTGAATACGGCAAAATATGCGCTAACTACCCATTACGAGCAGACGAGGTTCAGTCGGGCTCACTGAATGCGGTACATGAAGGCTCTTATATTTTTATAGAGTCAACAGCAGAAGGCGCAAGCGGTAACTTCTTTGATATGTCAGTCGATGCGATGGAGCTTTTAGCGTCAGGCTTAATGCTTGGTCCGCAAGACTTTAAATTTCATTTTTATCCTTGGTTTGATGATCCCAAGTATGTAGCAGCAGTACCGCCGGGTGGCTTAAAGCTATCAAAGGAAAAAGCTAAATACTTTAAAGCGGTTGAGAAAGCTAACGGCGCAATACTCACAGACGAGCAAATTAGCTGGTACATAGGCAAGGAACGCAACCAAAAAGGCAAGATGAAGCAGGAATATCCATCTACACCGATGGAGGCTTTTTTAACATCAGGCCGCAAAGTATTTGATAGTGACGATTTAATGCGTGTCGAAGGGCGCTGCGTTAAGCCGTTACTCGTTTATGATCTTGAGCCATACACCGGCAACATGAAGAAAATGAACGGCAAGGTTGATTTAAACGCCAAAGGTAGCGATAAGCTGGCCCAATCAACACTCGGCTACCTGCTGATATGGGAATTACCAGACGAAAACGAGGACTACGCAATAGGAAGTGACGTAGCAGAAGGACTTGAACACGGAGATAGAAGCTCATTAGACGTTGTTGCCAAATCGGATGGGCGACAGGTAGCACATTGGTTCGGTCATATAGACCCTAAGCGGTTTGCACACATAAACAAGCATATCGGACTTATGTATAACAAGGCCTATATTGGCGTTGAGCGAAACAATCACGGTCATGCGACACTTCAAGAGCTTGTTGAGATTTACACAACGAGCCGGATTTACATGGAAGAACACATTGATCGCGAAGATACGGACGAAGAAACGCGCAAGGTAGGCTGGCACACAAGCGCACAATCAAAGCCAATTCTAACCAGCGGGCTAGACGAACTGCTTACTCACGATAAAGACGGCATTGTTTGGCGCGGCACAGTTAATGAACTCAATACATTTGTTTACGACAAAAAAGGTCGCATGGGCGCACAGCCTGGCGGGTTTGATGATCAGGTAATGAGCTATGCAATTGCGCAAGAAATGCGAGTAAGAATGCCTAAGCGATTAATTAAAGACAATACACCAGCACCCCATAACCCTAACTCTTGGATGGCACGATAACAGATGGCTGATCACGTAAAATCAAATAAAGACGGCTTTACGCTAGATAAGCTGTTAACGCTACTAGGCGATATAGATAGTCAACCGGATTGGCGCACACCAGCAACTAAAGCGTGTGCTTATTATGATGGCGACCAATTAAGTGAAGCTGTTAGAAAAGTATTACAGGATCGCGGCCAGCCAGAAATAGTGCACAACATGATTGGACCGACTATTGATGGTGTACTTGGTTTAGAAGCACGCTCGCGCTCTGACTTAATGATTGTGGCCGATGATGAGAACGGCGAAGATCTAGCAAAAGGCTTAAATGAGAAATTTAAGGATGCGTGGCGTTTATCTCATGCTGATCGCGCTTGTTCAGATGCGTATGCTAGTCAATTAAAAGCTGGCATTGGCTGGGTAGAAGTCACAAAAAACCCTATTCCTTTTGCCGCACCTTATCGTGTTAAGTTTATTCACCGCCGCGAAGTGTGGTGGGATTGGAACGCACAAGAGGCAGATCGCAGCGATGCACGTTGGATGCTACGTAAAAAATGGATGGATCTGGACGAAGCGCTTGCAACTTTCCCTGATCACAAAGAGATTTTAAAAAACTCAGTTAATTTGTGGGAAGATTTTTACAATACAGTTGATAAAGAGCACACAGAAGAACACGCGTTACATTCAGCATGGCACGACAGTCAAAGTTGGACACGCGGACAAAGCGAGTGGCTAGACCAAACTCGTAACCGCGTATTACTGCAGGTTATCTACTACAAAGTATGGAAGCGTGCACACGTTATCAAAATGAGTGACGGGCGCATTATTGAGTACGATAAAACGAATCAAATACACCAAGCGGCAGTGCAAAGCGGTAAAGTACAACTTGAGTACGCTTCTTTCCCTAACGTTCGTGAAGCGTGGTTTGTTGGTCCTCATCGTATCATTGATAGACCAAGTGAAGCGCCGGGCGGCATGTATAACTTAGTGCCTTTCATTGGCTACCAAAAAGATGCAAGCGGCGAACCTTACGGCCTTATTAGCCGCATGGTGCCAGCGCAAGACGGCATTAATGCGCGTGTTATACGCCTTAACTATCTGTTACAAGCACGCAGAATTGTTGCTGATGAAGATGCTACACAGCTAAGCAACTCACGATTAAAAGAAGAAGTTGAAAAGCCGGACGGTTATATACCATTAAACCCGGAGCGTAAAAATAAACTAAAAGCCTCTGACGCGTTAAGCATTCAAAACGATGTAGGCATAGCAGCGCAGCAATTTAACCTCATGCAAAACGATATGAAGTTAATTCAGGACACAGCCGGCGTTTATAATTCCATGTTAGGGCAAGACAGTAACGCGACAAGCGGTGTTGCTATTTCTAACTTGGTTGAGCAAGGCACAACAACACTTGCTGAATTAAACGATAACTTTCATTTCTCACGTAACAGAGTGGGCGACTTGCTACTTGCTTACATTATCGAAGCGCTAAAACCTCAAAACAACGTACAGGTAACCGTTAACCGTAATGACAAGGCCAAGCGCAAGCAAATTGTACTTAATCAGCCTAATGAAGAAGGCAAGCGCAATAACGATGTTGCACGATGGAAAGGCCACTTAGCATTAGCGCCTGTTAAAGCTACGCCAACGTATCGACAACAACAAGCAACGCTATTAAGCAATGTAATGGCGCAAATACCGCCAGAAGCACAAGCAGCGACAATGCCTATGTTCGTTGAACTAATGGACCTACCGAATAAAGAGGAATTTTTAGCTACTCTACGCCAGGCGTTAAACATTCCTAAGCCGCAAGAAGATATGAGCGAAGAAGAACTTGCACAAGCAAAAGCCCAAGCTGAAAAAGCACAGGCAATGGAACAGCTACAAATGCAAGAAATTCAAGGCAATCTTGAAAAGCTAACTCTTGAGCGAGAACAGCTAAAAGTAAAAATTATTGAATTACAGAAGAAAACTGAAACAGAAGAAGTTAAAGACGACAAGTTGATAGCTGAAACTGAAAAGATTTTAAGTGAAGTACGCAGAAGCAATGCCGAAATAGCGGCAATGAAATCAAACGTACAAGCAAACATTCAACAGCAACTAGACGCGATACAGGTGTAATTATGAGTGGACTAATTTCACCAACATTAGAGCAGGCGGGTTTCGCTAAGAGCAAGATAGCTATTGCTATTAAGTGGGTGGCTAGACTTGATGGGCTTAGTCAGTATTGGCGCTTTAGTGAAATATTAGAGGTGCCAGCAGGGGCTAAAATACGCTTTAAGATGGCTGGAATAACTGAGGTTCCATATATTTCAGAAGTGCTTTTCGGTCATGATGAGGGGGACACAGTAAGAACAAGGTTATACCTAGACGCTACTCAAGGCAGGCCTGCTTACATGAAGCAAAAGGGGGATATAACCGGTACTGTTGACGGTATTGATATGGATGAATCGTACCCATTAGACGGGCTTACTCATCAAGTTGAGCTTAGTGTAGCTAATACTTTCTATATAAAAGACATAGGCGCGCATAACAATGGTCAAACTTACTTTTTGCAAGGGTGCGTGTACGATTTTGAAATATTGATCGATGAAGTTATTACATACAAAATGCCACTAGCCAACAAACCCCAAGGGGCTACACAATTAGCTACAGTAGGTAATGTTAACGCGACAATGGCCAACTACAGTTCAGACGTTTGGGAGTCTGGCAATGCCAATAGCTAATCAAAAATACGCGTTAGTTACAGTTGGTGGCTGGGAGCGCTCACTATCCGAAAGATGGCCTGACGCACCGACCTTTGGCGGGTATAAATTACTAGTTTTTGCTGGCTCTGATTTAGCACCTATCGAGGCTGAGTATTCAGAAGCCGACTTTAAATACCTGTCAACAAGCGAAACGATTGAGCAAATGGAGCAAGGCATTATTGGCCCATTTATTTGCAACATTAATCAAGCGCGTGAAATTGTTGCGCACTTCACACCAGTAGAGGACGAGCAAAATGCCGTTTAGACCAAACATTACAATTCACCCTAAAACCACAAACGATGTTTTAGCTTTACTTAATGAGCAGCCAGACTTGCCGCAGCTACCAGTAGGTACAGTGCTTAAAATTCAGAACAAAAGTGAAGTTGATGTGTTTATCCACGAAACGGACGGCGAGCCGACTTCTAATGACGGCGGCTTAGCTATTTATTATAAGGGCTGGCGCTACGAAACAAACGCAAGCGCAGCAGGCATTAAAGCAACAGTTAAGGGAACAACCGTGGCTGTACTTGGTATCGAGGTAGTTGAAAGTGAGTAATGAACTAGAAAGCCTGGACCATATACCTGCAGACCACATGGAGCAAGTAGAAGCCATTGCAAAAATGTGTCACGAAGTTAATCAAGCTTACACAGCGGTAATTCGTGAGCCATTAAAGCATTGGCATGAGCTAGAGCAGCCAGAAAAAGACGGTGTTATTGAGCATGTTGCGTTTTTAATTATCAATATCGATGCTGACGCTAAAGCATGGCACGACGCTTGGGTTGCAAAAATGATTGTTGCTGGCTGGAAGTATGGCCCTAAGCGCTCAATCAAAAGCAAAACGCATGAGCACCTGAAGCCATTTCATCACTTGCCTGAAAAACAGCAAGTCAAAGATGCGCTATTCCATAGCGTAGTTAAACAAGCCATTCACGCGGAGCAAGATAAATGAGCAATAACCACGTAGAAAGAATGAAAGACGAACACAAAGGGCTAACCGCTAAGATAAAAGCACTTAACGCTTTCATTCATGGCAATGAGATATTTAACACGCTTGATGATTTGGAACAGGCAAGAATGATTAAGCAGGCTGGATTTATGGAAGCCTACGCCGAAACACTGGCAAGCAGAATATGGGCAAATCAATAGGTCACAAAAACACGTACTACGCAGAAATGAAGCCGCTTTGAGAAATCAAGGCGGCTTTTTTGTGCGATGCACAAAACTCGCAAGGGCAGCGATACGCCTAAATTTTAATTTTCGTAACCATACGTTAAATGGTCGATGGGGTAATAAAGTGGACGAACTAGACGAGATATTAGCAAACGGCACTGACGAAGAAATCGAGGCGGCACTAGCTGGTCTTGATATTGATGGTGATACGTTGTTTGGTGGCGAAGATGGCGAAAAAGAGCCTGTAGTAGAAATCAAACAAGAAACACCAGCGGCAGAGCCAAAGCAGGAAACAAGCGAAACACCAGCTAAAACAGACGTAGAAGGGGAGTCGTCAACCAAAGAAGGTGAAGCACCAGAAGGTTTTGTTGAAATTGACGGAGAATACTACGTTAAGGCAACGGGCGTAAGCAGCAAGAACGGTCAGCACAGTTTACCGTATGACGTACTTGTTCAAACGCGAGAGCGTGTAGCAGCAGCCGAAGCCGAACGCGAAAGACTAGCCACCGAAAAAGCAGAACTTGAAAGCCAGTTTGCAGAATCTAAACGTGTAGCCGAGCTACATAGCAGCCAACTTAAAGAGGCTGGAATAGATCCACGCAAACTACCAGGTGAAATGCTTAAAGATCCTGAGCTAATGGAACGCATAAAGGACGAATATCCAGAGCTAGGCGAATTAGTTAGTGAACTTGCTAACCAAATTCAGCAATACGGCACCAAAAACCAGCCGGCACCACAACAACCTACTTCACAAAATGAAGTGCAAGACGCGTTTTCTAATTCACAGCACTTAAAACAGTGGATGGAAAGTGACGTTGATAAGTGGGATATGGCAAAGGTTATTGATGACAAGCTCGCAAAAGACCCATCGTTTGCAAACAAATCTGTAGCAGAGCGATTTAAAGAAGTTGAAAAGCGCGTACAAAGCGCCTTTGGTGAACAGCACAAGCCTAAGCCAAGCAACGCAAACTCTGCACCAATCCCAAATACCCCCACTGACGTAGGCACACAAGCCAGCGATCTGAGCGCTAACGCAAACTTACTAGACAAAGATGCTGCGACCATCACAGCAGAAATGGAAGGTATGACCGAAGCGCAAATTGAAGCGATGCTTGAAAGCGCGTCAGATTTTCTCTAGGAAATTAAAATGAGCACAATTACAAAAGCACAAGCGGCTAAAGCGTTTGGCGCTGCCCTGTTTACACATACACGCCGTCAAAATACGTTCGTGAACATGTTAACCGGTTCTGCCCCAAAAGCGGCTAAAGCTGATATGGCCCACGGCAAAAAGCAAACTGAAAAGGGCGCGCCAGTGGTTATGATCAACGACTTGCAAAGCCAAGCCGGTGATTCGGTTGAAATGGATTTATTCCACAACCTAAGCGGTTTACCAACAATGGGCGATAAAAAACTGGAAGGCCGTGGCGAAAGCTTGAGCAAAACAGTATTTGAATTGCGTATTGACCAAGGTCGTAAGATGGTTGATAGCGGCGGTAAAATGTCGCAAAAGCGTACTAAGCACAACTTGCTTAGCACAGCTAAAACGTTGCTAGGTAACTACTACAACGATCTTAAAGATGAAGTTGCTATGTATCACCTGGCCGGTGCGCGCGGTTCATTTGCTCCTGATGACATCATCATTCCACTTGAAAACCATGAAGAATTTAAAGAAATTATGGTTAACGATGTGATGGCTCCAACGTATGACCGTCACCAGTTTGGTGGTGATGCGACTAGCTTTGAAGCGATTGATGCTGCGGATATTATGACGCTTGAAAAGCTGGACGACTTAGCGCTTATTTTGGAAGAGCAAGCTAATCCAATGAAGCACATTAGCTTTGAAGCTGACCAAATGGCTAACGAGTCGCCGTTCTTCTTGTTATTCGTAACACCGCGCCAATGGCGTGACCTTTGGGCTTCTGCGACTGATAAAAAGTTACAAGAGCTTCAATCACGCGCTATTAAACGCGGCCAAGGTTTCAATCACCCTGTATTCAAAGGCGATGTGATCATGTGGCGCAACATTCTTGTTCGTCAATATCGTAAGCCTGTACGCTTTTTTGCGGGTGATCAAGTGACTGTATCGAACAACGATAAGTTAGCGACAACTAAAATTGTTGAAGCGGGTACAACTATCGATCGTGCAATCCTTCTTGGTGGTCAAGCGCTTGCGAATGCTTACGGTAAGTCTGATTCAGGCTCGCACTTCTCTATGACTACAGAGAAAACCGACCACGGCAACGCGAACGAAACCGCTATCGTATGGATGAATGGCTGTAAGAAAGTACGCTTCTCTGACAAAACAGGTCGCGTGAACGATTACGGCACGATGGTAATTGATACGGCTGTATCTCTACAGTAAGCCCTTTATGCCGGAGCAATCCGGCTTTCACTTTAATTTTTAGTAATTGGATAAAATTATGAAAGAAACATTTTATAAAGGTGCCGCCGGTAACCTATCGCTACACGTAGTAACTGTTTCACTTACTGCTTTAGCGGTTGATGCTACAGCTATTGCCTCAGAAAGCTTGCCTATTGGCACTCAAGTCACTGGCGTTCGTATTATTAACGAAGCGCTAGGCACTGGCACTGAGCTAACAGTTCAGGTTGTTGATCATTCAGGTGGTGCAAAGGACTTAGCCGCTTTTAATACTGCTAGCGCTGGTAATGCAGGCGAATTTATAAAGCCTGTTTATATTGGTGATGAAGGTCCAAGCGACTTAGTTGTTAAAAATACGGGTTCTTCTGCGGCAACTGGCGAAGCTGTACTTCAACTAGAGTACCGCTACAAAGGTTACTAAGCCTTTTCGATACACGTTTAAATCAAGCCTCGCTAATTGCGGGGCTTTTTTATTGGGGAATATCCATGAGTAATACAACAAATATCGTTTATATCGGTAAGAAGCCTTTTAAAAAAGACACCGTATGTAATACCCGCACTATTTTCAAGCAAGGCGAGCCAACGGCCGTACCTTCTGAGCTTGTTCAACGATTCTTAGACTTTAACCAAGTTTGGGTTGCTGAAAAAGATGCTAAAGCCTTTGTCGAGCGCCAAAAGTTCTTAGAAGAACAGGCCGAAAAAGAACGCATTGCACGCGAAGAAGCTGAAAAGCAAGAAGCGCTTGATGCAAGTATGTTAATTACCGTTGATGGCGAAGAAATCGACTTAGGTAAGTACAGCTCAAATCAACTTAGTACATTCGTTGAAGCGCACGACTTAACTATTGAAGGTGCTAAAAAGCCAGTACCAGCATACTGCAAAAAAGTACGTGATGCGTTCCGCGCTTCTGTTGCTGACGAAGATACAGACCAGGGCGAATAATCATGGCGCAATTATCTAGCTTAATCCCGTTAGTTCGTGAACGCTGCGGGGGCGTTCTTGATCAGATGGCGAGAGACCAGCTAGGTCGCGCCTACCAAAAGTTTTGTTATGAGTCTCGTTTTTTAGCTCGCACTCAAGAAATTGAGAAAGGGCAAAGCGGGGAGCTTAGCATTGATAGTGATCACGTATTTGTAAGTGTTGATTTTGTTTTAGATGCCAATGGTAACGAGCTTAAAAGCTCCGATGATTACTTGGTATCGCCAAATGGCACTGTAACCGTGATCAGCACGTCGCCTAAAGTGCGTGTGTTTTACCATATTGCCCCGCAATTCCTGCTACCTAATGACTTTGAAGCGGATAACACGATAGTTAACCGGTGGGCAGATGCTATCGCAGATGGTGCCGCGTCAACTTTGTTGATGATGCCTAATACTGCATGGACTGATCTAGCAAAGTCTGATTACTTTAAACGCCGTTTTACCGATGGCTACCGCGATGCTTTTCAAGTTGCTATCGAGGCACTAGACGAGCAAAGACCTACACAACAAAGAGTGTTTTACTAATGGCTATTGTTTCCTCAAATGAAATTTTAATGCGCGTTAATAAGCTCCTTAACGATCCTAACTTTACACGCTGGACCAAAGAGGAATTGCTTAATTATCTAAATGACGCGCAGCGTGCAATTGTATTGCGCCGTCCTGACTCTTTCACTGTAGACACCGATGATTTTGCGTGTGTAGAAGGTACTAAGCAGTTTTTGCCGGTTGACGCATTAAAACTTATTGATGTGACTCGCAATGAGTCGGGGCGTGCGATACGCGGGCCATACAATCGCCAAGTTTTAGATGATAACTACGACACATGGTATGCGGGTAAAGAAGCAAGCGAAGTTGAGTTGTATATCTATGACGAGCGCAACCCCAAAACGTTTTATGTTTACCCAGGCGTTATAGCAGACGTAAAGCTAACGCTTGTTTATTCAAAAGCGCCACCGGCTATTAGCTTGGCAGATAATGAAGCGGGCGAAGTCATTGCATTAGATGATATTTACGTTAACGCGATCATTGAATGGATTTTATACCGCTCATACATGAAAGATGCTGAATATGCGGCAAATCCGAATAAGAGCCAAATGCACATGAACGCATTTAAAAGTCAGATAGGCGAGAAAAGCCAAGCAGACGTTGCAATGATGGCGCAAGAGAAGGGGCAGTAACATGACAGCAAGCGCAGGCGCGTGGTATCGCGTAGGAACAGTAAGCGTAACAAACAACAACGCAGCAATTGTAGGTATTGGTAGCAATTGGCTAAACGATGTAATTGCAATCGCTATTGGTGATGCGTTCACCATCGACGCAAAGACCTGGTATGAGGTTATATCTGTAAATGACGATACGAGCATTACACTAGATCGTGGCTTTGAAGGCGCAACAGCAAGCGATGTTGAATATGCAATCCTAAGAAATACTTCGGGAACCATACTTACACGCATAGCCGGCCAAATAGCCGTACAGTTTAACCAAAAGCAATTGTTTTTAGATGAATTGCGTAACTGGCTAACCTCAGAAGATGAAACAGCAACGCTTACTGATAGTCATGGAATTGCTCACGTTGTTAAAACGGTTAATAAAATTCAAGAGTTAACCGGAACGGCGGCTAGCGAGGATGTTGTAACAAGCGATAAAGATACAACACAGGGTAGGTTACTTAATTTTGGTTATGGTGGTCTTGGTGGTGATAGAGGGGTACTTGATACCGTTGACACATTAGTAAGAAACGGATGGTCTTATCAAGAAGATTACTCGATAAACGGAAGCGCGACAGGTGTTGTTGGAGTCATTACTGCAATGGCCAGTAACGCAAACCAAGGTTTTCAGATAGGAAGTTTCGGTGCTCAAGGGGATGGCGCTAATGGTAGCCTATACAATAGAAGGCAATGGCAAGGAGGAGGCTGGGACGAATGGCGCAAAATCTACGACAGCGGCAACTCAGTCAACCCATTAGATTATGGTCTTGGTGGAAACGCTCCACTACTAGCAGATTTAGATGATACAACAACAAAAACGGGAATCTACTCTGTTACAAGCGCCACAGCTAATTCAATAGTTGACGGTTTTCAGGTAAATGGTTTTGTTGCTGTAATGGCTAGAGCTAACGGTGCAAGAATTGTATGGGATTTATATGACGAAGGTTCTTTAATAAAGCATTACACAAGAGTATATAACTCGGGGCTTACCGAAGAATTTACAGATTGGCTCTTTAATTACCACAGCGGAAACACTAATTTTAATGAGTTTGGTGGTTTTGCTGCAAACGACACAATAGGCATAGCTGGGAGGGTAACAAACGCCACAGCGGCTTTAGCGCTACCTATTAACAGCAAGGTGGCACCAACATCACTAACACGTACTGGCTCATTTAATATAATAAGAAATGGGATTAATGAGGGCGCTGTAACAAGCCTTACCTTAACGTCAGGATCTTCAAATAAAGTTGCCATACTTGAGTTTGGAGGGGTTACTTTTAATCAGGGCGACTTTATTCAGGTAAGGACTGTTGACGCAACATCAAAAATAAAGGTGAATTTCTAATGCTAACATTCATAAACGACAACGACTTTTTGCTAGTCGATAAATATAGGCAAAACGATGATGACTCAGTTAGCTGGACTTACACCGATGGCGATACGACTCATAGCGGCTTTTTGCGCGAAGGCATGACTCGAACAATTCAAGTTCCCGATGGCACAGAGCAAGTAAAGGTGGATACCAAACAAGTTCAGGTTGGCACTGAAAGCGTGAAGGTTGGCGAAACTCCTGTACTTGATGAAGAAGGAAATCAGGTGCCAGGCGAAGATGGCGAGCCTCTATTTGAAGATGCTATTGAGGACCGCCCTGTTTTTGAAGAACAAGACGTTTTTGAAGAACAGCAAAAATACAAAGATGAAACAATTGATATATGGACCAAGCTCAAAGAGCAGATAGAACAAGGTGCTATAACAATAGGCGCGGATCATTTGCTTTTAGAGCAAAAGCAGGGCGCTAAAGATAGCATAAACGCCACTCGCGATGCGTTGAATGACTCAGACATTGAGTACAACGGGCATACATTCCAAGCCGATGCTCAGTCAAAGGGTGATATTATGGGTGCCGTAGTAACTGAAACGGACACTCTTTGGTTAACGCGAGAAAATGAAGAAGTTGAAATGTCGGCTGAGGACATGAAAGGATTAGGCATTGCTATTGCTAACCGCAAAAAGTTTTTAGTTTACAAGGCGCGTCATTTTAAAGATGCGCTGGACGCACTAAGCGATGAAGCTAGCATAAAAAACTTTATCAACAACTTAGATTGGAGTGCTTAATATGCGCGTGATATTTTGCACAAACAACATGCCGTTTAGTTTATTGATAAAATTAGTCACTTGGTCACAGTGGCACCATTGCGGCGTGATAGTAAAAGAACAGGGAATTGACTACGTTATTCACGCAAAGGCTAGAAAGGGCGTGATAAAAGAGCCGTTAGATAAGTTCAAGCTAGATTACCCAAACCATGAGATCCGCATTATGAATGGCGAGTCTACCGATGCCAATGAGCTATTGGGTCAAAAATATGATTTTGGCGGTGCTATTGGCCATTACTTTAGTGCTTGGAATGATCCGCATAAGTGGTTTTGCTCTGAGCTGGTAGCGTATTGTCTTGATTACGTAAACCTAGACTTTGTAGGGCGCTTTACACCTCAGCGCTGTTACGCCATGAGCCTACCCATAGAATAAGTTTTAAACCTTCCTCAAAAAACACTTACAAAATAAGCGAATCCTATGCCTGCAATATCCGTTAAAACTTTTGCCGGTGAACGGCCTAAAATCGATCCGCGATTACTTCCCAATGAATCAGCATCTAAAGCTTATGGTTGTCATTTTGATAATGGCAACCTATCGCCTTTAAGACTTCCTGAGTTGACAGACGTATCGGTGATCTCGAACGCAAAAACAATTTACCATTACTTAGATCAGTATTGGTTTTCATGGAATAAAGCAGTTAATGCCGTTGCGAGCCCAATTGCAAACGACCCTTGGCAACGCGTTTACTTTACGGGTGATGGCTACCCAAAAGTAACTAACAACGCTATTTTTAGCGGTTCTAATATGCCGGCTAGTGCTTATCGCCTTGGCGTTCAATCGCCAGAAGTACCGATAATCGCCATTGTTACCGATGCGGCTACCGATGAAATAGATCCTAATGATGATGAAACACGCTACTACACGCACACGTTTGTCACTGAGCAGGGTGAAGAAGGACCGCCGGGCGAAGCGTCACAACGTCTTGATATTAGATACCCGGATGAAGAAGGCACATACGTAACGCTTGCTTTATCGCCGCCAAATGTAAATGCGTCAAACATTACGCATCGCAGAATATACAGAACGGCAACCGGAGGAGGCATAGCAGATTATTTATTTGTGGCAGAGATACCAATATCACAAAACCAATTTGTTGATGATATTCCAACAGACGAGCTAGGATCATCGCTTGATACTTACGACTATGAAATGCCGAACGAAAACATGAAAGGCTTAACGTCGATGGCAAACGGTATTTTGGCCGGCTTTTTTGATAGCACTGTTTGCTTTAGTGAGTCATACCTTCCTTACGCTTGGCCTAGCGCTTATCAGTTAACGACTGAACACGAAATAGTAACCGTTGCAGCACTAGGCAATACGCTAGCGGTTTTAACAAAAGGCTACCCGTATTTATTTAGTGGCATAAGCCCTGACTCAATGGCCGGACAAAAGCTAGAGTCTAATCAATCATGCACAAGCGCACGCTCAGCGGTAATCGCAAACGGCACGCTCATATATGCAAGCCCTGACGGTTTGATAGGTTTAACTAGTGGCGGGTTAACCATGCTAACTAACCAGATAATAACGCGTGAGCAGTGGCAAGAATACGAACCAGAAACAATAGAGGCGTACCACCAAGAGGGCCGCTATTTAGCTTTTTATGGCGCCAACTTAGACAAGGCGTTTATTTTTGATCCGAATACCGGTGATTTTAGACACTTTACGGCCAAAGCTGATTGCGGATTTAACAGCCTTGTTGATGACACTCTGTATATTTGCCAAGGCGCGGACTTGAGCAAATGGGGTGAGTCTAACGAGCTTACAAGCTATGAATGGAAGTCTAAGGACTTTTCAGCGAGCGACCTAAGCTTTGCATGTGCAATGGTAAAAGGAGTCGATACAGAGCTTTCAGGGGTTCGCATTTACGCCGATGAAGTAGAGATATTGCATTTAGCGCCAGGGCAAATACCCAGCATGGCATTTAGATTGCCACCTAATCGCGGTGATAAGTGGTCATTTGAGGTTTATGGCAAAGGCACAATACACAGCGTTTCTATTGCAACAACCATGAGAGAGGTTGCGGCTTAATGGCAAAATTAAAAAAAGGCACATTCCCTGGCATAGTAAGAAAAGGCCGGCAAGATCCCACTAGTAGCGCTATTACTGAAAATATAGAGCTGCTAACAGGCCAGCGAGGTAATAACAGAGCTTTATTAATGAGCGACCTTGTTGATCTTGATGATATGAAGCGCCAGGCACTTATTAATAATGCGAGTGGCGGCACCAATGATGGTGGACTGCCAATTACAACAGGTGGCGTGGAAAGACCGCACGCGCCTGTCAACCTATCGGCCACAGGTGGCTTTACATTTATAGCCGTTAGCTGGGATCACCCCACCTATAGAGGCCATGCTTACGCTGAAATATGGCGCAGCGAAACAGACTCATTTAACAGTGCCACGCTAATAGCGACAGAAGTTGCGGACGTATTTAGCGATACTGTAAATATGGGAGCTGAATATTACTATTGGGTTCGCTTTGTAAATATTGCCGATGTAAAAGGACCAACGCAGGGCGCAAGCGGTGTGCTCGCTAAAACACAGAAGTCGGCAGAGCTTATACTTGGTGAAATTGGCGGGCTTATAGAGAAATCGCATTTGAGTGATTTTCTATCAACGGCAGTCGATAAAATACCGGGGCTGGAATACTTAATTGAAGATGTTGCTTTTAATGAAATACCAGCATTAAAAGTCGACATAGATAACTTTGATTTAGATATAGACGAGTTACGCGCCGATGTTGACCAGCATTTAATTGATATTCCCAGCATACAAGAGCGCATAGAAAGCCTAGATACTATTACGGAGCAGGCAAAGCAAGATGCTGAGGATGCGATAGACAGAGTAGAGGCACTAGACTTTGATACGGACTCATTAGCTAGACAGTTAATCGAAAGCGCACTTATAGGCGATCTTAATTGGGAAGCTAACGCAGTTAAGCTGTACGAGTTTGAATCTAAGCTTGGTAATGTTAATGCTCGCATAGAAGCCGAGTTTTTAACAAAGACAGAAGCAAATGAAGCCATAGCCGCTGCAGCAGAAACCATACAGGTAATGATAGAAGAAAATGGAACCGCGTTAAGTGGCGACATTGCAAATACCTACTACACCAAAGCGACTACAGACGAAGCCATAGCCGCTGCAACGCAAACGCTTAGATCATTAATTGAAAACCCCGAAGGCGACAGTGTAGGTGCTACGCTATTTAACGATTATTACACATCTACTGCGACAGACAATGCAATAGCAGCTTATGGCCTACAGTTAAAAAGTGAGATAGAAGATCCGGACGGTGAAAGCTTAGGCGCACTCATAAAGCAAGACTATAGCACCACGGTAGAAACTAATTCAGCAATTAGCCAAGCAACAACACAGCTTAAAACAACGATAGACGAAGAAGTAAGCGCGACACTCACGCAAGATTACTACACGAAAGTAGAGGCCAACAACGCAATAACATCATCGGCTCAATTGCTAAAGTCAGAAATTGAAGATCCTATGGGTAACAGCATAGGCGCTACGCTATTTCACGAATACAGCACAAAGGCCAGCGTAGAAGAAGCAGTATCAAGAGCTATATTTCAGCTAAGCAGTGAAGTTGAGCTTGCAAACGAGCCGTTAGCACAAGCTGTTATTGAAAACGCGCTAGCTAATGATCAGCAGGCAGACCAACAAAGAATTGTTACCGCCAGCATACTAAGGACCCAAGAGGCTACAACCAGCCAAACAGAGGCGTTAGCGCAATCAATCACGGTTATTGAAACAAACTTTCTCGAAAGCGAATCAAAATTAACGCAGTTAAGCGCGGCATTCTCTGACGCGACCAGCTCAACAGCAAGTGACATTCTACAGCTAAATACAAAGGTAGATGAAAACAAGGCATTCCTTGAAGTTAATTATTTAACGAAAGTCGATACAGAAAGCGCCATAAGCCAAGCAACAAGCACGCTGCAAAGCGCAATAGAAGGGGCTACCTCTGATATTTACGAAAACTTTTTAACCTCTGTAGAGACAGATCAAGCGATAAGCCAAGCCACAACAATACTAAAAAGCGAAATTGAAGATCCGCAAGGGAATAGTATTGGGGCAACTTTATTTAACGAGTATGAAACTAAAGCCGATGCGGAGCAGTCAAGCGCAACAACAAACCAGCAATTAAGGGCAGAGTATGAAACAAGCGCTATAGCCGTAATAGAAAACGCTTTAGCTAACGACTTGGAGCAAGAAAGAAGGACCATATCAGAAGCAGATATAATACAAAGGCAAAATGTTTTTGCTAATGAACAAAGCTCTTTTGCTGAGTCATTAACTGTTTTGAATGCCGCGCTTGGCGAAAATAACTCAACACTTTATGAGTTACAAACAGTATTTGCTAGCAATACCGAGACAACCGCAGAGCTAATAGAAAAGCTAGATAGTGATATTGCAGGCGTTTCAGCCGATCTTTTGAATAACTACTTAACTAGCGCAAAGGTAGGCGAAGCAATAGCCAGTGCTGATACTGCGCTACGTGCAACTATTGAAGATCCCGAAGGTGATAGCATTGGCGCTGATCTGCAGCTTAACTATTACACAAAAACGGATACAGAAAGCGCAATAAGTTCGGCAACGAACGTACTCAGGTCACTTATCGAAGATCCCGAAGGTGATAGTATTGGCGCGCTTCTTATTAGCAACTACACAACAAAAACGGAATCAAATCAGGCAATAGCAACGGCTTCTGAGACATTGCTATCAGAGGTGGGTGGGGTTCGCTCATCTTTACAAACAGTAAGCGAGACAGTCGCAACGAACCAAGGCGAGTACAGTGCATTATGGGGTGTTAAGTCTACTGTAAATGGACTCACAACTAGTCTTGGCCTTGTTAATGATGGTGTTGAACCTATATTCGCAGTTAAAGGCGCTAAGTTTTCTATAATAACAGATCAAGATCCTACTAACTTAACACCTGTCTTTGCGGTGTCGGAAGGCAAAACAGTTATTAATACTGCAATTATTGACGAGGCATTTATAAAAAGCCTTGTTACTGACGATCTGCTTGCAAATCGCTTGCTTGTTGGTTCAACACTCACAACACCGTCTATTAATTACAATCCAGTTAGCGGGGCGCGAAGCAGTAACTTTTCAATTGATCCTGGCGGCAACATGCTTGCAAAGAGCGCGACACTTGAATCAGTTACGATTAAGGATAATAACGGCAACGTTGTAATGTCATCCACCGGCGCAATACCTTCATCCAAAATTACCGGGCTAGGTAATTTAGCTTCTAAAGACTCGCTTGGTTATAACGAACTTAGCGGTAGGCCAAATCTAGGAACTTTCGCGTTTTTAAGTGAGCTAGGCTATAACGATCTGAGCGGAAAGCCTACACTTGGAAGTCTAGCCTCTAAAAATTCATTGTCTTACAACGAAGTGACAGGAAAGCCGGCATTAGGCTCGCTAGCCTACTTAAATTCACTTGCTTATGACAGCGTAACCGGCAAACCTTCACTTGGTCCATTCGCAGGACTTAGTAAAATCTTGAGTTCAAATGTAACTACCTATATTGCCAACGGCGCGATTGGCTCTGCTCAAATAGACCAAGCTTACATAAATCAGTTATTCGGCCAAAACGCGAGCTTTTACGGCACCGTTTACGCTGAGAATTTGAGCGGTGATGTTACGGATACAATAACCAAGTCAGTACAAAGTGAAAACATAGATAGTAGCGAAACACAGATTGCAACACTCAGTATTGCCAGCGCAAGCTTCAAAAGAGTTTTATACATAAGAAAAGTAGCAACAAACATACCTGGCGTGGGTGATGGTGGAGAAAACCAGTACAGAACAAGCTCAGTAGCGGTAAGAACTACTGGCGGCACCTATTTGGGCGGCGGCGCTGGCGCTGGTGAAGATCGCGGCATTGAAGATATAACCGTAACAATAAACGCAAATACAACTTACAACATTAAAATAATGATCTCTACCAATGCTCAGTCTGTAGACAGCGGCGTTTTTGGCCGAAAATACCCAACCGTTTCAGCTCAAGACGTATTATTTCAACTATTCAAAAAAGGAAGCTCTTTAGGGTAATGGATAAACCCCCCAATATAGGTTAGTATTTCTACATAATGGAAAAGTCACACCTGCAATGCGTGTCATGGTCTAAACACCGTGATCGGCTTAAAGAGCCAATAACTCGAATAGGCAATATTGCAAACGACCCATACCTATACCAAGAAATCGACAAAGCCTGCTCAAACGAGTGGGCTTTTTTGTTTTTGGTGCCAGATGGTTTTTTTATTTTGTGGCCTCGTCACATTGAAAACAAAACCTTTATCGAGATAACAGTAGCGTCTTGCCATGGCGGGAACGCAATGATCCGCTATCAACCACACATTATTGAGCTTGCTAAGCGTGGCAATGCTTCATTCATCGAATTTTTAACAGCTAGAAAGGGCTTTAATAAAGCAGCTCCCCGTCATGGGTGGCGGCTCGCTTGTGAGCGTAAAGGTCTAAAAGTATGGCGCAATTATATTAGAGGTTAAGCATGGGCGGTTCTACTGACGTTAAAGAAACCGAATATGAAAAAGAGCTAGCAAAAGTATATGCCGAGGAATGGGGCTACTACCAAGAGAACATTGTTCCATTTGAAAATCAGGTTATTGAAGATGCTAAGCAGGCCAATGACAAAAGCGTTTACGATGACATATCAGAAAACACCAATCTCGGTTACAAAAAGTCATTCTCAGAGGCCAGCGATGCCGGGCTATCAAACATGAAGGCCAGCGGTATAAATCCAAACAGCGGCAAGTTCAAAAACGCTGTTAGCGATATGGCCGACAACGAAGCGTCAGTAACAAGCGATGCAAAATCACGTTCACAAGTTGCGGGGCAGGAGCGCTACACAGGCAAGATGGCAAATGTAATGGCTATGGGGCAAGGGCAGTCACAGGAAGCGACAGCAACGCTCAGTGATATTGCAGGCAGCGCGCAACAAAAAGCGTTTAATGATGCAAGCAACAGCAGAAAAAACACTGACGCAGTGCTAGGAGCAGCTGGTGCACTAGCTGGTGCCGCAGGCAGTTATTATAAAAACTTACCACCTCCAAAGCCAGACCCAGTGATCAATGCTAACGCAGCAACGCCAAGCGATGTAAATAAATCACTAATGGGAGGCGGTTAATATGAGTTTCAACTTAGCAAGCAATAACGACCCCAACAACTGGACTGCATAGGAGAAATCTATGGAAGATGATTTTGATTACGATATTTACAGTGTTGATAGCTCAAGCATTAGAACCGATAAATATCAAAACGCCTTAGCCGATCTAACTCGCCAGCAATTTGAAGATTATAAAACGCGCTTCTTGCCGGTCCAGGAGGAATTGTTTGGCCTAGCGACAAGCGACAAGTTGCTAAATGAACAGATGGCGCGCAATGAAAAAAATATAAGCACTTCTTTCAATCAATCGAAAGTGGCCGAGTCGCAACGCTTGGGGCGATACGGTTTAACGCCAGATGAAACAAAGCAAAGCAGCGCCAATACAGGTTTATTAAAAAGCCTTACAACGGCCTCTGTAAATAACGAAACACGCGAGTCAGTAGATGATTTGCAAAACTCAATTCTAACGGGGCAAGGCGGCGCGCCTAAGTCTCTAGCTGATATAGGTGGTAAATAATGGCTTATTCAATTATGCAAGCGGGCCAAAGCACGAAAAATAAAGCTTTGGGCTCACTAAAAACATTGTCTGATATGGAACAAAACCGCGATATGACTAACGAAAACCTAAAGCAGCAGCAAAAAAGCTCACAAATTAGCGGTGCTGGCACTGGCGCTATGGTTGGCTGGATGGCAGGTGCTGCGCAAGGTGGTTCGGTTGGCGGGCCTTGGGGCGCAGCAATAGGCGCAGCAATAGGCTTAGCGGCAGGTTCACTTTAAGGGGTAATTTATGGCAGGTGCATTTGTAGACGGGGCGTTAAAAGGCTTTGAAATGATGGAACGCCATCAAGCACGCAAGGACAATAAAGCTCGCCTTGCTGATATGGATAAGCGAAACGATCAGCGTTATCAAGACGGGTTAGATAGACAATCACAACTTGATAATGAGCGCGTTCAAAATCGCGAGCAGGATATTAAATGGCGTGAAAGCCAAGCGCAATCAGCTAACGATTATCGCAACGAAACGCTTGAGGCAAACAAGCAACAAAGGCAGTGGCAACAAAATTTTCAATCACAACAGGCGCAGTGGCAGAAAGATCAGCAGGCAATACCTGTAGCGTGGCAGTCATTCAGAGAAACAGGCCAAGTACCCGAAGATTTAAACGATGTACTTTCACGCAATAAGGGCATGGACCCGCGTACTTACATGAAGCCTGAATATCGTGAAGCGGTAAAGGGATTAAGCACAAAGCTTGATACCGTTATTAAAAGCGGAAATATGGCCGAGGCCAATTCGCCAGAAACAATTAAATTATTTAACGGTGTGTTTAAAGACAAGATAAGTTCATCTGTTGGGCAGTATGACGAAACCGTAAAATCAAAAATTGCGAGTGTGGATTTTGCTGGTTTTGTACCGGCTGAACGTGAAGATGGAAGCGTAGCCCTGGCGTTACAGGTTACCTATGAAAATGGCACAAAAGAAATCAAGCCAATGACCAAGGGCCGAACGTCTGAGGGCGAAGATCCTGTAATGACTTACACGCCTAAAGAGCTAGTTAGCACCATCAAAACACGCGCAATGATGGCAGATATGATAGAGCGCCCTGAATACTGGGACAAAATGGGAACCGAAGTTGCTGCAAACTTTGGAAGAAGAAGCGCACAGCAGAAAGAGGCCCCTCAAGAGGCAGAGTACCGTAAGGCAAGAGTGAAAATTGTCGAGGACGAATCGAGTGCCCTTGCTGAAATAGAATACAACTATGGAAAACCTGAAAAAGGTTCAGATGAAGAGGCGGATAAAAAGAAAGCGATAGCGGCAGTTAGGAGCCAATTTGAGCAGCGTAAGAATAAGCTGGGTGAGATTTATGGCAAACAAGCCGTAGAAGCCCCCCCAGAGGGAGGGAGTGGAAACAAAGGATATGCTGACTTTAGTGATGATGAATTAATGAGTTTTATCTACGGCAGCTCTGGAGAGAAATAGCACATGAACAATGAAAGATTACTTGCACTGCAAGAGGCTGACAAGCGCGGCTTATTAAAAGGACCTCAAAAAGAGGCTTATGATGAAGCTGTTAAGCGCGGACTTATTGGTGATAGCGAAATAAAGACCGAAGCTGTGTCGGAGCCAGAATCAGGCATGTCCGCAGCGCTAGGAGCAGGCGTTGATAAGTTGCAAGAGATAGGTTATCGCGCGGCTGAGGGGTTAACAGATGTTATTGGTGAGAAGCCAGAGCCTACAAAGCGAGAGCTTAACGTACTAAAGCCTGGACCTTTTGATAGCTGGCTTGCTGATAAGCTTAGACCAGGTGCAGAAGTTGACCAGTGGGCTGAAAAAGGCATTGAACGAAATGTTGAAGAACAAAAGGCATACGAACCAACAGTTAAATCATACAAAGACATTGGTGGATTAAAAGATTTTGGTAATTACGCAGGTGAGTTGGTTGCGGGCTCATTACCTTATATGGCCGCAGCGGCAAACCCAATTGGCGCAGCTACGCTTGCCGGAGGCTTATCCCAAGAAGCTTACGAGAAACAGCCAGAAGATGAAAAGAATGCAGCGAGAGCTGTCGCGTCAGGTTCAGGGCAAATGCTGCTTGAGCGCTTAGGTATCAAAGTTAGCATGGGCCAGCTTGGTAAGGACATTTTAAAAGATGGCGTAGTCGAAACAGCTAAGCGCATGGGCAAGGGTGAGCTTGTTGACGCTGTACGCGATCCAAGCTTTGTAAAGCGATTATTTAAAGGTGCCGTAGGCGAGGGATTAACCGAAACAGGGCAAGAAGCCTTAGCGCAATGGGGTGCAGGCAAAAGCATTGATGAATTTGAAGGGCTAGACGAAGCATTCGTAGGCGGCCTTACGGTTGGTGGTGTGATGCGCACGGGCTCAGAAACGGCGCAAAAAGTAATGGGTTATCAGCAAAAATCAGCAGAAGCAGTTAAAAACGGTGCCGATCAGCTTGTAGAAGCAGGCGCAACGCCAGAAGAAGCCATTGAAACAGTTAAAAAGCAGCAATACGACTCAGCAATTAAGCAAGGCTTTACAGAGGTTGAAGCGTCCGCAATAGTCGCCCGTACAATGAAAGAAAAATTCGGCATTGACGATCCTTTGTTTACAGCCGCAGCCCAACAAAATCAGCCGGGATCAAAAGAAACAGAGCAATCGCAAACAACACCAGAAGATGCCGAAACGCCTGTATTTAAAAATGATGATATTGATTACGATGCGCCAACAGCCGCAAGACAAGCAGGATTTGACCAGACAGCAAAAGCAGCCGGCCAGTATGGTGATATGCTTACAAGCCCAGCGCAACAGTCGCTAAGAGACTTAGAAGCAGGCAACAACGCACCTACTGTAGACGAGCGAGTAAAAGCGGCAGCGTTTGACAAGTCACCAACGCCAGAGGATCGCTTTAGTCCTATTAAATACCAACACGAAGGCGAGTTATTAGGCCCAGACGCTCAAAACGCGCAAGGGATAGACAATGCACCAATAGACGGCCAAGTAGTGCCAGAGCAAGGCAAGCTCCCAACGACAGAGCAAACCCAAAACCGTGAAATGCGCGAGCAGGCACAAGCTGATCTTGAGTCACAGCCTAAAGGTATTGATCAAAAGGATATTATTTTTGGTGAAGATGGCCGACCAAAACAGCGAGCAGCAGAGCAGATCAAACAAGCCGGTAAAGACTCGCAAAATTTATTACCTCAAAAAGATATTGTTTTTGCAGGTAATGAAAGCGGTGTAAACGTTGCTAAAAGTGGCGAACCGTTTAAAACCAAGCGTGATGCCTTATTAAGCAAAGAAGCACGCGCAGCACGCAGAGCAGGTAAAAAAACTAAGGCAGTTAGTTTTGATAATGGCTTTGGCTGGACCGTCAAAAGCGATGCAAGTACCGCACCTAATACAGCTCCGGATATAAGTACGGACAATGCCAGTAAGCCACAGCCTGCCCAGCAAGAGCTAGTGAGCAATGATGTTGACGACACTGGTGTCGCTGACATAGAACAAGCACCTGAAATAGCAGGCAAAATGCTAAATGATGAATGGCAGTCTTTTACACAAGAAAGCGGCACCAAAAATATACCACGATCAGAAATGCCGCAAATCAAAGCTGAAAACCGTGGTGCCATGGTTAGCTTTATGAAAGCGCGTGACATAGTCAGTGAAAAAGATGAAGTGCCCGCAAGTTCATTAAAGCCGACACAGCAAGAATTTTCGCCAGCAAAAGTAAAGCAAGCGAAAGAGTTTGAAGGCGGCAACCGCTCTATACTGGTATCGAATGACAACTATGTATTAGACGGCCATCACCAATGGTTAGCCGCCCGCGAAAAAGGCGAGCCAGTAAAAGTGATCCGCTTAAATGCACCAATTGAACAACTAGTGCCATTGGCCAAAGAAATGCCAAGCACTGAAACGCAGGGCGGCACTGGTAAATTAACTGCCACTGGCAATGAAGAAGCCGCCGCACTTGGTAAATTAAATAGTGATAATGGTAAATTAATTGAACGAAAAGGCATTGAAACTGCCGATAATGGTAAATTAACTGAACAAGAATCGGTAAACTCTGAACAATCAGCAGAGCTCCCGCCAATACTAAAAACCACTAAGCGCAAGTGGCTGCAAAGTGAAGCTAAGAAACAGGGGCTAAAAAAGGGCTCGCCAGGCTTTGATGTTGCCATGGCTAAAATAGAAGAAGGTTATGAACCAGCCATTGATAAAGCCCTAGCTGAATCGTCGTTTGAAACGTATCAAGAGTTTAATAGCGATACGCCAGAAAGCATTAATCGCCAAGCGTACAGTGAACTGCGTAAAGAATTTGGCATTGATGATACGTTTCAAGCAGAAAAACCAGCTCAACAAATACGCGATTCAATATCCGCACCTAAAGATGAAAAGTCCGCACCTAGTACAGAAACAGTAGGAGAGCCAAAATCTACAGAGAAAACGAACGATCCGGAAATCCCAGATAGTTCAAATCAGAAAATAAAAAAAACAGAACCGCCTAAAAGCGGTTTTTCTTTGCCTGAATCAAAGAGGCCAGGGCAACTTAATAGCGACACGATCCCAGCGGAAAATAGTCAAGCAACAGTCAAGCAACCATCAAACAAGAAAGAACAAGCTAGCCTACAAGAAAGCATTGATGACTTTGGCGAAAAGCTAGGCGGCGCACGTAAAGATGCATGGGGTGGTTTTAGTGAGGCAATACAAGATCAGAAAAGCACGACTGAGTTACCATTAAGCAAAGCATGGCCTGAGCCTAACTACAAAGAGCTTGTAGAAAAAGGAGCTAATGCGGAGTCAGCAGCGCTAATTGCTGCAATGAGAAGTGAAATACCATCAAAGCCACGAGTTGCTCGTAAGGTTGCAAGATGGGCTGAAAAAGTTAATACGTTAAAGTCATTTGCCGCAGACTTAATGAGTGGTGATCGTAACGTAGCAAGCGTTATGCAAAGAATGCGTAATCATAGCTCAAAGCTAGCCGCTGTTGTTGACGCTATACCTTCTATTGCAAAGGCTGATATTGACACCTTAAAAAACGTTGCAGATTACCGAATTTCTTCTGGTAGTTTTTCTATATTTGGCGGTAAAACATACTCGCCTAGTAAGGTGTTTTACTTTATAGAGCGAAATGGGCGTCCTGTTTATGATGGCGCTAGCGAAACGTTAAGTAACGTACAGGCACTGCTAACTAAAGTAATCAAAGCCGAACAGGCTGACAACGCTAATGCGACAAGTGGCAAGAAAAGCAAAATAAGTGTTTACCGTGATCGATACACTAAAGATATTTACCTTGGCTGGAAAGGTGCAGGCGGTGTTTTAAAAATAAAGTCATTTGATGATTTAGGTGCAGCCAGAGATCACCTTAAAAATAATCGCGAAGAAGTCGAGCAAACGCTACAGAAAATAAAAGAAACACCTAGTATGCGTAAGCCGGTTAATGCTGAACGCATAGGACCAGAACGCTATGCTGAAAATGTAACGCCTGATACGTTTGGTGAAACGTTTGGCTTTAGAGGTGTAGAGTTTGGCAATTGGGTAGAACAAGCTAAGCGCCAAAAGAATCTAAACCAAGCTTACGATGGACTAATGGATTTAGCTGAAGCATTAGACTTACCACCAAAAGCATTAAGTTTAAACGGTAAGCTAGGGCTCGCATTTGGTGCGCGAGGTAAGGGTGGCAAAAATCCTGCAGCTGCACATTACGAACCAAACAGCGTTGTTATTAATCTTACTAAAAAAGCCGGTGCAGGTTCTCTAGCGCACGAATGGTGGCACGCACTGGATAACTACTTTGGCAAGCAAAGGCCTAACACAGAGTTTATAACTGAGTCGCCATACACGCTATCCACAGATGAAATTCGCCCTGAAATGGCAAACGCTTTTAAACATGTAAGAAATGCCATCGTGCAAAGCGGATTGCCTGAGCGCTCAAAGCAATTAGACACCAGGCGCTCTAAAGCTTATTGGGCAACGACTATCGAAATGACAGCGCGATCATTTGAAACTTACATTATAGATAAGCTTAATCAGCAAGGTATAACTAACGATTACCTTGCTAACGTAGTGAGTGATGAAGCGTGGACAGCAGCAGAGTCGCTAGGCTTTGAGTCGGACAACACCTACCCATACCCCAACAAAGAAGAGCAAGAGAAAATAAACCCTGCTTATCAAACATTGTTTGATACTGTTGAAAGCGAAAATACCAGCGAGGGAATACGTTTATTCTCAAAATCTAAAAAGCCAGCTAGCAGCAAATCAATCAGCACTGAGCAAGCGCAGCGTATTGCTGATCAGTTTGTTAAAGACTTAAAAGGCGCTAACGGGATCACTGTTAGCATTCTTGATGATACCGCCACAGCAGAAAAACTATGGCGCATGAGTTTAGAAGGTGCAACAGTTAAGGGCGCTTATAGTGAAATGTCCAATACTGTTTATATCATTGCTGAAAACATGGATAGTATAGAGGATCTTAAACAAACTTTAGCGCATGAAACTATTGCTCACGGCGGTCTTGATACTGTTATTGGTAAAGAAGCTAAGCAAGAATTTATTGATCGTATTAAAAAGACCAAGGGCCGTAAAGCGTTTGAGAAATACTGGAAAGATGCGAACAACGATTATTGGGATGCAAGCGAGGACGTTAAAGCTGAAGAAATATTTGCACGCTTTGTAGAAAACGAGCCCACAAAAGGCGAGCTTAAATATTGGTGGCAAGCACTTAAACGCTTTATACGTGCACAGCTTGATAAAGTAGGCCTGGCTTATAGCGAAGATACCGAGCTAACAGCAATGCGTGAAATGCTTGAGAGTATAGTTAAAGGATTCAAAGCGCAGCGTGAGTCAATGGCTGGCAGTGAAGCCGAAATAGCTTATAGTCAGTCAGATAAAAAGTTTAGCCGCACAGCCAATAACGACACTAGCCCAGCACCAAACAAAATAGCAGAATCAGTAAAAAAAGCGTTTAACCGCGACCGCTTTGAAAAATCAAGCGTGCCAGAATGGGAGGCGCTAAACGCACAACTACGCGAAACCGACAAAACCGCAGGCGATAAAATAAAACGCCAGCTTTCACGCTGGTTTATGCCAGGCGGCAACTTACCTGAAACCGTCCAGCAAGCTAAGAGAGGCCGTGATCGCGATGTAGCTGTACATGAGTTTGATGTATCTATGCTGGTAGGGAAGCTAAATTCAGCAATGAAAAGCGCTAAAATAAACCCTGACAGATTAACCGATGAGCAATGGTCCAAATACCACGAGTTTTTAACGGGTGAAAATGATGGAAAGGCACTTAATCAAAATGAGCGAGACACGCTCATACTGATGCGCGAGCATATCGATGGGCTAACAAAAGACTACGTAGCAAGCGTCAATAACAAGCTTCATCAGCGATTTGCAGAGGATGGCGATATTGACCCTAAAGAGTCGGCTCGCCTTGAAAAAATGCTAGGTAACATGGGCAAATATTTAAACCGCAGCTATAAAGCATTTGACGATCCTAAATGGTTTGAAAAAATACCGACTAAGGTAATTGATGATGCACGTGCATACTTAATGCAGCAATATGAAAAAGACGGCGCAACAGCAAAAGAAGCACAGCAAAAAGCCCAAGTAACTATGAACGAAATGGTTAAAACAGGCACCGCTTACGACAGCTTGGGATCTTTTATTGCTGAAAGTAAGCTAGGCTCTAAAGACTTATCAACCTTGATACCACGTAAAGATATTGCGCCTGAGATCAGAGCTTTGCTAGGTGAGTACGCAGATCCACGCATTAACTACGCTAAGTCTGTATCAAAAATGTCAGCTATGATCGCTAATGATAAACTCCTAAGCACAATACGCGATATGGGCATTAACAATTTCATTTTTGAAAAAGACAGCCGACCACCTAATGCCACAGTGCAGCTCGCCGGTGAAGCATCAGAAGTATACGCACCACTAAATGGCATGTGGACAACGCCAGAAATAAAAGAAGCGTTTGAAGATGCGATGGGCGGTGAGCGTGGTGAGGGGTGGCTAGACAAGGCCATACAAATAAACGGCTTTATTAAATTCGGCAAAACTGTGCTGTCACCCACAACAGCCATGCGTAATGTTATGTCGGCGTACTTTTTCACCGTTGCCAATGGACACTTTAATCAAAAATACATGAAGCAGGCCGTTGCAGCATTTAACGCACAAGTTAAAGAAAAAGTAACCGATGGCGAATCTGATTACATAAAACGCTTAATTAAATTAGGCGTGCTTTATGACTCAGCTAATGCAGGCGATATAGTCAAGGTGATGACTGATGGCAAAATAAACCAAATGCTTGAAGGCAGAAGCGGAGCCGCCTTTGAAAACTTGCGCTGGCTAACTGCTAAAGCAACAGGCTTTTATCGCTTTGGCGATGACTTTTGGAAGATAGTAGGCTTTGAAAATGAAAAAGCCGCACTCGTCCGTACAGGCATGAAAGAGAGCGAGGCAGAATCGCTAGCAGCTGAGAGGATACAAAACACCTACCCAACATATAGCCGAGTAGGAAAAGCGGGGGCGTGGTTATCACGGTTCCCACTGGCTGGCACGTTTGTATCGTTTCCTGCTGAAGTTATTAGAACGACAGGCAACATGATGAAGCTTGCAGCCAGTGAAATAAAATCAGACAACCCAAAAATACGCGAAATGGGCGCAAAACGAATTGTAGGCATGAGCTTAGCAAGTGGCGGTATGTTTGCACTATCAGCATTGAGCGCAGCCATGTTTGGCGTGACCGATGATGAGGAAGAGGCGCTAAGAGATTTAGCTCCGCCATGGCAAAAAAACTCAACCTTTATTTATGCTGGCCGAGATAGCGACAATAATTTACGTTACTTTGATATGTCGTTTTTAGATCCATACGCCTACTGGAAACGCCCAATAGAGGCCATGATGCGCGACCAACCTGTTAACGAGGCTATAGCCTCATCACTAAGCGATATGGTGTCGCCATTTTTAGGCACTGATATTAGTACAGGCAAAATACTTGAGGTGATCAGCAACAAAAAGCAAAGCGGCGGACAGGTATATAAAGAAAACGATACGGCTATACGCAAAAGCGCTGATATTGCTGGGCATTTAGCATTAGGTTTAGCGCCTGGAGCAGTAAATAATGCGTGGCGTATTGGCATGGCTGCGGGGGATGTTAAACGCTCAACGGGTAAGCCTTACAGTCTATCAGATGAAATGCTGGCGCTTGCAGGCTTTAGAAGCTCAACCTTTGATCCAAAAGTAGGCTTATACTACCGCACGTTTGACTTTAACAGTGCCATAGCCGAAGCTAGAAAAGAGTTAAGCGGCGTACTAAGGGACCCTAACAAAGTATCTGATGATGAAATAAGCGCAGCCAAAGCACGAGCCAAAACAAAGCAAGAGCAAGCATTTAAGCAAATGTCGCGCTTGATCAAAGCAGCTCAAACAGGTGGCGCAAACCGCAGACAAGTGGTGCAAATACTATTGCTAGCGGGGATTAGTAAGCGCAATGTTGGCTTTTTACTACGCGAGCAAGTGCCGCCAGTAAATCTATCGGATCGCTCGTTTGAAAGCGCAGTGAAGCGAGCGCAGTTAATAATGGATAATGAATCAGCAAGGGAGGTAAGAAGTCGATTTAATAGAATTGTTACCCCTTAGTGATTTTATAAAGGCCAAGGATGGCTAAATATATTACCCACAACTTTCAGTATGGATAGTTGAACGGCATTCATCGCTGCTTATATAGCCATCATAAGATGGAGTCATCATTTCACATGCAGCAAAGAATGCACAGAATGCTGCAGAGTAAATGACAATTTTATTAGCTCTATCATCATAGGTTTGAAATATACCAATAAAAAGGATCGCTACTAAACCCCAAACCATAAGGAAAAAAAATACAAACAAGAACACTTCAGAGAATTCCACTTTATCATTGCCAGAGATCCAAAATATCTTTAACCCTACGGCAATTATAGTTACCACTGACACTAACTTTTTTGTGCTTTCATCCATACTTTTACCTTAAATAACTTTAAAATAATAAACTAATTCAACTTTTTCCATTCGTCTACAAACCAATCAGGCTTAACCTGCTCTGGCTCGCTAAAAAACAAACTTAAAAACTCGTAAATATTAGAGCGCACAGGTTTGGTTTCGTATTGCTCTAACTCTTCAATCGCTTGGTCTACGGGTAAATCGCGTGTTTGTTTTACTCGAGTAACAGCAAACTCGGCAACATCAAGAAGGCCGCGCTCATCAAGATCTTGGAATAAATCTAAAACTTCTCGCTCCCTTGGTAAGCGCTCAACAGTCATAGGGGTAGCGTCTGCAAGAAAATTATTAGTATCACCCTTTAATAAAGCGGTTAGCGCGCTATGGTTGGAGTGCCCATCACGAATATAAAACACAATTTCTGAGGCGCTAAAAAAGCCGTTAATAAATGCACAAAGGCGATCCTTGTCACCATAAGTTGTGCCCGCACTGGCCAAGCGTGTGTTTTTGGTTTGGCACAAAGCAGGTATCACATGATGGTTAAGGTTTGATAGCAATATAGATAACCCGCCCAGCCTTTCTTGCATGGTGTGAACTTGAGCGCCTAAAGCTTGGCGCTGTTCGAGAGCTATTTGTAGCTGCTCTAATAAATCGACATTCACAGGGGTAATATTTGTAGTGTCTTTATGAATCGAGTCTTCTAGTCTAGTTATTATTTCAGCATTCACAGAGCGGGAGTTCTGCTTTGCGACGTCTTCAATATAGCATCTTACCTCTTCAGGCATTCGCAATGAGTATGATCTTGGTTGTGACATGGCTACCTCTTTTCTTAATAGAATTATTTTGGTTCATTTCAAACTAACAAGCAAAGATTATTTAAGAATCTTATTGATCTTTATTTTTTATTAATTATACTCATTTGTGAATCTTATAGAATCACATCAATTTAAAACAATTTAAGGAAATAAAAATGAAAGAGTACCAACCCATGTCATTCCGCTTTGAACCAGAAATGCAAGCGTACATAACAGCTAAGGCAAAAGAAGAGGGGCGATCGCGTAACAAGCAAGTTGAAATGTGGCTTAAAAAAATTAAAGCCGACGATGAAGCTGCGCAACTTAGCCAACAGGAGCAGTAGTATGTCACACCAATATGCACAAGTTAAATTCAGAGTTGTACCGGCTAACCACGAATGGCTAAAAGAGCAGGCCAAAAAGAACCGCCGCTCACTTACAGCCGAGCTTAATTTTATACTTGATGAAAAAAGGAAAGCTGATGAGCAAGTTAAAACCGCGCAATAAAATGAAAGCCCCAACTGCGGGAACAGTTGAGGCCAATGAAAACAGCCAACAAAGCATTTGTAAGGAGAGTCTTCATGGCTAATATAGCAAAAAACCAAGATAACGCACAACGAGTAAATGAAAGTGAATTACTCGTAAAAGCAAACATCATGACAAACGACAGTTACGATGACTTTGATCGTCTGTTAACGCAAACCAAATCGCTCGTAGATTTTATGGTGGGTAACGACAATATCGAAGGGTTCCCCAAAGAGCAAATTTCTAATTTACTGTGGCTTGTATCTGATCGCCTTGGCGATATGCAAGTTAAATTTGAATCAATGCCTATGAGGACTATCCAATGAATAGCATCGTTACTTTAAATGATACAAATTGCCCGATCACCACCTCACTGGCAATTGCTGAAGGTGTGGGCAACCCACATGCGTCGGTAATAAAAGTGATCCGCCAGAATATTGCTGATTTTGAAGAGTTTGGAATGATTGGATTTGAAATCCAGCCAAAACCAACAGGACAAAGAGGTGGTAGCGATACTGAATACGCAATTCTTAACGAGCAGCAATCAGCCTTGCTATTAACGTACTTTAGAAACAACGATACGGTTAAAGCATTTAAAAAAGCACTGATCAAAGCATTCTTTGAAATGCGTGACGAACTTAACAAGCGCCAAGCGCCAGCGGAAAACTTATCGCGCATGGATATTTTGCAACTGGCCATGCAGTCAGAAGAAGATCGCATTAGGCTTGAGCAAGAAAAACTAAAGCTTGAGCATCAAATTGAGGAAGAAGCCCCGCGAGTAGCCTTTGCCAAGCAAGTTGAAGTCGCGCCTGATGCGATAAGTGTAGCGCAAGCCGCAAAGATTATTGGTACAGGCCAGCGGCGGTTATTTGCGTTCCTTCGTCAAATAGGCTGGATCTCAAGACGTAACGAGCCTTACCAAACAAAAATTGAATCAGGCTATCTTGATGTTAAGCTTGGAAGTTGGGAGCACCCAGATCACGGCCTTAAGCAATCAGTAACAGCATTGGTTACAGGTAAAGGGCTCGCCAAACTTCAAAAACTTTGGAGTGAACGAGATCAGGATCACGCAGCATAACAAACAAAAAGCCCTCAATTAAGAGGGCTTTTAACAGAGTATCGAGTCGTCAACCAGCAATATAAAAACTACCTGTATTAATATCGCGTAATTAAGTTATAGTAGGCGAGTCGTTAAGTCTACGAGAAATTTATAACTTGCCCTTGAATTGTCCACCAAGTAGCACAATATTCTACTCATGTTAGTTGGTCCGCATTCGATGTAAAATTTGAATGAGTACCAAAGTGTGTACCAAAAGCTTAAAAGGCAACGTTATGACAGAAGAAAAAAACATTACAAAACATGAGTTTGGCACCGACGCAGGCAAGATACTAAACTTAATGATTCATT